>JRYG01000513.1_pt1 | contig 66162 bp, 66 predicted proteins | sample 235341 | NCBI WGS metagenome assembly JRYG01 (sample SAMN03074218, study PRJNA261478) | activated sludge metagenome | biome: Wastewater Treatment Plant; feature: Wastewater; material: Activated sludge; isolation source: activated biomass of a wastewater treatment plant treating hydrocarbon... ...
CCACTTCAGGCTCTCGATGCCCGCGGTATCGCCCCCCTGCAGGATGCGGGAGATGAGGTTGGCAGCCCGGTCATCGCCCAGCGCCTTGGTGAGCATGGACTTGATCACCGCCTCGTCGGCGGAGAAGGGGGCGCCTTTTTCCGCCTCGGCGTTGAGTTCGTCCAGCAGGGCCTCGATGCGCTCCCGGGGCACGCCGCCGATCTTGGTCATGGCGGTGCCCAGCTTCTGCACTTCCTTCGGGCCCAGATGCTTGAGCACTTCCGCCGCTTCGTCCTCGCCGAGGGTCAGCAGCAGCAAGGCGCTTTTCTCCAGCCCATCATCGCTGTTGTTCTTGTCCGCCATTCATCCAGTCCTTGATCAGGTTGGCCACCAGCTTGGGCTCGTTCTTGGCCAGGGCACGGGCGGCGGCCAGCTTGTCCTCGAAGGTGGGTCCGCGGGGCCCGTCCTCGATGGCCAGGGGTTCGCCGTTCTCGTCCCGGGTGATGACTTCGCCTTCCCGCGCTTCGTCCTTGTCTTCGTCTTCCGGCTTGGGGGGTTCCAGGCTCTTGATGAGCGGCTTGATGATGCCCAGCACGATGTAGGCAGCCAGCCCGGCCACCAGCAGGTACTTGGCCAACTCCTTGCCCATGGCCACCATCTCCGGGTCTTTCCAGATCGGGATGTCGGCCTGGTCGGTCTTGTCCACGGCGGTGAAGGCGCTGCTGGCCACGTTGAGGGTGTCGCCCCGGTCCTTGTTCAGCCCCACCGCCTCGCGGACCAGATCGGAGATCTGCTTGATCTCGTTTTCCGACAGGGCGCCGGTCTTGGTTTTGCCGTCCGGCAGCTTTTCCACCTTGTGGTTCACCACCACCGCCACCGACAGGCGCTTGACCGCGCCAATGGCGGTCTTGACGTGGCGCACGGTCTTGTCCACCTCGTAATTGACGGTGGATTCCTTCTTGCTCGTGATCGGTTGCCCGTTGCTGCCCGTCTGCGTGCCGTTGGGCGTATTGGGCGCCGGCGGCTGGGTGATGGGCGCGGTGGCGGGCGCCGGCGGCTGGTTGGTGAGCGAACCTGGAACCCCGGCCGCGTTGGGCTGGTTGGTGAGGGATTCGGCGTTCTGCTGGCTGCGGATGGCGGCGTCGGTGGGCGGATTGGGCTTGTAGGTTTCTGCCGTCTGCTCGCTCTGGTCGAAGTCCACGTCCGCGGCCACCTGGGCGCGGAAGTTGCCCGGGCCGACAATGGGGGTGAGGATCTGCTCGATGCGCTTGATGTAGCTGTTTTCCACTTCCTGCACGTACTTGAGCTGGGTCGGGTCCAGCCCGGCCATGCGCAGGGGGTCGTTACGGGGGGCGAGCAGTTCGCCGTTCTGGTCCACCACGGTGACGTTGGCGGGGTTGAGCTGGGGCACGCTGGAGGCCACCAGATGGACGATGCCTGCGGTCTGGGCGCTGTCCAGCACCCGCCCCGGATGCAGCGTCAGCACCACCGAGGCGGTGGGCTTCTGCTCGTCCCGCAGGAAGGCGCTCTGCTTGGGAATGGCCAGGTGCACCCGGGCGCCATTGACGGCCGCCAGGGCGGTGATGGAGCGGGCCAGTTCGCCTTCCAGCGCCCGCTGGTAGTTGATGTGCTCGTTGAACTGGGAAATACCCAGCTTCTGGTTTTCCATCAGCTCGAAGCCGACGAGCCCGCCCTTGGGCAGCCCCTGGGCAGCCATCTTGAGGCGGATGTCGTGCACCACGTTGGCGGGCACCAGGATGGCACCGCCATTGTCCGAGAACTTGTAGGGGATGTTTTGCTGTTGCAGGGCGGTGACGATGGCCCCCCCGTCCTTCTCCGACAGATTGCTGAAGAGCACGGCGTAGTCCGGCTGCCGGCTCCACAGCGCGATGCCGATGAGCAGGGAGATGGCCAGGGCGATACCCGCCGCGCCGGCCATTTTCTGCTTCATGGGCAGTTCCTTCAGCCTTTGCAAGGCGTAGGGAAGCCGCCCCGTAGGCACGGGCGGGGTTGGAACAGGGGCGATTGCGGTGTCTTCGGCCATCTTCGCGAAGCGTTGTCTTTCTGGTTCGGCGGGCGGCGCATGCTCGTCCCGCAGCCTTGCGGCGATTGTGCGCAAAGCCGTGTACGCGGGTAGTGGCGAATAGCAAGCGATTCAAGACCTTATTCGGCCATGGGGGCGGCGGCGGGCTTGCTATGCTGGTTTCGTCCGCCAATGCGCCGAACAGGAGGCCGTTCCCATGGATACCCGAGCCATCGACCAAACCCTGGCTGCGCTACGCGCCGCCGCCGACGTGGCTGCCAATCGGCCCGTCCAGAGCCCGCCCTCGGGCACCGTGGAGTTCGCCGACGTGCTCAAGGGGGCCTTGCAGAACGTGAGCCAGGGGCAGGACAAGGCCCAGCAGATGGCCCAGTCCTTCACCCTGGGCGACAAGGAAGTGGCTCTGCAGGACGTGATGATCAACCTGCAGAAAGCCAGCCTTTCCTTTCAGCAACTGGTGCAGGTGCGCAACAAGCTGGTGAGCGCCTACCAGGAAATCATCAACATGCACGTCTGACCGCCCGCGTCAGGCGGTTGCGGCCGGGCAATTTGCCCGGCCTTCGCCGGGGAGCCCCGCTCTGGGCGGCCGGAGCCCCGTCACCTAAAGTGGAGGCCATTTCCCGAGCGAGGTGGCCGCCATGATGCCCTTTCCAAAAACCGCTGCCCTCATGCTGCTGCTGGCCGCCGCGCCAGTCTTCGCCGCGTCCGGTCGCTATTGTGGCGGGCCAGTGGTGACCACCGTGCCCAGCGATCTGGAAAACGTGGTGGGGGACCTTTCCCTGGAATACATCGTTCAGCAGCCGGCAAGCATCACCACCTGCGCCATGGGTTATCTGCTGGAAAAGTGTGGCGACCACGAGACCGCCAACATGGTGTTCGACAAATGCATCGCCGCCGGCTATGTGGGGTCGATGATCTGGAAAGCCCTGGCCTACGAGAACGGCAACGGCGTGCCCCGGGACTACGCCAAAGCAGCCCAGTTGCTGCGCCAGGCGGCGCAAAGCGAGGGCTCGGCCTACTCCACGCTGGGCAAGCTCCACTACGCCACGGTGCTCTACCAGGGCAAAGGTGTGGAGCGGGACGTGGACGAGGCCATGAAGTGGTTCCGCGCCGCCGCGGCGGAGGGGGACCCGGATGCCCGGGAGTTCCTGCGCACGGGCTACCACACCGCCGCCCGGGACGAATCCGGCCAGGGGGTGGGTACGCCGCCGCCCGTGGCAGCCAGCGTCCCCGGGGCCGCCGCGGCGCCGGCGGCCACGATGCCCGCCGCGGCCATGCGCAAGCTGAGTCCCGCCACTGCCGAGCCCCCGCCGCGGGTGGAGCCGCCCCCGGTGCCGCCACCGCAGGCGCCGGTCGAGGCACCCGTGGCGGACCTGGTAGCGGGTCAGCATCTGGCCCGGGTGACCCCGACTCCCGCCGCAGCCCTGCCGTGGTGGAGCTTGGCAGTGCTGGGCTGGCTGATGCTCGCCGGGGCCTGGCAGCAGGCCCGCCGCGCCCGGCCGCTGGGCTTGCTGCGGGGGGCGAGCCATGGATAACGCCCTCGAACTCACCATGTACGGCGTCAGCCAGCTTTTCCTCTACCCGGTGCTGGTGGCCATCGGGCTCAGCTTTCTGTATGCCTTTTACGCCTTGGGCGCTTTTGGCTGGCAGGCCCTGGCCCGGCGGCGGGGGCGGCCCGGCGGCTTCGACCTGCGGGCGGCGCGGGCCCGGGATCCGGGGTTGAGCCTGGCGGAGCTGGAGGGTGTGGCGGTGGCGCGGCTGGAGTTGGTGCGGCTGGTTTCCCGCGTGGCGCCCATGCTCGGGCTGGTGGCGACCATGATTCCCATGGGGCCGGCGCTCAAGGCCCTGGGGGAGGGGCAGATGAACCAGGTGTCCCAGAGCCTGACGGTGGCCTTCTCGGCGGTGATCCTGGCCTTGATCGCTGCCTCCATCACCTACTGGGTGGCCAATGTGCGGCGCCGCTGGTATGCCTGCGAGCTGGCCGCCATCGAGAAAGCGCAGGGGGTGGCACCATGAGGCTGCGTTTGATGGACGAGGCGGAAGCCGACGATCCCCTACTCTCGCTGGTGAACCTGATCGATGTCTTCCTGGTGATCATCGCGGCTCTGCTCTTGGTGGTGGCCGACAATCCCCTGAACCCCCTGAGCGACGAGCGGGTGACGGTGATCCGCAATCCGGGGCAGGCGGACATGGAGGTGCTGGTGAAGGCGGGCGCCAAGGTCGAGCGCTTCCGCGCCGACGGTGCCGCCAGCCAGGGGCGCGGCGTGCGCGCCGGGGTGGCCTACCGGCTGGAGGATGGCTCCCTGGTCTATGTGCCGGAGTGACCGGGCGCGTGGCTCTTGGCGATAATCGGGGCTCCCGCCTTCTCCGCGAGCCTCCCCGGTGAATCTCAACCGCAGTCTGCTGCTCCGCATCTCCCTGTTTGCGCTGGGGCTTTTCGTGCTTTCGTCCGCCTTGGTCCTGTACCAGGCCCAGGCCCGCATCCGCGAGAGCGTGGGCCGCTCGGGCGACAGTGTCCAGCGCTTGCTGGCGCTGGACACCCAGCGCGGCTTGAGTGCCTTTGAACGGGACCCGGCCCAGGTGGACCTGACCCGCCTGACGACCTTGGGCGAACTGGTGAGCCTGTGCGCGCAGGTGACGGATATCTACGGCCGGCCGGTGGCCAGTCAGTGTTTCGGTGGAGGGCAGGGGGCGCCGCCAGCCCTGCGTTGGCTGCTGGGCCGCATCGTGGGCCCGGACGTGGCTTACCACGGGGTGCTCGGCAAGTACCCGGGGGTCAAGATTGCCGACCTGGTAGTCACGCCCAACCTGGACAGCGAGGCTGGCGAGGTGTGGAGCCGCATCAGCACGCTGCTGTGGGTGGCCTTGGGCATCCTCTTGCTCAACTACCTGGTGGTGATGCCGGTGCGCCGCGCCCTGCGCCCGACCGAGCAGATCCTGGCCGGCCTGGCCCGGATGGAGGCGGGCGACCTCACCGTGAGGTTGCCGCGTTTCGAGCTCATCGAACTGCAAAAGATCAGCACCGTCTTCAACTTGCTGGCCGGGCGCCTGCAGGCCACCATGGACGAGCAGCGGCAACTTACCGCCCGACTGCTCACCGTGCGCGAGGAGGAGCGCCGCCATCTGGCGCGGGAACTGCACGACGAGTTCGGCCAGTGCCTCACCTCCATCAACGCCGAGGCCGCTTACGCCAACGAACTGGCCGGGGAGGGGCTGCCGGCACTGCTGCCCTGCACCCAGGCCATCGCCCGCACCGCCGCGCACATGATGGAAGCCTTGCAGGGGCTGCTGGAGCGGCTGCGCCCGGTGGGGTTGGACGAGTTCGGCCTGGTAGCGAGCCTGGAGAATCTGGTGGCCCAGTGGAACCGCCACGGGCACGGCCGGTGTCGCTACCGCCTGCGGTGCGAGGGTGATCTGGCGGGGCTGGCGGATGACCTCAACGTGAGCGTCTATCGCATCGTGCAGGAAAGCCTGACCAACGCCACCCGCCACGGGCGGGCCAGCGAAGTGACGGTGCATCTGGCACGGGCTGGCGGGCTGGAGCTGAGCATCGAGGATGACGGCGAGGGTGTGCCACCCCAGGCCCTGGAGCCGGGCCGGGGGCTGCTGGGCATGAGTGAGCGGGTGCGGGCCCTGGGCGGGCGCTTCGAGTTTTCCGCCCGTCAGCCCGGCGGAAGCCGGGTGTGGGCCTGGATGCCACTGCCGGCGACGGAGACGGGGCCGTGATCCGTGAAGCCTGTGCTGGCCGCTTGCCGTGGGTGGGGGCGGCGCCTGGCGTGAAGTGGCGCCGCGCTTTGCTGACGCCCGGACGCCGCGTGGGGCGGGCTCGACGGGGGGGAGAGGGATGATCCGCATCCTGCTGGTGGACGACCATTCGGTGGTCCGCGAAGGTTACCGGCGCTTGCTGGAACGGCGGCCGGACCTGCGCATCGTGGCCGAGGCAGAGTGCGCCGAGGCCGCCCTGCTGGCGTTCCGGGAGCATGGGCCGGATGTGACGGTACTGGATCTCGCGCTGCCCGACATGGGCGGGATCGAACTCATCGGACGCCTCGTCCAGCGCAGCCCCCAGGCGCGCATCCTGGCGTTCAGCATGCACCGGGACCCCCTCCACGCCAGCCAGGCCCTCAAGGCGGGCGCGCTGGGTTACGTGACCAAGAGCTGTGCGCCGGATGTGCTGGTCAAGGCGGTGTACCAAGTGGCGGCGCGGCAACGGGTGCTCAGCCCGGACATCGCCCCCGAACTGGCCTTGACCTTGCTCGATGGGGAGGCCGATCCGCTGCGGGAACTCAGCCCGAGGGAGTTCGAGATCCTGCGCATGATGCTCGACGGCCAGGGGCCCGACGAAGTGGGGGCTGCCCTGCACATCAGCGCCAAGACGGTGCAGAACACCTGGTATCAGATCAAATCCAAACTGGGCGTGCGCCGGGACATCGAACTGGTGAAGCTGGCCCTGCGCAAGAAGCTGATCGAGTAAGACGGGAGTGGCGGTCGCCACCCCCGCCGCGGGGGGCTCAGGGCTTGCCGGGGGCCGGACCCAGCGCCTTGGCCGCACCCTCGAAACCTGCCTGATAGATGCCGGCGATCAGCTTTTTCACGGCCGCGTCATCCATCTCGGCCTGTTCGGCCCGCTGGAAGCGGCTGGACCAGACCACCCGGCTGCCTGTTCCCTTGGGCAGCACCCGCAGCGTGGACACGTAGTCGGCTACCGGCAGCGGTGATTCCACGATCCTGTAACGCAGGCTGCGTCGTGCAGCCTGGTAGGACAGGAGTTCCTCCACGATGCGGCCGCCATCTTTCACGGTGATCACCCGTACCGCTCCGGGCACATTGTTGCGTCCGCCTTGCAGCGTGGTTTCGGCAACCGCCGGGTGCCAGCTTGCCAGCCCGGTAAAGTCGCCCAGGAGTTGCCATACGCGGGCGGGTGGCGCGTCAAAACTGGCGCTTGTTTCCACCTGCAAGGGTGCCGCGTGGGCCGCCGCCAGGGGCAGGGCGGCGAGGGTCAGGGCCAGGATGGTCGTGTCGTGCATTGAGTGTTCTCCGTCGATGGGTCAGGGTGCGGAAGCGGGGCACGCCCGCCGGATGCGCGCAGCCATTCTAGGCAGGGCCGGCGCGGGACCGAACCGGGTGCCGGCGTTGCGGGCAATCCCACGGGGCGCATCGGGCAAAATGCCCTGAAACGGTTCCGCAGGCCGGGGGGCCGTGATGTAATGGCAAAGAGGAGTGTTGATACTGCACCCGTGGCCCCAGGGCCCAGAAAAAGCGAGGCAGGTACGAGATGAAAGTGATTGAGGCAATCCGGGCCCGGCAGTCGGCCCTGACAGAATTGCGGCGGGACATCCATGCCCACCCGGAGCTGGCTTTTGGCGAGCAGCGCACGTCCGATCTGGTGGCGGAACAACTGGGGCGTTTTGGCGTGGAGGTGCACCGGGGGCTGGCCGGCACCGGGGTGGTGGGCCGCCTTTGCGCCGGCAGCGGCAAACGGGCCATTGGCCTGCGGGCGGACATGGACGCCTTGCCGCTCACCGAGCAGAACAGTTTTCCCCATCGCTCCCGCTATCCCGGGCGGATGCACGCCTGTGGTCACGATGGCCACACGGCGATGTTGCTGGGGGCGGCGGAATATCTGGCGGCCCATCCGGAGTTCGACGGGACGGTGTATTTCATTTTCCAGCCGGCGGAGGAGGGCGATGGCGGTGGGCGTGTGATGGTGGAGGAGGGGCTGTTCGAGCGCTTCCCGATGGAATCCGTGTACGGCCTGCACAACTGGCCGGGCTTGCCGGTGGGGCAGATGGCGGTGCGGGCCGGGCCCATCATGGCCAGCGCTGACAGTTTCGACATCGCGGTTCATGGCCATGGCGCCCATGCGGCCATGCCCCACCAGGGGGTGGACCCGGTGGTGGTGGCCAGCCATCTGGTGCAGGCCCTGCAGACCGTGACCAGCCGCACCCTGGACCCGCTGGATGCGGCGGTGTTGAGCGTCACCCAGTTCCACGCGGGCGATGCCTATAACGTGATCCCCGACGTGGCCCGACTGCGGGGGACGGTGCGGGCCTTCCGCCCCGAGGTCCAGGAGCGGGTGGAAGAGACCATGCAGCGCCTGTGTAACGGCGTGGCGGCGGCCTGGGGCGCACGCATCGATTTCGAGTACACCCGCGGCTATCCGCCCACCATCAACACCGCCCCGGAGGCGGAACAGTGCCGGCAAGTGGCGGCTGCGCTGCTGGGGGAGGACAAGGTGCTCGCCGGGGTGAATCCCAGCATGGGTGCCGAGGATTTCTCCTACATGCTGCAGGCGCGGCCCGGGTGCTACGTGTGGCTGGGCAATGGCTCGGGGGAGGGCGGCTGCATGCTGCACAACCCGCGCTATGACTTCAACGACGAGATCCTGCCCATCGGGGTGAGCTACTGGGTGCGGCTGGTGCAGCACCTCCTGCCGGCCTGAAGGGCGGGCTGGCAGGCTTAGAGGATCAGCGTTTCGCCCGCCAGTTCGCCAGCCTGTTCCAGGCGGGTGAGGGTGGGCAGCAGATTGAGGCCGGTATCGCCCTTGAGCCGGCTGGCCTCGATCCGCAGATCCTTCATCGGCCAGCGGATGGGGTTTCCGGTGGCGGCGAAGGCGATGACGTTGCCGCTGTCGCAGGAGGGGAAAACCAGCGCCCGGCCATCGAAAACGGTGCGCAGCCGGCGTACCGTGGCGGGAAAACTGCGGTTGCGGCCCAGCAGGTTGGCGCACAGCAGCCCGTCGGCACTCAGGCGCTGGCGGCAGGCGTCGTAGAACGGCAGGGTTTCGAGGGGGCCGGAGCGGGCGTGGGCGTCGAAGCCGTCCACCAGGATCAGGTCGTACTGCCCGGGGTCGGTGAGCATGAGTTTCGACCCGTCGCCGATCACCAGTTCGATCCGGGCAGGGTCGTCCGGCAGCTTGAAGTGGTGGTAGGCCACCGGCACCAGGGCCGGTTCAATCTCCACCACCCGGAGGTGGCTCCTGGGCCTGTGCCGATACAGGAACTTGACCACCGATGCCGCGCCCAGACCGATCACCAGCACCCGTTGTGGCCAGCCCACCTCGTGCCGCAGCAGCAGGGCGGCCATCATCTCGCGGGTGTAGTCCAGTTCCAGGGCGAAGGGACGGGCGATGCGCATGGCACCCTGTATCCATTCGGAACCGAAGTGCAGATAGCGCACGCCGGCTTCTTCGCTGACGTCGATGGAGGCTCGGGGCATGGGCGCGGGGGAAAGAAAAGGCCGGCGCAGGGCCGGCCGCGGGGGCGGGGCGGGAAGCCTCAGGGTTTGACTTCGGGCAGGACAATGTCCACTTCAAGCACTTCCAGATTGTCCTTGCGCTCCAGGGAGACCTTGATGTCCTCGGGATTGACCTTGACGTAGCGGGAGATCACCGTCAGGAGATCCTTCTGCAGCGCGGGCAGGAAGTCCGGCGCATTGCTGCCGGCCCGTTCCCGGGCAATGATGAGCTGCAGTCTCTCCTTGGCCACATGGGCGCTTTTGGGTTTGTTGCCGAACAGGAGACTGAGGATGGACATGGCTACTTGCCTCCCAGCAGCCGCTTGAAGAAGCCCGGCTTCTCGTAGGTGACGAAACGCAGCGGGCGGCCTTCGCCGAGAAAGCGCGAAACCACGTCCTCATAGGCCTGGGCGGCTTCGCAATCCTTCATGTGGATCACGGGCGCACCCTGGTTGGAGGCCTGCAGGACCATCTCGGATTCTGGGATGGCGCCGATCATGGGCACGCGCAGAATCTCCTGCACGTCCTCGTAGGAGAGCATCTCGCCGTCGAGCACGCGCTTGGGCGAGTAACGGGTGATGAGCAGGTGCTCCTTGACCGGTTCCTGCCCCTGCAGGGCGCGGCGGGACTTGGCCTGGATGATGCCCAGGATGCGGTCCGAGTCGCGCACGGAGGAGACTTCCGGATTGGTGACGATGAGGGCGTCGTCCGCGTAGTAGAGCGCCATCACGGCCCCGCGCTCGATGCCGGCGGGGGAATCGCACACGATGTACTCGAAGCCCATCTCATTGAGCTCGTTGAGCACCCGCTCCACGCCCTCCTCGGTCAGGGCGTCCTTGTCCCGGGTCTGGGAGGCGGGCAGCACGTAGAGGTTGTCGCAGTGCTTGTCCTTGATCAGCGCCTGGTTGAGCGTGGCTTCCCGGTTGATCACGTTGATCAGGTCGTACACCACCCGGCGTTCGCAGCCCATGATCAGATCCAGGTTGCGCAGGCCCACGTCGAAATCCACCACTGCGGTTTTGTGCCCGCGCAGGGCCAGGCCACTGGCAAAGCTCGCGCTGGTGGTGGTTTTGCCCACTCCGCCCTTGCCGGACGTCACGACGATGATTCTAGCCACAGTGTCCTCTATCTCTCTCGATCTGTGTTGTGTTGAATTTCAGTTGCTTGCGCAATATTAGCCGATGCTGAGCGGTTCAATCGCAAGTACGGTCGCAGGCCCGTTGTCGCCATCAGCCAGGCACACCTGGGCCGGCCGTTTGGCCACCGGGTTGGCTGCGGCCGTCTCGAAGGTGCGATAGACGCCGGCGATGGATACTAACTCTGCTTCAAAACAGGTGGTGAAGATCCGGGCGCGGGTGTTGCCCCGGGCACCCGCCAGGGCGCGGCCGCGCAAGGGGGCATAGACGTGCACGTTGCCGTCGGCGATCACCTCGGCGCCGGCGCTGACCATGGCCAGCACCACCAGATCCCCGCCGCGGGCGTAAACCTGCTGCCCGGACCGCAGGGGCTTGTCCACGACCAGGCAGGGGATGTCCTCACCCGTTGCCAGCGCAGTCGCCCCGGGGGACGGCGGGGCGGTCGTGGCGCTTGGGGCGGGGGCTGCGGGCGCGGATTCGGCGGGTGTTGGAGCGGGAGGGTCCTGCCGGCGGCGGCTGCCGCGTTCTTCCGGGCCGACGAGGGCCAGGCCCGCGGCCGCGGCGGCTTCAGCGACCGGGCCGGCGAGGCCGCGTACCGCCACGGGTACCAGGTTGTGCCGGCGCAGCAGGGTCATCAGTCCCGCCCAGTCGAAACCGGGGGCGGGCTCGACCCCCAGCGCGAACTCCAGTACCGCCGCCTCGCCGCTGAAGAAATCGGGTGTCGGCCCCAGGCGGGCATCCAGTTCGGAGGAAAGAGCCGGGAGGTCTGCGCCGTGGAGCAGAACCGACATCACTGACAGGGTGGTGCCCTTGAATTCCACGAGTGGTGCGCCCCTCGCTGCTTGGTCGCGCATGATCATGCGTTAAAAAGCGGGAAGTGTACCGGCGGGGCGGCCGTTCGGGCAAGAAACCTGCTTTCCTCCGTTTCCTACAGCACGGGCGGCGGCTTTCCTACGTCCGGGCGCGCTGACCCGGAAGGCGCTGGCCGCGGCACCGAATGCCGCGTAAACAGGCCATTTGCGGCCGGTGGCGAATAACCGGCCAATTGCGTTTTTTCTCCTGCCGGTGCCACTTGCAGGGCCACCAGATAATGGCCACCGTCCTCACAGGAGTATCCGGTGGCAGAAGAAAGCGACCTCGAACGTACAGAACCCGCGTCACAGCGGCGGCTGGAGCAGGCCCGGGAGCAGGGCCAGGTTCCCCATTCCCGGGAGCTTGGGACCTTTCTCGTCCTGTTGGCCGGTGTGGCGGGGTTGTACGCCATGTCCGGATGGATCGGGCGTCGCTCCGCGGATCTGTTGCGCCAGGGGCTGAGCCTGGAACACAAGGCGGCTTTTGATCCCCAGGCCATGTTTGCCACGCTGTGGAGCCAGTCTTCCGAGGCGCTGGTGCTGCTGGCGCCCTTGTTCCTGCTGCTGGTGGTCAGTTCCTTTGTCTCGCCCATGTTGTTGGGGGGCTTCGTGTTTTCCAGCAAGTCCTTCGCCCCGGATTTCACCCGCCTTTCGCTCATGGCCGGGCTCAAGCGCATGGTGTCCATGAACGGGCTGGTGGAACTGGTGAAAGCGGTGGCCAAGGCGGCGGTGGTGGGTGGGGTCGGTGCGTGGGTGGTCTGGCGCAGCCGCCACGAGGTGTTTCATCTGGCTGTCCAGCCCCTGGAGACGGCCCTGCCCGGCACGGGGAGCATGGTGTTGTTCGGGGCGCTGCTGGTGGTGGCCTCAATGGCGCTGATCGTGGCCCTGGATGTGCCCTACCAGCTCTGGCACTACCACGCCCAGATGAAGATGACCCGCGAGGAATTGCGCCAGGAGGCCAAGGAATCGGACGGCGACCCCCATGTGAAGGCGCGGATCCGGGCCCAGCAACGGGAGATGGCCCAGAAGCGGATGATGGCCGAGGTGCCCAAGGCGGATGTGGTGGTGACCAACCCGACGCGCTTTGCCGTGGCGCTGCAGTATCAGTCTTCCAGCCAGCGGGCCCCCAAGGTCGTGGCCAAGGGAACGGATCTGGTGGCTGCCCGCATCCGTGAGATTGCGGCCGAGCACAAGGTGCCCCTGCTCGAAGCCCCGCCTCTGGCCCGTGCCTTGTACAAACACGTGGATCTGGGCAGGGAAATTCCCGCGCAGCTCTACACCGCCGTGGCCGAGGTGATGGCCTACGTCTATCAGTTGAACCATTACCTGACCCAGGGGGGCGTTCCCCCCGAGCGGCCGCAGGATCTGCCGGTGCCGGCGGAGTTGGACCCGGGGGTGAGCGCATGACCGCCGCTGATTCGCACAGACCAAGCCGGCGCTCCGGGAGGGCGGGGCAATGAGCGGCAACGCCACCAGTCTGGATTTGAAGGCCGTGCTGGCCCAGGCCCAGGTGAAGCAGCTTGGGGCGCCGGTGCTGATCATCGTCATCCTGTCGATGATGATCCTGCCGCTGCCGTCCTTTGTGCTGGACGTGCTGTTTACCTTCAACATCGCCGTGTCGCTCATGGTGATGCTGGTGTCCATGTACACCATCAAGCCCCTGGACTTCGCGGCCTTTCCCACAGTGCTGCTGGTCACCACGCTGCTGCGGCTGTCGCTCAACGTGGCGTCCACCCGGGTGGTGCTGATGCACGGCCACAATGGGCCGGACGCGGCGGGCAAGGTGATCGAGGCGTTTGGACACTTTCTGGTGGGGGGCAACACGGTGGTGGGGCTGGTGGTGTTCACCATCCTCACGGTGATCAACTTCGTGGTCATCACCAAGGGCGCCGGCCGGATCGCCGAAGTGTCGGCCCGCTTCACCCTGGATGCCATGCCTGGCAAGCAGATGGCCATCGACGCGGACCTCAACGCCGGGCTGATCGACGAGAAGGAGGCCAAGCGCCGCCGCACCGAAATTTCGCAGGAGGCGGACTTCTACGGCTCCATGGACGGTGCCTCCAAGTTCGTGCGCGGGGACGCGGTGGCGGGCATTCTCATCATGGTCATCAACGTGGTGGGGGGGCTGTTCGTCGGCGTCATCCAGCACGACATGGAGGTGGCCAAGGCGGCCAACAACTACACGCTGCTCACCATTGGCGACGGGCTGGTGGCCCAGATTCCCTCCCTCATCATCTCGGTAGCGGCCGGTCTGGTGGTGAGCCGGGTGGGCGAGGAGGACATGAGCCAGCAGGTGCTCGGCCAGGTGTTCTCCAACCCCACGGTGCTGGCGCTGACCGCCGCGATTCTGGGCATCATGGGCTTGATCCCGGGCATGCCGCACGTGGTGTTCCTGCTCCTGGCGGGCGGGCTGGGCTACTGGGCCTGGCGGCTGATGCAAAAACAGGCGCAGCCGGCGCCGGTGGAAGCGGCGGCCAAGCCGGCCGCGGCGCCCCCCGCGCCGGAAAACGTGGAGGCGAGCTGGGCCGATGTGGTGCCGGTGGATGTGCTTGGGCTGGAGGTGGGCTACCGGCTGATCCCGCTGGTGGACAAGGGGCAGGATGGCGAATTGCTCAAACGCATTCGCGGCTTGCGCAAAAAGTTCGCCCAGGAGGTGGGGTTTCTCTCGGCGCCGGTGCACATCCGCGACAACCTCGAGCTCAAGCCCAACGGTTACCGCATCACCTTGAAGGGGGTGGAGATCGGTATCGGCGAGGCCTTCCCCGGGCAGTTGCTGGCGATCAATCCAGGTCGGGTGATGGGCCCCCTGGCGGGCCGGGAAACCAAAGACCCGGCCTTCGGCCTGCCGGCCGTCTGGGTGGATCAGGGCTTGCGCGATCAGGCCCATGCCCTGGGCTACACGGTGGTGGACGCCGGTACGGTGGTGGCGACACATCTCAACCAGGTGATTCTCAACCACGCCTCCGATCTGCTCGGGCGGCAGGAGACCCAGGCCCTCTTGGACCACGTGGGCAAGGATCAGCCCAAACTGGTGGAGGACCTGGTGCCCAAGCTGCTGCCGTTGTCGACGGTGCAGCGGGTGCTGCAGAGCCTGCTCGAAGAGGGCGTCAACATCCGCGACATGCGCACCATCATCGAGACGCTGGCCGAGTTTGGCAGCCGCAGCCAGGACGCGGTGGAACTCGGCTCCCAGGTGCGGATGCGGCTGGGACGCGCCATCGTGCAGCAACTTTTTCCCGGCAATGCGGATGTGCAGGTCATTGCCCTGGAGCCTTCGCTGGAGCGGATGCTGGTGCAGGCCATGGCCCAGGCGGGCCCGGACGGCGCCGGGATCGAGCCGGGGCTGGCCGATTCCCTGCTGCGGCAAGCCGCGGCGGCAGTGCAGGCGCAGGAAGACGTGGGGCTGCCGGCGGTGTTGCTGGTGCCGGCGAGCCTGCGCTGGCTGCTTTCCCGCTTTCTGCGGCGGGCGGTGCCCCAGTTGCGGGTGATCGCCAACAGCGAAGTGCCGGAGAACCGGACCATCAAGGTCACCTCGATCATCGGAGGTAAGTGATGCAAGTCAGACGCTTCTTCGGGCCGACGGCTCGCGACGCCCTGCGCCAGGTGAAGGAAGCCTTGGGGCCGGACGCCATCGTGCTCGCCAACCGCAGCGTCAACGGGGGGGTGGAGATCACTGCCGTGCCCCCCAGCGCCCTGACTGTGCTGGAAGCTCCCCGCCAGCCCGCGCCCCGTCCCGCGCCCGAGCCGGCCAAGGCTGCGCCGGCGCTGGTGCGTGAGCCCCGGGCTGCCGCCGCACCCGGTGGTGACGAGGACTTCCACCTCAGCCTTTCCCAGAGCGTGATGCGCCGATATGGGGTCGAGCCGCCCGCACCCCCGCGTGCGGCGCCGGCGCGCGCGCCTGAACCGAAGCCCGTTGCCCAGTCCGTGCCCCAGCGTCCGTTGCCAGTGCGGGAGGCCGCGCCCGCGCGGCCTGTGCCCCAGGCGGCTGTGGCGCGCCCTGTTCCCATGCCGCCAGAGCCGCGTCTGCGTGAGCCGGAGGGCCTCTTTGCCAGCCGTGCCCCTGCCGCCAACGAGCAGCCGCCGCGCCCGTCCCGTCCGGCGCCCGCGCCCCGCGCGGCCGAGCCCGCCGCCGCACCGCGCAAGGAGGCGGCGCCTCAGCCCCTGCCCGAAGCCTTGGGGCGGGAGTTGCAGGCCATCCGGGCCATGATCGAGCACCAGTTGGCCGGGTTTGCCTGGGGCAGCATGAGCCGCGACGCGCCAGTGCGCTCGCTGATGCTGGGGGAACTGCTCGACAGCGGTTTCAGTCCCGCGCTGGCCCGCAGGCTGGCGGAGTCGGTGGATGGGTCGGATGCCCTGGGCAATGCCCGCACCGCGGTGCGCAACTGGCTCAACCGCAGTCTGCGTACCCTGGGCAGCGACGACGATTTGATCAACCAGGGCGGCGTATTTGCCCTGTGTGGCCCCACCGGCGTGGGCAAGACCACGACCACCGCCAAGCTGGCGGCCCGCTGCGTGGTGCGCCACGGGGCCGACAAGGTGGCCCTGATCACCACCGATAGCTATCGGATCGGCGCCCACGAACAACTGCGGATTTACGGCCGGATTCTGGGGGTTTCGGTGCAGGTGGTGCGCGATGGCGCCGACCTCAAGCAGACCCTTCGTGACCTGCGTCACAAGCACATGGTGCTCATCGACACGGTGGGCATGAGCCAGCGTGACCGGGCGGTCGCGGAGCAGGCGGCCATGCTCGTAAATGCTGGAGAAGTCCGTCGTTTACTGCTGCTTAACGCCACCAGCCGAGGCGATACGCTTGACGACGTGGTGAAGGCATACGACGGACCCGATCTGGCAGGAGTGGTGCTGACCAAGGTGGACGAGGCAGCTTCCCTGGCGCCGGTGCTGGATGTGGCCATCCGCCATGACCTGGCCTTGTTCTACATCGCCAATGGTCAGCGGGTGCCGGAAGATCTGCACCTGCCCAATCGGGCCTACCTGCTGCATCGGGCCCTGAAGGAACTGCCGGAGGGTTCGCCGCACCGCACGCAGGGGTTGGAAAGCGGGCTGATCGTGGCGGGGGCCCGCTCGGCGGCAGCGATGGCTGAAACGATTAACTGAACGGGGAGCGCACGTGGTCAGTTGGAAAGAGGATCAGGCTGCCGGTTTGCGCAGGCTCTTTTGCCGGCGGCGGCAGGTGCCGGCGGTGGCCTTTCTCGCCCCGACCGCCGGGCGTCATCAGCCGCTGCTGGTGGCCCGCTGCGCCAGCGAGCTGGCCGGGCGCGGTCAGTCGGTGCTGGTCCTCGATGAACTGGCGGCGGCCCAGGGTGTGGCGACGGCGCTGGGGGCTTGTTCCCGGTTCGACCTGGCCCAGGCGGTCCAGGGCGACGTGGCCCTGGACAAGACGGTGGTGCGCCCCGCGGAAGGCATTCGCGTGGTCACCTTGTCCCGGTTGTGCGCCGGGCTCGATCAAGGCAGCACGGCAGTGCGCAAACGCGCCCTGGCCATGCTGGAAAAGTTGCAGGCTGATGCGGACTGGGTGCTGATCCAGGCTGCGTCGGCGGCAAGCGGCGGTGCGGGAGGGCTCTCCCGCCTCGCCATGGCGGCGGACTGCCAGGTTCTGGCAATCCCCAGCGTATCGGTGGCGCTGACCGATGCGTATCGACTCATCAAGCGCTTTGCCCTCGAGACGGAGCAACGCCGGTTTCGCGTTGCCTTCACCGAGGGTCGGGAGGCACGGCAGGTCCCGGCGTTGTTCGCCAATCTCCGGGACGTGGCCGAAACCTACCTCGACGTGCGGCTCGAAGCGTTTTTCGAGCCCGGTGCCACCGGTACCCACGTCGAATCCGCCTACGCACCGGGAGCAATCCACGGCGCACATGCGGCTGCGGTCACCTCGCTCTTTACATCGCCTTTCGCGCAGACCCCGGATGGATTGGTCCGGCGCCTGACGGCGATGCTCGCAGGCCTCCCCCAAGGCGGGGCTGCCTGGTCGAGCACGAGCCCGGTTCCCGCCTGACAGTGAAACGTGAACTTCACTTGAGAGAGACCCCATGTACACCGCTTCCGGCACTTTGCAGAAAGATCAACTCGTCACCCAGTACGCACCGCTGGTCAAGCGTATTGCCTACCACCTGATGGCCAAGCTCCCTGCCAGCGTGCAGGTGGAAGACATCATCCAGAACGGCATGCTGGGTTTGCTGGACGCCATCAACCGCTATGAGGAAGGGTTGGGTGCCCAGTTCGAGACCTACGCGGTACAGCGCATCCGCGGCGCCATGCTCGACGGCCTGCGGGAAAACGACTGGCTCCCCCGCAGCCTGCGCCGGGACATGCGCCGGATCGAGTCCGCCATCCACGCGCTGGAGCATCGCCACGGGCGCCAGCCGACCGAGAAGGAACTGGCTGATTCCCTGGACATGCCCCTGGCGGACTACCAGAAGATGCTGCACGAGGCACGCGGCTACCAGTTGGTGTACTTCGAGGACTTCACCGACAACGAGGAGGAGGATTTCTTCGAGCGGCATTGCGCCGGGCCCGAGCAGGACCCTCTGGAGATGTTGCTCGAGAAGAACATGCGGACGGTGCTGGTCAAGGCCATCGAGGATCTGCCGGATCGGGAGCGCACGGTGATGGGCTTGTACTACGAGGAGGAACTCAACCTCCGGGAGATCGGCGAGATCCTCGGGGTGTCGGAATCCCGCGTGTGCCAACTCCACAGCCAGGCCATCGCCCGGCTGCGGGCCCGCATCCTGGAGGGCAAGCGCGCGCCCGAGCGCAAGCCGAAGAGCCCCGCTAGCCGGCTGCGCAACAGCCGCAAGGTGGAGACGGTGGGTTGAGGCGCGCGACGTCTGAACCCGCATTCATGCCGGCTTTCGGGAAGTGAAGTTTGATCGCCTCGACCGTATCAGCGTAGCCGGCCTCGCGGTCGGTGTGCTGGTCATTCTGTTGGGGCAGGTGTTCGAGGGGGGGCATCTTTCCTCCCTGATCCAGCCTACTGCGTTCTTTATCGTCATCGGCGGCACCCTGGGTGCCGTGATGCTGCAAAGTCCGCTCCCGGTTTTCCGTGCCGCCATGCGCATGGGGAGCTGGGTGTTTCAACCCCCCCTCATCCCATTCGACGAAACCATCAACATGGTGGTGCATTGGGCACGTGCGGCCCGCAAGGAAGGCCTGCTCTCGCTGGAGGGGCAGTTGCCCCGCATCAAGGATCCGTTCCTCGCCAAGGGACTGCAGTTGCTGGTGGATGGTGCCGACCCGGAGCGGATGCGCGAGATCCTGGAGGTGGAGATCGACACGTGGCACCAGCAGATCAAGCTCTGTGCCAAGGTGTGGGAAGCGGCGGGAGGTTACGCGCCGACGGTGGGCATCCTCGGTGCCGTGATGGGTTTGATTCACGTGATGGAAAATCTCTCGGACCCCAGCAAGCTGGGGGGGGGGATCGCGGTCGCCTTTGTGGCAACCATCTACGGTGTGGCCTCCGCCAATCTCATCTTCCTGCCCATCGCGAAGAAACTGGGTTCCATCATCCAGAGCCAGCTGTCGCTACGCGAGATGTTCCTCGACGGTCTGGTGGGCGTGGCGAATGGGCAGAATCCCCGCATCATCGAAAACCGCCTGCGTGCTTACGTGCTCAAGGAGCCACTGGTTCCCAAAGCGTGAGCCTTCCCGCTGAGAACTTGGGCGAGGTCACCGACGTTGCATCGGGACTGGGCTGGGTGGACAAAAAAACGGCAGGTACCGGGGGGTAACCTGCCTTGAGAGGAGGGCTTTTTGATGCTGCGAGGAGTTGCAACGGAGCCTGTAATCCTGGATTCCCGGGCACTGCAGGTCCGTTAATCACAATTACGGCAGCCGGCCGGGAAACTTGAGGCACTGTGCGTGGCGTTGTGTTCAGGATGCGCACTTCCCGAAGCTTCCCGAGTGCCCTGGTTGGGCGCAAGACGGACGCAGGCGCGCAGGTGCGTGGATGCTTCCACCAAGGCTCAAGCGCTGCCGCGTGATGACTGCTTTCGCGCAACTCAGCCTTGCAGGGACTGGAGTACGGCGATTTGGGTACGCAGCCGTTCGCCGTCCCACTGGGGGTGATTGCTGCGGGCACCGTCCCGGTAGCGGGTTTTCCACTCGTCGGTGGTAAACGCCTTGCCTCGGGTTTTCTCCAGCCGGCGAAGTTGGCGGATGGCGTTCGCTTCCGCGTTGGTTTGCTGGTTCAGGCGTGCCAGATGAATCTGGTCGAGGAGGATCTCCGGATCAGCCCTGGGTGGGAGCATCCAGCCGAACCAGTCCAGCCAGACGCCCGAGCCCGGCGCCGTGGTTCGGGCGGTTCTGGCATTCCAGGCGTCGATGGTTTCGCTGGCTTCTCTGAGGTGCCCGGCTTTGATGCGGCTCCAGGCCAGGGTGACCGTAAGGATCTTTCGGGCCGCTGGCGAGGCGTGTGGGGGCAATTGGGCCAGATGCGTGGTGGCAAGATGCTCGGCTTCTCGGTTGCGCCCTATCTGGGATAGATGCCATACCAGCGCCTGGATGGTCTGGGCCTTGTCGACGCCCGCGTGGTGACTGGCGTCCCGTTGCGCATCGTCCACGTTGGCCTGGAGCAGCGCCCGGACCTCGTCCTGACGCCCGGTCAGCACCAGCAGCCAGGCGAGTTGATTGCGTGCGGCGGACAACCAGGGACGGCCATCCGGCTTGCCGGCGAGGGTGCTCACCGCGCTGTCCATGAGCTTCACGGCGTCCTCGGGGGACAGGGCACTATCTCTGGCCACGAGCAGGGACTGAAGACGCGCCCGATACACTGCGTTGGTACGCCCCGTATCGCCCAGCAGGTCGAGTTGGTCGCGGACGATGACCACCGCGTCTGCTTCAGCCGCTTGCTCACCGTAGGCCAGCGCCGTATCCAGTCGGCGAGGATCATCCGGCGCGAAATTGCTCGCTTCCGTCAGCGCAACAGAGAGGTATCGGTTAAGCGTGGCCTCTGGCGCCGAATACTGTTCCCGGGCGTAGGTCTCCATTGCGAGGCGCCAGCGGGCTTCGCTGGTTCTGGCCTGCGCCAGCCGCGCCAGGAAATCGCTCTCCTGCGTGTCCCGGGCAGGCGCAGCGCGGCCATGGTCAACGGCCATGGCGGGCGGGAAAGGGCTGGGGCCCGAAGACATCATCTGGCCGTTGAGCAGCAGATACAGCGCGACGAGCATGGGGGCAATGAACGCGGCCAGATAGGTGGTGATTCCCCCTAAGGTGGCGAACGGCCCCGGGGGCGTCGACCTCACCGCCGGGAGTACCAGGCGGACCATCAACGATTTGTCGGCAAAGTTCAGCTTCTGGTGGCCCGGAGTGGCCAGATCCCGGAAAGCCCAGCGGATTGCCCGCGATTCAGGCAACACCGGCAATCCCTGGGCAAGCATTTTCCGGCGCAAACCGATCAGCAGGCGGGCGGCTTGCCACTGGATGGGGATGCCCATCCCCAGCAGTGCGGCCAGCCCCACCAGCCACCAGTCTCCGCCCATGGCGCCAAGCAGCACGAACACGGCTGCACCGACTGTGAGAAAGACGGTGCGTAGTCGTGGCGTGCGGGAAAGCAGCAGAACGTCCACAACTCGCCCTCCATCCAGGGGGCTGACGGGCAGGAGGTTGAAAAAATTGACCGCCAGAGAGAGCCAACCGAACGCGACGAGAAAGTCCCTCGTCACGCCGCCCGCCATTTCGCTGGATCCCGCCAGGGCTCCCAGCCCCAGGGCCAGGCCGACGACTGGTCCGGCCAGGCTCACGACGACCTGCTGCAATGGCGTGGCATTGTGCTTTTCGCCGGCCGTGGCCGCCCCGATGAAGGGAATGAAGAACACGCTCAGGTCCTTGTACCCCAGCAAGGACATGGCGAGGTAGTGGCCCATTTCATGGGCGGCGAGCACGGCCACCAGCGCGGGTGCGAGTGACCACGAGTGACTGAGGCCAAAACTGATGGTGGCCACGAGTGCCGTACCCAGCATCAACCCCAGCTTGAAGGTGCCGGCCAGCTTACCGCTGCGGCGGGTGCGCAGCATTTCTTCGAAAATCAGCGCTTCGGCCAGCGCGTGCCGTCCGCGAGCGGATTCATTGCTTAAGCGGAAGGGCGAGCGGATGTTGCGGTTGCCCTGAATCATGCGCAGCGCCAGATTGAGGGCAGCGGTGGGCGTGAAACGGTAGCGCGCGGTCTGCGGCGTGCTGGTAAGCAGGCCCGCAGCCAGCCACGCCGGGACAATAGCGGCGTGAATCTCGGCGAAACGCTCGAGAATGCGGGCGAGGACGTTGTCGAGTTTGTCCTCCTGTTCCAGGCGCCGGCGGTGGAATTTCCACTGGACGCCGACGGAGTCCGCTTCGGCGTCTTCCACGTCGACCTTCGCGGGGAAGGATGGACAGGTATGCATCAGACGGTTGAGGGTGAGGAGGGCGGTTCCGTCGCTTCTGCAGTTGAAGAACTGCACGCTCACCGGCCCTGAGATCTCGGGGTGCTGACCCTGACTCACGGCCGCGAGCGTGCCGCTGGTAGCGTGGTGGTAGTAGTCGAAATAGTGGGCCCGTTGCCCCTCACCCACCACCATGGCGGGCATTCTTGCCGATAGCACCGGGCGAAAGCCCAGCGGTTGCAACTCCCCCCGCGCCAGGTCGAGCACCGCGCGCTGGGCCGAGGGTACGAGGTCTAGCGAAACCAGTGTTGGACGGGTCGGACGAACCGTTGCACGCATCAGTTGCAGCGCGGTCGTCAGGACAGGCAGCACCCGTCCTTGCAGGACCAGCAATAGGGCAACGATGACGAGTTCGATAAGTCCCAAGGGCGGAATCGCTGAAATGTAAAGGGGAGGGACGGCCGGAGCTTGAACGCATGGGCGTCCCGGTTCTGATTACGGCGACGAATAGCCATGTCTGAACGGCACAAGGGGCGTTCCGCCCTTATGCTCCGGGCTATCAGGCGGAAAGGGGCAAAACGCCCGCAACTCCGGATTTGACAGGCGTAGGATTAACTATATAATTCGCCCTCCTTCGTAGGCGCGTAGCTCAGCTGGTTAGAGCACCACCTTGACATGGTGGGGGTCGTTGGTTCGAGTCCAATCGCGCCTACCAGTATTGCCAGACGCTGTTTGGCTGCAGGTAGCAAAAACGTACAAAAGGCAAAACGATGGTGTTTCGAACTCGGATGATTGGTTGCTGACGCCGGTCGAGATCCGTTTTGTTGTTTTGATAAAAAAGTGCGGCTCGACCGCACTTTTTTTTTGCTCTTCGGAGAATCGCGTAATGCCCAACATCACCTTGCCGGATGGGTCGGTTCGCTCCTTTGAGAGTGCCGTTTCGGTCGCTCAAGTCGCTGCGTCGATTGGCGCGGGTCTCGCCAAGGCGGCATTGGCCGGCCGGGTGGATGGACGTCTCGTGGATACCTCCCACGTGATTGAGGCTGATACGGCGCTGGCGATCGTTACCGACAAAGATCCTGCAGGGCTGGAGGTTCTCCGTCACTCAACCGCCCACTTGCTTGCCTACGCGGTCAAGGAATTGTTTCCGGACGCTCAGGTCACCATCGGGCCGGTCATCGAGAACGGGTTCTACTACGATTTCGCCTACAAGCGCCCCTTTACGCCGGAGGATCTGGCGAAAATCGAACAGCGCATGACCGAGTTGGCCAAAAAGGACTACCCGGTGGTCCGCGAGGTGTGGTCCCGCGACAAGGCTGTCGAGTTCTTCAAGGGAATCGGCGAGCATTACAAGGCGGAGCTCATCGCCTCGATCCCGGCGGGTGAGGATGTTTCACTCTACCGGGAGGGTGATTTCATCGATTTGTGTCGCGGGCCGCACGTACCTTCCATTGGCAAGCTCAAGGTGTTCAAGCTGATGAAAGTGGCCGGGGCCTACTGGCGGGGAGATTCCCGTAACGAGATGCTCCAGCGCATCTACGGCACGGCTTGGGCGCGGAAAGAGGAGCAGGAAGCCTACTTGACGATGCTTGAAGAGGCTGAGCGGCGGGATCACCGAAAGCTGGGTCCCCAGCTTGACTTGTTCCATTTTCAGGATGAGGCGCCCGGATCGGTATTCTGGCACCCGAAAGGCTGGAGGCTGTTCCAGTCGCTCATTGGGTATATGAGAGAGCGCCAGGAGTTGGCTGGTTACGTTGAGGTCAATACGCCGGACGTCATGGATCGCGCATTGTGGGAAACTTCTGGCCACTGGCAAAACTATCGCCAGAACATGTTTACCACCCAGACCGAGGATGAGCGGGTTTTTGCGCTCAAGCCCATGAATTGTCCTGGGGCGGTCAGTCTGTTCGCGCAGGGGATCAAGAGTTATCGGGATTTGCCTGTTCGCATGGCCGAATTCGGCAAGGTTCACCGTTACGAGCCCTCGGGGGCATTGCATGGTTTGTTGCGCGTGCGCCATTTTACGCAGGACGACGCTCACATTTTTTGCACCGAGGAGCAGATGGAGCGGGAGTGCCGTGACGTGGTTGCCCTGATCCTGGACATCTACCGCGATTTTGGTTTTGAAGACGTTCGCATAAAGTTGTCCACGCGGCCGGAAAATCGGATTGGCTCGGACGACACCTGGGACAAGCTGGAAGGCGCCCTTTCCTCCGCTTTGGATCAGATGGGCATGAGCTATGAGTTGTTTCCGGGCGAGGGGGCTTTTTATGGGCCGAAACTAGAGTTTGTGCTTCGGGATGCCATCGGGCGTGACTGGCAGTGCGGTACCTTGCAGGTGGATATGAACCTGCCGGAACGGTTTGATATTTCCTACGTCGCGGAAGATAACAGTCGCCGCCGTCCGGTAATGTTGCACCGGGCGCTCTTCGGGTCGCTTGAGCGTTTCACCGGAATATTGATTGAACACTATGTTGGTGCCTTCCCGCTTTGGCTGGCGCCTGTGCATGCGGTTGTTATGAATATCTCCGAAGGGCAGGCGGACTACGCGCGGGATGTGGCGCAACGCCTTGTCAGCGCGGGGTTCCGCGCCGAGGCGGATTTGCGGAACGAAAAGATTACTTATAAAATACGCGAACATAGCATGCAGCGGTTGCCTTATCAGATCGTCGTTGGCGATAAAGAGAAGGCAGCCGGAATCGTGGCCGTGCGTGCCCGAGGGGGTGTCGACCTCGGGCAGATGCCAGTTGAGGCACTTGTGGCGCGCTTGAGTGAAGAGCGTCATGAGCGCCGTAGCTAGGCGGCACGGCTTGTTTTTTTGTCTATCGCGGAGATCAGGTCATAGTTCAACAGGCTAAGCAGCAGCATCGCCTCAACGGGGAAATCAATGTTCCGGAAGTGCGTTTGCTCGGGGAAGAAGGGGAGCAGATCGGCGTAGTGAGCACCCGGCAGGCGCTCTTGATGGCTGATGAGGCGGGGGTGGATCTAGTGGAGATCGCTCCTCTGGCCAAGCCTCCGGTGTGCCGGATCATGGACTATGGCAAGTTCAAGTACGCTGAGGCAAAAAAGGCGCACGAGGCCAAGGCCAAACAAAAACAGGTGCAGGTCAAGGAGATCAAACTCCGGCCGGGTACTGACGAAAACGATTACCAGATCAAGTTGCGTAACCTGACCCGCTTTCTCCAGGAGGGTGACAAGGTGAAAGTGACCCTGCGTTTCCGTGGGCGAGAGATGGCGCACCAGGAGTTTGGTGTGCGCTTGCTGGAGCGTGTAAAGGCTGACCTGGATGGTGTGGGGGTGGTTGAGCAGTTTCCCAAGCTTGAAGGGCGCCAGATGGTGATGGTGATGGCTCCGGGTAAGAAAAAGCACTGATTGGTGCCCCGGGGGCAAATGATTTCAGGTCCTTGGCTTTATTGGGCCGGGGGCTGGAAACAGCGAGCCTTCGCTGTAACAAGTGGCTGCAGGTAGATAAAGCGTCCCTGGAGTTGGGGGCCACCTGGTGCCATGTCAAAACAGGAGATCTTCGATGCCGAAGATGAAAACCAAGAAAGCCGCTGCGAAGCGGTTTAAGGTCCGCTCCAGTGGCGGAATCAAGCGGTCGCAGGCGTTCAAGCGACATATCCTGACCAAGAAGACGACCAAGAACAAGCGTCATCTGCGTGGCATGACTTCAGTGCATGCGGCGGATGAAGGTCTGATTCGCGCAATGTTGCCCTACGCCTAAGGAGAGTCGCAAATGCCTCGAGTTAAACGCGGTGTAACGGCGCGTGCGCGCCACAAGAAGGTCCTCGATCAGGCCAAGGGTTATCGCGGCCGTCGCAAGAACGTTTACCGGATCGCCAAGCAGGCGGTGATGAAGGCGGGGCAGTATGCCTACCGCGATCGTCGCCAGCGTAAGCGCCAGTTTCGTGCGCTGTGGATTGCCCGTATCAACGCGGCCTCTCGTGAATTGGGTCTGTCCTACAGCAAGTTCATGAATGGTCTAAAAAAGGCAGCCATCGAGGTGGACCGCAAGGTTCTGGCCGATCTGGCTGTTTTCGACAAGCCGGCGTTCGCGCAACTGGCCAGTCAGGCCAAAGCAAGTCTCGCCGGTTAAGCCCTTCCGGCTCGAAGAAAGGAGGCTTTGCCTCCTTTTTTTGTTGGTGACTCATGGAAAATCTGGATCAGATAGTTGCAGCGGCGGTCACCGAGTTTGACGCCGTGACCGACGCTCCGTTGCTGGAGCAGGCCAAGGCCCGGTACTTGGGCAAGAGCGGTTCGCTGACGGAGCTCCTGAAGGCGTTGGGAAAATTGCCCGCCGAGGAGCGCAAGGCTGCAGGGGCGCAGATCAACGCCGCCAAGCAGCAGGTGGAGGTTGCGCTGGAGACACGGCGCGCGCAATTGCGCAACGCCGCGCTGGAGGCGCAGCTGCGTGCCGAGGCTCTGGATGTGACCTTGCCGGGGAGGGGTAATCCCCCTGGCGGAATGCATCCTGTTACGCGAACCCTGGAACGGATCGAAACCCTGTTCCACTCAATGGGTTTCGACGTCGCCGATGGCCCCGAGATCGAAACGGATTTTCACAACTTTACCGCGTTGAACACGCCGGAGAACCACCCGGCTCGTTCGATGCACGACACGTTTTATCTTGAGAACGCACCAGGGGTGCTACTGAGGACGCACACCTCCCCCATTCAGGTCCGCTACATGCTTAGTCATGAGCCGCCTCTGAAAGTGATTGCTCCGGGGCGTGTGTACCGTGTGGATTCCGATGCGACACATTCGCCGATGTTTCATCAGGTCGAAGGATTGTGGATTGATACGACGGTCAGCTTTGCCGACCTGAAAGGGGTGTTCACTGCCTTCTTGCGAGCATTCTTCGAGCGCCCTGATCTGAAAGTCCGCTTTCGCCCTTCGTTCTTCCCGTTTACCGAACCGTCAGCGGAAGTGGACATGGGGTGCGTGTTTTGCGGGGGAGATGGCTGCCGCGTGTGCAGTCACACGGGCTGGCTGGAGATCGCCGGTTGCGGAATGGTGCATCCGAACGTGCTCAAGCACGTGAACATCGACAGTGAGAAATACATCGGCTTTGCCTTCGGCATGGGGCCGGATCGGCTCACGATGCTGCGCTACGGTGTGAATGACCTGCGTCTGTTTTTTGATGGCGACTTGCGTTTTCTTCAACAGTTCAGATAACCATGCAATTCCCTGAATCCTGGCTTCGCAGTTTTGTCGATCCCGAACTGGATAGTGAGGCCCTTGGCCGCTTGCTGACCATGGCAGGGCTTGAAGTTGAGGCTATGCAACCGGCTGGCCCAGCGTTTAGCGGTGTAGTCGTGGGGCGCGTGCTTACTGCTGAGAAACACCCCGGGGCTGACAAGCTGAAGCTGTGTGCGGTGGACGTTGGGGATTCAGCGCCATTGCAAATTGTTTGCGGCGCGCCGAATGTGGCACCAGGGCTGACGGTTGCCTGCGCACGGGTCGGCGCTAGCTTGCCGGGGCTCTCGATTAAAGCGGCCAAAGTCCGGGGAATTGAATCGTTCGGAATGTTGTGTTCAGAGCGGGAACTGGGCCTTGGCGATGGGCATGGCGGTTTGATGGAGCTTCCTTCGTGCTATGAGGTCGGTGTCGATCTGAGAACGGCCCGGCAACTGGACGAGCAGTTGTTCACCATCAAGCTCACGCCAAATCGGGCGGATTGCCTGAGTGTGCTGGGGATCGCCCGGGAAGTGTCGGCTTTGACGGGGAAGACGCTGCGTGCTCCGTCGGCTGCGGTGGTGCCCGTGAAGTCCACTCTGGCGCGGAACGTGGTGCTGGACAGTCCGGCGGATTGTCCACGCTATCTCGGGCGCGTAATTACTGCCGTTAATCCGCGGGCGACAATTCCCGACTGGATGCGTTCGCGGCTTGAGCGTAGCGGTCTGCGACCGATCAGTGCCTTGGTGGATATCACCAACTACGTCATGCTCGAGATCGGTCAGCCGCTCCATGCATTCGACAACGCCCGGTTGCATGGGGCAGTGCATGTCCGGCGTGCGAGGCCAGGGGAAAGCCTGACACTGCTCAACGGTCAGGTGCTCAAGCTGGATCAGGACGTACTCTTGATCGCGGATGACGAGAAGGCTTTGGCGATGGCGGGTGTGATGGGGGGAGAGCACTCGGGTATTGGCGAGGATACGACTGAGATCTTCCTCGAAAGCGCTTTCTTCAGTCCAGATGCGATTGCAGGTCGAGCGCGGCGCTTTGGCTTCTCCAGTGATGCATCGTATCGTTTTGAACGCGGCGTGGATTTTGAGGGCGCGGGCAGGGCGATTGAACGCGCGAGTGAGCTTGTGCTGGCTATCTGTGGTGGCGAAGCTGGTCCGGTCACGGTTGCCGAAGTGCAGGCATCGTTGCCGAAAAGGCCTGCCGTTGGTGTACGGTGTTCCCGGGTGGAGCGAGTGCTTGGCATTAAGTTTGGCGCGGACCGGATCGAAGCCCTCCTTAAAGGCATGGATGTAAGGTATGAGCGCAACGGGGAAAACTTCGTGGTTGCCCCCCCTTCGTATCGCTTTGACCTCGCGATAGAAGAGGATTTCATCGAAGAGCTTGCCCGCCTGCACGGTTATGACAACATTCCGGCGCCTGCACCCCTGGCGCGAGTCGACATCCTTCCGGTTCCAGAGGACAAGCGATCGGTGTGGGCGCTCCGTCATGCAATGGTTGGCCGTGGTTATCAGGAAGTCGTGAATTTCGCGTTCGTGGACGCTGCTTGGGAGCGGGATTTTGCAGGTAATGATTCGCCGGTTGTGCTGGCCAATCCTATTGCCAGCCAGATGGGGGTCATGCGCTCGAGCCTGATCGGCGGCTTGGTGGGGAACCTGATCACCAATCTGAAGCGGCGGACTGATCGGGTACGGGTGTTCGAGGTTGGGCGGTGCTTCGCTCGCAGTGAATCGGCGCAAGTCGTTCCAGGGTTCGACCAGCCGTTGCGAATGGGGGCACTTGCCGGCGGCAGCGTTGCGCCGGATCAGTGGGGAAGCCCAAGCCGCCGTACGGATTTCTTTGACGTTAAAGGGGATCTCGAAGCCCTGTTGTTGCCGGCGGAGGCAGAGTTCGAGCCGGCCGTTCATCCTGCGTTGCATCCGGGGCGTAGCGCACGGGTGGCGTTGGGCGGGCGTCCAATTGGCTGGATTGGCGAGTTGCATCCCCGGTGGGTGCAAGAGTACGACTTGGGAAGCCCGCCAGTGGTTTTCGAGATTGAACTCGATGCGCTGCTCCAGCGAACTTTGCCGAAGTACGTCACTTTGGCGAATACTCCTGCGGTTGTCCGTGATCTTGCTTTGGTGATGAGCGAGAGGGTGGCCGCAAGGGATGTTCTTGCTGCCATGAGAGCGCATGCGCCCGCGGTTGTGAGGAGTATTGAACTCTTCGATCTGTATCAGGGCAAGGGCATACCTGCGGGGGAAAAAAGTCTTGCTTTCCGTATGGTTATGCAAGATACTCAAAAGACTTTGGAAGATGCCGAGGCGGATGCAGTGGTTTCCCAGCTTGAGCGGATCGCCCGCGAAAAGTTCTCTGCCCGGCTTCGCGCGTAACACTCAGGGAAGGCCAGAACATGACTTTGACAAAGGCCGAGCTGGCGGATCTGCTGTTTGAGCGGGTTGGCTTGAACAAGCGGGAAGCCAAAGATATGGTGGAAGCCTTTTTTGAGGAAATCCGTACCGCGCTTGAGGAAGGGGATAGCGTCAAACTGTCCGGGTTTGGCAATTTTCAGTTGCGCGACAAACCTCAGCGGCCCGGTCGCAATCCCAAGACCGGTGAGGAAATCCCGATCACTGCCAGACGGGTTGTGACGTTCCATGCTAGCCAGAAGCTCAAATCGGCGGTGGAAGCGCTGAGCAATGACAACGAGCCACGCTAAGGCAGAATTGCCTCCGATTCCCGCCAAACGCTATTTCACCATTGGCGAGGTGAGCGAGCTTTGTGGCGTTAAGCCACATGTCTTGCGGTACTGGGAGCAGGAGTTTACCCAGCTGAAGCCTGTGAAGCGCAGGGGTAACCGCCGCTACTATCAGCATCACGAAGTGCTGTTGGTGCGTCGAATCCGGGAGTTGCTTTACGATGAAGGCTTTACCATTAGCGGGGCCCGCAATCGTTTGGAGGAGGGCTCGGCGAGGACGGCTGAAGAATCCAGGCTGGTTAAGCCGTTGTCGCTAAGTGAGGTTCGTGGTGAACTGGAGGCTGTGCTCGGGTTGCTCAGGGCTGAATGTGGGACGGTTGAAGGTCAAAACGCTGGGGAAATCCGCTGAAATAGTGTATAATGTTTAATTGTGTCGGGGCGTAGCGCAGCCTGGTAGCGCACCTGCATGGGGTGCAGGGGGTCGGAAGTTCGAATCTTCTCGCCCCGACCATCTAGATTCCCCTGTCTGCACTCGCAGACATTCTTGTCGAGCGGTTGCTCGAAGTCTTCCGCTACTTCAGCGGTGCCAGCATGAATATCCTTGTCAGCAACGATGATGGTTACTTTGCGCCAGGCATTAGCGCATTGGCGGCGGCATTGCGCGCGTGCGGGAACGTTACAGTTGTTGCGCCCGAGCGGGATCGCTCCGGTGCGAGCAATTCTCTGACGCTGGACCGCCCTCTAATCGTACGTGAGGCTCCCAACGGTTTTCTGTACGTAAATGGCACGCCAACCGATTGTGTGCATCTTGCGGTGACGGGCTTGCTTGCCAGTTTGCCTGATGTGGTCGTTTCGGGAATTAACCATGGCGCCAACATGGGAGACGACACTATTTACTCCGGGACTGTTGCGGCGGCAACGGAGGGATTCTTGCTGGGAATACCGTCTATTGCGGTTTCCCTTGCTGACAAGAGTGCAGAGCATCTTGAATCTGCCGCCTCCGTGGCGGTAGATCTTGTAATGCGTCTTGCTCAAGTGCCCTTGAAATTGCCAACGCTACTGAATGTCAATGTGCCGAACCTTCCGCTGGTGGCGATGAAGGGTGTTCGTGTGACGCGGTTGGGCAAGCGGCATAAGGCTGAGCCCGTGATCCAGGCGAAGAACCCTCGAGGGCAGACCGTGTATTGGATCGGAGCAGCCGGAGAGGCGCAAGATGCGGGCGAGGGGACCGATTTCGGTGCCGTGGCCGACGGTTACGTGTCGGTGACACCTCTGCAGATTGATCTGACGCATAATTCCCAGATTGCTACTGTTGCCGATTGGCTCAAAAGGTGAGCGATAAGAAAGGGATAGGGATGACTTCCCTCCGCACGCGCGCGCGGATGGTCGAGCGTTTGCGTGAGCAGGGTATTCGGGAGCCTCGGGTACTGGCGGCGATGGGGCAAGTGCCGCGCCATCTTTTTGTGGAAGAGGCGCTCGCCAGTCGGGCCTATGACGATACAGCCTTGCCCCTCGGTTTTCAGCAAACGATTTCGCAGCCATTTGTCGTTGCGCGGATGATTGAGCTTGCCATCCGGGATCGGGAATTGGGCAAAGTGCTCGATGTTGGTGCGGGATGTGGTTACCAGACAGCTGTACTCGCGCAGCTCTCCAAAGATGTCTTCGCAATTGAACGGATTGGTGCGTTATTGGCCAAGGCTCGAGCAAATTTAAAACAGCTTGGGCTCAGCCGCGTTCGCTTTAAGCATGCTGACGGCAATCTGGGGCTTCCAGAGGCTGCGCCGTTCGATACAATTCTGGTCGCTGCCGGGGCGCCAAAGGTTCCGTTGCCATTGGTCCAGCAGTTGGCGGTAGGGGGGCGTTTGGTGGTGCCTGTCGGCGTCGGCGATCAAGTGCTGACGCTCATCGAAAGGCAAGAGCAGGGTTTCGTCGAGGCGAGGCTTGATCCGGTTCGCTTCGTGCCGCTTCTAACAGGGCTGGAATGAGAGGATTCAGGGTGGCTGCATCAAAGTACTTCGGTTTCGGATGTGTCCTGGTGGCAGGGGTTTTAGTCGCCGGGTGTGCCAGCAAGGCGCCCGCTCCTGTATCCGAGGGGGCGCGTCCTCCCGTGGGTGCCGGTGGGGCCAGCGCGCCAGTTACCTCGCAGGCTCCGGCGGAGCCTGCACGGGGATTGCCTCCGGGTAAGGCAGAGGTTTATACCGTCAAGAAAGGCGATACCCTTTATAGCATTGCCTTGGACCATGGCCAGAACTACAAGGACGTGGCTGTCTGGAACAGTTTGGCTGATCCCTCGGTGATCAAGGTTGGTCAGCAATTGCGCATGACGTCGCCCGATGGGGGCGGGGCTTCGTCTTCTACGGTGCCGAGCACTGCTGTCACTCGGCCTGTGCCGGTGTCCGCCGGGCCTGAGGTCAAACCGTTGAGTGCTCCTCCAGGGGTTGCGGCCGTTCCCTTGCCGGTTGCTGGAAGCGCCGCCAACGGGCTCAAGCGTGATCCAAAAGGCGGAAAGCAGCCCTATAGTGAGGCGGCGTTAGCTCAGGCGCGCAAACCGGAAGAGAAGGCGGCTGTGGCAGTGGTCGCTCCTGCGGTTGCGGGTGCCATCAAGGTTGAGCCGAAGCCTGACGTGAAGCCCGTAGACGTGCAGCCCAAGCCAGAGGTCAAGGCCCAAGAAGCGAAGCCCGTCGATTCGCCCAAACAGGAAGCCAAGCCCGAGGCGGTAGCGCCGGCTAAAGTGGCCGAGCCGATGATGGGGGGCGAAGGCGTGGACTGGGGGTGGCCGCATGACGCCAAGGTCTCGGCCGGGTTCAGTGAGCCGTCCAACAAGGGGCTGGATTTCGCCGGGAAGACGGGTAGTCCGGTGCTCGCCGCGGCGGATGGCAAAGTGTCCTATACAGGGACGGCTATTCGTGGTTATGGCAATCTGGTGATTGTTCAGCACAATAAAACCTTCCTGAGCGTGTATGCTCATAACAGTCGGATACTGGTTAAGGAGGGTCAGGCGGTGAGCAAGGGGATGAAAATTGCGGAACTCGGCAGCAGCGACGCCGATCAGCCCAAGCTACACTTCGAGATTCGCCGGAACGGTAAACCCATCGATCCGGCCAAGGTGCTGCCTCCTCGTTGAGTCAGGCTCATGTCCGGCGTCATCCCCTCCGACGAAGACGAACTGGGTGACGGTGAATTGGCATTGCCCCCCGAGCATGAAGGGGGGGACAAAAGTTTGTTCGAAAGCGAGTTCCAGAGCGACGTTACTCAGCTGTATCTGAACCAGATTGGGGCTAACCCTCTGCTCAAGCCGGACGAGGAATTGAACCTCGCCCGGCTTGTTCGTTTGGGGGACTTTGGCGCCCGGCAAAAAATGGTTGAGCACAACTTGCGTCTGGTGGTGAATATCGCCAAGCACTACCTCAACCGCGGCCTGCCTTTGCTGGATCTCATCGAAGAAGGCAATCTGGGCCTCATGCATGCGCTCGAGAAATTCGATCCGGAGCGGGGTTTCAGGTTTTCCACCTACGCAACGTGGTGGATTCGGCAGAACATCGAGCGGGCGATCATGAATCAGTCCCGCACGATCCGCTTACCGGTGCACGTGATCAAGGAGCTCAATCAGGTACTACGGACCCAGCGTAGTATCGAGTCTGGAGGCGGCAGTGACCGTTCCATTGAGGAGATTGCCCATCTTCTCGACAAGCCCGTGGATGAAGTCCGTCAGGTATTGGCGCTGAATGAACATGTGGCCTCCCTGGACGCCCCCTTGGACATGGACCCGGCTTTGTCCATTGGTGAATCCCTGGCGGATTCCGAAACGACCGATCCTGCCCGACAGATCCATCAGGGGGAGGTGGAGCGGCTGGTGCGTGACTGGCTGTCCTTGTTGAACGCGCGACAGCGCTTGGTGATCGAGAGTCGTTACGGACTGAATGGTCGCGAGCCGCTCACTCTTGAAGCACTCGCGGATCAGTTGGGCCTGACCCGCGAGCGGGTACGGCAGATACAACTGGAAGCACTGACTCAATTGCGACGGCTGTTGCGACGCGATGGCGTTGACAAAGATTCGCTGATCTGACCGCGCTCCCGGGTGTCATGCAAGGCACGGGAAAGCTCAAAAACCGCCATTGCATAAAAGCTGCTGCGGTTATAGCGAGTGATGACATAGAAGTTGCTGAAGCCCGCCCAGTACTCTGGAGCTTGGTCAGGGGTTGTCAGTTCAATGAGTGCAGCTGTGCTGCCGGCCGGGGGGGCACCGTGGATGGCAATGCCAGCCGCGGACATTTGCTCTGGCGTCCAGACGGGGTCAATATCGGTCGCCCGAATCGCTTCGATATCGCTGGGGCGTGAAACGGTTGCGCGCATGGCTACAGGTTTGCCAGCTTGCCATCCATGTTGAACCAGAAAGCTTGCGACACTGCCTATGGCGTCTTCAACCTGGTTTTCAATATCAATGCGTCCGTCCCCGTTGAAATCCACGGCATACCTTCGGTAGCTGCTGGGCAAGAACTGGGGGACACCCAAGGCGCCCGCGTAAGAGCCACGATAGTCGGTGACCGGCCGTTGTTGGTCGCGCGAAAGCAACAACAGGTTCTCGAGTTCCTCAAGGAAGAGCGCTGCCCTGGGGGGGTAGTCAAAGGCCAGGGTGGTCAGGCTTGAGAAGGTTTCAAGACTGCCGGTGTGCCGTCCATAGATGGTTTCCACCCCGATGATGGCGACGATGATCTCTTCCGGTACACCATACTGCTGCGCGGCACGGCGAAGCACAGACGCATGTTCCTGCCAGAAATTGATTCCCGCGGAGATTCGGATCGGTTCCACATAGCGGGATCGATATGCTTTCCACGAGCGGGTACGGGGGCTGGCCGGGGGCAGTATGGCCTTGAGCACGGAGGGTAGTCGCTCGGCCCGCGCAAAGGCGCTGTGCAGCTCGGTTTCGTCGAAACGGTGCTTCTCCGCCATCGTGCGGATGAACTGTCCGACCTCGGGGCGGCCCGCATACACTCCTTGAAGCCCTTGGGCACTTCCCGAAACTGGAGCCAGGCAGACAAGACTGATGCAGGCCACGAAGAAATGCCTGCGCGACGAAACTCCTTTGATCAAACTCATCATCTGAAATCTTATGGTTCTTCACACTCTGGAAGCAAAAAAGGGAAGTGCGGCTTGAGCCCCTCCTGAATCAGGCCACATAATACGTGGAGGAGAGAGTCAGCGGACATTGATTGCGGGAGTTTCTTGGACCGCAGAGATGGACGACACATTCAATGCAGGGATCTACTAAATGACAACAACCGCACTCATTACACATCGGGATTGCTGGCTGCATGACATGGGCGCGCATCACCCGGAATGCCCGGAGAGGCTGTCCGCCATCAATGATCGGCTCATTGCTTCGGGGATCGATCTTTACCTCAGCAGCTACGATGCGCCTCAGGCAACGGTGGAACAACTTTCCCGGCCGCACCCGAAAGAATACGTCGAGGAGATACTGGTCGCTGCCCCGGAACATGGCATTCGCCACTTGGACCCGGACACGGCGATGTCACCGGGGACCGTCAAGGCTGCGTTGCGCTCTGCGGGGGCCGGGGTCATGGCGGTGGATCTGGTGATGTCGGGAGAGGTCGAAAGTGCGTTTTGCGCAGTGCGCCCGCCGGGCCACCACGCGGAGCGTGCCAAGGCGATGGGTTTCTGCTTCTTCAACAACGTCGCGGTTGCCGCTTGTCACGCCTTGGAGGCCCACGGTTTGAAACGGGTGGCAATCATAGATTTCGACGTTCATCACGGAAATGGAACGGAGAACATCTTTGCCGGAGATGAGCGCGTGCTCATGGTGTCCACCTTTCAGCATCCGTTCTACCCATATTCGGGGACGGATAACGTCGCCTCCAACATGGTGAATGTCCCGGTGCCCGCTGGAACCAGAGGAGACGGGTTTCGCCAGATCGTGAGTGATATCTGGGTGCCGGCACTGCGTAATTTCTCTCCGGAGATGATCCTGATTTCGGCTGGTTTTGATGCCCACTATGAAGATGATATGGGGTCGCTGGGGCTCGTCGAGGCAGATTACGCCTGGGTGACTGAACAGCTCAAGCAGGTGGCAGCCGAGTGTTCCAAACGGCGGGTCGTGTCCATCCTCGAGGGGGGATACTCCTTGTCGGCGTTGGCGCGCAGTGTTACCGCGCACATCAAGGCGCTTGCAGATCTCTGATTGCGGGGGGCGGGTTGCCGGGCGGGAGAAACTGCGCGGCAGCACCTTCCCCATTTCCCCGGTAGGTTACAATCTCCTCTTTTTTTCAGGCTGATACAGCATGATTACAGGTTCCATCGTCGCTATCGTCACTCCCATGCATGAGGACGGAAGCCTCGATCTTGAGCGCCTGCGCGGATTGATCGACTGGCACATTGGCCAGGGAACGGATGGCATCGTTGTGGTGGGTACAACGGGCGAGTCGCCGACCGTGAATTGGGACGAGCACGGCGAATTGATCCGTGCATCCGTTGAGCACTCGGCGGGGCGGGTGCCCATCATCGCCGGGACTGGCGCAAATTCCACCGCTGAAGCAGTCGAGTTGGCCGACTTCGCCCGCAGTGTCGGGGCTGTAGCCCATCTGTCCGTCGTCCCGTATTACAACAAGCCTACCCAGGAGGGGTTGTACCGCCACTTCAGGACCATCGCCGAGCGGGTCGACCTGCCGATGATCGTCTATAACGTTCCGGGGCGGACGGTAGCGGACATGTCCAATGAAACCGTGTTGCGCTTGGCTCAGGTGCCGGGCATCGCCGGGATCAAGGATGCGACAGGAGCGATTGACCGGAGCAGTGACCTGATCCGCTTGGCTCCCAAGGGGTTTGCGCTGTACACCGGTGATGACGCCACAGCGCTTGCCTACATGCTGTTGGGGGGGCACGGGGTTATTTCGGTGACCGCCAATGTGGCGCCGAAGCTCATGCACGACATGTGCGTCGCTGCCTTGGCGGGTGATGTGGCGACTGCACGTGGAATCAACGACAAGCTTTTGCCGCTTCATCGACATTTGTTTGTTGAAGCCAATCCCATTCCAGTGAAATGGGCCGTGCAGCAGATGGGCTTGATTGGAGCTGGGATCCGGTTGCCGCTTACGCCTTTCTCCTCCGAGTATCACGATCGTGTCCGGGGTGCCATGCGCCATGCGGGCATCGAAGTTTGAGTGGGGCTGAAGAAAGGATCGCCGGATGAAGTTGCCTTATCTGTCGTGGGGGATTGTTGCAGCCGCATTGGCGGTAGCTGGCTGCACAACGACCTTTGAATCGAAAAAGATCGACTACAAGAGTGCGGGGAAGCTTCCCCCCCTGGAAATCCCACCCGATCTCACTTCCCCCACCCGGGATGATCGCTACGCTGTGCCGGACATCTCGCCCAAGGGTGTTGCCACGTACTCGACGTATTCGGCTGAGCGCGCCGGGCAGCCCAGGAGCGCAGCCTCCGGGCCCGAGGTTCTGCCGGATTCCGCCAAGATGCGCATCGAGCGGTCCGGTAGTCAGCGCTGGCTGGTGGTCGCGGGAACGCCGGCCAAACTCTGGCCGACCATCAAGGAATTCTGGCAGGAGACAGGTTTTCTGATCAATCTCGAGCTTCCGGACGCCGGGATAGTGGAGACCGACTGGGCCGAGAATCGGGCAAAGATCCCCCAGGATGCCATTCGCTCCGTACTTGGCAAGGTGGTGGATGGTCTGTACTCCGTTCCCGAAAGGGACAAGTTCCGTACCCGGCTGGAGCAAGGTAGCGACAAGGGTCTGACTGAGATTTACATCAGTCACCGAGGGATGGTCGAGGTTTATACGAGCGAAGCCAAGGACTCAACGAAATGGCAGCCCCGTCCAGCCGATCCTGAGTTGGAGGCGGAGATGTTGCGCCGGCTGATGGTTCGCCTGGGAGCTGATGAAACTCGCGCCAATGCGGCCATCGCCCAGCAGCCAACGGTGCCAGAACGGGCCCGGTTGGTTAAACCTTCAACCGGTGCGGGCTATCTTGAAGTGCAGGAGTCCTTTGATCGGGCATGGCGCCGTGTCGGCTTGGCGCTGGATCGGGTCGGCTTCACTGTCGAGGACCGGGATCGGGTCAATGGCGTCTATTTCGTGCGCTATATTGATCCCGAAGCGGACCTGAAGGGCAAGAAGGAAGAAGGCGTTCTTTCCAAGCTTGCTTTCTGGCGCAGCAAGGACGGTATCAAGACCGGGGATCGCTACCAGATTGAAGTGAAATCGGTGGCGGACAAGAGCGTGGTCCGTGTGTTGTCAAAAGAGGGCGGTGCTGACAACTCCGAATCCGGCAAGAAGATTCTTGGTCTGCTGCACGATCAGCTGAAGTGATCCGCTTCGCCTCTCTGGGCAGCGGTAGCAAGGGGAACGGGCTAGTGGTGCAGTGCCGTTCCACCGTGGTGCTGGTGGATTGTGGTTTCGGCCCGAGAGAGTGCGAACGGCGGCTACATCGCTTGGGTGTGGCCCCGAATAGCGTAAGTGCTGTTTTGGTCACCCATGAGCACAGCGATCACTTGGGTGGGGTGGTGCGCTTTGCTACCCGGCACGGGTGTAACGTGTTTGCGACCCACGGCACTCTGGCTGCTGGGCGGGTGTGTGAGGACGGGCTGGTGGTGGAGCGCATTTCCGGAGAGCAGGCGTTCGTCCTCGGTGATCTGGAGGTGCTTCCGTTTTCCGTTCCTCATGACGCCCGCGAGCCGGTTCAGTACCGGTTTTCCGATGGCGTGAGCATGCTGGGGGTTCTGACCGACGCAGGCGGGCTGACCCCTCACATCCAGGAAACACTTGCTGGGTGTTCTGCCCTGGTGCTTGAGTGCAACCATGATCAGGACATGCTGGCGCGGGGCAAGTACCCGCCAATGTTGAAACGCCGGATTGGGGGAAGTCACGGACACTTGTCCAACGATGCTGCTGCAGAGCTTCTCCAGCGCCTGCCCGGGTTGCGACTACAGCATGTTGTGGCTGCACATCTGAGCCAGGAGAACAACACCCCGGCACTGGCGCGCGCAGCGCTGGCGGGAGCATTGTCGTGCTCCGAGGAGTGGATTGGTGTTGCCGATCAGGGGGAGGGGTTCGATTGGCGTGAAGTGCGTTGAAAACGGATCGCCAAAAGAAAAAGCCGACCCGAGGGTCGGCTTTTTCGCTGGCGCGAGCCAGATTACTTCTTCTCGCCGGCGGGAGCGGCAGCTTCGGCAGGCTTGGCAGCGTCAGCCGGAGCAGCAGCGGGGGCCGGAGCAGCGGCAGGAGCCGGGGCTTCAGCGGGCTTTTGCTCGGCGGCGGGAGCCGGGGCAGCAGCGGGAGCCGGAGCAGCAGCGGGCTTTTCTTCTTTCTTGCCGCAGGCGGACAGGGCGACGGCGAGCAGAGCAGCAACGAGGAGAGATTGTTTCATTGTAAGTACCTTTATCGATAAGGTTGATAATGCGGGCCCAGCGCTTAGGGCCAGTGCAGCACGGGATGCCGCACCAACCGCAAATACTACCATAGTGATTCGCACCCGGGCATAGGAAATGGTGCACTGCAGAGGCCTGGCAATCGCCCACTTTTGTTGGGGTAAGGACCCGTTTACGTTCGCCTCGCGCGGGCGATGTGGGCGGGGTGTGGCTTTATTTCCCCGGCCAGCCGAACCCGCTGCAGTACCAGTCATAGAGGCAAGCCAGCACCCGGTCTGAATGAATCTCGGCCCCCGGCAAATGCCTTTCGTCCGCAAGTTGTTGCAGTGCGGCCAGGTCGTTCCAGTCTGGCGTATGCGTCTCGCCGTTGATGAACACCTGGGCTCCGCTATATAGCATCTGGGTGCGAAGGTCCAGTCGATACCCCGCGTGACTGAGCGCCTGAGCGAATGCGACCTCGTCCAGCGGTTCTTCTGGCGGATCGAAGTACACGTGAGGCTTCGGTTCGGTGAGATAGCAGCCCGTGAATTCGGCGATCGTCGCCTGATCCCAGCGAATGGCGTTGATCACCTGCCCCAGACGATCGAGCATGTCGTGCTCGATCTTTGCAGGATGGGTGCAGGCCCGCAGGTCGGGGTCGCTGTACATCCCGGCCATCTCGAGCCTGTCCTCCAGAAAGACGAGAAACTGAGTCGCCAGTTCCTGATGGGAAGGCGCGCGAAATCCCACTGAATAGGTGCTGCAGTCGTCGGTCAGGGCGATGCCGTTGTGGGCGTAGCGGGGCGGAAGGTAAAGCATGTCGCCCGGATCCAGTGTCCACTCTTGGGTGATCTTGAAGTTCTTCAGAATACGCAAGGGAATATCGGGCAAGATTTCCAGGTCATCCTGATCGCTCACCTGCCATAGCCTTTGCCCCGTTCCTTGAATCAGAAACACGTCGTAAGAGTCGAAGTGGGGGCCAACGCCACCGCCCTTGGCCGCATAGCTCACCATCAGGTCGTCCAGCCTCGCAAAGGGCACAAACCCGAAGCGTCGCAGCAGGGCGTCTGCCTCCGGCAGGTGATGGTTAAGCCCCTGCACCAGGATCGTCCAAGGTCCTTTGCGGCGCTGGAAATCTGCTGCGGCCAGAGGGCCGTTGCGCAGGTTCCACCGCCCCCTGTGGGGATACACCAAGCGGGACTCTGCTTCGCCGTTGCAGGCCAGTTCAAAGAGCTCATCTCGTTCCAGCAGGCCGTTGAAGCTGGGGATCGCTCCACGAACCAGCAGGGGTTCCTTTTGCCAATGGCGCTCCAGGAATTGATCGGCGGTCAGTCCGCCCAGGAGTTGTTGCAGCATCGCGCTCTGTCTCCAGCAAGGGTAACTGTGCATTGTCGCAAAGTTCGCGGGGACAGTTAAAATCCGGCCTCCTTTTTGCTCAGGATGTGCCGACATGCCGGTTGCCATAATCGAATCCCTGGACCACGAAGGACGAGGCGTCTGCCATGTCGATGGCAAAGCCATCTTCGTGGATGGGGCGCTGCCGCGCGAGCGAGTGGAATTCTCCAGTTACAAGAAGAAGCCTGGTTACGAGCAGGCTCAGATATCCCGGATTCTGAAAGCCAGTTCCCAGCGGGTATCACCTAAGTGCCCGCATTTCGGTGTGTGCGGTGGCTGCAGCATGCAGCATCTGGACCCGCTGGCGCAGGCAGCCGCCAAGCAGAGAATTCTCGAAGATGCGCTGTGGCACTTGGCGCGGCAACGGCCCGAGGAGGTGTTCCCGCCCATCTACGGCCCCACTTGGGGGTATCGTTCCCGGGCGCGGGTGTCCGTCAGGCTGGTACCCAAAAAGGGCGGGGTGCTGGTGGGCTTCCACGAGAAACGCAGCAGTTACATTGCCGACATGAAGCAGTGTGAAGTGCTGCCTCCCCATGTGGGGCACAGCCTCATGTCCTATCGGCAATTGGTGGCGGGGCTTTCCCGTCCGGACCGCATGCCGCAGATCGAAGTCGCCCAGGGTGAAGCAGAAACTGCTTTGGTGCTGCGCCACCTGGAGCCGCTGAACGATTCTGACCTGGAACAGCTTCGCCACTATGCCGACGCGCACGGGGTCGTGTTCTGGCTGCAGCCAGGAGGACCGGATACGGTGCATCGCTACTACCCGGAGGGTCCGGCGGAGCTGCACTACAGCTTGCCGGATTTCGGACTCAAGCTCTTTTTCCGGCCGACCGACTTTACTCAGGTAAACGTGGGCATCAACCGGATGCTGGTGCGCCGGGCCATGCGGCTGCTCGACCCCCGCCCGGGCGAACGCATCGGCGACATGTTCTGTGGGCTCGGCAATTTCACTCTTCCCATCGCCCGTCTTGGGGCGGAGGTGCTTGGCGTGGAGGGCAGCAAAGCCCTGGTGGAGCGGGCGCTCGACAATGCGCGCCGCAATGGCCTGGAGCAACGGGTGAGCGCCCGGGTGGCGAACTTGTTCGAAACCACTGAGGAAAATTTCCGAGCCCTAGGTCACTTCGACAAGTTGCTCATCGATCCGCCGCGCGAGGGAGCGGTGGCCCTGGTCAAAGCGTTGGGCGACGACGCTCCCCGGCGCATCGTTTATGTTTCCTGCAGTCCGGCCACTCTGGCCAGGGATGCGGCCGTGCTCGTCCACGAGAAAGGCTATCGCATGCTTGGAGCGGGGATCGCCAATATGTTTCCCCACACGTCTCACGTGGAGTCTATCGCTCTGTTCGAGCGTTGAACTGTTGGCTGGCAAACGCGGCGGATGGACACGATAGGCGCAAGTCGTCAAAATACGGCCTCGCTGCGGAGGTGTGGCAGAGTGGTTGAATGCACTGGTCTTGAAAACCAGCGAGGGGAAACCCTTCGTGAGTTCGAATCTCACCGCCTCCGCCATCTGATTATCTGGGCATTGTCGGTGGTGTGTCGCCGGGGTGGCCGTCCAGTGTTGGCAGGCGCTCTTCGGCGTGGGGGTGTGTGCCGAGTGCTTGGGCCGGGCCGCAGCGTGCGGCTCTAACGGGTTCCATGAAGCGAATTGTCATTCTGATTTCCGGGCGGGGCAGCAATATGCAAGCCCTGCTTGGGGCTGCATTGCCCGGTCGCGTGGTGGCGGTCATCAGCAACCGCCCGGATGCTGGGGGGCTTGCCTTGGCCCGGGATGCAGGTGTCGCCACGGTGGTGGTGGATCACAAGGCTTTTCCGGATCGGGAGAGTTTCGATTTGGCGTTGGCGGAGCGGGTGGCTGGCTTCGAACCTGATCTGGTGGTTCTCGCCGGTTTCATGCGTGTGCTCACCACGGCCTTCATCCAGCGTTTCGCCGATCGGCTCATCAATATTCACCCCTCGTTGTTGCCCTCGTTTCCAGGGCTGCATACGCATCGCCGGGCCCTCGAGGCCGGTGTGCGCGTGCATGGCTGTACAGTGCATTTTGTGCGTCCTGAGGTGGATGCGGGGCCAATCATCATCCAGGCGGTTGTGCCCGTCCTGCCGGACGATGATGAGTCAGCCTTGGCCAAGCGGGTGCTGGAGCAGGAGCATCGCATTTTCCCCCAGGCGGTGGCCTGGTTCCTGGAAGGGCGACTGGCGATGGGGCCCGGGGGGCGCGTGAAGTTGAGTGGGTGCGCGCCGCCGGGGCCTGCACTGGTTGCACCTGCGCTCGACCGGGGTTGAGAGCGGGAGCCGGTGTGGAGAGCAACCGGCCATGGCTGCCCTTTGCGCTCTCCGTACTGATCCACGTTGCGGTGCTGTTCGGGCCGGGCTGGACTGTCCCGGAGGCCGCGTTGGCGCCACCGTTGATTGCCGCCAGGCTGGTGGCGGCCCGGACCGAGGCCGCCCCTCCGCGCCAACTGACGGCGTCCGCTCCCGCCCGCGTCGCCAAGGGCGCGCGAGGGTCCGCAGCAAAGCCGTCCGCATCTGCCGCGGAGGCGAGCTTGCCTGCAACGAGTGATGAGCAAGTGGAGCCTGACCAGGGTGGAGCAGGTGAGGGCGCGGCTCCCTCACCGCGTAGCAGGGCCGGGGGTGATCCGAAGGCTGAGCGGCCAAGCGAACCAGCCGAAGACGAGGGCAAACCCCTGTCCCGGGTGGATACAACCAACTGGCCCCACCGGGGCGAAATTCGTTTTGCGTTGTTGCTGGGGCGTTTTGAAGTCGGAAAGGCGGCCCATGCGTGGCGCCACGATGGCGAGCGCTATGAAATCCGCAGCCAGATGGAGACGACGGGAATCGCGGCCATCGGGCGGGACGTGAAGGTTGCTGAATCAAGCACCGGTGCGATCACCGCTGCGGGCTTGCAGCCGACGGAATACCGGCTTGAGCGCCTCGGGAAGCCGGTCGAGCGGGTCCAGTTCGATCGGGAGGGAGGGCTGCTTCGGCAGGAGGGGTCGGCTGGTGCTCGGGAGCGGGAGTTGGCGGGCGATAGTCAGGATCTGCTGAGCCTGTATTACCAGATCGGTTTTCTCGCCGCGAGCAGCAGCGAGATGCGGATGTCCATTGCTTCGGCCCGGCACTACGGTAGCCTTGCGATCCAGCGGCTGGGTGAGGAGCAGGCGGAGACGAGGCTGGGCCCCCTGCGCCTGCTGCACATCCGGACCGAATTGCCGTCCCGCGATCAGTCGGTGGAGGTCTGGCTAGCGGTGGATTACCGGAGTGTGCCCGTGCGTATCCGCTTCGTGGATCACAAGGGCGATGCCTATGAACTGCAGGCGGTGAGCGTGGAACTGGACGGCGCGCGGTTGGCGCAACCCCCCAAGCCAAGCGGGTTTACCGTCAATTGATCAATCAGGGCAAGGCCGGGTTGGCCGGCTTGCCGTCAGGTAGGAATCATGAGTCTGATCTCTCGTACGCTGGTGGACGCAACCACCAAGGCATTAGCGCAGGTAATGGAGTTCCGGTTTCCGGCTGATGGGGTGCTCTCCCGCTACTTTCGTGAAAACCGCCAGTTGGGCCACAGGGATCGCGGCTTCATCGCTGAAACGGTCTATGCAGTGTTGCGCCGCAAGCGTTTTCTGGAGCGTCTCCTGATTGGTGCTGGCGGTGCCATTGGCCCCCGGCGCTGGGTGTTGGCAGCGCTGGTCCGCATACAGGGCGTGAGTACCCGCGATCTGGCCGAGGTGTTGCGCAAGGGTGAGGCGGATTGGCTGACGGCCATCAAGCAGGCGGATGCCACGCCTGCCAGCCTGGGCGACGCGCTTGATCTGCCGGATTGGCTGACGGAAGAACTCCTGGGGCAGATGGACGAGGAGGCCTTGCGGGCGCTGGCGTATGGCTTGAACCAGCCCGCCCCGCTGGATCTGCGGGTGAATGCGATGCGGATGGGGCGGGACGACGCACTGGCAGCATTGCGCAGTGCCGGACTGGAGGCGGAGCCCGGGCGGTGGTCTCCGGTGGCCATTCGCCTGGTCGGCAAGCCCGCGATCCAGAAGAACGAACTATTTCTCTCCGGGACCGTGGAGGTTCAGGATGAGGGAAGCCAGTTGCTTGGCCTGCTGCTCGCGCCAAGGCGGGGTGAGATGGTGGTGGACTTTTGCGCGGGCGCGGGCGGCAAGACGCTCCACCTGGGAGCGATGATGCGTTCGACCGGGCGCTTGTATGCGTTCGACGTTTCAGAGAAACGTCTGGCCAACCTCAAGCCTCGTGCAGCCCGGGCAGGTCTCTCCAACGTGCATCCGGTGGTTTTGGCCTCCGAAGGCGATGAGCGGGTAAAGCGCCTGGCGGGAAAGATCGACCGGGTGCTGGTCGATGCGCCCTGCAGCGGGCTCGGGACGCTGCGTCGCAACCCGGATCTCAAATGGCGCCAGGACCCGGCGACGGTGGCCGAGATGGTGGCGAAGCAGCTGCGCATCCTCACCCGTGCCGCAACGTTGGTGAAATCCGGAGGGCGCCTGGTGTATGCCACGTGCAGTATCCTGGATCGGGAGAACCGGGGAGTGGTTGAGGCCTTCCTTGCAGGACACCCGGAATTCCGCCTGGAAGAGGCTGGCGCGCTCCTGTCTGGTCAAGGAGTGGTGATGTCGGTCGGGCCTTATCTGCGTCTGACGCCCCAGGAGCACGGCACTGATGCCTTCTTTGCCGCGGCCTTGACGAGGGCGGCTTGATGGCGGCGCTGGAGCCGCGGGCGGCCGAACTCCTGAACGACCTCTGGGCGGATCTGCATCAGCCGGAAGTGCTCTGGCAACTCGGTGCGCTCGCCATTTGTCTGGCTTTGGCCTGGTGGGCAGCCAGAATATTCGGGCGGGCAATTACCGGGGCGACGGATGATGGCTCCGGGCGTATGTGGGAGGTTGGGCGGGGTGGGTTGAAGCGCTTGGCTTTCCCCCTCGTAGCCTTGGTACTGGTGCTGAGCGCACGCTATCTGCTGCGCCCCTGGCATCACGTCAACCTGCTGAGTTTGGCCGTTCCGCTGCTCGAATCCCTGGCATTGGTTCGGATGGTGGCCTATGCGCTGCGCCAAGCCTTCGCTCCCTCCGGTGTTCTGGTGAGTCTGGAGCGGGTGATGGCGGTGGTGATCTGGTCGGTGATGGCCCTGGATATTGTGGGCATCCTGCCGGACGTGATCGAGGCCCTGGAGTCGGTCGGCTTTTCCGTGGGGAAGCAGCGGCTCAATCTTTGGCTGATCCTGCAGGGGGTGGTCATGGTGGCGATCAGCCTGTTGCTCGCCATGTGGCTGAGCAACGTGCTGGAGCGTCGACTGGAGCGCGCGGCGGATCTGGATACCAGCTTCCGGCTGGTGCTGGTGCGCCTGATCAAGGCCGTGGCCATCCTGGTGGCGGTGATGATCGCGCTCCCAGCCGTGGGGATCGACCTCACCACGCTCTCGGTGTTTGGTGGCGCACTGGGAGTGGGGTTGGGGTTTGGGCTGCAGAAGATCGCCAGCAACTATGTATCGGGCTTCATCATCCTGCTGGACCGCTCGATCCGGATCGGTAACCTCATCACCGTGGACCAAAACCGGGGCGAGGTCACGCAGATTACGACTCGTTACACTGTGCTCAAAAGCTTGACGGGCGTCGAATCCCTTGTGCCCAACGAGTTTCTCGTAAGTCAGGTCGTGAAAAACGAGACCTACACCAACTCCCGGGTGCGCATTGCCTTGCCGTTCCAGGTGGCATACCAGGCTGATCTGGAATTGGCCATGAAGTTGCTCGTGGATGTGGCGGCGGCCCACCCTCGGGTGATGGCCGATCCTGCGCCGGGCGCCTTTGTGCTGGCGCTGGCGGACTCCGGTATCAATCTGGAGTTGGGGTTCTGGATTCCCGACCCCCAGGAGGGCACCCAGGGCGTTCGCTCGGATATCAATCTTGCGGTGCTGAAGGCCTATCAGGCGGCCGGCATCGAGATTCCCTACCCTCAGCGGGAGGTCAGGCTGGTCAAGGAGGCCGCGGGCGTGTGATGGTTGGGCGTGCCGCTCCGTTCGCGCATTGACCGGTTTCGGCTTTGGCGTAGAATGAACGGTTATCCTTATATTTCAAAGGCTTTATCCTTACATGTCATCGGGTTTATTGGATCTTTCCGGTTGGGGGTATGTGGTTGCAGCGCTGTTGCTTACGCATGTCACCATCGCCTCGGTCACCATCTTTCTCCATCGCGCCCAAGCCCATCGGGCTCTCGAGTTGCACCCCATCCCCAGTCATTTCTTCCGCTTCTGGCTGTGGCTCACCACCGGCATGATCACCAAGGAGTGGGCGGCAATCCACCGCAAGCACCACGCCAAATGCGAGACTGCGGAGGATCCCCATAGCCCTCAGGTCAAGGGGCTGGCCACAGTGTTGTTCGGGGGAGCCTTCCTGTACCGGCAAGAGGCCGCCAATCGGGAAACCATCGGGCGCTACGGCCACGGCACGCCGGACGACTGGCTGGAACGGCACGTATACACCCCGTACAACTTTGTGGGCATTCTGCTGATGCTGGGGCTGGATATGTTGCTGTTCGGGGTACTGCCCGGGCTCGCCATCTGGGTGGTGCAAATGGTGTGGATTCCGTTTTGGGCGGCCGGTGTGATCAACGGCGTGGGACACTACTGGGGTTATCGCAACTTTGCCTGTGCCGACGCAAGCACGAATATTGCCCCGTGGGGGATCATCATCGGGGGCGAGGAGCTGCACAACAATCACCACTCGTTCGCCACGTCGGCCAAGCTTTCCGCCAAGTGGTACGAGTTTGACATCGGCTGGATGTATATCTGCATCCTGCGGGCACTGGGGATGGCCAAGGTGCGGAAGGTAATCCCTTCCCCGCGGTTCATCGAGCCCAAGGTCCAGGCCGATCTGGAAACGCTGCAGGCCATCGTTACACACCGTTATCACGTGGTGACGAGCTATGTGGCGGCGCTCCGGCAGGTGATCTCGGAAGAGGTAACCGCGTTGAAGGCGCGCTCCGCAGGCCGGATCAGCGCAGGGCAGGTGCGCCGCTGGTTTGTTCTGGAGTCCGCCAAGCTAGGTGAGGGTGACAGGGCGGGTCTGGCTGTCGCTCTGGCAGGCAGCAAGCGCTTGGAGACGCTCTACGCCATGCGGGAGGATTTGTTTGCCTTGTGGCAGCGCTCCACGGCGTCGAGCGAGCAACTGGTGAAGCAGCTCCAGGATTGGTGCGCCAAGGCCGAGGCAAGCGGTATCGCCCAGTTGCAGGAGTTTTCCCGGAGGTTGCGTCGCTACGCGCTTTAATGGTTTTCGGACCGGTGCGTGACGCCCCGGCAATAAAAAACCCACCTCTCGAGGTGGGTTTTTTATTGAGCAACCATGGCGATCACTTGAGCTTCACTTCTTTGTAGACCACATGCTTGCGTGCTTTGGGGTCGTACTTCTTGATCTCAAGCTTCTCGGGAGTGGTGCGCTTGTTCTTGGTGGTGGTGTAGAAGTGCCCGGTACCAGCGGTGGACTCGAGCTTGATTTTGTCACGCATGGATGATTCCTTTAACTAACAGTCCGGCTGTCGCTTAGAAGCGCTCGCCGCGTTCCCGCAGATCGGCCAGAACGGCATCGATGCCATTCTTGTCAATGGTACGCAAGCCAGCGTTGGACACGCGCAGCCGCACCCAGCGGTTTTCGCTCTCAACCCAGAAGCGACGATAGTGCAGGTTCGGCAGGAACCGGCGCTTCGTCTTGTTGTTGGCGTGAGAAACGTTGTTGCCCACGATGGGGGATTTTCCGGTTACTTGACACACGCGAGCCATGGTTGTGCTCCAAATTCTGCAAAGCCCAAAATACTACCTTAATACAGCGGGTTGCAGCAAGAGAAACAGTGGGTGTGATATCGGAAAACCTGTGCTCAGGCAACGCCGAAAGAACGGCCGCGACTGCCAGTAAAGGCGGGATGGACACATGAAAGCCCGCGAGGGCCGTAGGTGCTGGGCTCACCGAGGCCTGCATTGAGAACGGAAAGCGCGTGCTGGTTAGCGGTTCTGAATTCGTGCAGCAGTTGCCCGTTGAGCCGGTTCAGGTCCGCGGCTTCCTGTCCGAGTTTCCTTAGCCGATGAAAGGCGTGCGCCAAGGAGGACGCCGCGGCGTGGTGGTCCAGGAGTTCAAGCAGGTGGGGCAGAGGGGCTGCCGGAAGTCCGTGTTCCAGTTGCGCATGCACGCGTTCCCGGGTGGAGCGGTTCAGCTCTCGGCAGAGGGCGTCTTTCTGCTCCAGCAATTGCGGGAGGTCACTCGGGTCGCCGCTGGCAAGCAAGTCTTGCTCTCGCCGCAATGCGGCGACCAGGCTGGTGATCAGCATGGCCTCGTTGTCTAGGCAGCGCTGCAATCCGGGCACCTCGAGGTGCTCGATTTCGCAGGGCTGGCTCACGATCCGGAGGACTGGTTGGCGAGCATCTGCCTGACGTCTTCAATCAGGCTATCGGCTACTTTCTCCGCATTGACCTGGAAGCGGCCCTCCGCGATGGCCTGCTTGATCTCGGCTACGCGGGCGCTGTCCACAACCGGGGTGTTCGCCATGGCCTGCCCGATCTCCTGGAGGCGGGACGACAAGGAGGACAGCTCCACCTGCGTGCCGGTTTGGCTCCCGGAGGCAGCCTCGCCCTTGGCGGAGCGAACCCGCGGCTCGCTGTTGGCAAGACCGCCAATGGATTTCATGGAGTTGTCGATTTTCACAGCGGTTCCCTTTCTGAATGAGAAGGTTCAGTGGCTGTTACGGCGAATAGGCGAAAAACTTTAGCGTTTTTCTCGGCCGCCGTGCAGGGGGGAACGTGAAGTTTTCGAGGGTTTCCGGGGATGTGGTGCCAAATAGGGCCTTGTTGCCGTCAGTTTCTGGGGTGTCGTCGCCGACGGCTTGTCCGAAGTCACCCGATCAGAATCGGATTTCCACCACACCTTCACCGCGGGCGATGCCGCTCACGGTCTGTCCGTTGTCGGTGCGTACCTGGGCGACTTGCCCAAGGGCGGCGTGATTGAGTGCGCGCCCCTCGGAGGCCACTTGGAAACCCCGGCCCCGGGCAATGACCTTGACCTGCTGGTTCTGCTGGATCACGGGCGGTTGTACCAGCATGTCTTGGCGCAGGGGCTGATTGGCCGCCACCGAAAGGCGCGTCGCCCGTCCGATGGCTTGTTGGGGATCGGTAACGATCCCCGGGGGCAGTTCACCCAAATCGCCGCGCCGACGCAGCAGGTCGTGGGGCATGAGGGTTTGGCCCTGCCCGAGGGGGGCCGCACTGACGTAGTAGTCAGCCATGACCTTGATCTGAGCGGGAACGAACGCTTGCCAGCCGCCGGGGGCCAGGCAGCGGACCCCGATGTTAACCCGGCCCCAGGGCAAGTTTTGGCCTGGCAGGTAGGCCTCCAGCGGCGAACAGGGTTGCAGGTTGCCGCCGTCGAAATGACCGACCGTGAAACTTACTTGTCCTGGCAACCCTCGGGTTTGTACCGTGAGGAAGTTCTCGACCACGCGGCGCACGGTTGCCGCGTCCTGGCCGGCCAAGGCGGAGGTCAGCGCAAGCCAGGGTACCAGAGCGAGGGAAATGAGGCGTCGGAGCATGGTTGGTGGGTCTGCGGGAACAGACCGCATTGGAGCATCGGCGTGTGCTGGCGCGCTGGAGGAAATGCTTGGGTAAACCGGTCCTCTTCGCCTGCCGTCCCCTAGCGCCTAAGCCTATGTTTGCATTGGCGGTATCGACAGGCTGTCCGGCTGCCAAAGAGGTAAAGGTGCCCATCAGGATTGCCCGGCCTTTCCGCGTTTTATCGCCAGATCGTGACGGAATCGGCGCACCTAGGATGGTGGCCACGATGGACTTGTTACGGGTGACGGTTCGATGGCAAACACTTTCGACAAGGCACTGAGTTTTCACCAGAACGCCTTGTCAGTCCGCTCCTATCGGCAGCAGTTGCTGGCTTCCAACATCGCGAACGCCGACACCCCCCATTACAAGGCGCGGGACGTGAATTTTCAGGACTCGTTGCGTCAGGCCCTGGGGCCGGGCGGCGGCGACCCCCTCAGTCTCAAGCGCACGTCAAACCGGCACCTGAGCGGAACGGCAGGTTCGGCGCTGGACAACGCGGCACTTTACCGCAGCGAAACGCAATCGAGCGTGGACGGCAATACGGTCGATCTGAACGTGGAACGGGCCCAGTTTGCCGAGAACGCTGTCCAGTACGAAGCCAGCGTCACGTTTGTAAACGGCGTGCTGAAAACCCTCTCACAGGCCATTCAAGGACAGTGATCATGAGCATGCTCAACGTATTCACCATTGCGGGTTCCGCGCTCACCGCCCAGTCCACCCGGCTTAACGCGGTGGCCAGCAACCTGGCCAACGCCGACAGCGTGGTCAGTTCCGACGGCAAGGGGTACCGGGCAAAACAGGTGGTGTTCCAGGCGACCCCTTTGGGCGGACCCGAATCGCAAGGCGTGAAGGTAACCCAGGTGGTGGAAGATGCCTCGCCACCGCGCACCCAGTACGACCCGAAGAACCCGCTCGCCAACGATCAGGGGTACGTCTCCCTGCCCAACGTGAACGTGGTGGAGGAGATGGTGAACATGATCTCCGCTTCCCGCTCGTACCAGAACAACGCCGAGGTGATGAGCACGGCCAAGACCCTGATGCTCAAGACCTTGCAGATCGGGTCCTGAGCCCGGCTGGCCAGCCCCCTTCTTTGTCAGTCCCCATAGCGGAGCACACCCACCATGGCCAGTACTTCAGCCGTCGGTTCCAGCATCTCCACGGAGTTGCTGGCCTCCCTCAACGGTAGCAAGAACACCACGACCAGCACCGATGCCAAGTCGGCAGAGGAAATCCAGAACCGCTTTCTGACTCTGCTGGTGACGCAGCTCAAGAATCAGGATCCGATGAACCCCATGGACAACTCGCAGATGACCAGCCAGTTGGCACAAATCAGTACCGTCCAGGGGATCGAAAAGCTCAACTCGGCCATTCAGTCCCTGGTGGACGGCGCCACCGCCAATCAGACCATTCAGGCCGCAGCCCTGGTGGGACGGGAAGTGCTGGTTCCCGGCTCGGGGCTGACCCTTGCCAATGGCTCCGCCAGAGGTGGAATCGAGCTTTCCGCCGCGGCCGACAAGGTGACGGTCACCATCAGTGATGCCAATGGCCGGGCTGTCCGCACCCTGGAACTCGACGGTGGTGCGGCGGGCACCATGAACTTTACATGGGACGGCAAGACGGACTCGGGCGCCAGCGCCACGGATGGCCAGTACTCGGTGAAGGTGGAGGCGACCGAAACCGGCCAGAAGGTGAGCGCCGAGGTGCTCCAGTACGGCAAGGTCAATGGCGTGGCGCGCGGCGCCTCGGGCATCACCTTGTCGTTGGCCTCGGGCAACAGTTTCGTCATGGGTGACATCAAGCAGATCAACTAAAGGGCCCCTTGCCTGAAGGGTGGCCCCACACGCGAACGGGAGAACACAACATGAGCTTTCAGCAGGGACTTTCCGGACTCAATGCTTCGTCCAAGGCGCTGGACGTCATCAGCAACAACGTCGCCAACTCCAATACGGTGGGCTTCAAGCAGTCCGAAGCGCATTTTTCCGACGTCTACGCTGCGTCCCTGTCCCGCACGGGTGACAACCAGGTGGGGATCGGCACCATGGTGAGTTCCATCTCCCAGGTCTTCACCCAGGGGAACGTCACGGTCACCGACAATCCGCTGGATGTGGCCATCAACGGCAACGGTTTTTTCCGCATGAGCCAGAACGGGACGATCAGCTATACCCGCAATGGTCAGTTCGACGTGGACAAGAACGGTTACATCGTCAATGACCAGGGTTTGCGCCTCACGGGTTACCCGGCGGACTCCTCCGGCACCATCCTTTCGGCCTCGCCCACCGATCTGACGGTGGATACCTCGGATCTGACGCCCACCGCCACCAGCACCGCGTCGGTCGGGCTGAACCTGGATTCCCGCGAGTCCGCGCCCAGCAATTCCCCGTTCTCCATGACGGACCCGAAGAGCTACACCTCATCCACCGCGCTCACCGTTTACGACTCCCTCGGCAATGCCCACACGTCGACGATGTACTTCGTCAAATCCGCGACCGCCGGGCAGTGGGACATGTACACCAGCCTGGATGGCGGCGCCGTTGGCGCGGCCACTTCCCTGACGTTTTCCTCCAGCGGGGCTTTGAGCGCCGTTTCCCAGGGCGGGGTGGCAGTGCCCAACGATGCCATTCCGCAGAGCGTCACGGTCAGTACCGGTGCCGTCTCGCCCCTGGATTTCACCATGGATTTCTCCAAGACGACCCAGTTCGGTTCGAGCTTCGGGGTGAATCTCATGAGCCAGAACGGCTTTTCCGCCGGCCGGCTGTCCGGGCTCAACATCGATGAGGACGGCATCGTCCAGGCTCGCTACAGCAACGGTCAGTCGCGCAATCTGGGGCAAGTAGCCCTGGCCAACTTCACCGCTCCGAACGGCTTGGTGTCCTTGGGCAACAACCAGTGGGCAGAGTCTTCCGAGTCCGGTCCGCCCCTGGTGGGCAAGCCGGGCACCAGTAGCCTGGGCGTGTTGCAGTCCTCCGCGGTGGAAGAGTCCAACGTGGACCTCACTGAACAACTGGTGGACATGATCACCATGCAGCGCGCCTACCAGGCCAACGCCCAATCCATCAAGACGGAAGACCAGATCATGCAGACCCTGGTCAATCTGCGCTGATGCGTGCCCCCCTCTGGACTGATGGAGTGAGCCCGTGGATCGCCTGATCTATCTGTCGATGACCGGCGCCAAGCACACCATGGGCCGCCAGGCGGCGGTGGCGCACAACCTGGCTAACGCCACATCCACCGGCTACCGGGCCGAGGAGCACAAGCTGAGGGCCGTACCCGTGCTTTCCGAGGGGCTTCCAACGCGGGCGTTCGTGGTGGATGCCAGCGTTTCCAACAATTTCGACCCGGGGCCCATCCAGCACACCGGCCGCAGCCTGGATCTGGCGGTGCAGGGCAAGGGCTGGATCGCTGTGCAGATGCCCGACGGCAGCGAAGCCTATACCCGCAACGGCAGCCTGGAAGTGTCCGCCAACGGAGTGTTGCAGACCCGCAGCGGGCTCCCCGTGCTGGGCGATGGCGGTCCGATCACGATCCCGCCGGACAACGAAATCACCATCGGGCGGGACGGCTCGGTATCAGTGGTGCCCAGCACCGGCGCGAAGAACACCGTGGCGCCCGTGGGTCGGATCAAGCTGGTGAACCCGCAGGAAGCGGATCTCAAGCGCGGCGAGGATGGCCTGTTCCGCATGGCCAACGGCCAGCCCGCGGAAGTGGATGCCAACGTGGTGCTGGCCTCGGGCTACCTGGAGGGCAGCAACGTGAACGTTGTGGAAGAGATGGTCAACATGATCGGCCTTGCTCGGCAATTTGAAATGCAATTGAAGATGTTGCAATCCGAGGAGGCAAACGATCAGGCAGGCATGCAGGTGCTTGCCCACCGCTAATCCCCAAACCTGAGACGGAGATGTCCGATGAAACGATCCTTCAGCTTCCGTGAGCCCCTGCTGTTGAGCGAACCCGAGATGATTCACATCTGGCCGTATGCGGACAAGGCCGTGCTGACCCGGGAAAAACCGGCCGGCTGGCTGCAGCGCATGATTGGCCGAGTCTTTCGCAGCCGTCGGCATCGTGGCCTGAGCAGCGTGTTCGCCGACTGAATCAGGTCGCTTCATCCAACAACAAGCCATAACGGGAGAAACCGGATGATTCGTTCCCTCTGGATCGCCAAGACAGGTCTGGATGCCCAGCAGACCAACCTGGACGTGATCACCAACAATCTGGCCAATGTGAGCACCAATGGTTTCAAGAAAGCCAAGGCGGTGTTCGAGGATTTGCTATACCAGAACCTGCGCCAGCCCGGTGCCCAATCCACGCAGCAAACCACCATTCCTTCCGGGTTGATGCTCGGAACGGGTGTGCGGCCCATCGCCACCGAACGGGTGCATACCCAGGGCAACCTCACCCAGACGGGCAACTCGCTGGACGTGGCTATCCAGGGGCAAGGATTTTTCCCGATCCAGATGCCGGATGGCTCCACCGCCTACACCCGTGACGGCAACTTCCAGAAGGACGCCCAAGGGCAGATTGTCACTTCCAGTGGCTACCCGTTGCAGCCGGCCATCACCATTCCCGCCAACGCCCAGTCGGTCACCATCGGCAAGGACGGTGTGGTCAGCGTGCTGCAAGCCGGCCAGTCGGCCCCGACCCAGGTCGGGCAGATCCAGTTGGTCACCTTCGTCAATCCGGGTGGATTGCAGAGCATGGGTGAGAATCTCTACATGGAAACTGCCTCGTCCGGCACCGCCACGCCCAACACCCCGGGCACCAACGGCGCCGGCGGTCTCAATCAGGGCTACGTGGAAACGTCCAACGTCAATGTGGTGGAGGAACTGGTGGGCATGATTCAGACCCAGCGGGCCTATGAAATCAACTCCAAGGCGGTCCAGACTTCGGATCAGATGCTGGGCCGGCTGACCCAGCTTTGAGGGTGACGGCCATGCAAGCCCGAAGCCTGTCCGCCGCGGCTGTCGCCGCCATCGCATTGGTGGGCTGCGCCATGACCCAGGCGCCAGCCACCAACGTGCATCAGCCCATGTCGGTGCGCCCCGCGCCCCCGCCCGCCCCGGTGGCGGCCAATGGCGCCATCTATCAGGCAGGCACGGCCAGACCGTTGTTCGAAGACAGGCGCGCGCGCTACCTGGGCGACACCTTGACCATCCAGATCACTGAAAAGACCCAGGCCAACAAGAAGTCGGCTACGACGGCCGAGCGTACCGCATCGGTCAAGGCGGGTATTCCGGTGCTCAACCACTTGCCCGGCAAGGGATTGCTCGGACTAGGCCTGGAGGCCAACGACAGCAACAAGTTCTCGGGCAAGGGGGAGTCCAATGCCAACAACGATTTCAGCGGCACGATCACGGTGACCGTCATCGATGTGTACCCCAACGGCAATCTTCTGGTGTCGGGGGAAAAACAGGTGGCGATCAATCAGGCGCAGGAATTCGTGCGCTTCTCGGGCGTGGTGAACCCCAACAACATCACTTCGGCCAACACTGTGCAATCGACCCAGGTGGCCGATGCGCGGATCGAATACAAGGGTAGCGGCTTTCTGGATTCCGCCCAGCAGATGGGCTGGCTTTCCCGCTTTTTCCTGACCGTGCTGCCTTTCTGAACGAGGGACGGGATGAACGCTTTCCGCCTCCTGCTCCTGGCATTGCTGATGGCCGCCATGCCGGCTGTGCATGCCGAGCGTGTCAAGGATCTGGCCGCCATCGCCGGGGTGCGCAACAACCAGCTCGTGGGCTACGGCCTCGTGGTCGGGCTCGATGGCAGCGGTGACCAGACGACCCAGACGCCATTTACAGTCCAGAGCATCGTCAGCATGCTTTCCAACATGGGCGTCAACCTGCCCCCGGGGCAGGCGCTGCAACTGAAGAACGTGGCCGGGGTCATGGTGACGGCGACGTTGCCGCCGTTCTCCCGTCCCGGGCAGGCGCTGGACGTGACCGTCTCGTCCATCGGCAATGCCAAGTCGCTCCGTGGCGGCACGCTGATCATGACCCCACTCAAGGGCGCGGATGGCAACGTCTACGCCGTGGCGCAAGGCAATGTGCTGGTCGGCGGGGTTGGGGCGCAAGCCGGTGGGGCCAAGGTCACCGTCAACCACTTGTCGGTCGGGCGGATTGCCGGGGGGGCGACGGTGGAGCGGGCCGTGCCCACCAGCGTGGGGCAGGGCGAGTTCGTGATGCTGGAGCTCAATCAGGCGGATTTTGGTACCGCGCAGAAGGTGGTGGATGCCATCAACCGTGGCTTGGGCGGGGCAATCGCCCGGGCGCTGGACAGCCGCCAGATCCAGGTCCGGGCGCCAGCGGACCCGGACCAGCGGGTGTCGTTCATGGCGCGGCTGGAGTCGCTTGATGTCCAGCCCAACATGGCCGCAGCCAAGGTCATCGTCAATGGCCGCACCGGCTCGGTGGTGATGAACCAGGCGGTCGCCCTGCAGCCTTGCGCCGTGGCGCATGGCAACCTTTCGGTGACGGTCAACAGCGAACCGGTGGTAAGCCAGCCCGCGCCTTTCTCCGGCGGCCAGACGGTGGTGGGCGAGCGGGGCCAGGTGGATATCAAGCAGGAAGGGGGAAACCTCATCAACGTCAAGGCCGGCGCCAACCTGGCGGAAGTGGTCAAGGCGCTCAACGCGGTAGGGGCCAACCCTCAGGACCTCATCACCATTCTCCAGGCGATGAAGGCCGCAGGCGCCTTGCGGGCCGAGCTGGAAGTCATCTGACGGGAGGAAGGGCTCATGGACAAGATGACCCTGGATACCAGTGCCGCGCTGAACCGGCCGGCATTCGACGCCAGCAGCCTCAACGATCTGAAGCGTGTGGCGCGGAACAACTCCCCTGAAGCCCTCAAGGCTGCGGCGCGGCAGTTCGAGGGCGTGTTCCTGCAGATGGTGATGAAGTCCATGCGGGAGGCGGTACCCCAGTCCGGCCTGCTGGAAGGCGATGAGAGCAAGATGTACCAGTCCTTGCTCGACCAGCAACTGACCCAGAATCTCGCCGCCCGGGGCGGGACAGGTCTGGCGCAGATGATCGAAAAGCAATTGGGGCGGGCGCTGCAAAACCCGAATGGGCAGGATGCGGCGCAAACGGCCTCGCTCGATACCCCGGCTCCCGCGGCCAGTAGCCAGAAACCCCTCAAGCTCAGCATGCCCCAGGTCAGCAGCGAAGAACCCCGGTGGTTCCCCCTCGATGCCAACGGCCTGGCAGCTTCGGCGCGTGCGCGGGCCGAAGCGTCGGCACCTGGGCAGGAAGGATTGCAGGAGACGCCTCCGACTCAGGTTGGCGCCCGGTCGTTGCTGGATGTGCACCACGCGGCGACGGCCACCGCCCAACCGGACGCACTTGCTACCGGGAGCGTTGCTGCGGTGGGTCAGACTTCGGGTGCCGCAGGCTTCAACGAGGCAGACCTGGGCGCCGCGCCGCGGGAATTCGTCAACCAGGTGTGGCCGCACGCGGTGGAGGCCAGTCGGCAAACGGGCATTCCGGCCCGCTTCCTGGTGGCCCAGGCAGCGCTGGAAACCGGTTGGGGCCGGTCCCAGACGCGTACCGAAGACGGCCGTCCCAGCTACAACCTCTTCAATATCAAGGCCACCCGGGGGTGGGAGGGCGGCTCGGTGGAAGTGAGCACGGTCGAGTACATCAATGGCCAGCCCCGTCGGGAGAATGCGCGCTTTCGCACCTACGGCTCATACGCCGAGGCTTTCCAGGACTACGCCAACCTGATCCGGGGCAATCCACGCTATGCCCGGGTGGTGGGTGAATCCGACCCGATCCGCTTTGCCCGCGGGCTCCAGGACGCAGGCTACGCCACAGATCCCATGTACGCCGTGAAACTGGCCCGCATCATCAACGGCTCGACCTTGCGCCAGACGCTGCTGGCCTGATCGGGGCCAGCCTGTCCAAGGCGGCCACCTTGGGTGGCGTGCGAAACCTGGGTTGAGGGCCCTAAGGATCCCGCGTCGCCTGCCGATAATTCCGTGTGACGCGAAAGTGGAATAAAAGGGGCCGGCACACATGGCGACCAACAGCATTACCTCCATCGGCCTCTCGGGCCTGCGGGCAGCCAATCTTGGCCTGCTCACGGCCGGGCACAACGTGGCCAACGCATCGACACCCGGCTACACGCGGCAGGAGACGATCCAGTCTTCCAACCTGCCCCTCTACACCGGTGCGGGGTATCTGGGGCAGGGTACCAGCGTGGATACGGTCAAGCGGGTCTATGACCAGCACTTGGCGCGCCAGGTGCTGACGGCGCAGACGCGATCGTCCGAGCTGGATCAGTACAGCCAGCAGATCGCAGAGCTGGACAATCTGCTGGCGGACACCAGCGCTGGATTGAGTCCGGCGGTGCAGGAGTTCTTCTCCGCCGCGGCGGAAGTCTCGGCCAATCCCTCGTCCATCCCCGCCCGGCAAACCATGCTGGCATCCAGCCAGGCGCTTGCCAGTCGCTTTCAGGCCCTGGATGCGCGGATGACCGAGATGCAACAGGGCGTCAATAGCGTCGTCTCCAGTTCGACAGAGCTGATCAGCAGCTATGCCCGCCAGATCGCCGATATCAACGAGCGCATTCACGTGGCTCAGGGCTATGGCGAAGGGCAGACTCCCAATGATCTGCTGGACCAGCGCGAACAGCTCATTGCCGAGCTGAACAAGGAAGTGCGGGTCAATACGGCGGTGCAGAGTGACGGTTCCTACAACGTCTACATCGGCAATGGTCAGCCCCTGGTTGTAGGCGCCCAGGCCTACAGCCTCGAAGCGGTTCCTTCCGCCGACGATCCCAACCGCCTGAGCGTGGGGCTGACCACTGCAGGTGGCACCGTGGTGGAACTGCCGGAGAGTGCGGTGAGCGGCGGCAAGCTTGCCGGGGCACTCGGCTTCCGCAGCGAGACCCTCGATCAGGCGCAAAGCGCCCTGGGCCGGATCGCCGCTGGCATGGCCCAGACGATCAACGCCCAGCACCAGTTGGGCCAGGATCTGAATGGCGTGGCGGGCGGCGACTTCTTTATCCCGCCGGCCGGCGAGGCCATTGCCCGGAACAGCCCTGCCAACGCGGGCGATGCGGCCTTCAGCGTTGGCATCACCGATGCCGCAGCGCTGACGACCAGCGATTACCGCTTGACCTCCAATGGTGGGGGCAGCTACACCTTGGTGCGCCTGTCCGACAACACCACCCTGGTGAACAACGCCGCGCTGCCGGCCAGTGTGGATGGTTTTTCGCTGACATTGAGTTCCGGCTCCGACCAGGCGGGGGACAGCTTTCTCATCCGGCCTACCCGCAACGCTGCCCAGAACCTGGAGGTGGCGATCACCGATCCCCGCGAAATTGCTGCAGCCGCCCCCATCCGGACCGGGCAGACCGCCGGGAATACCGGTACTGCCAGTATCAGCGCCGGCACTGTCAACGCACCGCCGCCTGCGGACCCCAACCTCAAGAACAGCGTCGAGATCCGCTTCACATCGGCTACCACCTTCGACGTGGTGGATACCACCCTGGGTACGAATCTGGCCACGGGCGTGGGGTACACCTCCGGCGCGGATATCAGCTACAACGGTTGGACGGCGCAGGTTTCCGGCGTGGCGAGGACGGGCGATCAGTTCACCGTGGGTGCCAATACCAGCGGGGTGTCCGACAACCGCAACCTGCTGGCCATCGGCAAGCTGCAAACCGACAAGACCATGGCGGGTGGAACGGCCAACTACCAGTCTGCCTATTCGCAGATGGTGAGCACGGTGGGCAACAAGGCGCAGGAGGTACAAGTGGCCGCTGCCGCCCAGACCAATCTGGTCAGCCAGACCGAGGCGGCTCGGGATTCGGTTTCAGGCGTCAATCTGGACGAGGAGATGGCCAAGCTGTTGCGCTATCAGCAGGCCTACCAGGCTGCAGCCAAAACCATCGAAGTGGCAAACAAGTTGTTCGACACCGTGCTCGGCATGGGCGCCTGAGCGGGCGGAACAGGCTGAGGAGCAAACCATGCGCGTATCCACCAACATGATCTACAGCTCGGGGCTGGCGTCTATCCAGAGCGGCAGCGCCAGCCTGCTGCGCACCCAGCAGCAAGTGGCTTCGGGCCGCAAGATACTGAGCCCCTCCGACGATCCCGTGGGTTCGGTGCGCACTCTGGAGGTTACACAGTCCAAGGAGCTCAACGCCCAGTTCCAGTACGGCCAGGGCGTGGCCAAGGACACCCTCTCGCTGGTGGAAAGCCGTCTCTCCGCGGTGACCGACAACCTGACCTACATTCGCGAGCGGGTGGTTGCAGCGGGCAATTCCGTGCTCAGTCAAGACGATCGCAAGGCGATTGCCAAGGATCTGCGGGCTCGGTTTGATGAGCTGGTGGGGCTGGCCAACAGCCAGAACGGGGAGGGCGAGTTCCTCTTTGCCGGGCTACAGGGGGACACTCAGCCGTTTTCCGGCAATGTGGACTCCGGTGTGAGCTACCACGGAGACGACGGCACCCGTTCGGTGCGGGTGTCCCCTTCCCGTTACCTGGCGGTGACCAATTCGGGGAGCGAGTTGTTCATGCGGGCACGCAGCGGCAACGGAACCTTCACCACCTCGGCTGCCACCTCGAACACGGGCAGCGGCATTATCGATAGCGGAACGGTTACCGATCCGACGCTGATCACCGGCCATTCGTACCAGATCAGCTTTGCCCTCTCTGGTTCAACACTCACCTATCAGGTGGTGGACCAGAGCACCAGCGCTACGGTGAGTACCGGCAACTACACTGACGGTGCTGAAATTGCGTTCGACGGCATGTCGTTGAGCATCAAAGGCACGCCTTCGGCCACCGACACCTTCGACGTGGCTCCCAGCACCGAGCAAAGCGTCTTTGCCACCGTGTCCGACCTTATCAGTACCCTCGAAACCGGTGGTTCCACCCAGGTAGGCAATGCCATTGGTACGGCCCTCACCAATCTGGACAACGCCACGGAATCCGTGCTGAGGGTGCATGCCTCGGTGGGTTCCCGGCTTACCGAAATCGAAAGCCTGGAGAGCGTGAGCGAGGATCTGGATGCCCAGTACGCGCAGGTGCTGTCCAGCCTGAATGACCTGGACTACGCCGAAGCGCTCACGCGACTGAGCCAGCAACAGACCGTGCTCGAAGCGGCGCAGAAGTCCTTCATGCAGATCTCCAGGCTTTCCTTGTTCAATTACCTGTAAGGCGCACGCGCATGCCAGAGTACCCAAGCCGTCAGGGGCTGTGTTGCTGCCTGCTTGCAACAGGGCTGCTTGCTGCGGGGTGCAGTTCCATGGAAGGGGCCGCCTACCCACGCAACGGATCACTGATTCCCGCAGCCTCGGTCAAGCTCTCGGAGGGGATCACGCTGTCGCTGGAAAAGCTGGCAACCCTGGCCGCCGCCGGTTACGTGATCATGAAAGTCGTGGACCCTTTGGCGCCCAACTGGCAGATCTCCGAGGTCAGGATTGATGATGAGCATTACCTCCTCAATCTGCAGATGAAGCGGTTTCATCTGGGGGGCGCCGGGGAGGCTCGCCAGGTGTTTCAGCGCCGGGCCGAGCAACTGGCGATTGCCCACCGGGCAACGGCCATGCAGATCGCCCGGTACGGTGAATCGCTGGATTCTTCAGGGGTGGCACCCCAGAGGGTGGCGGAGGGGGTCGTCCGGCTGAGTCTGCCGCCCCCCGAGGCGCCTGTGGCGGCCGTTGCTCCGGTGGCGAACGCAGCGCCGGAGGTGAGTGTCGTCCCGGCCAAAATCAAGCCGTCACCGGCTCCGCCACCGGGCGCCGGGCGCTTGTAACGCCCGGAATCGATTCCGCGCACACAGGTCGGGAGCAACCGGCGGGCCCTGCTGTCCAAGACCGTATGAGGGAGGAGGCAGTGAGCGGCTGGATAGCGTGCTCCGCATCCGGGCCACGCCCATCCTCCGTTACGAACTGGTATAAATCCCCAAAGCGGAGCGACAGGAGTAGGCGCAAATGAGCAACGTGTTTGATTTCACCTGCAAGGGTATCGGCGGAGAAGCGGTGCCCTTGGCGGGTTACCGCGGGCAAGTGTTGGTTATCGTCAACGTGGCCAGCGCCTGCGGTTTCACGCCTCAGTACGCTGAACTGGAGGCCCTATACCGGCGCTATCGAGACCAGGGATTTTCGGTCCTGGGTTTTCCCTGCAATCAGTTCGGGGGACAGGAGCCAGGGAGCGAGGAAGAGATTCAGGTTTTTTGCAGTACCCGCTTTCAGGTGAGCTTCCCGATGTTTTCAAAGATCGCCGTCAATGGGGAAAATGCGGACCCCTTGTTTCGCCATCTTTGCGAAGTGGCGCCAGGACTGTTGGGGTCGCGGGCGGTGAAGTGGAACTTCACCAAATTCCTGGTGGACAGAAATGGAACGGCCGTTGAGCGTTTCGCCCCCGCAACCTCGCCCGAGCAGATGGCCGCGCGCATCGAGGCACTCCTGGCGGCGCGGTAGCTTGCCGCGCCCAGTGGAGCGACCAGCGAGCCCGCGCTTAGGCGGCGGGCGGGTCCACCACCTCGTTCAGGGAGAGCCAATAGAGGCCGATCTGGCCGACTGCGTAGATAAAGCGATCAAAATCGACAGGCTTGCGGATGTAGCTGTTGGCCCCGAGCCGGTAGGCTTCCAGCACATCTTTCTGCTCCAGCGAAGTGGTGAGGACCACAACCGGGAGTGAGCGGGTGGGAGCAGATTCGCGGATGCGCCGCAGCACTTCAAGGCCGTCCACCCTGGGCAGCTTCAGATCCAGGAGCACCACTGCCGGCATGGCTTGGGGGTCTCGATCCGCGTACAGCCCGGTGCGGAACAGATAGTCCAGGGCTTCGACCCCGTCACGGGCGACAACCACCGGGTTGGTGATGCGATTGCGATGAAACGCATGCAAGGTGAGTGCTTCGTCATCCGGGTTGTCTTCGACAAGCAAAATAGGGCGTTCGATGCCCATTGTTTTCTCCAGCGTTCGCGAATCTTCTTGTTTGTTGTTATGTGTCCTGCTGCTGCGGCTTTCGGTTTCTTAAGTGCCGGTGAAGGCTGCATCGAGGTCCGGGTTGCCAAACTCCAGCCCCCCATTCAAGCTCGGTGTAGGCTGGTGCCATATCTCTTCGGTATCAATTCACTGGAATTGTAGCGGCGCAGATGAGGGGTGAAACCCCCTCTGTTCCGACTTTGCAATGGGTGCCGTGTCAGGTAGCACAGTCGCCGATTGACGACAGTCTACCTGCTTGCGGCTCAGGGTGCCAAGTCATCTTGATGCAGCAGGAAAACCATGTCTTCCGAACTGCGGGTGGCGAGCCAGGTGAAGGGTAGTTCTGGAAACGCGGCCTCGGTTTCGGCCCGGTTATGGCCGACTTCCACCACCAGCAAACCTCCCGGATTCAGGTGATTGGCGGCGGACGCCAGCATGCGTCGTACCACATCCATTCCGTCGTGCCCACCCGCCAAGCCCAGCGCGGGCTCTTGCCGGTATTCCTGTGGCAGGTTTGCCATGGCAGCGTCGGTTACATAGGGCGGGTTACTCAGAATCAGGTCATAGCGGCGGCCCTGGAGGTTTTGGAACAGATCGGTTTCCACAACCTGGATCTGATCCTCCAGCGCGTAGTCATGCACATTGCGTCGGGCGACCTCGAGTGCGTCGGGCGAGATGTCTGCTGCGTCCACCGCGGCGTTGGGGAACGCATGGGCGGCAAGGATGGCCAGGCAACCCGAACCGGTACACAGGTCGAGGATGCTGCCGACTTCGTCCGCCGCCTCGACCCAGGGAGCGAGCCCGTTTTCAAGCAATTCGGCAATGAAGGAACGTGGCACCAGGACCCGCTCGTCCACATAGAAGCGGAAGTCACCCAGCCAGGCTTCCCGGGTGAGATAGGCAGCGGGGATGCGCTGGTCAACGCGGCGGGAGAGCACTTCGATGAGTTGCTCCCTTTCCCGATCCGTGAGCAGGGCGTCGAGAAAGGGCTCCAGCCGGTCCAAGGGCAGATGCAGGGTGTGGAGGATGAGATAGGCGGCTTCGTCGTACGCATCGGCGCACCCGTGCCCGAAACTGGCGCCCGAAGCATTGAGGCTGGAAACGGCGTAGCGCAGAAAGTCGCGCAGGGTATGGAGATGTTCAGCGTCGTCCGCGGAAATGTAGGTGCTGATGGTCATGGTGGGAGTGGTCCGTTCAGCCCGGCAGCAGCCGATGCAAGGTTTCTTCGTAGATGCGGCTCAAGGGAGCGAGGGCATCGAGGCGGATGCACTCGTCGATCTTGTGGATGGTGGCGTTGACCGGGCCGAACTCCACTACCTCCGGGCAGATCTCTGCAATGAAGCGGCCGTCCGAGGTGCCGCCGCTGGTGGAGAGTTCCGGCGTGAGGCCTGTGGTCGCCTCGATGGCGGCTGAAATGGCGTTCACCAGCCTTCCCTTCGGGGTGAGAAATGGTTTGCCGGACAAGGACCACTGGAGTTCATAGTCCACGCCGTGGCGATCCAGCACCTCGTGGACGATGGCTTTCAAGCCGTCGGCAGAGCTCTCGGGCGAGAAGCGGAAGTTGAACAGCAGTTCGGCCGTGCCCGGGATAACGTTGGTGGCGCCGGTGCCGGCCCGGATGTTGGAAACCTGCCAGGAGGTGGGCGGGAAATAGTCGTTGCCCTGATCCCAATCTCGCGCCGCGAGTTCCGCCAGGGCGGGCGCGAGCATGTGGACCGGATTGCGGGCCAGATGCGGGTAGGCAATGTGGCCTTGTTGGCCTTTGACGACGAGTTTGCCCGACAGGGAGCCCCGCCGGCCATTCTTGATGGTGTCCCCAAGCGTGGCGGTGGAGGTGGGTTCGCCGACGATGCAGAAATCCATGGCTTCGCCTCGCTGCCGGAGCGCCTCCACTACGCGGATCGTGCCATCTACGGCGTCGCCTTCTTCGTCCGAGGTCAGCAACAGGGCGATGGAGCCGTTGTGGTCAGGTTGCTTGGCAACGAAGCGCTCGATGGCCGTGACGAATGCGGCCAGCGAGCTTTTCATGTCGGCCGCGCCGCGCCCGTACAGATAGCCGTCGCGCATGGTTGGCACGAACGGATCGCTGAGCCATTTGTCCCGGGGGCCGGTGGGCACCACGTCGGTGTGGCCGGCAAAGCAGACCAGTGGCCGGGACCGCCCGTGGCGCGCCCACAGGTTGCTCACGCCGCCTTGGTCGATGCGCTCGATGGCGAAGCCCAGGGGAATGAGGCGTTCGGTGATGAGATCAAGGCAGCCAGCGTCTTCCGGGGTGACGGATGGGCGGCTGATAAGCTGACAAGCCAGCTCGAGAGTGGATTGGGTATTCATGCGGCGGCAGGGGTTGTTGATGGGGCCGGAGTATAGGGGAATCCGGCGCCGCAGCCTCTGCCGGGCCGTGCTTCAGGTGTCGTCCAGCCGCAGGGAGAACTCCTCGAACGAGGGGCCGGCGGCGCTCAGCAGGGCGCCGTCCGCCTGATTGGGGGCGCGGCGCAGCGTGGCATCCTTGTCGCCGTTGTTGATGAGCCAGGAAAGGTTGGTGGGCGAATCGGCATTGGCAAGCGCTTCGTCCATCGTGATGACGCCGTTGCGTTGCAGCCTGCACAGATCCTGCTCGAAGGTCTGGGAACCGGGAGGCAGGCTCTGTTCCATGGCCTCCTTGATGGAGTTGATGTCGCCTCGCTCGATCAGGTCGGCGATATGGCGGGTGTTGATCAGGAGTTCCACGGTTGGGGTCAGGCCGCCGGTGGTCTTGCGGATCAGGCGCTGGGAGATGATGGCGCGCAGACAGACCGACAGATCCAGGAAGAGGAGCGGCCGGTTTTCCAGCGGGAAGAAATTGATGATCCGGTTGAGTGCGTGGTAGGCGTTGTTGGCATGCAGGGTTGCCAGGCACAGATGGCCGGTCTGGGCGTAGGCAATGGCCATGGACATGGTTTCCCGGTCGCGGATTTCGCCGATCAGGATGCAGTCGGGCGCCTGGCGCATGGCATTTTTGAGGGCCGCGCTCCAGCCTTTGGTGTCCATGCCGATTTCCCGCTGGTTCACCACCGATTTCTTGTGGCGGAACAAGTACTCGATGGGGTCCTCCACTGTCAGGATGTGGCCGGCGCGGTGGATGTTGCGATGGTCGATCATCGAGGCAATCGTGGTGGATTTGCCCGAGCCAGTCGCGCCGACCACCAGGATCAGGCCCCGTTTTTCCATGATCAGCTCACCCAGAAGCGGCGGCAGGCCCAATGAATCAAGGGGCGGAATTTCGCCCCGGATGTAGCGGATGACAATGGCCGGGCAACCCCGTTGCCAGAAGATGTTTACGCGGAAGTTGCCCAGGTCGCGTCGGCCGAAGGAGAGGTTCATCTCCTTGGTTTCCTCGAATTCCTTGACTTGTTCGGG
>JRYG01000776.1_pt1 | contig 64558 bp, 57 predicted proteins | sample 235341 | NCBI WGS metagenome assembly JRYG01 (sample SAMN03074218, study PRJNA261478) | activated sludge metagenome | biome: Wastewater Treatment Plant; feature: Wastewater; material: Activated sludge; isolation source: activated biomass of a wastewater treatment plant treating hydrocarbon... ...
ATCAACCAGGCCATGGCAAGCGAAGTTCTGCGAAAGTTGGGGTGCTGCGCTCACGTGGTGGGAGACGGGAGGGCGGCCGTCGCTGCGCTACAGACAGAGACGTTCGACCTTTGCCTGATGGATTGCCAGATGCCAGAAATGGACGGGTTCGCTGCCACTGTGGCTATCCGTGAAAAAGAGCGTGCAACCCGTGCGCGCCGTTTGCCAATCGTTGCGTGCACCGCCAACGCGCTGGAGGGGGATGCCGAGCGTTGTCGTCAGGCCGGCATGGATGGCCACTTGGGCAAACCTTACCGCACGAGCGAGATGGCGAACGCAATCGCGTATGCCCTTTCGCGTCAGCGGGAAGAGCAAGAGGGACGCAGCGCCCCCATGCCAATCGCTCCGTAAGTTGGCGTACGCGGGAGCAGGCGGCTCGTCGTAACTCGGCAGGTGAAGCTAGCGATCCAACCACATACCCACATCGCAACCCGCACGCACAACGGGTGATGGTATTGGGGTACTCCAGCAATGGTGGAGCCTATCGCTCGTCTTGCGCAGGATCGTTGGCCCCTTGCGGCCAACCGTTTCGATGGAATCCTGGGGGCTATGCAGTAGGTACGCGGAAAAGAGAAAGGGCTCAGCTCCATGAGCTAAGCCCTTGCAAACCTGGTGGGTCGTGAGTGACTCGAACACTCGACCTACGGATTAAGAGTCCGCTGCTCTACCAACTGAGCTAACGACCCGGTTATTCACTTCAGCCGAAGATTATATCCAATGCAGCGGAGAAATGCCAACCCTGCGACTGGCCGGGCTCGACGGTTTTATCTTTTCGCCCCGAATCAAGGAAGAGGGGGCAAAATTGCAGTTTTATCCCTGCTCTCCCACAGCTATGACAAAAGAAGAACAATCGGCTTCTTTGCCCGTTGATGCCAATCAGATTGTTGCCGAGCGGCGCCAGAAACTGTCCGAACTGCGTGGTCAGGCCACGCCAGCGTTCCCGAATGATTTTGACCGCAAGGATTATGCCGCGGACCTGCATGCAGCCCATGCGGGAATGAATCGGGAGGGGCTAGAAGCGAATCCGGTGCCGGTATCCCTTGCCGGGCGAATGATGCTCAAGCGCGTGATGGGCAAGGCGAGCTTTGCGACTCTGCAGGACATGAGTGGGCGCATCCAGATTTTTGTCTCCCGCGACGTGGTGGGCGAGGCTGCTTACGAATCGTTCAAGCGCATGGATCTGGGCGACATCGTTGGAGTGGAGGGTACGTTGATGCGTACCAAGACCGATGAGCTTTCCATTCATGTCCGCGCAGTGCGATTGTTAACCAAAGCACTGCGTCCGCTCCCCGAGAAATTCCATGGCCTGACTGATACCGAACAGAAATACCGGCAACGCTATCTGGATCTCATTACCAACGATCAGTCCCGTCAAACCTTTTTCCGCCGGTCCCGGATCATCCAGTCCATGCGGGAGTTTTTTGTAGCCCGAGGTTTCCTGGAGGTGGAAACCCCGATGATGCATCCGATTCCGGGGGGCGCTTCGGCCAAGCCGTTTGTGACTCACCACAACGCGTTGGACATGGAACTGTTTCTCCGCATTGCCCCGGAGCTGTATCTGAAGCGCCTTGTCGTTGGGGGTATGGAGAAGGTCTTCGAGATTAACCGCAACTTCCGCAACGAAGGAATCTCCACTCGGCACAATCCAGAGTTCACCATGGTCGAGTTCTATGAGGCGTATCGGGACTATCGGTACCTCATGGATTTCGTGGAAACCATGCTGCGAGAAGTGGCGGTGAAGACACTGGGGCATGCCGTCGTGCCTTATCAGGGGCATGTGATTGATCTGTCCAAACCTTTCGCGCGTTTGACCGCGCTGCAGGCAACCGTGGCATACAACCCGGAATTGGAAGGTGCGCCGCTGGAAGACCGTGCTTTTCTGCTGGATGAACTCAAACGGCGCAAGATCACCTATCGCCCCGCCGATGGCATCGGGGGGCTACAGCTTACGCTCTTCGAGGAGACCACCGAGCACAAGTTGGTTCAGCCCACCTACATTATTGACTATCCGGTCGAAACCTCTCCGCTGGCTCGAGCGTCTGACAGCCGTCCCGGCATTACCGAGCGGTTCGAGTTGTACATTGCCGGGCGCGAAGTGGCGAACGGCTTTTCCGAGCTCAATGACCCTGAAGATCAAGCAGCAAGATTCCAGGCCCAGGTTGCTGCGAAGGAGGCGGGTGATGAAGAGGCGATGTTCTACGACGCCGATTACATCCGGGCGCTGGAGCACGGTTTGCCACCCACCGCGGGCTGCGGTGTGGGGATCGACCGGCTGGTGATGTTGTTGACCGACAGCGCCAGTATTCGCGACGTCATCCTGTTCCCGCAGCTACGGCGGGAAGATTGAGGTACCGGCGGCCGGGGATATACTCGCGGCTCCCGGCCCCGATGCTCCCATCTCATGAGTGATCTGTTCTCGGATCAGGCAGTTTCGGCCCCCTTGGCCGAACGGCTCAGACCAACAGTGCCAGACGATGTCCTGGGCCAGCAGCACCTGCTTGGGCCAGGCAAGCCCCTGCGTCTGGCGTTTGAATCCGGTCATCCACACAGCATGATTCTTTGGGGGCCGCCGGGCGTCGGCAAAACCACGCTGGCGCGGATGATGGCAACCCAGTTCAAGTGCGATTTCATCGCGCTGTCGGCGGTGTTCTCAGGGGTCAAGGATATTCGTGAAGCCGTGGCCCAGGCAGAGGCAACCTTGGCACGCAATGGGCGCCACACCATTCTTTTTGTCGACGAGGTGCACCGCTTCAACAAGGCGCAGCAGGACGCGTTTCTTCCTTACGTGGAGCGGGGCGTCGTGACCTTCATTGGTGCGACAACCGAGAACCCTTCTTTCGAAGTCAACTCGGCCTTGCTATCTCGAGCGTCCGTGTACGTGCTGAAGAGCCTCAGTCCGGATGATCTTGCCTTGCTTCTAGAGCGGGCTCGGGCTCGTTGTTGCCCTGGGCTTGAGGTCGACGACATTGCTCGGGACCGTCTGGTGGGGTTTGCTGACGGTGATGCTCGCCGGCTGCTGAATCTGCTGGAGCAACTTCAAATCGCAGCGGAGGCTGCGGGATTGACCCGGATCGACGGCGAATTCCTGGATAACGCCTTGGCCCGCAGCTTGCGCCGCTTCGACAAAGGTGGCGATGCCTTTTATGACCAGATATCTGCACTTCACAAATCGGTGCGGGGTTCCGATCCGGACGCGGCGCTTTATTGGTTGGTACGCATGCTAGATGGAGGGGCTGACCCACTGTATGTCGGTCGCCGGGTCATTCGCATGGCGGTGGAGGACATCGGCTTGGCTGATCCCCGTGGATTGCGTCTGGCATTGGATGGTGTTGAAACCTATGAACGACTGGGCTCCCCAGAAGGCGAACTGGCAATCGCCCAAGCGGTGGTGTTCCTTGCCTGTGCGGCAAAATCCAATGCGGTCTATAAAGCCTATAATGCGGCCCGGCGTTTTGTCGCAGGGGACGGGACTCGGCCCGTCCCTCTGCATTTGCGTAATGCCCCCACCAAGCTCATGAAACAATTGGGGCACGGGGAGGGTTACCGCTATGCACACGACGAGCCGGACGCTTATGCAGCCGGGGAAACCTACTTGCCCGAGGGAGTGAACGCCCCCCGATGGTATGAACCATCTACTCGCGGCCTGGAGGCCCAGATTGCGGACAAACTGGCACGTTTGCGTGCGCGAGACCGAAGCAGCGTGGCACGTCACCAGGCTAGTGCGGGAGTGGATGATTGAGTGAAAACCGCTCCCGGATGGTGCGGCAGCGTCGGGCGCGCTCGGTTTCCCCACATTGTTCCGCTTGATCGATGAGTTCTTGCATGAAATGGTTCAGTATCAGCACGCCCTCAGGGGTCTGCACCAGCGCGCAAGCGATCTGTGCGGCAGCGATGTCGGGAATCCGCTGGTGTTCAGCGATGAGTTCGATTTCTTCCTCGGTAAGGTCGCAGTAGTCGAGGCAATCCTTCATCGACAACATGGCTCGCTCCTCATTCATGGATTCAAGGGCCATCTTGTTGTGGCTTGACTAAATAACTGAGGGTTTTAGTCGGGAATGTACTGAAAAAGTTCCTTCTCGCCAATTTATTAGTTTATTGACAAATTTTATTGATTCGTGCCTCTTTGGGGGTTTTCCCCTGCCGCTTCTGGTACTGGAATCCGCGGTGTAGCCGTTGCAGGTGTCTGGGCGCCACCAAGGGGCAATTCTGTTTCGATTGGGAATCACCATGCTCGATATTCAGGTTTTGCGCACTCATATTGATCAGGTTGCCGAGCGGCTTGCCGCGAGGGGCTACGCGCTGGATGTGTCTCAGTTCCAGTCCATGGAGGATGAGCGCAAAGCGATTCAGGTCCGCACCCAGGAATTGCAGGCTCGGCGTAACGCGCTTTCCAAGCAGATCGGCCAGATCAAGGCCAAAGGTGGCGATGTGGCGGCGGTGATGGCCGAAGTAGCCGGGCTGGGGGAGGAATTGAAGAATGGCGAGGAGCGACTTGCCGCGGTACTGGGTCGGATGAACGAGTTTCTGGCGGTCGTACCAAATCTGCCGCATGAGTCCGTGCCGCTAGGGCGTTCGGAAGTGGACAACATGGAGGTCCATCGGTGGGGTGAGGCTCGCAACTTCGATTTTCCGGTGAAGGACCACGTGGACGTTGGTACGGCGCTGGGTGGCCTCGATTTTGAACGTGCGGTCAAGATCAGCGCTGCACGTTTCACTTTGATGCGAGGAGCGATCGCTCGTTTGCACCGGGCGCTCGCCCAGTTCATGCTGGATGTGCACACCAGCGAACATGGATATACCGAGGTCTACGCGCCCTACCTGGTGAACGCCGAGAGCATGCGCGGGACAGGGCAGTTGCCTAAGTTCGAGGAAGACCTCTTTCGCGTCCCTCGCGAAGGCGCGGATCGGCTTTACCTGATCCCGACTGCCGAAGTGCCGGTCACTAATATCGTCAGGGACGAAATTCTGGCGCCAGAGCAATTGCCCTTGAAGCTGGTGTGCCATACGCCATGCTTCCGCTCGGAGGCTGGGTCATACGGAAGGGATACCCGGGGAATGATTCGCCAGCACCAGTTTGACAAGGTGGAACTGGTGCAGATTGTGCGGCCGGAAGAATCGTGGGATGCACACGAAGCGCTGACCCGCCACGCGGAGGTGATCCTGGAACGCCTGGAGCTACCCTATCGCAGGGTGGCGCTATGTACGGGTGACATGGGCTTTTCCGCCGCCAAGACCTACGACCTGGAGGTGTGGTTGCCTGCCCAGAATACATACAGGGAAATCTCTTCCTGTTCGAATTTCGAGGCTTTCCAGGCACGGCGAATGCAAGCTCGATACCGGAACGAGAAAGGGCGCCCGGAACTGGTGCACACCCTCAATGGCTCGGGTTTGGCCGTGGGGCGGACCTTGGTGGCGATCCTGGAGAACTTCCAGCAGGCAGATGGTTCGGTTCAGGTGCCTGGCGTACTCGTGCCTTACATGGGTGGTCTTGAGATGATATCGCGGGAAGGGTGACCCTTCGTTCTTGAAGGCGCTGTTCGTTGCCGAGCCGGGACCGGACGTTCAGTGTTGCAGTCGAAGTCAGCGGGGTGTGTCCAGGTCAGGATGACGGGTGGCTCTCGGCCTGGTTCCGCATGTGGTTTGCGAGTTGTGTCAGAGCTTCCATGAATTGCGTGACGAAATGGTTGTCCGGAACGACTTCCTCGGCAGCGAGCTGCATGCACATCAGCCATTGATTCCTGACTTCCACATCAATCGGGAAAGGAAGATGGCGGGCCCGCAACCGCGGGTGACCAAACTTTTCAACGAAGAGTTGCGGGCCCCCAAGCCAGCCGGACAAATACATGAAAAGCTTGTCTTCTGAACTCCCCAGATCCTCAGGGTGAAGTTTGCGTAGTTGATAGGCTTCCGGGAGGGTATCCATCAATTCGTAGAAACGATGAACCAGTCTGCGCAAGTTCGGCTCGCCGCCGATGAGTTCGTAGGGTGAGGTCACTTGCTCTCCTTTCTGTGATTGATTCGAGGGCTTCAAGTGGATGATACGAGTGTGCCAGAACAATTCATTTTGGCAACTGGTTGAGGAACGCTTGGAGGCGGCTACCAAGAGGGGGAACGCTCAGTTTTTTTGTACAATACGGGGCCGTATGGAATTCATTTCTCGACATATTGCGATGGGGTGTGAAGATGACGATTGAGCGTGTCGGTGTTGTGGGCGCGGGAACCATGGGCAACGGGATTGCCCAGGCTTTCGCGGTGGCAGGTGTGGATGTGGTGATGACGGACATCTCCCAAGTGGCCGTGCAAAAGGGGCTGGCGACGATCTCCGGCAGCTTGGATCGCCTGATCAAGAAAGAGAAGATGAGTGCAGCCGATAAGGCCACAGCACTTGCGCGCATTACTACTGCCGCTGATGCGGGCGCCGTAGCCGATTGCGATCTGGTGGTGGAGGCGGCAACCGAGAATGAAGCGCTCAAGCTCAAGATCTTCGCGCAGCTTGATTCTGTGGCCAAACCTTCGGCCATCCTTGCGAGCAACACGTCTTCGATTTCCATCACCAAACTTGCGGCGGCCACCAAAAGGCCGGATCAGGTGATCGGACTGCATTTCTTCAACCCGGTGCCGATGATGGCGCTGGTCGAGATCATCAGCGGACTTCAAACGTCGGACGCCACCAGTAGCGCGGTGGACGCGCTGGCCCGCCAGATCGGCAAGACGCCGGTGAATGTGAAGAATAGCCCGGGATTCGTGGTCAATCGCATGTTGTGCCCGATGATCAACGAGGCGGTGTTCGCGCTGGCCGAGGGCTTGGCTACTGCTGCGGAGATCGATGAAGCTATGAAGCTTGGCGCCAATCACCCCATCGGTCCCTTGGCCCTGTGTGACTTGATCGGCGTTGACGTGGAACTGGCGGTGATGCAAGTGCTGTTTGAAGGTTTCAAGGATCCCAAGTATCGTCCCGCCCCGTTGCTGGTGGAGATGGTGGAGGCGGGCTACCTTGGCCGCAAGTCAGGACGGGGATTTTTCAGTTATCAGTGAAGCGGTACCTGCGGCATCCGCTGATACCGCAGGTGAGCTCTATCTTGCGCCGATGGAGGGGCTGGCGGATGCCCTCCTGCGCGACATCCTGACCCGCTTTGGTGGCTACGATGCCTGCGTGACGGAGTTTGCGCGGGTGTCGGGCACGTTGCTGCCGCACCGGTTCTTCCGCAGATTGTGCCCGGAACTGGCGCAGGGAAGCCGGACTGCCTGTGGCACGCCGGTGAGCGTGCAGTTGCTTGGGAGCGATCCGGTCTGCATGGCCGAGAACGCCGCGCATCTGGCGGAACTCGGGCCTTGGGCCATTGACCTCAACTTCGGCTGTCCGGCTCCGACGGTGAACCGCCACCGGGGAGGCGCCGTGTTGCTTGCGGAGCCGGAGCTGGTGCATCGGATTGCCTCTGAGGTGCGGCGGGCGGTGCCCGCACATATCCCTGTCACGGCGAAGATGCGCCTGGGCGTCGATGATCCTGCCCAAGCGACGGACTGTGCCCGGGCGCTGAGCGAGGGAGGGGTGTCCAGATTGGTGGTGCATGCCCGAACGCGGGCGGACATGTACCGCCCGCCCGCGCGGTGGGAGTGGATTGGCCCGGTGCGTGAGGCGGTGAATCTGCCCGTTGTGGCCAACGGCGAGGTCTGGGATCGGCGCCAGTGGGCGCGCTGCCGTGAGGTGAGCGGCGTTCTGGATGTGATGCTGGGCCGGGGGGCGGTGGCCGACCCGCTGCTTGCGCGTCGCATTCGGGGTGAGGTGGGTCAGGGTGAAGGGTGGCCTCTGGTGTTGTCAGCGCTGGAGGAGTTCTGGTTACGGGTGCTGGAGGCGCTGGAACCACGCCATGCGCCGGGGCGTTTGAAGATGTGGCTGGGCTTTCTTGTCCGCGGCTACCCTCAGGCCGGCCAGCTGCTTTCTCAGCTGCGCGCGGAAAAGAACGTGGGCGCTATTTCCTCGACCCTGGCCGCGCAACGCTTGCTCATGCGCCAGAGGGCGGATGGTGTGCACCCGTCAGAACAGGCTGGAGCTTTGGTCGGATGAGCGGCGGCAATTCCAGGGTGATCCGCAGCGCTCAGACGGCATGCGATGAGCGTCTGCCGAAGGTGTTGGCCAGACATCGGATCACGGTGTTCAATAAACCCATCCTTGCGCATAACGTGTCAGCGTTCCAGTTGGCCATGGCCCGATGGCAGGGGCATGGGCCGTTAGTACTCGATACTGGCTGTGGCGTTGGCGAGAGTTCCCTCCGTCTGGCCAGAATGTATCCGGAGAGTTTTGTGGTAGGCGTGGACCAGTCCGCAGACCGTTTGGGGCGGGACAAAGCCCGTCTGGGCCCTGCTCCGGACAACCTTTGCCTGGTGCGGGCCGATCTGGTGGATTTCTGGCGCCTGCTGCGCAGTGACGGGGTGCGGTTGGCACGCCACTACTTCCTTTACCCCAATCCTTGGCCGAAGCTGGGGCATTTGGGGCGGCGCTGGCATGGCCATCCGATTTTTCCTTTGCTGCCTGAACTCGGGGGAATCATGGAGTGCCGCAGCAATTGGCGGGTTTACGTGGAAGAGTTTGCCTGGGCGTTGGGATGCGTGACGGGGCGGTCTGTTGAGTGCGAACGCTGGGAGGCGGCCGTGCCGCTGACACCGTTCGAGCGCAAGTACAAGGCGTCGGGACATGCGCTGTTCCGCTGTGTGCTGGATCTGGGGGCATGATGTCATGTACTGCGTGCGGCGCTTGTTGTGCCGCGTTTCGGGTCAGTTTCCACAGGGCGGAACTGGATGAGGAGCCGGGAGGCTTTGTCCCGAGCGGCTTGGCCGACCCGGAAACGGCCTCGATCATGCGCATGAGGGGGACGGACTACTCCCCGCCGCGCTGTGTTGCGCTGGTGGGGCAGCTTGGACGGGATGCGCGCTGTGGCATCTATGAGTGGCGCCCAGGGCCTTGCCGGGAGTTTGAAGCGGGGTCAGAAGCCTGCGCCCGAGCCCGTGCGCGTCACGGTCTGCCGCCTTGGGCCAGTTGAAGGGGCGGTGCATGACCGGGAGTGAAGCGCGAGATTGTGCCCACGCGGTGTGGTAGGTGGTGGGCTGGAGGTGGCTTCTTCTCCACATGATGGAGCGGATATGAAGTGTGGGTGACCTCTACGCGGCAGCACGGCCCTCTGGCATGCGCCGGTCCGAGCAGTTCAGGAAAAGACGCCGTGCAGATACCAGCGGCCGGGCGGCTGCAGGTCGCGGTAAACCCATAGCAGATCTTGACCGGCTCCTTGGGCGAGGTAGTAATCCCGTTCCACCCCGCCAGGATTGCCGCTGGCGGGGTCGTCCCACCAGCCACTGGCAATGCGTTCGGGCCCTGCCAGCAACAGGAGCGGGCCTGGGCCGTCGGTCGTGTCGGGCAAGGCGGCTGGCTCGGGCAGAAGCCACAGAGGGCGGCGTTGGGGCAGGATGGAAACGTTTGCTCCTCCCCGGCCAGGGATCACCCTGCGCCAAGCCATTTCGGGACGGTGATCCGCATGTAGTGCCAGCCCCAGCACGGCTTCCGTGCCTAGCCTGGCCCGCAGTCGCTCCACCAGGAAGCTGCGCTCTTCCTGGGCGCGGGTACAGTCTCCAAACAACTCCCGGTTGTTGCCGGGAAGGGAGTGGGATTCAGGGGCTGCCAAGGCCAGGGCTTGTACCGGCGCTGTCAGCGTAATCCTGGCCAGATGTTCCCTGGCCAGGAGGAGGAAGCGCTGCTCATCCCTGCTGAGGGTGCCGAGACGGATGTGCAGTGTCTGCCTGCTGCCTCCTTCCTGCTCCAAGGTGAAATCCAGGTATTCAACGCCAGCCTGTTGCGAGGCCAGGTTCCCGGTCAGGCTGAGCAGCAGCCTGCGTGCCACAAATAGCAGGGCTTCCGTGTCCTTGACTGGAAACATCAATTCCTGTCGGGCATGAAACTGGGGAGATGGCTGAAAGCTGGGACGGGGATCCGGGGTGAGTCCCAGGGCGCGGTCCAGTTGCTGCGGGATGTTTCGCCCCCCGCGCCGGGCCAGCCCGGCGCGGGGCAGATGTTGGCACTGCCCAAGGGTATGGACGCCAACCGACTGCAAAAGACTGAGCACATCGGCTTCCGTGTCAAGGACATGGATGGGTAGAGCCGCAACAGCGGCATCAAGCTTCTGCACGTCTGTCAGTATTTCTCCCGGCTTGCCTTGAGCCAGCCAGCGGGCCGCCAGGGGGGTGGGAGCAATGGCGGTCTGCACGCTCAGGCCCTGTTGCTGGCATCCCTCCAGGATGCGCTGGCGCAGGGCGGCCATGCCGCCGAACAGCCGGAGACTGGCTTCAATCTCAAGGACCAGGCCGGCCGGGGGGTCCAGGCATACCCGCGGGGTGAACTGGATCGCCCACGTTGCCAGATTGTCCAGCAGAGTGCGTTCCGCGCCCGGGTCCCGCTCACGGGCATCGAGCCCGGGGGCGATCGCCATGGCTGTAGCCAGAGACATTCCCGGCTGGAGTCCAGCCTGGCTGGCCGCAGCATTGACGGCCAGCAGGGGGTGCCGGGAGGCGGGAGCGAAGACTGCAATGGGGCGGTGGGGGGTGCAAGCATCCTTTGGTGCCGGGGCTCTACCCGACGATTGCCTTGCCCTTGCCTGCACCAGAGACGGGGAGCAGATGGCCTCCTGTGCAGGCCTTTCCACTTCAAAGCCGGCGCCACTGGCCCGGGCTTGCAGCGGCAGGGCGGGAAGATGCAGGGCGAGCCAGAGCATGAACAGTGTTTCCGGCAGAGTGCAGGTGAAGGGTGCGTGTTGTGCTATCCATGGACATGGCCCGGGCAGGCTCCTGGGTGGGGCGGGCCAGATCGATGCGTACCGGGTGGGGTAACAGAGTGCCGCGACGCTTGAGCACATGCACGGCCAGTCCGCCGCCATCCGCTTCCAGGTACAGCTTGAGCGCTGCTGGCGAGGCTTGATAAGCCGCCTGGGCAGGACGGAACAGGAATACGCTGGAGTGACTGCTTTCTGCAGCCAACTGCAGACGCCGCAGGCTGGAAGTATCGGTCCGGTCCAGCCAGCCCAGGACTGCACTGCAACTGTGGGAAAGCAAGGCCTGGCGGATTGACCACACTGTTTCAGACTCGGACTCCGGGCGCACGATGAGCATGCGCTTGAGGTCAATGCCCGCTTGGGCTAAGGCAGGAGCGTAGGGCAGATAGGGCGGTGCTACCCAGGTCAGCCAGCTTTCTTCCTGGGAAAGACGGCTGAGCGCAGGCATGAGAAGGCTGATTTCGCCGATGCCGTGACGGGGGACGAAGATTTCCGTAAGACCACCCACGGGCCAGCCGCCACCGGGGAACAGCACATCCAGGCCAGGAAAGCCTGTGGCGATGCCTGGCCGGGCCGGGGCGAGGCTGTTACCCCGCCAGAGCGCGGGATGTTCGGGAATGCGCAGGGAAGCGGTGTTCACGGTGTGCCTTTCTCAAAACTAGACCAGGGTGCCATTGCGGATCAGTCCGACCGCAATGCCCTCAATGTGCAGGGGCTCGCGGCGGGTATCCACCTGAAGGGGGGCAAAATCCGGATTGGCAGGCAACAGGGTAACGAGGGGCCCATCTTGTTGCAGCCGCTTGACGGTGACTTCATCGCCTACCCGGGCGATGACAATTTGCCCTTGCCGCGCGGTGCTGGTTTGGTGGACGGCCAGCAGATCGCCTTCCAGAATGCCCGCATCGCGCATGCTCATGCCCCGTACCTTGAGCAGGTAGTGGGCGCGTGGTTGAAACAGGTCCGGATCAATCTGGTAACGGGTTTCCACGTGCTCCTGGGCCAGAATGGGACTGCCCGCGGCCACTCGGCCCACCAGCGGCAACCCCCCCAGCCGTTCCAGAAGACGAATACCCCGGGCCCGGCCTTCTTCCATGGCGATGAAACCTTTCCGTGCCAGGGCGCGCAAATGTTCTTCTGCCGCATTGGCCGAGCGGAAACCAAAATGACGGGCGATCTCGGCGCGGGTTGGTGGAGCACCTTCGGTTTCGACCGAACTGCGGATCAACTCCAGAATTTCTGCCTGGCGGGCAGTGAGTTTTTCAGGGGATGAAGTCATGACGCCTCCTCGATGGCTGTATTTTTATACAGTTATCGAGGAGGCGCAAGAGGGATGGCTATTTGAGCAGGGCGCGGTGAGCGCATCACGCTACCCGGGCTTTGCTTGAGTTGTTGCCGATGCGGATCCGCCATGGCGCGATACGGCTGGATCATTATGGGAATACATTCAGGTATCCCGGAGAGGGGGGCGATTCCGCCCTGCGCATCCTCCGTGAAGATGGGGGGCTGGCGCGGCAGGGGGTATCACACTCTGAGTTCAACTGGAAGCGAGCACCTCCGGTAGCTTAGCCAGCATGTCTCCCAGCATGTTGGGTGCCAAGGGGGCACCGGGCCAAGGGCAGCGTATACGTTTGGGGCCGCTTGAGAGGTCTGCCCCCAGGGGGTCGATACCCAAGAGCTTGATGTCTTTGGGGAGCGCAGACGGGGTCTGGGAAAGCAGCATGCTTTCGTCGGCTGCGTCGAGACACATGGCGGCAGGCGGCGTTGGTGCCTCCACCCAGCCCATCTGCCCGAAGCCGCCGATATAGCGTAGCTGACGAGGCTCAAGATAAAAGAAGGCGAAGTCGCCCAACTCCAATAGACGCTCCGCATCCGGCCTGTAGCGCAGGAAGCGCGCGCGCAGCGCGGGGTCGGGTGAGATCGGCGCCATTTCGCCCACGATCGTGAGGCGCGCGCCTGTCTGAACGTCTTCGGCCCCGGGCTCAAAAACCAGAAAGCTCGCACGGGGGTTGTCACGGATGTTGCGGGTGTGCTCTGCCAGGCCGCTAATCAAGAAAACCGGGCGATGCTGATGGTCCGGGACAAACGGCAGCACGGTGGCGAACGGGTAGCCTGGCTGGGCGCGGGAATGTGTGGCCAAGGCGCCAAAGGTGCAGCGATGGAGGAGTTGAATCACGTCGGCGAATGGAATGTGCATGCGTGTCTCCTTGGTCAGCCCTGGATGCGTTGTTCCAGTCGCGCCCGGTCGTCGTCGGTGCGGATCTGGACCCACAAGGGGAGATGGTCGGAGAGTTCTCGCGTGTATTTGGCTTTGGTGATGCCTTTGGGAAACAGCTCGTTCATCCGCGAGTCTTCTACATGGAAATCGAGCACACCCCCCGAGTTCATGAAGCTCTGGGGGTAGAGGGGATTGGGCAGGTGCAGGATCTGGTCATAGCGTTTGTTCTTCTCGAGGTTGCTGCCCAGGTCTTCACGGGCGAGGCTGGCTGGAAGCTGCAGGCCGCGTGAAGCCAGTGCTCTGAAAGTGTCGCTCGCAAGCGATTCCACGTTGAAGTCTCCGACCACGAGCAAGTCCTTGTCCACCACGTCCTTGTCCTTGCTGAACGTATCGATCCAGTCGGCGAGCAGGTTCAGTTCAGTGATCCGACTGGCTGTTGTGGCCCATCGGATATGGGCTGCGAGCACCACAAAGTCGAAATTGCCGGCGCGAAAACTGGCCAGATAGGGGGGGCGCCACCAGAACTTTTCCGGGAGGTATTCCTCGCCCACTTTCTGTCGCGCCGGGATGGCGGTGGCCGCCATCCCGTTGAACACGACGGCGCGCTTGTCGTAGATGAAGCCGACCCGTTCGCCGTTACCCCCATCATCCTGGACCACACCCGAATAGACGGCCCGCCAATAGGGGCCGAGGATGGTGAGCACCCTTTGCAGATCTTCCAGGTTCTCCCTTAACTCGATGACGCTCACCAGATCGAATTGCCCGATGATCTCGGCGATGTAATGAATAGCTGCTTCAGTGCGCTTCTTCTTGCCGAACTCACGGATATTCCACGTGGCCAGGTTGAGGGTTTCGTCGATCTTCGACGAAGGAATGGTCGCCGCGTCGATCCGATCCTTGAGCGCCAGGAGACCTCGGGCGATTTCTGGGGAAACGTTGCCATGAAACATGTTTGCTTACCGGATGGAGTGGTCGAGTAAGGCCTTCAGCGCACGGGGTGGATTGCGCGTGCCGCAGGCCTGGAAATCCGCCAGGAGTGCCTGGTGGGCTGATGCTTTCCTACAGCCGTTATCCGCCAGCCACTGATACAAGAGGGTGGTGAGGCGCTCCAGGGCGATCTGGTGGGTGGCGCCCACTTGACCGAAGATCCAGTCCGACAAGGCCATGAAGCGATCGAACGGCTTGTCGCCAAGGAGCAGTGGCACGGTGTTGCGGAATCGTCCGCTGTTGGCAACCATCTCCCAGTAGCGGGCAAAGCGGCCGAGGCGCTGAAGAGCGAAATAGTCCAGCTGGTCAGAGGCGAGAATGTTGTAAGGCGGAAACGGATTGAACACGAGCCCGAAGCGGTGTTCATGGCGGCTGATGGGCGTGCCGCGCAGGCGTTTGAGGATGCCGACCTGGATTTCATGGGGGGCCAGGGCTGCCAGTTGGTCAAAGCCCGCAGCAAAACTGTTCCAATCTTCCCCCGGCAGTCCTGCGATGAGATCCACGTGCAGGTGGGCATGGCTGTGGTTCCTCAGCCAGTGCAGATTGGCCGTTGAGGCCGCGTTGTTCTGGCGGCGGGAAATGTTCGCTTGTACAGCCGGATTGAAGGTCTGGATGCCGACTTCCAGCTGTAACTGACCGGGCTGGAAACGGGCGATTGCCGTTTTGAGCGCCTCGGGCAGGTGATCGGGAATGACTTCGAAGTGCAGAAACAAGCGCTCGTCCAGCCGCTCCAGGAAAAAATCCAGGATGGCAAGGCTGGTCTTGATGTTGAGGTTGAAAGTGCGGTCCACGAATTTGAATGTCCGGGCCCCTCGGCGATGGAGGGCATCCAGCGCGGCCAGCAGAGCGGGCAGGGGGAATGGCCAAGCCGTCTTATCCAGTGCGGAGAGGCAAAACTCGCATTTGAACGGGCATCCCCGGGAGGCTTCCACGTAGATCAGCCGATGGCGGATGTCTTCATCGGTGTAGAGGTGATAGGGCAGTTCAAGATGGCCCAGATCTGGAGTTTCTCCCGCGATCTGTTTCTGTGGAGGCCGTTGCCCACCCAGCAAGGCCCGCGCCAGACGGGGGAAACTCAGGTCGCCAGGGCCGGTGATCAGATAGTCCGCTGCTGCTACGATGGGTTGTGCATCAGGTTCGTGGCTGACCTCGGGGCCGCCCACGATAATCGTGATGTCTGGCCGCACAGCCTTGAGCATTGCCACCAGGCGAGTGCTTTCGTCCACGTTCCAGATATAAACCCCGAAACCCACGATCTGGGGCTGCGCCATGAGCAGTCGCTCCAGCACATCCGCAGGCCGTTGGGCGACGACGAATTCCAGGATCTGCGTGTCCCCGGCCAGATCCCCCATGTTGGCAGCAAGGTAGCGCAGCCCGAGGGAGGCATGGCTGTATCGGGCGTTAAGCGTGGTGAGTACGACACGGGGCATGGGCAACGGGCCGATTGTGTCCTCGCGGAAGCGAGGCGCCGATGGGGGCAAATGAATATACCGAAGAATATGGCAAAGTGCCGTGTTCCGGTCCTCTCAAGCCAGAATCCAGAGGGAGTGCGGCGGTGTGGGATATTTTTTGCAGGGTCGTGGACAACTTTGGCGATGCCGCCATCTGCTGGCGGCTCGCCCGCCAACTGAGCGGCGAGCACAGCGTGCCGGTACGGCTGTGGGTGGATGATCTGGCGCTCCTGCAGCGGTTGGCGCCTGCTACCCTGCCGGGTTGGAGCGATGGGGTTCAGGTTTGCGAGTGGACTGATCCGTTTCCCTCGGTGGCGCCGGGCGAGGTGGTGATTGCGGCGTTCGCCTGTGATGTGCCCGCCGGGTATCTCGAAACCCTCGCGCGAAAGAGTCCGGCGTCGGTCTGGCTGAACCTCGAGTACCTCAGTGCCGAGGACTGGGTAGAGGGGTGCCATCGCATGGCCTCCACCCATCCGCGGCTTGGGTTGGTTCAGCATTTCTTTTTCCCGGGCTTCACGTCGGGGACGGGGGGACTGTTGCGGGAGCAGGGTTTGTTTCACCGGCGGGACGCGTTTCGGAAGGACATTGCCGCTCAGGCAGACTTTCTCCGCAGGCTGGGCGTGACCCTGCCGCGGGGGGAGAGCCTGCGGGTCTCGCTGTTCAGCTACGAAAACAACAGCATTCCATCGTTGCTGGATGCCTGGGCCGCCGGGGAGCGTGAAGTCCAGTGCTTTCTGCCCGAGAGCAGGGCGTGGCCGCAAGTCGCAGCCTGGGCGCGCAAGAAAAGCCTGGTTCCGGGTGACCGGGTGAGCTGCGGGCGGCTGAGCTTGCTGGCGGTGCCGTTCACTGCCCAAACGGATTACGACCGGCTGCTGTGGTGCTGCGATCTCAATTTCGCTCGGGGCGAGGACTCCTGCGTGCGGGCTCAGTGGGCCGCGGTGCCTTTTGTCTGGCACATCTACCCTCAGGATGAGGGGGCTCACTGGGTCAAGCTCGAGGCCTTCTTGGATCGCTATCTGGTGGGCGCCAGCGAAGCCGAGGCCGCTGCATTTCGCAAATTGTGGCGGGACTGGAACGCGGGGGACGAAATGGGGCCTGCCTGGGCCGGGTTCGCGCATCGCTGCGTTGAACTGACCACACATGCGGAGCGGTGGTGCGAGGCACTGGGTCAGCAACCCGACTTGGCCAGCCAACTGGTTGTTTTTTGCAGCGAAAGGTTATAATCACGGGTTTAGTTCAGATCTCAGGCAAGGTCCGCCTCTATGAAAACCGCTCAGGAACTCCGTACCGGTAACGTCATCATGATCGGCAACGACCCGTTGGTCGTGCAAAAGGCCGAGTACAACAAATCCGGCCGCAATGCTGCTGTGGTCAAGATGAAATTCAAGAACCTGCTCACCGGTGCCGCCAGCGAGCAGGTTTTCAAGGCCGACGAGAAGTTTGACGTCGTGTTGCTGGAACGAAAGGAAGTGTCGTACTCCTACTTTGCCGATCCGATGTACGTATTCATGGATGCAGAGTACAACCAGTTCGAGGTGGAAGCCGAAAACATGGGCGACGCGCTTAACTACCTTGATGATGGTATGGCTTGCGAAGTGGTTTTCTATCAGGGCAAAGCCCTCTCGGTTGAACTGCCCAGCTCCGTTGTCCGGGAGATCGAATATACCGAGCCCGCCGTGCGTGGCGACACCTCGGGCAAGGTGCTGAAGCCGGCACGGATCAAGCCTACCGGGATTGAAATCCAGGTGCCGGCGTTCTGCGAGATTGGCGACAAGATCGAGATCGACACCCGTACCGGTGAATACCGCAATCGGGTCAAAGGCTGATCGCTGCCGCTGTTGCCTGGCGGTCATCCCAGGAAAAGGCGCTCCGGCGCCTTTTTCCGTTTACGCGCCAGTCGGTCATAACTTGTCGTACTTGCGCGCGTTACCCCGGGATTTGCTCACCGGGTACTTCTCAGCGTTGAGGGCGAGCTTGCGCCGGGCCGCGTCGAGCAGGTCCACTCCCAGCAAATCCGCCAGCGTTACCAGATAGACCAGGACATCGGCCAGTTCCAGTTCCACTTCCGCCCGGGTGGCTTCGTCCAGTGCCCGGGATTCACTTGAATCCATCCACATGAAGTGCTCGACCACCTCAGCCGCCTCGGCGATGAGCGCCATGGAAAGGTTCTTGGGCGAGTGATACTGCTGCCAGTCCCGGGCGCGAGCAAAAGCGCGGATGCGTTCGCGCAATTCCTCCAGGTTGGCGATCTGATCTTGGTTGTCTGACATGGGTATGCGATCTCTTGAAGCCCGTGAATTGTGTCTTCAATTCGATGAATAAGGGTAATTGGTCGCTGTAAATGTTGGATTTGCTACGGTGCTTTCAGTATTGGAGGGGTATAAGTTGAGAAATCCGGCAATTGCTGCGAGGTCGTCGAGCATAGTGTTTCATTTGCTTGAGCAGAGCCCGAAGTTCGACTTAACTGCGTGATGTCGTGTTACATTTTTTCCGTCAGTGGATGGAATGAATTTGCCCCGGGGAGCGCCGAATGCTAACAGTAACGATGCCCAAATTTCGTTTCAGGATTCGCACCCGCAATGGCATGCCTTTGGACAATCTGACGATCGGTGGGCGTGACGAGGCGGAGGCGCGGAGGCGACTGGAGCAGATCTACCGGGGCTGCGAAGTGTTGGAAGTGAGTCAGCTCAATGTCGTTGCTGCAAGCCGCAGCGCCACACCCTCGCAGCCCGAGCCTGTGCTGCCCAGGCCCGGGCAAAGCGGTTCGTTGGCGGAAACGGTGGTTGCCCGATGTGCAGCCAACCAGCCATTGCTGGATGACACGCCACCTCGCGCATTCCAGTCGATGGGGGGTGCTGCCTTGGCGGTGTTGCCAGAAGCGCGCCGGGCAGATCCGGTGGTTGTGCCCCAGGCGGGCGGGGCGCCGGAAGCTTGTGCTGCAGAAGAAGAGGTTTCTTTCGAGAGTCTTATCAGCCTCATTACCCGGTGAAGGATGCGCGGGGCTGCGGTCTCGCATCGGGGGCATGCCACGCACCATTGGCGTTCGGCATTGAGTCGGGTCCTTACAGATCCCGGGTTTCCAGCAGTTCTTCCAGCAGGGCCAGATAGTCATAGGCACCACGGCTGGCTGGCGCATGACTCAGCACGTCTTTGTGCGTGGCCGGGCTTTCGGCGATGGCCACGTTCTCGGAGATTACCGTTCGGCAAAGCGCAGCGCCCACTTCCTCTCCGAGTTGCCGCTGGATTTCGTAGCTGAGCTTGCGCCGGCGGTCGAAGCGGGTCATCACGTAACGGCGGCGCACGCTGCGCTTGAGCACGGGCTCCAGGGTGCGGAACGTGCGCTCGGTTTGGAGTGCGCCCCGAAGTGAAAGATGATCGGGCGTCACTGGAACAAGTACGCAGGTGGCGGCAAAGATGGCGTTGAGGGAGAGTACGCCGATATACGGGCTGCAATCGATGATTGTGGTGTGGGCGTGCTTTGCATGTTCGAACGTCTCCAGCCCCTGTCGCAACTTGTTGAGGATGCCGGGTCCCTTGCCAAAAAGCGTATCGACTTTGATCAACTCGGCATGGGCGGGAATCAAGCTGATTCGGCCAAACCAGGTTTGTTCCAGTTCTCCAAGTGTCCGTTCATCCTTGTAGAAAGCAAAAGAACTCTCTGCATAGCTTTCCGGGGCGTCTCCGCGGATGGAGGAAAGGTGCGCTTGTGGATCCAGGTCCAGCAATACAACTTGTCGTCCGATGCGATTGAGGCCTGCGGCAAGATTGAGCGACGTGGTTGTTTTTGCAACGCCACCTTTCTGATTGAATACGGCGAGTCGAGGCATGGCTGGCGTTTGGCGCCTTGGGGCGATATATACAATCCGCTATTTTTCACTTAAGATAAACACTTGTGCAATAAGCAATTACGGCGGCTTGGGCCGCCGTATTCATTTCCGGGGTGCCTGCCGGTAGCGCGTGAAGGGCTATGGTGCGACGGGTGCATCATTGGGCAGCCGGGGGGTGGATGGTCATCCGCGTTTTTCCGGCCCAGGTGCTCCTGAGACTCGGATAGCGGTGATGGTCAGCCTCGGCTATCGGCGGAATCTTGGATGCGTGAGCTTGCGATGAGCCAAATCAAACACTTCCTGCAGTTCAAAGATCTGTCCCGTGATGAACTGGATCACGTTTTCAACCGTTCCCGCTGGATCAAGCATCAGTTCAAGTCCTATCGTCAGTATTGGCCCTTGCAGGATCGCACCCTGATCATGATCTTCGAGAAGGCGAGCACCCGCACGCGTCTCTCGTTCGAAGCCGGTATGGCGCAACTGGGGGGGAGTGCGATCTATCTCAACACCCGGGATTCGCAACTGGGCCGCGGAGAGCCGGTGGAGGATGCGGCGCAGGTGATGTCCCGCATGTGCGATCTGGTCATGATCCGAACTTTCGAGCAGGAGATTGTCGAGCGCTTCGCTCGCAACTCCAGGGTCCCGGTGATCAATGGCCTTACCAATGAGTACCACCCTTGCCAGATCCTGGCCGACATCTTCACCTTCGTCGAGCATCGGGGGGCGATTCAGGGCAAGACGGTGGCGTGGATTGGCGATTCCAACAATGTCTGCAACACCTGGCTGCAGGCGGCTGAATTGCTGGATTTCAAGGTTAACGTGTCGACACCCCCCGGCTATGGAGTCGAGCCGGAGCGGGCAGGGGTGAACGGCAGCCATTTCGAGTCGTTTGCGGACCCCATGGATGCTGCCAAGGGCGCCGACCTGGTCACCACTGACGTGTGGACCTCCATGGGTTTCGAGGCGGAGAACGAGGAACGCATGAAGGCCTTTGCCGATTGGCAGGTGGACGCGGACATGATGAGGATGGCCCGCCCGGACGCGCTCTTCTTGCACTGCCTCCCCGCGCATCGGGGCGAGGAAGTGGCCGCCGATGTGATCGATGGTCCACAGTCAGTTGTGTGGGATGAAGCGGAAAATCGGTTGCACACACAGAAAGCCCTGATGGAGTACCTGCTTCTGGGCCAGGTGTCACCCTGATTCAAGGGGCACCGACGCTTTTTGGGCGGACGGTGCCACGCAATTATTGGTCTATCGAGGAACCCCATGAGCGACGTAAAGAAAGTGGTGCTTGCCTACTCGGGCGGGCTGGATACCTCCGTGATCCTGAAGTGGCTGCAGGATACGTATCAATGTGAGGTGGTGACCTTTACCGCCGATCTGGGGCAGGGGGAGGAGTTGGAGCCGGCGCGGGCCAAGGCGCTGCAGTTCGGCATCAAGGCGGAAAACATCTTCATCGACGATTTGCGAGAAGAATTCGTTCGGGATTTCGTTTTTCCGATGTTCCGCGCCAACACGCTTTACGAAGGTGAGTACCTCCTGGGGACCTCGATTGCTCGTCCGCTGATTGCCAAGCGTTTGGTGGAGATTGCCAAGCTGCGTGGTGCCGACACCATTTCTCACGGCGCAACCGGCAAGGGTAACGATCAGGTGCGCTTTGAACTGGGCGCTTACGCGCTGATGCCCAACGTCAAGGTCATTGCGCCGTGGCGTGAGTGGGATCTCCTGTCTCGCGAGAAACTGCTGGCCTATGCGGAGAACCACGGCATCCCCATCGAGATGAAGCACAAGCAGGGCGGCTCTCCCTATTCCATGGACGCCAACTTGCTGCATATCAGCTACGAAGGCCGGCATCTGGAAGATCCTTCCGCGGAGGCCGAAGAGAGCATGTGGCGCTGGACGGTTTCGCCGGAAGCCGCGCCGGATGAAGCGGAATACGTGGATTTGGAATTCGAGAACGGGGATCTGGTGTCGATCAACGGCGTTCGAATGGCTGCGCATGAACTTCTTGCCAAGCTCAACGAAATGGGTGGCAAGCATGGCGTTGGTCGGCTCGATCTGGTGGAAAACCGCTACGTAGGCATGAAATCCCGCGGCTGTTACGAAACGCCTGGAGGCACCATACTTCTGCGTGCCCACCGCGCGATCGAATCCATCACCCTGGATCGAGAAGTCGCTCATCTCAAGGATGACTTGATGCCCAGGTACGCCAGTCTTATCTATAACGGCTATTGGTGGAGCCCTGAGCGCAAGGCACTGCAAGCGCTGATCGATCACACCCAGCAGAATGTGAATGGCTGGGTGCGTATCAAGCTCTATAAGGGCAATGTCGTCGTCGTGGCACGGGATTCCCGGACCCACTCCCTGTTCGACCCCACCATCGCCACGTTTGAAGACGATGCCGGTGCCTATGATCAGAAGGATGCTGGCGGCTTCATCAAGCTGAATGCCCTGCGCATGCGGATTGCCGCCAATTCCCATGTGCGTCGCAGTGGTGAGTAAGGGCTAGATCCAGCCACATGTATAGTCTCCGGCCCCGCTTTGCGGGGCTGGCCGGTTTTCTCTCCCACAGGTTGCTTCCATGTCCCAGTTCGACAACGTCAGCGTAGTCAAGAAGGCCAACGTCTATTTCGACGGCAAATGTGTCAGTCACACGGTGTTGTTCGCCGACGGCGTGCGCAAGACCATTGGTGTGATCTTCCCGTCCAGCCTTACCTTCAACACCGGTGCACCCGAGATCATGGAAATCAACGGTGGCCGTTGCCGCATCCGTCTTGCCGGGAGTACTGAGTGGTCCGAGTATGGTGCCGGGCAGTCCTTCAGTGTGCCGGGCAACAGCAGTTTCGACATTGAAACGGTCGAACTGCTGGACTATGTGTGTCATTTCGGTTGAGTCTGATCCCATGCGCCACGTCGTCTTCGTGGCATTGGTGCTGGCGCTCTGCGCGGTGACCTGGATGGTATGGCAGGGCCTTGTCGTCGCCGGGTAGCCCCGCCCGTAATTCCGTGATCTGAAATAAGGTGGCCCATGCCTTCCTTTGATGTGGTGTCTGAAGTCGACGTGGTGGAGTTGCGTAACGCGGTGGATCAATCCAATAAGGAGATCACCAACCGTTTTGATTTCAAAGGGTCGGATGCTCGTGTGGAGCAGGGGGAAAAGCTGATGACCCTGTATGCCGACGATGAATTCAAACTGGGCCAGGTCTATGACATCCTGGTCGCCCGGCTGGGCAAGCGTGGCGTGGATGTGCGCTGTCTGGAACGGGGCGAGCCCCAGAAAATCAGCGGCAACAAGGTCAAGGAAGAAGTGAAGGTCAAGGTCGGGATCGAGGGCGAGTTGGCCAAGAAAATCGTTCGCCAGATCAAGGACAGCAAGCTCAAGGTTCAGGCGAGCATTCAGGGCGACGCTGTCCGGGTTTCCGGAGCTAAGCGCGATACACTGCAAGAGGCGATTGCCCTGTTACGAAAGGCGATTACCGACACGCCGCTCCAGTTCAATAATTTTCGCGATTAGGTTGCGTTCCGGAGCTGATTACCGCGGGAGTCGCTCGCTCCACCGGCTGTAAAGGCGGGAGGCAACGGCAGTCAAGGCAGGCAGTTTGTTGCCCATCCAGTCGAGAATGGTAGCGGACTCCTGCACGCCGGGCCCGGGACTGGATGCAATTTCCGGTGCGCCTTCGGCAGCCCAAGCCCGAACCATCTCTTCTGTCATTTCCACATGGCACTGCATTGCCAGGTGTCGGCCATCCAGCACGTAAGCTTGATTGGCGCACCATTGGCTCGACAACAGATGCATGGCCCCGCGGGGCAAGCTGAAAGTCTCGCCGTGCCAGTGGAAGGAGGTGAAGTGGGTGCTGTGGCCGAACCATTCCTCGGCATCTTTGCTCGGTGTTACCGCGACGTTGCCCCATCCGATTTCCTTGGTGTCGTTGGAAGTCACTGTTCCGCCAAGGGCCTTGGAGATCAGTTGCCCGCCGAGACAATGGCCAAGGGTCGGGATGCCCCAGGATACCGCCTGTTTGATGAGGGCAAGCGCAGGAGGGATCCAGGGCAGATCGTCATTGACGCTCATGGGACCGCCCATGAAGCAAAAACCGCTGTACGGACTTACATCGGGCGGAACAGTGTCACCCGCGTCAAGCCGAACAAGGACCCAGGGGATCCCGTGGGCGTTGAGAAAATGGGCAAAATACCCGGCCCCTTCGCCGGGACTATGGCGGAAAATTGCAATGGGTTTCACTGTGTGCAGTCTGAAGCGGGAAAGAGCGCGGAGGAGTTTAATGCGCTTTGATCGCTGCAGCTTGGTTAAGTTGTCCGCTACAGCCTGCATGTATCGGCGTTTCGTCCGGTAGCGGGTTCAACCAGGGGTTCTCCAGCCATGCCGGATGCCAATCGACCGCCCCAGGCCTTTTTGCCACATACAGCAGAGTGGCTGAAGGCGTGTTTCGCCCAGCCCCGCGACTACTGCCCGGTAGTGGAAGATGGGGCTCGGCCTGATGCCCAACTCACCTCTGCCGCCGTGTTGATTCCTGTGGTGCGGCGTGACGAGGGGCTGCATGTTCTGCTCACGCGCCGTACGGATCACTTGCGAGACCACCCCGGACAGGTCAGTTTCCCGGGGGGGCGCGCTGAGCCGGAAGACGACTCCCCTGTGCATACTGCGCTGAGGGAAGCGGAAGAGGAAATAGGTTTGTCGGCTCAAAGGATCGACGTCCTTGGTTGCTTGGAGCCTTACCATACCGGGACGGGCTTCCGCGTGACCCCGGTGGTGGGTTTGGTCACTCCCCCTTTTGACTTGAATTTGGACGCCTTTGAGGTGGCCGAAGTCTTCGAGACGCCGTTTTCGTTTCTGATGGACCCGGAAAATCATCAGCGGCACAGCGCGGAAATCCGGGGCAGGCTGCGCCATTACTACGCCATGCCCTGGCAGGGATATTTCATTTGGGGGGCCACGGCCGGTATGATCGTCAGCCTCTATCGGTTTTTGCATCAACCTAGGGACTGATTTGATCCCTGATGGTTGTTTTGCGGTGCGCGATCTCCAAGTCCGCCGAAAAAGCGGTATTTCCGGTGCAATCGCCTCGATGGGTGGTCGCCCGCCTCGTTACACTCAAATTTTTTTGATTCAGTCGAAATAACCATGGAATGGATTGCCGACCCGAATGCCTGGATTGCCCTGGCTACGCTGACTGCACTTGAAATCGTACTGGGAATCGACAACATCATCTTCATCTCGATCCTCGTCGGCAGGTTGCCGGAAAGTCAGCGCAACTCCGCACGGCGGCTTGGGCTCATGCTGGCCATGGGTACGCGAATTGCGCTCCTGATGTCCCTGGCCTGGATCATGCGCTTGACCGAACCCTTGTTCGCGGTGCTCGGTACCGAAATTTCCGGTCGTGACCTGATCCTGATCGTCGGCGGGCTTTTCCTGTTGTGGAAGAGCGTGCACGAAATCCACAACTCGCTTGAAGGCGAGGATGAGGGCGAGGATCAAGCGGCGGGAAAAGCCTCCGCCAACTACTTGGGGGTTCTCGCTCAAATTGCGGTGATCGACATTGTCTTTTCGCTTGATTCCGTCATTACCGCTGTCGGCTTGTCGGGGGAGGTGATGGTGATGGCGACTGCCATCGTGCTATCGGTAGGTGTCATGATGTTTGCCGCCAAGCCGATCGGGGAGTTCGTGGATCGGCACCCAACCGTGAAGATCCTGGCCTTGTCCTTCCTGGTGCTGGTGGGCGTCACCCTGATCGCGGAGGGGTTCGATACCCACGTGCCAAAAGGCTACATCTACTTCGCCATGGCGTTCTCGGTGGTGGTGGAGATGGTCAACATCCGTTTGCGCAAGCGGCTGGTGCAGCCGGTGAAGTTACACAAGGAACTGCCCTGATGCCCTGCCCTGCTGCCGACCTGAATGTGAGTCAGCAGCAGGGCCGCAGTTGCGGGTGGCTTTGTGGTATCGTCCTGAGGGTTTCGTGATCCAACCCCGTTCTAGACTTTCATAGAGTCAGCCCCGGGACAGGGGCGTGCGCATGTCTTTCTTCTCCCTGCTTTTTGCTTTCTTTATCGAGCAAGTACATCCCCTGCCGGTGGGCACGGTGGTGTGGCGGCCCCTGCGTAGTTATGCGAGCGTGTGGGAAAATCTGTTCAATGATGGTGATCCCCGTCACGGAGCCATTGCCTGGTGGGTGGCCGTGTCGCTCCCGGTGCTGGCAAGCCTACTGGTCTACTACCTCTTTCTGGCTTGGAATCCCTTGCTTGCCTTTGGCCTGAATGTGGTTGTGCTTTACCTGACCACGGGGTTCCGTCAGTTCAGCCACCATTTCAGCGCGATTCTCGAAGCGTTGCGTGGTGAAGATTTGCCGCTCGCGCGAGAGCGTCTTCGCGAATGGCGAGGTGGCCAGACGGACCTTTTGTCGTCCGAGGAGGTCGCCCGACTGACCATTGAAGAGGCCATACTGGCGTGTCATCGTCACGTTTTCGGGGTGGCGTTCTTGTTTGTCCTGCTGCCCGGACCTAGCGGAGCGGTGTTATATCGCGTGGCCGACTTCCTTGCCCGGCGCTGGGGATCGCGACGAGACCCGGAGTTTGGTCAGTTCGGTGAGTTTGCTCGGCGCGCCTTTGCGGTGCTGGACTGGGTGCCCGTGCGTTTGACTGCACTTTCGTTTGCGGTGGTAGGAAACTTCGAGGACGCGGTGCACTGCTGGCGGGAGCAGGCCCGGGAATGGCCGGAAAAGCCTTCAGGTATACTCTTGGCCAGTGGCGCCGGTGCGTTGGGCGTGCGTCTGGGAGCGCCGGTGCGTGATGGCATGGACGTGCTGGACCGCCCGGAGCTTGGTACGGGCGTGGAAGCCGGCGCCGACATCATGGAAAGTGCAGTGGGCCTGGTGTGGCGCACCCTGCTGATGTGCATGTTGTTGTTGGGCCTGATGGGTTTGGCCAACTGGGTTGGCCAGTTGGTGCAGGCTTAGTCCGGGTGGCAGTGGCATCGGGAATGGCCTGATATTTGAGAGGTGACTCGCACATGGTTGTCGCTCCCGCTTGCGGGAGTCCTGAACCCCAACCAAGACGAGGGGTCTCCGTTTTAGGACGGGGATGGCAATGCGGGCGGGTCGATTACTAAATGGTGGTTCCTAGGAGGGAGTAATAGATGGCTAATCGTGAAGTCGTGATTGTGAGCGCCGTTCGTTCGGCGATCGGTACCTTTGGCGGTGCGTTGAAGGATTTCTCCTGCAGCCAGCTGGGTACCGTGGTAACCAAGGAAGCCATTGCCCGCGCCGGTATTGACGCTGCCAGCATCGGCCAGTTGGTGTTCGGTAACGTGATCCACGGCGAAGCCCGCGATATGTACGTTTCCCGCGCCGTCGCCATCGATTCGGGCTTGGCCAATGAGTCCGCCGCGCTGACGCTGAACCGTCTGTGTGGTTCCGGCCTTCAGGCCATCGTGACCGCTGCCAACGCCATTCAACTGGGTGACACCGATGCCGCCATCGGCGGTGGTGTGGAGTGTATGAGCCGTGCCGGTTATCTGCTGCCTTCCGGTCGTTGGGGCGCCCGTATGGGTGACACCAAGATGGTCGACATGATGGTGGGTGCCCTGACCGATCCGTTCGGTGCCGGTCACATGGGTATCACGGCCGAGAACGTTGCCGCGAAGTTCTGCATCAGCCGCGAAGAGCAGGACGCTTTCGCGCTGGAGAGCCAGCGTCGTGCTGTGGCTGCTATCCAGGAAGGGCGCTTCAAGTCCCAGATCGTGCCCGTGGAAGTCAAGACCCGCAAGGGTGTGGTGATGTTCGATACTGACGAGTATCCGAAAGCCGACGCCTCTGCCGAGGGGCTGGCCAAGCTCAAGCCCGCGTTCAAGAAAGACGGTTCCGTGACCGCTGGCAATGCCTCCGGGATCAACGACGGTGCCGCCGCGGTGGTGCTGATGGAGGCCGGAGCCGCCGAGCGCGCTGGTGCCAAGGCGCTGGCCCGGTTTGTGTCTTACGGGGTTTCCGGTGTTGAGCCGGCCATCATGGGTACCGGTCCGATCCCGGCGGTGAAGGTAGCCCTCAACCGCGCGGGCCTGACGCTGGCTGACATCGACGTGATCGAGTCCAACGAAGCTTTTGCCGCCCAAGCCCTGTCGGTCAACAAGGGCCTGGAATTGGATCCGGCCAAAGTCAATCCCAACGGCGGTGCCATTGCCTTGGGCCATCCCTTGGGTGCGACGGGTGCCATTCTGACCGTCAAGTGCCTGCATGAACTGCAGCGCACCGGCGGCAAGTACGGCCTGATCACCATGTGTATCGGTGGTGGCCAGGGTATTGCAGGCATCATCGAACGTCTGTAAGCCGCACTCTGTCCGGGCCCTTGGGCCCGGAATGCGTGAACGACAAAGGCGCCTGTAGGCGCCTTTGTCGTTCACCGGCTTGCGCTATTGCATGGGGTATGCGCCAGGCGGGCGAGCGGGTTTGCTGCTGGCTGGTGGAGTGTTACCCCGATGCTGGCGGATGCATTCCCTCCGGGCGGGTCCAACGAGATCTTTACAGGCTTCGCGGGCTTTCTGGGCGGCCTCGCAGCGGGCGGGGTATCGGGCCTTGCTGCAATCTGGCGGCGGCAGATGGGCGTGCATGCAGGCCCTCCGTTCCGGTCCGACCTGATCGCGGCAAGCCGCTTGGGCTTGCTGGCGGGACTCGCATTGCTGGGGATTACGCGCTTTGCTGCAGTCAGCCGGAGCGCCACGCATGCCCCCCATTCCCCCCATTCCCCCCATTCCCCCCATTCCCCCCATGCCCCCCATTCCCCCCATTCCCGGGCCTGGTTGGGCTTGAAGCGGCCCGGCCAACGCCAACAATAGCGCACCTGCACCGAGTATCTGAGCGAACGAAATTTTCATTCTGGCCTCCGTAATCATTCGACGAAACATTCCGATGTGCCTCTCTGCCTGTGTCGCTCGATCAAGCAAGCAGGCAGGGCGAGTCTGCAGCCTCCCTCTCGGTATTAAAACGAGTTGGTTTCATCTTAGGTGGGATGGCCCCCGCTGCGTTGAGGCAGGTCAATACCCGATGGCTGCAGGGATAGTGCGCTTCACCTTCAGTAGGGACGGCGGCCGGCCGTAGACCTCCGCAAGCCATTTTCTGCGCCTGCTTCGCCATGCAACCAGCCGATTCCTTCCTGATCAAACGGGAGCACCGCCTCTCACTCAACGAGATTCTCGACGGACTCGTGGCGCAGAGCATGGTGGCGTCCGACATGGCCGACGCGCTCAAGCATGAACGGCGCTACTACAACGGGAATGTCCACCCGTTGATGCTGGTAGCGGAGAAAAAATGGCGCAGCAAGGTGCCGCCTCACCAGATCCTGGATATCGACGCTCTCACGGAATGGATGGCGGGGGTTGCTGGATTGGGGTGGGAACATATCGACCCGCTCAAGGTGGATGTGGTGGCGGTGACCGACGTGGTGTCCAACGCCTACGCCACCCGTTTCCGCATCCTGCCCCTTGCCGTCAATGCCCGGGAAGTGGTGATCGCCACTGCCGAGCCTTTTGTGCGGGAGTGGGAGGCAGAGTTGCGTCCCGTACTGCGCAAGGAGATTCGCCGGGTGCTGGCACGGCCCGACGACATCGAGCGCTATCTGGTGGAGTTCTACAATCTGGCCAAGTCGGTCCGACGGGCCATGAAAAACGGCCAAGGGCAGGCCAGCGGGGTGTCCAATTTCGAGCAACTGGTCGAACTGGGGCGAGGAAACAGGACCCTGGACGCCAACGACCAGCACATTGTTCATATTGTGGACTGGTTGTGGCAGTACGCCTTCGAGCAGCGGGCGAGCGACATCCACATTGAGCCGCGACGGGAAATGGGCATTGTGCGCTTTCGCATCGATGGCGTGCTGCATCAGGTGTACCAGATCCCGATGCCGGTGCTCAGCGCCATGACGAGCCGGATCAAGATCCTGGGACGGATGGATGTGGTGGAAAAGCGCCGGCCCCAGGACGGGCGGATCAAGACGCGGACGCCCGAGGGGCAGGAGGTGGAGCTGCGCCTTTCGACGCTGCCGACGGCGTTTGGCGAAAAGCTGGTCATGCGGATTTTCGACCCGGAAGTCCTGGTGCGGGATTTCCGCGAGTTGGGGTTCTCGACCGAAGACCTGGCCCGTTGGGACGAAATGACGGGGCGACCCAACGGGATCGTACTGGTAACCGGCCCCACGGGCTCGGGCAAGACTACGACGTTGTACTCGACCCTCAAGCAGTTGGCGACACCCGAAGTCAACGTGTGCACCATCGAAGACCCGATCGAGATGGTGGAGCCGGCCTTCAATCAGATGCAGGTCCAGCACGGCATCGATCTTTCGTTCGCCCAGGGGGTGCGGGCCCTGATGCGGCAAGACCCGGATATCATCATGGTGGGTGAGATCCGGGACCTCGAAACCGCTGAGATGGCCGTCCAGGCCGCACTGACCGGGCACCTGGTGCTCTCCACTCTGCACACGAACGACGCACCTTCGGCGGTGACCCGTCTGCTGGACCTGGGAGTGCCGCCATACCTGATCAATTCGACGCTGATCGGCGTGATGGCGCAACGCCTCGTGCGTACGCTGTGTCCTCATTGCAAGCAGCCTGCTCCGCTGACGCCGGATGAGGAGGCAGCCTGGCGGCAACTGGTAGCGCCGTGGAAGGCCCGGCAGCCCAAGGAGGTGTATCGTCCCGTCGGCTGTCTGGAGTGCCGGATGACGGGATTCCTGGGCCGTATGGGGGTGTATGAGATCCTGCTCATGTCTCAGCAAGTCTCCCGGTTGATGGGCGAGAACGCTGATCTGGCAGCAATTCGGGAGGTCGGTTACCGGGAAGGGATGCACCCTTTGCGCGTGAGTGGCGCATTCAAGGTGGCAGCCGGGATGACGACCATCGAGGAAGTCCTCAAGGTGGCACCACCGGCCTAGCAGGGTGCCCGCCTGCTCGTTGAGCGAAAGTCTTTTTCCGTTACAGCATCCTTGCGAGGCGCTCTGGCATAGGGTTGATCGCCCATAATCCCTCTGCCCATCTGCTCCGGGCGAGTATGGATTTGGTGGAAGCATTCAATCCCATGAGATTTCTTTGCCGCCTGGTACTGCTGGCGTTGCTGGCGTGGAGTTGTTCGGCATCGGCCCGCGTGGTGCCGCCCATCGAGATTGGCGGGGAAGGGGCCATTCCGGTTGGTCAGCGGTTCCTGCTGTTCCGGGACGCCTCCGGCAACCTCCCCGTGGATCAGGTGATCGCCGCTGCGGAACGCGGTGAATTCGGGACCGTGCCGGAAGGCCCCTTGGGCAGGGGGGTGGTCGACGGTGCAACCTGGCTGCGCATGGAGTTTCGCAATACGCTGGGCGCCCCCGTTCTGCGTTGGCTCGAGTCCACCCATTTGCTCCAGCAGTACTACGATCTTTATCTGCTGGAGCCCTCGGGGAGGATGAGGGGACACTTTCGGAGCGGGGCCGCAGTGCCGGTGGCCCAACGGGATGTACCGGTTCGGAACGTCTTGTTGCCGGTGCAGATGAACCCCGGTGAAACCTTGGTGGCGTACTTGCGCATCAGTGGGAACGGGGCTACCCGGCTGGACCTCAAGTTGTGGCATCCCGCCGCGAAGATCGAGAAGCAGCGGACGGATGATGCCTGGACCTTCCTGGTGCTGGGTTTGTCGCTGGTGGTGGTGTTCTTCAGCATCCAGTCGTTCCTGATCCGTAAAGACCTCTTCCTGTTGGCCTGCGGGGTGGCGCAGTTCTTGTTGGTGGTGGTCAGGGCGCTGCTCCAGGGGCATTTCGTCGGGTTGATTCTCCAGCTTGAGGGCATGTGGCTGTCGCGGCTGACGGTGATCGGGATACTGGCGGCGCTGGCCATGCACGCGCTCTTTGCGCGGTCTTTTCTTGACCTGCCCAAGGTTGCGCCTCGCCTGGCGGCTGTTGCTACCGGGCTGGCAATCGCCAGCGGAGCGTTGATCGCGAGTGTGCTGATCAAGTTTGTCCCCGGCAGTTTTCTGGTATTTGGGCCGCTCATGCTTGGTTGCTTCTTCGCGCTGGTGCTGGTGGCGCAGGTCCGTCATCCGGTGGCGCCGATCAGCTACATGTTGTCCATGGTCTCGATACTCGGTGCGGTGCTGTTGTCGGTGGCGTGGATTCGGGGGGTGCTGGCGGAGCCACCCTATGCCGATCTGGTGGTAACCGGCGCGCTGTGTGCTTCCTCCCTTTTACTTAGCCATGCCTTGTACGTGGACCTGACCCGGGCCCGGATCGTGCGAGCCAGTGATCGCTTCCGAGTGCGCGAGCTGGCCCGGATGGAAAAGGAGAGGCTTGAACTGGCTGTGGCCGAACGCACGGAGGAGCTTGCCAAGGCGGTGGCCGTGGCTGAGGCGGCGAGCCGGGCGAAGTCGGATTTTCTCGCCACCGTCAGCCATGAGCTGCGCACACCCCTGCACACGATGCTGGGGCAACTGCAGCTCCTCGAGCGGCAGGATCAAACGGTGGCGCACCGGGCAACACTGGCTCGGCGCAGTGGCGAGCATCTCCTTGCCTTGATCAACGATCTGCTGATCTACACACGGGGCGAGGCCAACCAGCCCTTGATCGACAAGGGGCCGGTGGATCTGGCGGAGTTGGCACGGTCGCTGGCCATGAGCGGACGCATGCTTGCCGAGCCAAAGGGACTGAACTTCGTGTCGGAAGTCTCGGCTCACCCGCCCGGGGCCGTGCTGGCGGACCGGCAACATCTGGCCCAGGTGCTGCTGAACTTGATCGACAACGCGTGTAAATACACGGAACAGGGGCGGGTGGTATTCAGGCTCGAGTGTCAGCCCGCCGAGGATGGGGAAAGAGATGATTTGAGCGCGCGCTGGTATCGCGTGCGGTTCGAGGTCGAGGACACAGGGATCGGCGTTGCGCCAGAGGACCGGCAACGGATCTTCGAACCTTTCTGCCAGTTGCGGCCGACGTCGGTTGCCAAGGGGATGGGCATGGGCTTGGCGATCGCATGCCGCCTCGTGAAGGCTATGGGAGGTGAACTCCGTTTGAGCGGGGCACCTGGAAAAGGGAGCCTCTTCTGGTTCGACTTGCGCGTTCGAGGGCTACGGCCATCGGAACTGGGACCCGCGTACCTGGTACGGCAGGGCCCGATTACCGGGCACATGCCCCCTCAAAGGCAGGTACTCATTGTCGATGATACGGAGGAAAACCGGTGCGTGCTGGGGGATGCCCTTCGCCTGTGGGGATTCCGGGTCCTCGAGGCCGACAATGGACAATCAGCACTCGATATCTGTGCGGCGCAGGGCAAGGCGCTGGATCTGGTCGTGATCGACCAGTACATGCCCGAGCTCGACGGTTGGGCATTCCTCGCGAGAGCACGCCGCCTGCCCGGTCTGGAGGGGCTGCCCGTTGTATTGCTGTCCGCCGCCGAGCCTCGGTGTCCGGAGGCAGTGGGGGGCGACTTTGCTTTCAACGGATTTTTGATTAAACCGTTCCGGCTTGAGGATCTTGAGGATCTCCTTGGCCGCCTGCTCCACATCGAGTGGCTGCGGGAAGCTCGCGTTCCAGGCCCGGATGAGCCTTGATTCCGGGCCTGGAATATCCCGTTTGACATATCGGCATCCGGAAAAATCCGGATGCCGTTGTTAACTTGAATCAAAGCTGATAGCCTCCCGCTGTTCAAGACTTCCAACACGATTTTCTTATATAGGAGCGGGAGATGCCCACGATGGAATGGACAGAGGGTCTGGAACTCGGTGTGGAGGCGATGGACACAACCCACCGGGAGTTCGTCGTCCTGCAAAACGGGCTGGTGGATGCTGCGGACAGCGAGTTTCTGGAACTCCTTGATAAATTCCTCGACCACACGGTGGAGCACTTCGAGCAGGAAAACCGCTGGATGGAGCAGGTCGGCTTCCCCGCCATTGATTGCCACAAGGGCGAGCATGACCGGGTGGTCAACGTCATCCGCATGGTCAAGGAGGCCGCAGGGAAGGGTGACATGGCCATCGGCCGGCGACTCGTGGATGAGTTGAAGCCCTGGTTCGAGAACCACGCGGCGACGATGGATGCGATGCTGGCCCACGTCATCCGTGTGAATGGTTTCGATCCAGCGACCGGGTGCTGTGCCCACCCCGTGCAGGATGAGGATGAAGCCCAAGGCTGCGCCACTTCGTGCGGTGGCGGTGAGCACGGCCACGCGAACCAGACGGGGTGCGCCTCCGCCGCCTAAGCACGGCGTGTGCGATAACCGGGGCTTGGCCCCGGTTATTTTGTCTACCGGCTGCTTAGGCGTAGCCGATCCCGCAGTTGGGGCAATTGACCGGCGACGGCCTTTTCTCCTTCGAGAATGGCTTGATGCTTGGCCTGGAAGTCTGTGGAGCGGATGTCGGCGGAGGGGCGAATCACCACATCGGCCTCTTTCAGCTGATAGCGGTTGATGCTTTGCCCCATGATCGAGAAGGTCTGCAGCAGGATGTCCAGCGTTCCGGAAGTCTTGCCATTGCGCGGTACGGCGGAAATGTCCACCGCGATCACCATGTCGGCCCCCATCTGACGGGCGGCACGCACCGGCACCGGGCTGACCAGGCCGCCATCCACATATTCCCGGCCATTGATCTGCACCGGCTGGAACACGCCGGGCACGCTGCTCGAGGCCCGCACTGCCATGCCGGTGTTTCCGGTGCGGAACACCACCTCCTCGCCGGATTGCAGGTCGGTGGCCACGGCGGCGAAAGGTTTGCCGAGCTTGTCCAGGGGCCGTTGGCGCACAGCGTCATTGATCATCTTCTGCAGTGCTTCGCCCCGTAGCACCCCCCGGTCTGGCAGGGTCCAATCCGTGAAGTTTGCTTCGTCCAGCTTGAAAGCCAGTTGCTGCAGTTCAAATCCGTTGTAGCCTGCTGCGTAGAGCGCGCCCACGACCGAACCTGCGCTGGTGCCCACCACGATATCGGGAACGATGCCTTGCGCCTCAAGGGCCTTGATGACCCCCACGTGGGCGAATCCGCGCGCTGCACCGCCGCCCAGGGCCAGTGCGATGCGGGGCTTGGCTTTAGATGCGGACTCCGGCGCGGGCCGGATGCCGGTACAGCCGGCGATGAGCGCAAGCGCGAACACGAACAGGGAATATCTTGCAAACCGCATGGGACCGATCTGAAGGAAAGCGGGGGCGCCATTCTAACAGGCGGCGCAAGGCCGTCCCAATGCTGCAATTTTTTGTGTAAATGCCAGCTTTGCCCTGATTTTGTTAAGAAAATTCACATCGAGAGAGCGCCGGAAGCTACAATCCCGCCACTTTTTCAAAACCCCACCGCTGCGTGGGGGATTTCTGCAAGCGCCGGGAGAGAGTTTCGTGTTCTATCACTCCGGGGCCCGCCATCGGTGGCCGTTGGTCTGGGTACTCGTTCTTAGTCTGGGCTTGGTTGGCGGCGGGGTGCTGCTGGCTACCCTGAAGAATCTTGCAGCCTGCCCGCTGTGCATCGTGCAGCGCATGCTTTACCTGCTGCTGGCGCTGGAAGCCTTGCTGGGCTTGGCGATGCTGCGGCATCGGGCTGGCCGTTTGCTGGCCTGGCTATTGGTGATGCTGACCGCCGCTACGGGCGCCTTTGTGGCCGGCTACCAGACTTGGCTGCAACGTTGGGCGACCGACACCAGTTGCGCGGCGGACATGGCCTGGTGGGAGCGCCTGGTGCAATGGGCGGGCAAGCAAGTGCCGGTTTTGTTTGAGGCTTCTGGCTTGTGCTCGGACCCGGCATGGCGCTTTCTGTCGTTGTCCATTGCCGAGTGGTCACTGGTGATCTTTGCCGGTTTGCTGCTGACGGCGGGGACAATGGTGTGGCGCAATCGCCAGGATTTCTGAAGGGAAGTTTCGCTCCAGATGCCCGGCCCCTTGAAGCCGGGGCCGGGCTGGAGCAATGCTCCGCCCGGGACGGCGGAGCGGGGGGAAGCTTACCGCAGAGTCAGTCTTCCTCCTCCACGTGCTTGAACTGCGCTGCCAGATGCTGCTGCGTTTGCGGCGCGACCGGCGCATAGTGGCTGAACTCGATGGAGTAGGAGGCACGGCCGCCCGTCAGGGACTTCAGTCTCGATTGATAGTCGTTCAGCTCGGACAAAGGGACTTCGCCACTGATTGATGCAGAGGCGAAACCCTTGGGCTGGGTGCCTGTCACCTGGCCGCGGCGCCCGGCCAGATCCGCCGTCAGATCGCCGATGTTGTCCTCAGGTGCGACGACTTCCACACTCACGATGGGTTCGAGCACGATCGGCGCCGACTTGCGGATCGCGTCCACAATGGCCTTCCGTCCCGCGGCGACAAACGCCACTTCCTTCGAATCCACCGGATGGTGCTTGCCGTCGTACACCGTCACCCGCAGGTCTTCCACCGGGAAACCGGCAATCACCCCTGCGTCCAGCGCCATGCGGACCCCTTTCTCCACCGCTGGCATGAACACGCCCGGGATGACCCCACCCTTAACCTCGTCGCGGAATTCGTAGCCGGCGCCGCGCTCGAGGGGCTCGATGCGCAGGAACACCTCACCGAACTGACCAGCGCCGCCAGTTTGCTTCTTGTGGCGGGCATGGCCCTCGGCCGGTTTGGTGACGGTTTCCCGGTAGGGAATGCGTGGCGGGGCGGTGTCCACTTCCATCTTGTACTGCTGGGACATTTTCTCCAGCTTGGTGCGCAGGTGCAGTTCGCCCAGCCCGCGGATGACCGTTTCGTGAGTGGTGGGGTGGCGCTCCACCACAAAGCAGGGATCTTCCAGTTCCAGCTTGTGCAGCACTTCAAAGAGCCGTTGTTCGTCGCCCTTGCGCTTGGTCTCCACCGCCAGTCCCTGCATGGGTTTGGGGAAGTCCAGAGGCGTCAGGTGGATGTGGTCCTCGTCGTGGGAGTCGTGCAGCACCGAGTCGTACTCGATTTCTTCCACCTTGGCGACCGCCCCGATGTCCCCGGGCACCAGCACATCGGTTTCCACGTAATCCTTGCCATTGAGCAGGTAGAGGTGGCCGGCCTTGAATGGGCGTTTGCCATCGCCCACATAGAGCTGGGAATCCTTGCGGACGGTGCCCTGATAGACCCGGAATACGCCCATCTTGCCGATGTAGGGGTCGATGATCACCTTGAACACGTGGGCGAGTACGTGCTTGTCCGGGTCAGCTTCGGCGCGGAATTCCTCGACGTCGGCACTGCCTGGTTCGCCTTTGTAGAAAGGAGGGGGATTGCCCTCAGTGGGGTTGGGGGCCAGTTTGGCAAAGATGTCCAGCAGTTCGCCCACGCCTGCGCCGGTGCGTGCCGAGGTGAAGCAGACGGGGATGAGATGCCCTTCACGCAGGGCTTGTTCAAACGGTGCGTGGAGCTGTTCGGGTTGCAGTTCCTGCCCCTGCTCCAGGTAGATGGCCATCAGTTCCTCGTCCACCTCCACCACCTGGTCGATCAGGGCGGAGTGGGCTTCCTTGACGCTGGAGAAGTCCGAGTCGCCATCGGGATTGAAAAAGCAGTCCACCACGTCGTGCCGGCCATGGGCGGGTAGGTTGATGGGCAGGCATTCCTTGCCGAAGATCTGCTGGACCTGATCGAGCAGCGCGGGCAGGTCCACGTTGTCGGCATCGATCTTGTTGACCACCACCATCCGGCACAACCCACGGCTGGCAGCCCATTTCATCATCCGCTCGGTGGAAAGCTCGATCCCGGCCTGGGCGTTGATCACGATGGCCGCGGTCTCGACGGCGGCCAGCGCTTCGATGGCCTGACCGGAGAAATCCGGGTATCCCGGGGTGTCGATCAGATGGATGCGGTCGTTGAGGTATTCGAAGTTGACCAGGGCGGAGTTGAGCGAGTGGCCGTGGGTTTTCTCCTGGGGGTCGTAGTCGCAAACCGTATTGCCCTTTTCCACCGTTCCTTGGGTCTTGATGGCCCCGGCCTTGAAGAGCAACGCCTCGGCCAGCGTGGTCTTGCCCGAGGCGCCATGCCCGACCAGGGCGATGGTTCGGATCCGGTCGGTTGTGATTGCAGCCATGTGTCCCTCCCTTATTGCAGTTGCAGAGTATCGGGAAGGATGCGCCTTTCCAGGATGCATGGGAAGTGCGCTGGATCAAAGGTTGTGCGACTGGCGGCGGGAAAGTTGGTGTTCGCTACGCTGGGCTCCGGTGACGCAAGCCCGCAAGGCGGTGGAGCCGAAGTGGTCAGGCGAGGGGCACCGGGGTTTCCTCCAGCCGGCGCAGCAGCGTCTGGCGGACCATGTGCACGTGTTCGCGCAGGGTATAAACGTCGTTGGCGAAGGCGACCGGGGTGGCGAGCCGGTGGGCGGCTTCCTCGATCCGGTCCAGCTCAGCCAGCCATTCCTGGCGGGTTTTCGCGGTCGGGTCCTGCTGGGCTTGATACTCCAGCAGTTTCAGCTCGCCGTAGTAGCGGAATACGCGGGAGCGCACGCGCCAGGCATAGATGCCCGGGGCGATCTTGATCAGCGGGAGCAGGATGGCCACGATGGGCACGAGCAGCACGATCATGCGGTCGATGAGCGTGGCGGCCCAGAAGGGCAGGTAGCGTTGCAGGAAGGGCTTGCCATTGCGATAGTAGCGCTCGGCCTCCCGGGAGAGCGGGATATCGGTGCCCTTGGCGTTGGGGAATTCGCCAGCCTTCTGGAATACCTCCGCATCGCCGTGGATCTCGTGCGCGGCCTGCAGTAGCAAATCGCCGAGGGCGGGGTGGAGATCCTCCCGCGCCACGAGCTGGGCCGTGGGGGCCACCAGGGCGATGTCCCGCTCCGGGAGATTGCGCTCCAGGTCGATCGTGCCGCGGGGCAGGGTGACCACCCGCAGGTAGGGAAGCCGCCGGGCGTAGGCCTCCGCCTGGGAGAAATGCATCAAACGCGCGCCGGGGGTGTAGAGCAGCGTCCACACGGCCGCCGAGCGCATGGCGCCGACGGCAAAGACGGCGTCCACTTCGCCCTTCGCCAGGGCCGCGGCTGCGGCCAGGCCACCCAATGGCAACAGGGTGCTCGGGCCGGTCTGCAGACCGTGAGATTCGAGCAGGGTGAGGGCGAGCTTGCGGGTGCCGCTGCCCTCGGCGCCAATGGCCAGACGCCTGCCCTTGAGTGCGTCCAGGGTGTCCAGGGCCCGGCCGCGGGTGAACACCCAGAGTGGCTCCGGGTACAAGGTGCCGAGGGCTGCAAGACCCGAGCCATCGTCCAGGGTGGCGGTGCCGCTTTGCAGGAAGGCCGCGTCCACGCCGCTGTCCGGGTCATTCAGGCGCTTGAGGTTGTCGATGGAGCCGGCGGTGGGACGCAACGTCACCTCCACCCCTTCCTTGGCCAGTTCGTCCCGGTAGCGGGCCCCGTGCATGTGGTAGGCGCCTTCGGGGGAGCCGGTGGCCAGTACCAGATGCCGGGGCGGCGCCGGTCGCACGAATTGCCAGGCGCCCCAGAAGCCGGCTGCCACAAGCACGAGCATCGGAATGCCGATGAACAACAGATCCCGCAGCGTCATGCTGAACAGGCGGCGAAAGAGGGCGCGGGCAGGCTGGGTCACGGTGGGGTTCTCCGGGCTGAGGGGCATATTCTACGGCGTGGCGGCGGCCCTGCTAGCCGCTGACCCGTATCCGGCTGGCGCCACCGGGCCCGCGCAGCACCTCGATCCGCGCGCCGATGCGCTCGGTCAGTTCCTGCACGTGGGAGATGATGCCCACCTTGCGCCCCTGCGCCTGCAGGCGGTCCAGGGCATCCACCGCCACGCGCAGGGTTTCCGGGTCAAGGCTGCCGAAGCCTTCGTCGATGAACAGGGATTCCACCCGCACCCGGTGTGCGGAGAGCGAGGCCAGGGCCAGGGCCAGGGCCAGGGAAAGGAGAAAGCTTTCGCCGCCGGAAAGCGAATGGACCGAGCGGCGCTCGTCTCCCATGTCCTGATCCACGACCAGCAGCGCCAGGCTCTCGGGCACCCGCTCCAGGCGGTAGCGGCGTGCCAGATGGGCCAGGTGGTGGTTGGCGTAATTCAGTAGCACGTCCAGGGTGATCTGCTGCGCGTAGTTGCGGAATTTCTTGCCATCGGCCGAGCCGATCAACTCGTTCATTCGTGCCCACAAGATCTGGCGGGCCTGCTGGCGGGTGAATGCTTCGCCGAGGGCGGCCAGGGCGTTCCGGCTGAGGTCATCCTGGTGCAGGCGTAACGCGGCTTCGTTCTCGCGCAGGCGAGCGGCATCGGCGGTTGCGCGGTTGGCGGTGAGTGCCTCGGCCAAACGCTGGGGGGCGTCCGCAGCCAGATCGTCCGCCATTGGCGGAGTGAGGGCGAGGCAATGTTTCTGCCGTTCTTCGAGGACGCTTGCAGCGCGGGTGACCGTGGCATCCAGGGCTTGCAGCGCGAGGCGCTCCTGTTGCAGCCAATCCGGCCCGTGGCTGAGGAGGCCGGCCAAGGTCTCGCGGTTGCCGATGGCCGGGTGGTTTGCCAACCACTGGTCGAGCCGGGCCTGGGCATCGGCGTGCTGCTGCCGGCAGTCGGAGAGGGCGACCTCGGCCCGGGTCAGGTTTTCTTCCGCCCGGGTGCGGGCAAGGGCGGCCTCCGTGCTGGCGGCTTGGGCGAGATCCAGTTCGATTTCGGCTTGGCGCAGGGCGCTTTCCAATGCCTGTCTGTAAACCTCGACCGTGGCGCCGCCCAGTAGCGCTTGCCTGCGGGTCCGGACCTCGTTCAACTGGGTGTCGACAGCCTGGAACTGGCCTTGGGCCCCAGCGGCGTTTGACTGCGACTGGGTGAGCACAGCCGCCAGGGCTTCCACGCGGTGGGCGTGGAGCGCGAGTTGCTGAGCCAGCCGCTGGCCGGTGTGCTGGTGGGTCAGCCAGGCGGAGGCCAGTTGCGTGCAGAGGGCACGAATACCGGGCGGGTCTGCCCGCCAGCGTTCGAGCCAGTTGCCTCCGCAGGCCCGGGCCAGGGGGCTTTCCAGCTGATGCAGCAGCGGTGCGAGTGCGTCGGCAGCCCGGGCTGCGAGGGCAGTCTGGTGGTCCTGGGCCTGCTGCGTGGCGAGGAGTTCCGCCTCTGCCTTGCGGAGTGCGGTTTCAGCTTGGCGGGCGCCTTCACTCGCGTGCCGCCAGTGGTTGTTGGCCTGATCCAGGGCTTGCCGGGCTTGGTTCTGGGCGTGTTCCTCGGCCGTGAGCGCTTCCAGCGCTTCGCGCTGGGTGGCGATCCGGGCGTTCAGCCATGCTTGGCGTTGTGCGCCGGGCAGGGGGGAGAGGGCGGAGGCCAGGGGAGATTCAGCCAGCCGGGAGGCGCAGCGGGCATGGATGGATTCGGTTTCGATCAATTCCGTCCGGGTTTTGCGCATCTGCGCCTGAAGGGCTTCGAGCTTGGCGACTTCGCCCGCTTCTTCCCGGCTCAGGGTGTTGCCGGTGGTTTCAGCGGCACTGTGTTCGGCCTCCAGTTGTTGCAGGAGCTGTCGCAAGTGGGGCGCTGCGTCGTGGCCGTAGGGGTGTTCGAGCGCGCCGCACACCGGGCAGGCTGCGTCGGGCGCAAGCTGGGCGCGCAGGGCTTCCGCTTGATCCCCACAAGCGGCGCGGGCCAGATGCAGGGCACGGGCAGCCTGTTGTTGCCGGGCCTGGGCGGCGGACAGGGTGTTGCCCAGCGTTTGCAGATGCGCCCTGCACCCCTGGGCCTCCTGTTCGCCTTGCTGCAACGCCGCGGTCAGCCGCTGGATGAGCGCCTCCTGGGTGTCCAGTTCGCGCTGGTGGCTTTCCGCGTCGATGGCGATCCGCAGCGCGTCGTTGAGCTGGCGCCTGCGGTTGGCAAGGCTCGCCGGATCGAAACTTTGCCAGCCCGCCAAGGCGTGCTGCGCGGCGGTGTGCCGTTGGTCCAGCAGGGAGGTGGCTTGGTGCAGGGCGACCCGGTGTTCTGCCACGGCTGCCTGGTGCCGGGTGAGCCGGTTGCCCAAGGTGGTTTGCTCCCGGATGGCGGTCTGCTGTTCCGCCAGACGCCGGGCGGCTTCGTCCAGCTTGGATTCCCATTGCAGAGCGGGGTCCGCCAGGGGCTCAAGGTGTTGGTGAAGGGCGAGCCACTCCTCCGCCGCGCTCAGATCGGCCCGGGTGCCGGCAAGCCGGAGGGCGGCCTCGTCGTAGGCGGTTTGGGCGTGGGCCAGCACGGTGTGGGCCTCGTCGGCCTGGTGCCGGGTTTGGTCGTGCTGCTGCCGTAGTGCTCCCAGGCGGGTGTCGAGTTCCCGGGCCTGATCAAGGGCTGGCTGCGCCGCACTGCGGCTGCGACGGGCGTGCTCCAGGGCTGTTTGCGCGCGCTGCTGTGTGTGCCGGGTGACTTCTTCCCGCTCGACGGCCGCGCGGTGAACGGCACGGGCTTGCAGGAGGGATTCCTCCTGAGTGGGGATCAGGGCCGCGAGGCGCAGGCATTCGGCGTGCGCCGGGCCGGCGGCCTGCGCTTCTTCAGCCCGGGCAAGCCGGTCGCGCCGAGGTTGCGCGGCGGCCCGCTCATCCTGCGCCTGCTGTAGTACGGACTGCGCCTGGGAAGCTTGCGCCTGGGCTTGCAGCCAGTGTTCGCGGGTACGCTGGCGGGTGGCGAGGGCGTCGCGCTCGTCGTCGAGCGTGCGGATGTCCGCGCGGGCCGCTTGCTGGCGGGCTTGCAACTCAGCCCGGGCTTCGTCGGCAAGCGGTTGCTGGTCGGCCATGCGGGCTTGGATCTGCTCCAGCGCTTCGCGTTCGGTCCGCGCACGCTCGAAGGCCTTGCGAGATATCTGCTCGAACAGGTCGGTGCCGGTAAGGGTTTGCAGCAGGCTGGCGCGCTCGTCATCGGCGGCCTTGAGAAAGGCGTGAAACTCGTTCTGGGCCAGCAGAACAGCCCGGGTGAATTGCTCGAAACTGAGACCGATCCGCTGCTCGATGGCCTCCCTGACCTCCCCTTTAAGCTTGCCGCCAACGGGGGATTGGTCTGGCAGGACATGGAGCGACACTTCCGCCTGCTGCATCCGGCCCCGGGGTTTGCCGCCCGCCCGGCGCACCCCCCAGCGGGCCCGGTAGGTCAGGTGGTCGTTGCCCACGAAGTCCACCTCGGCGTAGGCCTCGCCCGCGCCCCGGCGCAACAGGTTGCGGGGGTCCTGGGGGCTGAGCGTGTCGCTGCCCACGTCCGGGAGGTTGATGCCCCGGCCGGAGGCGCGGGCCAGCCTGGGTGTGTGGTGGTAGAGGGCAAGACACAGGGCATCCAGCAGTGTGCTCTTGCCCGCCCCGGTGGGGCCGCTGATGGCAAAGAGCCCGGCCCGGGCAAGGGGGGCGCAGGTGAAGTCCACCTCGAAGGCGCCGTGCAGCGAGGCCAGGTTGCGGCCGCGGATGGCGAGTACCCTCATGCCGCGTCCCCCCCCATTTGCCCGGCCGCGTCCAGCAGCTCGGCAAAGGCCGCGCCCAGATCCGGGGGCGGGGCCTCGCCATAGCGCTGCTGGTAGAGCTGGGCAAAAATCTCGGCGGGAGCCAGTTGCTGGAGTTCGTCGGTGCCCAGATGCGTGGGGGGGGCCGTACCTTCGCTCCGGGCGGTGCGGGTGTCGATGCGCGCCAGACGTACAGGCTTGCCGGCCAGCACGGCCTCAATCTGGGCACGCAGATTGGGCTCCGGAGCGGAGAGCAGCACCCGGACTTCCAGGTAGGCTTCCATCCCGGCGGGGGCTGCAGGCCAGGGTTCGTTTTCCAGTCGGGCCAGCACTTCAGACAGCGGCGCGTGACGGGTTGGCACCCGCAGGAGTTGCACTGGCCGGGGTACAGGCAGGGCCGTCGCGCCGAGCAGGGACGCCCCCTCCAAATCCACCCGCAACACCTGATGGGGATAGCCAATCTCGGAGAAGGAGAGGGGCAGCGGGCTGCCGCTGTAGCGTATGCCTTCGCCCGGCGTCTGGGCTTTATGCAAGTGCCCCAAGGCGGCGTAGGCGATGGCCGGGTCGAAAAGTCCTGCGGGCAGGGCCTCGGCGCTGCCGATTACCAGCGGACGCTCGGATTCCAGCGACATTTGCCCCCCCGCCAGCAGGCAATGCCCCATCGCCACCAGCGCCTGGCCCGGGCGGCGGCGGGCCAGGGCGGCGGCCAGGGCACCCGCGTAGAGGCGGGCAACCCCGCCGGCGTAGGCGTTTTCGGCAGCGGGGTCGGGCACCGTGGGCAGATCTCCCGGCCGCAGGAAGGGGATGGCCAGGCACCAGGCCGCCACCTCACCCTGATGGTTCTTGAGGGGCACAACCAAGCGGGAATAGTCCACTTCGCCGGTGGCGCTCCGTTGCACCTGACCGACCACCACCGCGTCCAGCAAGGCGAGGAATGGCGAGGGTGCTTCCAGCCGGCCCGGTGAATCGTGGTTGCCCGCGATCACCACCACGTTCAGGTGAGGCACCCGTGCCCGCGCCGCCGTCAGAAAACGATAGAACTGCTGCTGGCTCGCGGCCGAGGGATTGGCGGTGTCGAACACGTCGCCCGCCACCAGCAGCGCATCCACGTTTTCCTGCACCAGGGTATCCAGCAACCAGGTGAGGAAAGCCTCGTGCTCCAACTGCCGGTCAAATCCATGGAAGCTCTGACCCAGGTGCCAGTCGGCAGTGTGAAGGAGGCGGAGCGAGATGGCAGGCATGGCGATAGCGGATGAATGCCGGGACGCAAGGGCCAACGATCAATGGCGGGGCGCAATCGGGGGCGGGGGACTACAGTCCGGGTTCGGCGGGAAAAGATGATACGTCATACGACCCGGCCGCGGCGGTTTGATGCGGTGGTGCGCCGACTTGACCTCCTTGGCCGATCAGTCAATCGACGCACCGGGTGCCGCCGGGGGCCCCTTGCGGCCGAAAAGTAAAAAGGGCCTGCATCGAATGTGCAGGCCCTTGGGAAAACCTGGTGCCGTTGAAGTGAATCGAACACTCGACCTACTGATTACGAATCAGTTGCTCTACCGACTGAGCTACAACGGCAAGGAGGCGGGAGTATATCAGCAGCGGCTGAGGTTTTTCCAGCCCACTGGCGGGAGGAGCGGATGTGCTTGCGCTATGCCTGCACGCCTTACGGGGTGGCGGGTTGGCCGAGGCCCATCTTGTGCAGGTAGCGGCCGGTGTGGCTGGCGGTGGCGCGGGCGACTTCGTCCGGGGTGCCGGTGGCGATGATCTGGCCGCCACCACCTCCGCCTTCAGGGCCCAGGTCCACGATCCAGTCCGCAGTCTTGATCACGTCCAGATTGTGCTCGATGACGACGATGGTATTTCCGTGATCCCGAAGGCGATGGAGCACCTTGAGGAGGAGCTCGATGTCGTGGAAGTGCAATCCGGTGGTGGGTTCGTCCAGGATGTAGAGGGTGCGGCCGGTATCGCGCTTGGAGAGTTCGAGCGCGAGCTTGACCCGCTGGGCTTCGCCGCCGGAGAGCGTGGTGGCGCTCTGGCCCAGGCGGATGTATCCCAGGCCCACATCCATGAGGGTTTCAAGCTTGCGGGCAACCGTGGGGACGGCGCGGAAGAACTCCAGCGCCTGCTCGACGGTCATGTCCAGCACCTCATAGATGGTTTTGCCCTTGTAGCGGATCTCCAGCGTTTCCCGGTTGTAGCGTTTGCCGTGGCAGACATCGCAGGGGACGAAGATGTCGGGCAGGAAGTGCATCTCCACCTTGATCATGCCGTCCCCCTGGCAGGCTTCGCAGCGGCCTCCCTTGACGTTGAAGCTGAACCGTCCGGGGCCATAGCCGCGGGCGCGGGCTTCAGGCACGCCGGCAAAGAGTTCCCGGATGGGGGTGAGCAGGCCGGTGTAAGTGGCAGGGTTGGAGCGGGGGGTGCGCCCAATGGGGCTTTGATCGACGTTGATGACCTTGTCGAAGGCGTCCAGGCCTTCGATGGCTGTGCAGGCGGCGGGTTCGGTGGAGGCGCCATTGAGTGCGCGTGCGGCGGCGGCGTAGAGCGTATCGTTGATCAGGGTCGACTTGCCTGAGCCGGAAACGCCGGTGACGCAGGTGAAAGCACCGACGGGCAGGGCCAGATCGACGCTCTTGAGGTTATTGCCCCGGGCGCCGAGGATGCGCAAATCCAGGCTGGGGGTGAAGAGCGTTTCCCGCACCGGGGCTGCGATTACCCTTCGTCCGGAAAGGTATTGGCCGGTGAGGCTTGCCGGGTGGGCGGCCACTTCGGCGGGGCGGCCGGAGGCGACCACCTGGCCGCCGTGCTCGCCTGCGCCGGGGCCCATGTCCACGACGAAATCGGCGGATTCGATGGCTTCCTGGTCATGCTCCACCACGATGACGGTGTTGCCCATGTCCCGCAAGTCGGCGAGGGTTGCGAGCAAGCGGGTGTTGTCCCGCTGATGCAGGCCGATGGAGGGTTCGTCCAGCACATACATCACGCCTGTCAGGCCGGAGCCGATCTGGCTGGCCAGGCGGATACGCTGGGCTTCACCTCCGGACAGGGTGTCGGCGGAACGGTTGAGGGTCAGGTAATCCAGTCCGACATTGATCAGGAACTGCAGACGGCTGGTGATCTCATGCACGATTTTTTCCGCCACCTGGGCTTTGTGGCCGGTGAGCCGCAGGGCCGCAAAGTAGTCACGGGCCTCCGCCAGGGGCAGGGTGCTGACCTGGGGCAGGGAAAGGCGGCCCACAAGGACGTGGCGGGCGTCCTGCCGCAGGCGGGTGCCTTCGCAGCCTGGGCAGGGCTTGTTGGCCAGGTACTTGGACAGTTCCTCGCGCACGGCGACGGAATCGGTTTCTTTGTAGCGGCGCTCCAGATTGGGGATGATGCCCTCGAAGCTGTGCTCCCGGAACACCATCCGCCCGCCCTCCGCGAGGTACTTGAAGGCCATCTTCTCGCGGCCGGAGCCGTAGAGCACGACCTGCCGGATGTCGTCCGGCAATTGGTCGAAGGGCATTTCGATGTCGAACTTGTAGTGGGCCGCCAGACTGGTGAGCATCTGGTGGTAGAACTGGTTGCGTTTGTCCCACCCGCGGATGGCGCCGGAGGCGAGCGAAAGGTGCGGATGGGCGACGACCCGGGCCGGGTCGAAATAGCTGATCTCCCCCAGGCCGTCGCAGCGGGGGCAGGCGCCCATGGGATTGTTGAACGAGAATAGCCGGGGCTCCAGCTCCGCCAGGGAGTACTCGCACACAGGGCAGGCGAAGCGAGCGGAAAACAGATGTTCGGCCCCGCTGTCCATCTCCACCGCCAAGGCGCGACCGTCCGCATGGGTCAGGGCGGTTTCGAAGGATTCCGCCAGGCGGCCGCGCATGTCGGCGCGCACTTTGAGGCGGTCCACCACCACATCGATGCTGTGCTTGGCGTTTTTGTCCAGCTTGGGGATGGCGTCGATCTCGTGAATCTGGCCATCCACCCGCAAGCGGGCGAAGCCCTGGGCCCGCAATTCGGCCACCAGGTCTGCCTGCTCGCCCTTGCGGCCGGAGACCACGGGCGCCAGTACCATGAGGCGGGTGTCTTCGGGCAGGGCAAGTACGTGGTCCACCATCTGGGCAATGCTCTGGGCCGCGAGCGGGTGGTGGTGCTCCGGACAGTGGGGGGTGCCGGCGCGGGCGTAGAGCAGGCGCAGGTAGTCGTGGATCTCGGTGACGGTGCCCACGGTGGAGCGCGGGTTGTGGCTGGTGGCCTTCTGCTGGATGGCGATGGCGGGGGAGAGCCCCTCGATCAGGTCCACATCCGGCTTTTCCATCAGTTGCAGGAACTGGCGGGCGTAAGCGGAGAGGGATTCCACGTAGCGGCGCTGACCTTCGGCGTAGAGGGTGTCGAAAGCCAGCGATGACTTGCCGGAGCCCGAGAGACCGGTGATGACGGTGAGCCGGTTGCGGGGGATGTCCAGGTCCACGTTGCGCAGATTGTGGGTGCGGGCACCGCGGATGCGGATTTGGTCCATAGGGGCTTGAGCAGGCGGGCAAGGGCAATCTGTTACTATAAATAGTTCGTGTTACCTGAGCCAAGCTGATCTGATGGCACCTGTTGGTCCCGACCGCATGACCCGCGACGAATGGCGCGCGGGCACTTCTCTCGCGTCGATCTTTGCCCTGCGCATGCTGGGCCTGTTCCTGCTGCTGCCGGTGTTCGCCCTGCACGCCCGTACATTGCCGGGCGGTGACAACCTGACCCTGGTGGGTCTTGCGCTGGGCGCCTATGGCCTGACCCAGGCAGTGTTGCAGATTCCGTTCGGCGTGGCCTCCGACCGGGTGGGGCGCAAAAAGGTGATCGTGGCGGGGTTGCTCCTCTTCATCGCCGGCAGCCTGGTAGGCGCCGTGGCCGAAGATGTGGTCACCCTGGTCGTGGCCCGTTGCCTGCAGGGGGCCGGGGCAATCTCCGCGGCGGTCACCGCGCTGGCTGCCGACCTGACGCGGGAACAGCACCGCACCAAGGTGATGGCCATGATCGGCTCCACCATCGGGCTGGTGTTTGCCGGTTCTCTGGTGCTGGCGCCGTTGCTTTACAACGGCATCGGCATGGATGGCATGTTCGCCCTGATCGCCGCGCTGGGGCTGGCTGCCCTGCTGGTGGTGTGGCGGCTGGTGCCGGCGCCGCCCCTGTTGCTGACGGCCGTGCGCCGTGCCAGCTTGGGCGAGGTGGCGCGGGACGGGCAACTGCTACGGCTCAATTTCGGTGTGTTTGCCTTGCATCTGATCCAGATGGCGATGTGGGTGGCGGTGCCTGCCGCGTTGCTGAATGCGGGGGGGCTGCCGCTGGCAAGCCACTGGCAGGTGTATCTGCCAGTGGTGCTGGTGAGCTTTGCGCTGATGGTGCCGGCAATCATCCAGGCGGAGCGCAAGGGGCGGATGAAGCAGGTGTTTCTCTCCGCCATCGGCCTGTTGCTGGCGGCCCAGTTGGGCTTCATGCTCGGGTACGAGAGCATGGCAGTGGTGATTGCCATGCTGCTGGTGTTTTTCGTGGCCTTCAACATCATGGAGGCCAGCCAGCCCAGCCTGGTTTCCCGGCTGGCACCTCCGGAGGCCAAGGGCGCTGCGCTTGGGATCTACAATACGGTTCAATCGCTGGGGGCTTTTCTCGGCGGTACGCTGGGCGGCGTGTTCGGACAGCATTTTGGCGCCGTGGGCGTATTCGGCCTGTGCGCGGCGGTAGCGCTGATCTGGCTGTTGGTGGCGCTGGGGATGAAGGCGCCGCCGGTGCTGGCTTCCCGCGAGGTGCCGATTGACGCAGGGGTGGATCTCGAAGGGCTGCGCCAGAAACTGACCTCACTGCCGGGAGTGCGCGAGGCCATCGTGGTCCCGGAGCGGCGTGTGGCGTATATCAAACTTTACAAGGAGCGCTGTGACGAGCAGCGTCTGCAGGAAATACTGGAGGGAAGAGCGTAAATGGCATCCGTGAATAAGGTCATCCTCGTCGGCAATCTGGGCGCCGATCCGGAATCCCGCTACATGCCCAGCGGCGATGCCATCACCAATATCCGTCTGGCCACCACCGACCGCTGGCGCGACAAGGGCTCGGGCGAGATGAAAGAGCAAACCGAATGGCACCGGGTGGCGTTCTTCGGCAAGTTGGCGGAAATCGCCGCGCAGTACCTGCGCAAAGGGTCGCAGGTGTATCTGGAGGGGCGGCTGCGTACCCGCAAATGGCAGGATCAGAGCGGCCAGGAGCGCTACACCACCGAGATCGTCGCCGACCAGATGCAGATGCTGGGTTCCCGGCAGGGCATGGGCGAGGCGCCTGCCGGGCGCTCCGAGCGCGGGGGCGGCGGCGACTTTGCACCGCCCGCGGGTGGGGGTGGCGCGCCCCGCCGTGCGCCAGCACCCAGCCAGTCTTCCGGCTTCGGGGATATGGACGACGATATCCCCTTCTGAGGCCTGTCGCCGGGAGACCGGCGATGCCAACGAACAACGGCGCCCGCTGCGAAGCGTGCGCCGTTTTATTTTTTTGGGAGCTGTCGTTCAGTGCAGGGTGCGCCTGGAGGTGCTGTCCTCAAACAGTGCTTCGACTTCTTGCGGCGTGAAACGGTATTCAAAGTTGCAGATATCGTCCTGCAGGGTCAGTTCGCCGTGCTCGTAAGCCAAAGAGAGGGCTTGGTCGCGGCCGATGGAGCGCACGATCCGGCGAACCTTTTCCCAATCCTGCGGGCAGTGGTAGCTGACTGGCCGGGGATCATAGAGGCGCAAATCCTCCTCGTGGAATAGGCGGGTCAGCAGTTCCGCCGGGGGCAGGCGCAACAGTTCCTCCTGCTTGACGGTGGCTGCGAGCTGGAGGACGCGATTCCAGCCATCCGCGTCCCGGGCATCGGCACCCGGCATGCGCTGCAGGAAGAGGCCCGCGGCGTTGTGCTCGTCCGCGGCGAGCCACAGGCCCGCCGGTTGCTGCTCGGACTGGACGAGGAAGCTTTGGAATACCTCGGCAACACTTGCCCCCGCCAAGGGAACCAGACTCTGATAAGGCTGAGGCGAGTGCTCGGTCTGCAGGGTCAGCACCAGCTTGCCATCCCCCAGCATGGCGGGAAGGTCTGCGCCTGCTGGCAGGGGAGCATCCACCTTGGCCATGCCGCGCAGGCGCAACTGGCTGTCCAGCTCCATCACCAGCAGGGGAATGGGACCGTCGCCCTGGATCTGGAAGGTGAGGCGGCCGGGTTGCTTGAGGTTGGCGCCGATCAGGGTGGAAACGGCTGCGACTTCGCCGAGCAGGGTGCGGGCGGCAGCCGGGTAATGGCGCCCGTGCTGGAGCCGCGCCCAGCTTTGCTCCAGTCGTACCACCGCGCCCCTGATATCCAGTGCTTCCAGCAGAAAGCGGCTGACGCTGTCCTTCACGCTGCTCATGCCTTGGGCTCCTCGGTCAGGTAGGGCCTGAGCACGCTGACGAATACCGCCGGATCGAAACCCAGGACGATCTGCTCTCCCACCACCAGTACGGGCCGCCGGATCAGGCTTGGATGCCGGACCATGAGCTGGATCGCCTTGCTGGGGGAAAGGTCGGTTTGCTCTTCCGGCGGCAGGGAGCGCCAAGTGGTGCCGCGAGTATTGATGAGCGAGCGCCAGCCGACGGTGCGGGCCCAAAGCTTGAGATGTTCCTGGCTGACGCCCGCCTTCTTGTAGTCGTGAAAGGTGTATTCGAGCCCATGTTCATCCAGCCACTGGAAGGCTTTCTTCATGGTGTCGCAGTTCTTGATGCCGTACAACGTGATCATGGCAGACAGGGATCGGAGCGAAATGCAGGCATTTTAGACTGTGTCTTGGCTTTTTGCGGCCTGTAGCCCACAGGGGAGGGGCGTCAGCACGCCGCGATGCTATTGGTTTGGCGTGGATAAAGTAATTGCGCGGGGCTGCCGTAATTGCCACCCATGGACCATTGAGGTCCCCCGAATCCGAGCGCCCGGACGCGCCGCAGAGCAGGAGACAGTCGAGATGACCAGCAAAAAAGGTTCAGGGATGCCCTTGGGCGCAGTGGTGGGCGCATTGGCCGCACCAGGCCTGTTATCGGGCCTGGTGGGTTACCTGAGCGGGCCCGCGCCGTGGGCACCCTGGGTGCAGGCAGTCGCGGCGGGGGCCGGAGCGGGCATCGCTGGTTGGGTGCTGTGGAGGGGTCAGGTGAGCGCGCCGGTTCAGGCGCTGTTCCGAACCATGGAGCAAACGCGTCTGGACGGCGATCTCTCCCGTCGGGCACCGGAACTTCAAAACTCGCCCCTGGCTCCCCTGGCCGGCGCTTTCAACGGTTTGGTGGAGAGCGTGCAAGGCATCATCGGAAAGGTGATCTTCAATTCGCAGGAGGTGGCGGCGGCATCCAACCACCTGATGGGGCACGCCCGGGAAGTCGGCGCCGGATCGGACGAGCAGCGGGGCGCTGCCCAAGCCACCTCGGGGGCCATGGAGGAAATGGCACAAGGGATGCGCGAAGTCGAACGCCATGCCCGGCTGACCGCCCAGAACGCCCAGGAGGCACAGGCGCTGTCCGCGCACGGGGAGGGCATCGCCATGCGCGCTTCCGAGGAGATCGGGAACATCGCCCGCTGCGTGGCCCAGTCCGCGCAAGTGGTGGAGGCACTGGGCGAACGCTCGTCCCAGATCAGTGGCATTGTCCAGGTGATTCACGAGATTGCTGACCAGACCAACCTCTTGGCCCTCAACGCGGCCATTGAGGCCGCCCGCGCGGGGGAGCAGGGGCGGGGGTTCGCCGTGGTGGCCGACGAGGTACGCAAGCTGGCTGAGCGTACCGCCGTGGCCACCCGGGAGATTTCCTCGCTCATCCAGGCCATCCAGGATGAGACCTCCACCGCCATCGGCAATATCCGGCAAAGCAGCCAGCAGGCCCAGGAAGGCGCTCAACTGGCGATGGAGGCGGCCGAGTCCCTGCAGTCCATCAACAAGGGGGCGCAGGCCACCATGGAGAGCGTGGACAGCATTGCCGCGGCGATCTCCGAGCAGAGCCGGGAAGGCGAGACGATCTCCGGCCATGTGCGGCAGATTCTGGACATGGCCGCGCGCAATTCCGGCTCGACGCAACGCACCGTGGGTGAGGCGGACCGGCTGGCCCATCTGGCGGCGAACCTGAAGGAGATCGGCAACGTCTTTCGTCTGGGCGCGGACGGTGAGCGGGCACTGAATGTCCATTCCGCCATGCCAGCCCTCGTCCAACAGGCAGCGGCCGACATTGGCCGCGTGCTGGAACAGGCGGTGGAGCGGGGCGAAATCAGCGAGGCCGATCTCTTTGATCGCAGCTACAAGCCCATTGCCAATACCCGGCCGCAGAAATACAGCACCCGCTTCGACAGCTTTACCGACCGCCATTTCCCCGGGTTGCAGGAGCCGATCCTCGAGCGCCACAGTCATGTGGTGTACGCGGGTGCGGTGGATGACCGTGGATACTTTCCCACCCACAACCGGCGCTTCTCACAGCCGCTGACTGGTGATTTCGACAAGGATTTCATCGGTAACCGCACCAAGCGCATTTTCGACGACCCGGTGGGCAAGCGTTGTGGCAGCCATGATCTGCCCTTCCTGCTGCAGACCTATCGCCGGGATACGGGGGAGATCATGCACGACATCTCGGCACCGATTTATGTGAAAGGCCGGCACTGGGGCGGTTTCCGCATCGGATACCGGGCCTGAGTGCGTCGGAGGGCTGGTCAGGGGCCCACGGCTTGGGTAAGGTTGGCCCCGTTCTCGAGCATTCGAACGGGGCTTTTTCATGGGCTTGGAGCCACATGGCGGCGGGGCGCCTTCCGCCTGGATACAGCGTTTTGCGCACCTCATTCCCGCTGGCGGGCGGGTTCTGGATCTGGCATGCGGACGGGGGCGGCACGCCCGTTACCTGTCGCAGCGGGGTTGCAGCGTATTGGCCGTGGACCGGGACGCAACCGCGCTCGAGGCCTTGGCCGGGACGCCGGGCGTGGACATTCTCCGGGCCGACCTGGAGAACGCCCCGTGGCCCCTGGGGGGAGAGCGCTTTGACGGTGTGGTCGTCACCAACTATCTGCACCGCCCGCTGCTGCCCCTGCTGAGCGCTTGCCTGGTTCCGGACGGGGCGTTGCTGTACGAAACCTTCATGCTGGGCAACGAGCGCTTTGGCCGGCCCAGTAATCCTGATTTCCTGCTGCAGCCGGGCGAGCTGTGGGACGCGTTTTCCCCCGTGATGCAAGTTGTGGCCTTTGAGCAGGGGCTGGCGGGCGATCCTCCAGTGGCGGCGGTGCAGCGGCTGGCGGCGGTGGGGCCCCAAGGGCTACCCCGGTTGGCGTAGCCTGGATGCAAGTGGCGCAGGAGGCAGTCGTTTCGTCGCTTCGGGCTTTCGCATGGCCTGGACTTGCCTGCACAGTGGCACCAACCCCATAGCGAGCAAGTTCCGTGACGACTCCCATACACCCCTGTCCCGCCCCGGAGGGCCGGCATGGCTGGCGGCCGCGGGTGGCAATCACCCTGGTGCTCAACACGGCGATTGCGGCCTTCCTGACCCTGATCGACGTAGGTGGGAGCTTTGGCCACAATCTGGTGTTTTCCCATTGCATCGGTTTCTCGATGTTCATGGCCTTGCATCTGGCGATGCGCCGGGTGGGGGATGGCGGCTGGTTACCCGGTGCGTTCCTGTTCCTCCCGGTTTTCGTGGTGGCAGGCGTCGCGCTCGCGCTGCTGCTCACTGGCGTGGAATGGACGTTGCTGGCGTCTCACGGCTGGCAGGCGATCCTGATCGGGGTGATGATCGGCGGGAGCGTGGGCTACTTCTTCTACGCCCGGGAACGGGTGTTGGTGCTCCAGGCCGCATTGCGCGAACGCGCGCTGCTCGACAGCGAGGCGGAGCGCGCGCGCGTGCTGGCCCGGCTGCGGTTGCTGCAGGCCCAGGTGGAGCCCCATTTCCTGTTCAATACCCTGGCCAATGTGACGGGCTTGATCGAGGTGGAGCCCGCCCGGGCCCGGCGGTTACTCGAGTCTCTGGTGCAGTACCTGCGGGCCAGCCTGCCCCGGGTGCGGGCCGAGGCCGGAACACTGGGGGACGAACTCGATCTGGTGAGTGCCTACCTTGAGGTGTTGCGCTTGCGCATGGGCGAACGCTTGCACTTCGTGCTGGATGTCCCGCCCGAAACGCGCAAGCTGGCGTTTCCGCCGATGCTGCTGCAGCCGCTGGTGGAAAACGCCATCCATCATGGGTTGGAACCCAAGGTGGCGGGGGGGACAGTACGTGTGTGTGCGCAGGAGGAGGGGGGGCAATTGCGGTTGAGCGTAGAGGACGACGGAGTTGGACTCGGCCTGGGTGCAGGAGGCACCGGGCTGGGCCTTTCCAGTGTGCGCGAGCGTCTGGCGGCCTTGTATGGCACGGCGGCGAGCCTTGAAATCGTGGAAAACGCAGTGGGCGGCGTGACGGTCCGCCTGGAGTTGCCATGTCAGTCCTCCGCGCGCTGATCGCCGAAGACGAACCCGTCCTCGCCGCCCATCTCCAGGCGCGGCTCGCAGCCCTGTGGCCGGAACTGCAGGTGGTGGCGGTGGCGTCCAACGGGCAGGAGGCGGCACGCCTGCTCGATGCGCTCCAGCCGGAGGTCGCATTCCTCGATATCCGCATGCCGGGCCTCAGCGGTCTGGAGGTGGCCCAGGGCATCACCCACGACTGTCAGGTGGTGTTTGTGACGGCCTACGATCAGTATGCGGTGGAGGCGTTCGACCGAGCGGCGGTGGATTACCTGCTCAAACCGGTGTCGGATGAGCGCCTGGGCCGCTCAGTGGCGCGCCTCAAACAGGTGCTGGAGGACTCGCCGGCGGGGCCGGCGCTTGACCTGCAAGCCCTGGTGGCAACCCTGGCCGGGCCAGCGGCAGCCGCCATGCCGCGGCTGGAGTGGATACGCGCTGCCCGGGGTGACACGGTGCATCTGTTGCCGGTGGCGGATGTGGCCTACTTCCAGTCCGCTGACAAGTACACCCAGGTGATGGCTGCCAGCGGCGAATACCTGATCCGCACGCCGCTGCGGGAACTGCTGGCGCAACTCGACCCGGGGCGTTTCTGGCAGATCCACCGGGGCACCATCGTCAATGCTGCCCAAGTGGCCGGTGCACGGCACGATTTGCGCGGCCGGCTGGTGGTGGCGCTGAAGGGGCGGTCGGAAGAGCTGGTGGTGTCCCGCCCCTTCGAGCATTTGTTCCGGCAGATGTAACGGCGGTCAGTGGTCCCCCAACCCGGCGGCGATGATCTGGTCAGCCATGCCGCCGATGGACGCCGGCGACAGATCGTCGGTGGTCAGCGGCGCCGCCTCGTTGAAAGCCGGATAGTTCTTGCCTTGGGAGCGCTGGTAGAGGGGGTCGTAGTGGGTGCGCAGCAGTTCTTCCACCAGTGACGGCCAGTCGGTGCTATCAATGTATCCCTCCCAACGGGCCAGGGTTTCCCGGGACTGGAGGGCGTGCAGGAAGCCCAGTCGTTCCTTGAGCTGGGCAGGGGTGCCAAGGAAATGGCTGTAATCCCGCAGCAGGAAGTCCACGCGCGCGGCGGTGCTGGCGTGTACTTCCAGGCACGGGCTGGCGCGCATGCTCATCAGCAAGGCTTCGGGGAGCTGCAGTTTGCCGATCTTGCGGCTTTCCGCCTCCACAAACACCGGGCGGTCCGGGTCCAGCACCGACAAGGCTGTGAGCAAGTGGCTCTCGAACTGCTTTTGCCCCGGCTGGGGCTGGTCGGGCATGGCCCCCAGCACGGACCCGCGATGGGCTGCGAGGTGTTCGAGATGGAGTACCTGGGCACCACGCTCAGCCAACGCTTCGAGCAACCTGCTCTTGCCACTGCCGGTGGCACCGCACAGCACCCGGTAGCGAAAACGCTGGGGCAGCGTGCCCAGCTCCGCCACGACCCAGCGGCGGTATGCCTTGTAGCCGCCTTCGAGCTGGTGAGCGTCCCAGCCGATCTGGCGGAAGATGGTGACGAAGGCTCCGCTGCGCTGCCCGCCCCGCCAGCAGTAGATTAGCGGGCGCCAGCTTTTTTCCTTTTGCTGGAAGTGGGCAAGCAGGTGATCGGCGATGTTGCGCGCCACCAGTGCTCCGCCCACGCGGCGGGCCGCAAATGGTGAAACCTGTTTGTAAAGCGTGCCCACCCGGGCGCGCTGTTCGTTATCGAGCGCCGGGCAGTTGATGGCGCGGGGTAGGTGGTCTTCGGCGAACTCGGCGGGAGACCGGACGTCGATCACCTCGTCAAACTCAGCCAGTTGTGTTACGGTCGCCACGCCTGTTTTCGAGGCCATTGTGAGTAAAAGCTGACAGCTAAACCTCGCATTCTCCATTCCCGGACTGTTCCTGACAAACCCGAAACCTGACTGATGACGATCCGCCTCACGCAGTTTTCCCACGGCGGCGGTTGCGGCTGCAAGATTGCCCCGGCTGTCCTCTCCGACATTCTCTCCCAGTCGCCCATGGGCGCCTTGCCGCCAGAACTGCTGGTGGGCACCGAAAACAGTGACGATGCCGCGGTGTATCGCTTGAACGATAGCCAGGCCCTGGTGGCGACCACTGACTTCTTTACCCCCATCGTCGATGACCCGTCGGATTTCGGGCGCATCGCCGCCACCAATGCGCTTTCCGATGTCTACGCCATGGGTGGGCGGCCCATTCTGGCGCTGGCCATCGTTGGCATGCCGCTGGACAAGCTGCCGCTGGAGGTGATCGGGCAAATCCTCCAGGGCGGGCAGTCGGTGTGCGCGGCGGCAGGCATTCCCATCGCCGGCGGGCATTCCATCGACGTGCTGGAGCCCATCTACGGACTGGTGGCGCTGGGGTTGGTGCATCCGGACAAGGTCAAGCGCAATGCAGATGCCCGAGCCGGCGACGTGCTGGTGCTCGGGAAGCCGCTGGGTGTGGGGGTGCTGAGCGCCGGGTTGAAGAAGGGGCTGCTGAGCACGGAAGGGTATGGCCAGATGATGCGCCACACCACCCGGCTCAATACCCCGGGCCCCGATCTAGCGGACATCCCCGGGGTACACGCCATGACTGACGTTACCGGCTTCGGGCTGGCGGGACATCTGCTGGAAATCTGTCGAGGTTCCGGGCTTGCCGCTCAGGTGCGCTTCGCTGATCTTCCGCTGGTGGAGGAGGCGGTCAGCCTGGCCCGCCAGGGTGTGGCGACGGGGGCTTCCGGCCGAAACTGGAAAAGCTATGGCGAGCAGGTGCGGCTGGCGCCAGGCGTTGAGGACTGGCAGCAGAAGCTCATCACCGATCCCCAGACCAGCGGTGGCCTGCTGGTGAGCTGTGCGCCCGAGGCGGTGGAAGCTGTGCTTGCCACGTTTGCCCGCCACGGTTTTGACACCGCCCGGACTATTGGTTCGCTGGCCGAAGGGCCAGCCGAGTTGCACCTTGTCTGATCTTCGACCGGTGCAGACGTCGTCCGCCAGGCACTTGCCTCTGGCTTCGGTTCTGGTTCCGCCCGGGCTGGACGGCACCAGCCTGGAAGCGGCTGCCTGGCCGCAGGCGCTCAGACGTCGACTGGGGCGCAACTGGTGGCTCAAGGCCATTGGCACCAGCGCGTTCATGGCCGTATTTTTCGCTTTCTACCTGCATCTGCTGGCGGCCCCGGCGTTCACGCCGGCGCTCATGCCTCTGACGATGGTGGATGACTGGATCGCGTTTACGCCGCTGGCCCTGGGCTGGTATGCATCGCTGTGGCTGTACGTGACGCTTCCGCCGGCCTTGATTGCCGGCCGGGTGGAGTTGGTCCTCTACGGGGTATGGATCGGGCTGTTGTGTGCCCTGGGGCTGACCATCTTCTACTTCTGGCCGACACTGACCCCGGTCCCGCCAGATATCGACTGGGCTGACTATCCGGGCTTTGACGTGCTCAAGGGCGTGGATGCGCCGGGAAATGCCTGCCCCTCCTTGCATGTGGCCACCGCCTTTTTCTCGGGTTACTGGCTGCATGTGCTGTTGGGCCGCCTTGGGCTGGGCCGCAAGATCCTTGCGGGCAACTGGTTGTGGTGCCTGGCGATCATCTATTCGACGCTGGCGACCAAGCAGCATGTGTTTGTGGATGTGCTTGCCGGGCTCGTGCTCGGCGGCTTGTTCATCCTGATTTCCCGCCGTTTTCCGCTGGACTGATCCATCGGCAGAACCTGAGGAGCTTCGTGCCATGCGCGTGACACTCGTTCACCCCGCCGGATTCAACTTCGTGCCCGGCCAGCCGGATTTCTCCGTGCTGGCCAACCGCATGGCGCCCATCGGGCTCATCCAGCTTGCCGCCTGGCTGGAGCAGCATGGCCACCCGACCCAGGTGCACGACTGCCTGGGGCCCTACGCGCCGCCGGACATCGCCAGCAACGCCGAACAGGTCTTGGCCACGGACCCGGAACTGGTGGGCTTCTCCGCCACCACCTCCGGCTTCATGGACGCCTTCGAGATCGCCGCCATCCTCAAGGCGCGGCGGCCGGAGATCCGCATCGCCTTTGGCAACGTGCACGTGTCCTCCATCGGCGCGCCGATCCTGGAGCACTTCCCGGAAATCGACTATCTGTGCATCGGCGAGGGCGAAGGCGCCATGCTGGATCTGGCCGAGGGCAAGCCACTGGCCGGGATTGCCAACCTGGTCTATCGGGACGGCGGCCGTATCGTCTGCAACCCCCGGCGCAACCGCATCCTGGATCTGGACGAACTGCCCTTTCCCGCCTACGAGAAGCTGGCGGGCTTTCCCCACGGCTACCACCTGCCGCTGTTCAGCTACGAGAAGCGCCATGGCGCCACGATGATCACCTCCCGCGGCTGCCCGTACACCTGCTCCTTCTGCGACCGGACGGTGTTCGAGCGGCTGTACAAGACCAATTCGGCCCGCTATGTGTACGAGCACATGAAGTACCTGCGGGACCGGTTCGGGGTGTATCACATCAACTTCTACGATGACCTCTTCACCGCCCACAAGAAGCGGGTGACCGAGCTGTGCCAGTTGTTGATCGACGCACCACTGGGGATGAACTTCAATTGCGCCATCCGCACCGGCCACACCTCCGACGAGATGCTGCGCATGCTCAAGCAGGCCGGGGCATTGATGGTGTCCATGGGCATCGAGTCCGCCGACCCGGGCATGATGGAACGGCACAAGGCGGGGGTAACCCTGGAAGCGGTGAAGAAAACCGTGGAGCAGATCCACGCGGCAGGGCTGCGGGCCAAGGGCCTGTTCATCTTCGGCCTGCCGGGCGAGACGCCGGAGACGCTCAAGACCACCAGCGATTTCATCCTCTCCCTGGACCTGGACGAGATGAACATGACCAAGTTCAGCCCCATGTACGGCGCCCCCATCTGGGACGAGTGCGTGGGCGGCGCCAGCGGCGAGTTCCATGAGGACTGGCGGCTGATGAACTGCCTGAACTTCGTGTTCAAGCCGGATGGTTTCGGCTCGCGAGAGGAGATGGATGCCCTCTACAACTGGCACGTGCGCCGTTACTACGACAGCAAGGGCTACCGCCGCCGCTTCGCCCGCCGCCTGTGGCAGCACCGCTGGAGCTTGTGGCACGTGGTGAAACACCTCCCCCGCATCATCCAGGCGGCCCGCTATTTCAGCGCCAACAAGGCGCAGCTTGAACGGCTGAGCCGGGACTTCCCTGCGCACCCCCGCCAGCCAAAGGGCTTGCAGCCCTATCTGAGCCCGGAGCTGCGGGCAGATGCGATTGCGGCCATGTCGCCGGTCAAGGTGTCCCGGCGGGTCCGACCGCAAGAGGCAGCTTCGGCCTGATCGGGGCGGCGGGGCGTGCGTGCTCACCGTCCCCGCCTGGGCATCCTGACGCTGTAAACCGGCAATAGTCCCCCAGGCGCTTGGGCGCGGGCGCTCACGCCCTTTCCCGGGGAGGGGTACAATCCCGGCTGATTGCGGCGCCTAATGGGCGCCGCGCGTCGTATTGGGGGAGAAGATGGAGCAGGGGCAAGGCATGGCCGACGCTCAAGTTGAGGCGTGCGATGTGCTGGTGATCGGTGGCGGGCCGGCGGGGTGTACGGTCGCGCCGCTGCTGGCGGAAAAAGGGTACAAGGTCGTGCTGCTGGAAAAAGCCCGCCATCCGCGCTTCCATATTGGCGAATCCCTGCTGCCGGCGAATCTCAAGTTGTTCGAGCGGCTGGGTGTGGCGGACGAAGTGCGGGCGATCGGGATGGAAAAATGGGGGGCCGAGTTTGTTTCGCCCTGGCATGCCCACCGGCAGGTCTTCCACTTCGGCGACGCCTGGGACAAATCCATGCCCTATGCCTACCAGGTGATGCGCTCAAGATTCGACGAAATCCTGATCCGCAATGCGCAGCGCAAGGGCGTCGAGGTGTGCGAAGGGTGGCGGGCCCGGGGGGTGGATTTTGCTCCCGATCACAGCAGTGCCCTGATCCGGGCTGAGTACGAGGATGGGTCGGAGCGCCGGTGGCGTGCCCGCTTCGTCGTGGATGCCTCGGGCCGGGACACTTTCCTCGCCAACCGCTTCCAGATCAAGCACCGCAACCCCAAGCACAACAGTTCTGCGGTGTATGGGCATTTCCATCGGGCCCGCCGGCATGAGGGACAGGCGGAGGGCCATATCACCATTTTCTGGTTCGAGCACGGGTGGTTCTGGTTCATTCCCATGCAGGACGACGTGACCAGCGTTGGCATGGTGACCTGGCCCTATTTCATGAAGACCAAGGGCAGCCGCAGCCTGGAACAGTTCCTTCAGGACGGCATCCGCATGTGTCCGGCGCTGGCGGAGCGCCTGCAGGACGCGGCGCTGTGCAACGAGGTGGAAGCCACCGGGAATTTTTCCTACGTGTCGGAGCGTAACCACGGCCCCAACTATGTGCTTCTTGGGGATGCCTTTGCCTTCATCGACCCGGTGTTTTCGTCGGGCGTGCTGCTGGCCATGAATGGCGGGCAGATGGCGGCGGAAGCGATCGACACCTGTCTCAGCCGTCCCGATGCCGCGCCTGCCGCCCTCAAGGCGTTCGACAAGGCCATGCGCCATGGCCCCAAAGAGTTCTCCTGGTTCATTTACCGCGTGACCAACCCCACCATGCGCGAGATGTTCATGGGGCCGCGCAATACCTTGCGCACCAAAGAGGCCTTGCTGTCGGTCCTGGCGGGGGACATCTTTGGCAGCACACCCATCTGGCGTTCGGTGTTTGCCTTCAAGGTGCTCTACTACATCGCGTCGGCCTTCAACCTGCGCCGCACGTGGATGGCCTGGCGCAAACGGCGTTTCAACATCCGCCCGGTGGACGGGGTGGAGTTCGGCAAGGGGGCGTGAGCAGCGCTGTGCCTTCCAGTCTTTTTGTGGCATCGCCTCCCGGTCTGACAACAGGCTTTGCCTCGGCAGGTGAACTCGCCGGTGGTGCGCTGCTGGGTGCGATCGTGCCCGAAGCATTGCCGCCTGCTTTGGATGGAGTGCCCAGCCTGGTGATTGGGGCGCCGGTTCTGGCAGGCGGGGAATGGGGGCCGGAGGTGGTCCGTGCGCACGGGCCGGTTCGGAGCGGTGTGGCGGAAGGGATCTCCTACCGGGCCGATGGCCGGCTGCTGTTCGGTGTGCTGATGCTGGAGGAGCGCGCGCAGGGCCGGGACGATGGTGCCACGCCGCTGCAGGCGGCGGCTGAAGCAGCCTATGGACGCATTTTCCGTCTGATGGAGGCCTTGGCCTACCCGCACCTGTGGCGGGCCTGGAACTACATGGCGGACATCAACGGGGAGAGTTTTGGTCTGGAGCGCTATCGCCAGTTCAACGTTGGCCGCTACGATGCCTTCGTGGCGGCCGGGCGCTTGCAGCGGGCTTCGGTGCCCGCCGCCTGTGCGCTGGGGGTAGCGGAAGGGCCCTTGCGTATCGCGTTCCTGGCCAGCCGCCTGCCTGCGTTGCCGGTGGAGAATCCCCGCCAGATGAGTGCCTATGAATACCCGCCCGACTATGGCCCGCGCAGTCCCACTTTTGCCCGGGCGGCGCTGGCGGAGCTAGGCGGTGAGGAATTGCTCTTCGTGTCCGGGACGGCCAGCATCGTGGGGCACTTGACCCGGCATCGGGGGGATGTGGCCGGCCAGGCTCGCGAAACCCTGGAGAACATCGACGCGTTGCTGGCCGAGGTTGGGCGACTGAGCCGCCCGTGGGCGCAGGAAGCGCTTGCCTATCGGATCTACCTGCGCGACGCCGCCAGCCTGCAGGCCGTGCGCGTGGTGGCGGAGGGACGCCTGGGTGCCCACGTTCCCATGACCTATGTTCAGGCTGACATCTGTCGGGCGGATCTCCTGCTGGAGATCGAAGCTTGCGGCGCGAGGCCTTGTGATGCCTAGGCAACTGCGAGACTCGGGATGGATTGACTGCGCCGGCAAGACGGGCGGTCCATATTGCTCCGATGTTTCGTCGCAGAGGCCTGCCAGGCGTCCCGAAACGGGAAAAATCCCGCCTCGCGCTCCTGCCCGGTTGGCCACGCTCACCCACGGCAGGAAAGCTCCGGGAGCCCGCCTGTCTTGCGTCCTGGCAACATTGCTGTGGGTGGCCACGGCCCATGCCGCAGAAGAGAAGCCCTTGTGGGAGGCGGGTGTGGGCGTGGCAGCGCTGAGCTTTCCAGCCTATCGGGGGGCGGCCAAACGCCATGACTTTGTGATGCCCGTGCCGTATTTCACCTACCACGGGGATTTCCTCAAGGCGGATCGGCACGGGGTGCGCGGCAGTCTGTTCGATTCCGATCGGGTGGATCTGGTGCTGAGCGTCTCGGCCTCGCCGCCCACCCGCAGCGACGATGTGCCCGAGCGGGCGGGGATGGAGAATCTCAAACCGACAGCAGAGCTGGGGCCGCAACTGGACCTGACCCTGTGGCGCAATGCCAGCCACAGCCGCTACCTCAAGCTACGCCTGCCGGTGCGCGCGGCTTTCTCCCTTGAGCGCACTCCTCAGGCGCTGGGCTGGATTTTCTCGCCCAACCTGAACCTGGATGTGACGGATGTGCCAGCGCTGCCCGGATGGAACTTCGGTCTGGTCGCGGGGCCGATCTATGCCACCCGCCGCCAGCACGACTACTTTTACAGCGTGGCGCCTTCCGAGGCGACCTCCGCGCGGCCGGCTTTCTCCGCTCCCGGGGGATACAGTGGCAGCCAGTTGCTGCTGTCTGCCAGCCGTCGCTTCCAACGTACCTGGGTGGGCGCTTTCGTGCGGTATGACACGCTGCGCGGGGCGGTTTTCGAAGAGAGCCCGGTGGTCGCCCGGCGCAGCTTCCTGGCCGCCGGAGTGGCCGTGTCCTGGGTGATCGGTGAGTCTTCCCGCCGGGTGCAGGTGGATGAGTAAGATCGCCCGGGGCTTGGGCCGCGCACTGTTCACCGCCTACGAGTACGCGGCCATGGTGGTGGGCCTGAGTCTGCTGGCGGTGATCTGCCTGGCCTGGACGCCCTTTGCCATGCTGCTCAATCCGCTGCTGCCCGAAGCCCTGGGCGCCAAGGTCGGGCGGCTGGCCATCACCATCGGCTTCCGGCTCTACCTCACCCTGCTGCAGCTATTCTGCGCTTGCCGTTTCGATCTGGCGGCGCTGGACGCGTTGCGCAGCGAAGACTCCCTGATCGTGGTGGCCAATCACCCCTCCTTGCTGGACGCGGTGATGATCGTCTCCCGCCTGCCCAACGCCGTCTGCGTGATGAAGGCTGCGCTGATGGACAATGTGCTGCTCGGGGCCGGGGCGCGCATGGCCCGGTACATCCGCAACGACGCGCCCCTGGTGCTGGTGCGTGGCGCCCGGGAGGCGCTGCGGCGGGGCTCGCACCTGGTGATTTTCCCCGAAGGCTCGCGCACGCGGGATTTCCCGCTGGATACTTTCTCCAAGTCCTCGGCGCTGATCGCCCGCCACAGCAAGGTGCCGGTGCAGGCGGTGTTCATCGACTTCAGTTCGCCCTACCTGGGCAAGGCGTGGCCGCTGTTCCGCAAGCCAGAACTGCCTCTGCGCTTTAGCGCCCGGTTGGGCCGCAGGTTTGAGGTCACTGGCGATGCCACCCGTTTCACGGCCGAACTGGAACAGTACTACCGCCAGGAAATGGCCGAACACCCGCCCCTCCGGCCCCGCCGTCTGGCGGGGTGAAGAATCGTCGCAGCCTGGAATCATGCAGACATCCGCCACGCATCTGGTGCTCATCCCAAGTTACAACCCTGGCCCCAAGGTCTTTGAAACCGTGCAGGCCGCCCGGGCCCAGTGGGCGCCGGTATGGGTGGTGGTTGATGGCAGCACCGACGGCACCGGGGAGCAGTTGCTTGCCCAGGCGGCTGACGACCCGGGACTGGAGGTGGTGGTGTTGCCGCAAAATCAGGGCAAGGGCGCGGCGGTGCTCGAGGGCATCAGCCGGGCTGCGGCGTTGGGCTACACCCACGCCCTGACCATGGACTCCGACGGCCAGCATCCCGCGGATCTGATTCCCCGCTTCATGGAAGCTTCGGCCCGGGAGCCACGGGCGATGGTGCTTGGCGTCCCGGTGTTCGACGCGGATGCCCCCCGGCTGCGGGTCAATGGCCGCAAGGTCTCCAACTGGTGGGCCAACCTGGAAACCTTGTGGACCGGCATAGGGGATTCGCTCTACGGCTTCCGGGTCTATCCCATTGCGCCGTTGATGGCGGTGATGCGCCGTCAGCGCTGGATGCGCCGCTTCGACTTCGATCCGGAAGCGGTGGTGCGCTTATGCTGGGCAGGCGTGCGGCCGGTCAATTGCCCGGCGCCGGTGCGCTACTTCCGTGCCGAGGAAGGCGGGGTGTCCCATTTCAACTATCTGCGGGACAACACCTTGCTCACCTGGATGCACACCCGGCTCTTCCTCGGTTTCGTGCTGCGGCTGCCAGTGCTCGCCTGGCGCCGGCTCACGCGCCGCGCGTAGGCTGCCACAGCCCGATTTTCGGCAGCCAGCGGCGCAGGCCCGGCGTGGTGACGACGGTGCTGACGATGGCCATG
>JRYG01000096.1_pt1 | contig 63270 bp, 60 predicted proteins | sample 235341 | NCBI WGS metagenome assembly JRYG01 (sample SAMN03074218, study PRJNA261478) | activated sludge metagenome | biome: Wastewater Treatment Plant; feature: Wastewater; material: Activated sludge; isolation source: activated biomass of a wastewater treatment plant treating hydrocarbon... ...
TTCCCCATGTCGGTGGGCGCCACCGCCGTGCTGATGGCGGAGCGGCCCACGCCGGCCTCGGTGGCGCAGCGGCTGCGGGCGCACACGCCCAGCATTTTCTACGGGGTCCCCACCCTCTACGCCGCGATGCTGGCGAGCCCGGAACTGCCGGCCCGGGAGGAGATGCGGTTGCGGGTGTGCGCTTCTGCAGGGGAGGCCCTGCCCGAAGACATCGGCCGCCGCTGGACAGCACACTTCGGGGTGGAGATCCTGGATGGCATCGGCTCCACGGAGATGCTGCACATCTTCCTGTCCAACCGCAGTGGCGAGGTGCGCTACGGCACCACCGGGCGGCCCGTGCCCGGCTACGACATTCGCCTCGTGGATGAAAACGGCGCCCCCGTGCCCAGGGGGGAAGTGGGCGAATTGCAGGTCCACGGGCCCACCGCGGCGGCCCTGTACTGGAACAACCGGGAAAAGACCCGGGCCACCTTCCAGGGGCCGTGGACCCGCAGCGGCGACAAGTACGTGGAAAACGAGGACGGCTACTTCGTATACGCGGGCCGTTCGGACGACATGCTCAAGGTGAGCGGGATCTATGTGTCCCCCATCGAGGTGGAATCCGCCCTCATCACCCACCCGGCCGTGCTCGAGGCCGCCGTGGTGGGCAAGGAAGACGCGGACCGGCTGATCAAGCCTCTGGCCTATGTGGTGCTCAAACCCGGCCAGAGTGCCTCGCCGGAACTGGCCGATGCCCTGCGCCTGCACGTCAAATCCCTGCTTGCGCCCTACAAGTATCCCCGGTGGTTCGAGTTCATCGACGAACTGCCCAAGACCGCCACGGGCAAGATCCAGCGCTTCAAGCTGCGCGCCGCCAGCAACGCGGGTTGAGCCCCGCTGGCCGAAACGGAGTACACCATGAACAACGCCATTTCCATCATCAAGGATGAGCACCGCTCCATGGCGGCCGTCATCAAGGGGCTGCAGGCACAGCTTGCGGCGGTCAAAGCCCAGGGGGGGGAACCGGATTTCCACCTCTACGGGGCGATGCTCGACTACATCGAGGCCTACCCGGACCGTCTGCACCACCCCAAGGAGGACGAATACCTTTTCCGCTTCCTGCGCCAGCGCTGTGAAGCTGCCCACTCCATCCTGGATGAACTGGAAAGCCAGCATGCCCGCTGCGCCGACCTGCTGGGCGAGCTGCGGCAAGCGCTGCAGGCCAGCCGGGAAGCGGGCGAGGTCGACACCCTGGCGAGCGCCTTGGAGGCCTACGCCGCCTTTCTCTGGGATCACATGGGCAAGGAGGAGGACCAGGTTCTGCCCTTGGCCGAACGACATCTGACGGCGGAGGACTGGCAGACCATCGATGCCGCTTTCGCCGCCAACCGGGCGGGTAACTGGTAGCGCGCCCGGCAATTGCTTTATTGTGGCTGCCCGGGTGGCCCGCCCGGCACCGGCCGGAACGGTGGGGAAGGGGAGCCTGGCCCCACGGGCTCACAACACGCACAACGGAGGAGACACCATGCACAAGAAGATCGGCACTCTGGCCACCCTGGTGGCAAGCACCCTGGCCCTGGGCATTGCGGCCATGGGCTCGGCCCACGCGCAAGCCCCGGGCAAGATCAAGGTGGGTCTAATGCTGCCCTACACCGGCACCTACGCTGCCTTGGGCAATGCCATCACCAATGGCTTCAAGCAGTACGTGGCGGAGAATGGCGGCAAGCTGGGCGGGCGCGAGGTGGAATACATCGCAGTGGATGACGAGTCCGACCCGGCCAAGGCCACCGAGAACGCCAACCGGCTGGTCAAGCGCGACCAGGTGGACGTGCTGGTCGGGACGGTGCATTCCGGCGTTGCCCTGGCCATGGCCAAGGTGGCCCGGGAGAGCAAGACCCTGATGATCGTGCCCAATGCCGGCGCCGACGAACTGACCGGGCCGCTGTGCGCGCCCAATGTGTTCCGCACCTCCTTCACCAACTGGCAGCCTTCCTACGCCATGGGGCCGGTGATGCTGAAGAAAGGGCACAAGTCGGTGGTGACGCTGACCTGGAAGTACGCCGCCGGGCAGCAGGCCATCGAGGGCTTCAAGGAGTCCTTCACCCAGGGTGGAGGCAAGGTGCTCAAAGAGCTGACGCTGCCTTTCCCGAACACCGAGTTCCAGGCCTACCTGACCGAGATCGCCTCGCTCAAGCCGGACGCCGTGTTCGTGTTCTTCGCCGGGGGCGGTGCCGCCAAGTTCGTCAAGGATTACGCGGCAGCGGGTCTGAACAAGACGATCCCGCTCTATGCCTCGGGCTTCCTTACCGATGGCACGCTGGAGGCTATGGGCGGTGCGGGCGAGGGGCTGCTCACCACGCTCCATTACGCAGATGGCCTGAAGAACCCGAAGAATGATGCCTTCCGCGCCGGTTATGCCAAGGCCTACAAACTCCAGCCCGACGTGTACGCCGTGCAAGGCTATGATGCGGCCCAACTCTACGCGGTGGGGCTCAACGCGGTGAAGGGCGACGCCACCAAGAAGGACGAGATGTACAAGGCCATGGGCGGGGCCCGCATCGACAGCCCACGGGGCGCGTTCAGCATGTCCCGCGCCCACAACCCGGTGCAGGACATCTACCTGCGCAAGGCGGCGGGCCGCGAGAACGTATTGGTGGAAACCTCCGCCAAGGCCCTGGCAGATCCGGCGCGCGGCTGCAAGATGTAAGGTCCGCCCGTCCGCCCGGCGGCTTTGGCTGGCGGGGGGACGGGGGTGGCCTGGCGCCTGCCCACTACGGCAATTCTGTGATCCCGAGGCCTGTCCGGCCTTGGGAGGGGACTGTGCATGGATATCTTTTCTTTCCTGGTCCAGACGCTCAACGCGCTCCAGTACGGGCTACTGCTCTTTCTGGTGGCCAGCGGGCTGACGCTGGTGTTCGGGATCATGGGCATCATCAATCTGGCCCATGGCAGCTTCTACATGATCGGGGCCTACCTGGCCTTCGCCATCAGTTCCATGACCGGGGGGTTGATGTCGGCGATCCTGCTGGGCATCCCGCTCACGCTGGTATTCGGCGCGGCGCTGGAGTGGCTGCTGTTCTCGCACCTCTACAAGCGGGACCACCTGGAACAGGTGCTGCTCACCTACGGACTGATCCTGGTGTTCGAGGAACTGCGCTCCATCCTCGTGGGGGACGACGTCTATGGCGTGGCGGTGCCGGAGCTCTTTTCCGCCTCCATCGCCCTCAACGACACCCTGAGCTACCCGGTCTACCGGCTGGTGATCTCGGGCGTGTGCATTGCCCTGGCGGTGGGGATGTACTTCCTCATCCAGCGCACCCGGCTGGGGATGATGATTCGCGCCGGCAGCCACGACCGGGACATGGTCCAGGCCCTGGGCATCAACATCAACGTGATCTACCGCATCGTGTTTGCCCTGGGTGTTGCCCTGGCGGCGCTGGCGGGCATGCTGGCGGCGCCGATTTCGTCGGTGAGCCCCGGGATGGGGGCGCAGGTGCTGATTCCATCCTTCGTGGTGGTGGTGATCGGCGGCATTGGTTCGGTGTGGGGGGCATTGATTGCGGCCCTGGTGATCGGCTTTGCCGACACCTTCGGCAAGGTGCTGCTGCCGGATCTGGCCGGGATCGTGGTCTATCTGGTCATGGCGGCGGTGCTGCTGTGGCGGCCTGAAGGCATCCTCAAACGCGGGTGATCGAGCATGAGCGCGACAACCAAATCATTGCTCTACGGGGTGGGCCTGGCGGTGCTGCTGGCGTTTCCGCTCACGGCTTCGCCGTTTTACGTGGAGTTGCTGGCCAAGGTGCTGGTGCTCGGCATCTTCGCCATGAGCCTGGATCTTCTGGTGGGTTTCACCGGGCTGGTCAGCCTGGGGCATGCCGCCTATTTCGGGGTGGCGGCCTACGCGGTGGCGCTGCTGACGCCCAAGTATGAAGCGGCGAGCCTGTGGCTGGCCTTGCCTGCGGCGGTGATGGCCGCCGCCCTGGCCGCCCTGGTGGTGGGCTTTTTCGTACTGCGCACCAAGGGCATCTACTTCATCATGGTGACGCTGGCCTTTGCCCAGATGGCGTATTACCTCTTCCACGATACGGCGCTGGGTGGTGGCTCCGACGGCATCTATCTCAACTTCAAGCCCGACAGCAGTATTGCCGGCTGGCAGCCTTTCGATCTGGGCGAGGGCCATCACCTGTACTACTTCATCGTCGGCGCGCTGGTGTGCACCCTGCTGCTCTTGGGGCGGGTGCTGAGATCCAACTTCGGCCGGGTGCTGGTGGGTATCCGCAGCAATGAACACCGCATGCAGTCCATGGGCTACGCCACGTTTCGCTACAAGCTGGCGGCCTTCGTGCTGGCCGGGGCGCTGGCGGGGCTGGCAGGCTTTCTCTACGCCGTGCTGTTCGGGTTCGTAACGCCGGAACTGCTGTCCTGGCATCAGTCCGGCAACGTGCTGGTGATGGTGATCCTGGGGGGCATGGGCAATCTGCTGGGGGCGGTTGCCGGGGCGCTGGCTTTCGTGGCGATGCAGGAGGTGTTTGCCGGCCTGACCAAGCACTGGCAGTTGCTGATGGGCGGTGTGATCGTGGCGGCGGTGCTGTTCCTGCCCGGAGGCCTCGCGGCGGTGCCGGGGCGCCTGTGGGGGCGTGTAACCGGGGAGGCGGGCAATGAGTGAAGCGATCCTCGTGGCGGAGAAGCTCACCCGCCGCTTTGGCGGCCTGTGCGCCAACCAGGATGTGTCCCTGACGCTGGATGCCGGCACCCTCCACGCACTGCTGGGCCCCAATGGGGCGGGCAAATCCACCTGCATCAACATGCTGTCGGGGGATCTGCCGGTGAGCGCCGGGCGCATCAGCTACCGCGGGCGGGACATCACCGCGCTCAAGGCCCACGAGCGCTCCCGCATCGGCATTGGCCGCAGCTACCAGCGCACCAATATCTTTCCCCGCTTCTCGGTGCTGGAAAACGCCCGCCTGGCCGCCCAAAGCCGCAAGCAGCGGCCGTGGACCGTGCTGGCCGATGCCCTGGGCTACCGGGATGTGCTGGAGCAGGCCGAGGCCGCGATCGTCGAAGCCGGGCTGGCGGGGCGGGAGCGGGCTATTGCCGGGACCCTTTCCCACGGCGAGCAGCGACAACTGGAGATCGCCATGGTGCTGGCCACCGAGGCGGAGGTGCTGCTGCTGGACGAGCCGCTGGCGGGCATGGGTTCGGAGGAGGCCTCGCGCATGGTCGAACTGCTCGGCCGGCTCAAGCAAAGCCGGGCGATCCTGCTGGTGGAGCACGACATGGACGCGGTGTTTGCCGTGGCGGACCGGATCACGGTGCTGGTCAACGGCTTGATGCTGGCCTCGGGCACGCCGGACGCCATCCGCAACAACGTGGAGGTGCAGCAGGCCTATCTGGGGGAGGACGCATTCCATGTCTGAAGTGTTGCTGGAAGCGAAAGCGCTGCACACCTATTACGGCGCCAGCCATATCCTGCACGGGGTGGATTTCCGCGTGCACAAGGGCGAGGCGGTGGCGCTCATGGGCCGCAATGGCATGGGCAAGACCACCCTCATCCGTACCATGATGGGGCTGGTGCGCCCACGGGATGGCCGGGTGCTGGTGCGGGGCAGCGACGTCACCGGCGGGGCCACCCACCGCATCGCCCGACGGGGCATTGCCTATGTACCGGAAGGGCGGGGCATCTTCCCCAACCTGTCGGTGAAGGAAAACCTGCTGATGGCCGCCCGCCCCGGGGTGGATGGCCAGAGCAACTGGGATTTCGAGCGGGTGATGGCCACCTTTCCCCGCCTTGCCGAGCGGCTCACCAATGGTGGCGGGCAGCTATCGGGGGGCGAGCAGCAGATGCTCACCATCGGCCGTGCGCTCATGACCAACCCGGACCTGCTGATCCTGGACGAAGCCACCGAGGGCCTGGCGCCGCTGATCGCCCGGGAGATCTGGCGCATCGTGCGGGAGATCCGCCAGTCGGGCATCGCCACGGTCATCGTGGACAAGAACCACACGGCGGTGACCTCCATCACCGACCGGGCCACGATTCTGGTCAAGGGTCAGGTGGTGTTCGACGGTACCGCCGAGGCGGTGCGGCAGGACCCGGAACTCATCCAGAAACATCTTGGAGTGTGAATGAAGTCTGTCATCGTCCAGGGCCGGCGGCTGGAGTACGTGCGCCTGCCCTCCGCCCACCCTCGGGAGAATGCGCCGCCCCTGGTGTTCCTCCACGAGGGGCTGGGTTCGGTTTCCATGTGGCGGGATTTCCCGCAAGCCGTGAGCGATGCCACCGGCTGCGAGGCCATTGTCTATTCCCGTTATGGCTACGGCCGGTCGGACCCGCTGCAGGCGGACCGGCACGTGCGGTACATGCACGACGAAGCGCTGGCGGCTTTGCCCGAGTTGCTGGATCAGCTCGGGCTGGAGCGGCCGATCCTCTTCGGACACAGCGATGGCGGCTCCATCGCGCTCATCCACGCGGGGGCTTGCCCGCGGCCGGTGAGCGCAGTGGTGGTGATGGCGCCCCACGTGCTGGTGGAAGATATCTCCGTCACCAGCATCGCCCAGGCCAAGGTGGCTTACGAGACCACCGATCTGCGGCAGCGCCTGGGCCGCTACCACGCGGACGTGGATTCCGCCTTCTGGGGCTGGAACCGCATTTGGCTGCATCCCGATTTCCGCGCCTGGAACATCGAGGAATACCTGCCGCGCATCCCGTGCCCGGTTCTGGCGATTCAGGGCGAGGACGACGAGTACGGCACCATGGAGCAGATCGAGCGCATTGCGCGGGGCGCGGCGGACGTGGAGCTGGTGAAGCTGGCGGACTGCCGCCATTCCCCCCACAAGGATCAGCCGGCGGCGGTGATCGAATCGGTGCGGGGCTTTCTCGCGCGGGTACTGGAGGATTGAATGGCCTTTGAAACCACCAAGTTGATCCGCTTCCACCACTGCGATCCGGCGGGCATCGTCTTCTATCCCCAGTATCTGGTGTTGTGCAACGAGACGGTGGAAGACTGGTTCGAGCAGGGGCTGGGTGTGGGCTTCCATGCCCTCCATCACACGCTGCACCGGGGTATCCCCATGGTGCGGCTGGAGTGCGATTTCCTCGGTGCCAGCCGGCACGGGGAGGCATTGCAGTTTCGACTGGAGGTGGAGCGGATCGGCAACAGCTCCATCACCTGGAACATCACCGCCGGCAAGGACGGCAAGCCCCGGTTCCGCGCCAAACAGACGGTGGTGTGGGCCGATGTGAGCGGCCCCCGGCCGACCGCGATCGACGACGCGTGGCGGGCCCGTTTCACGCGCTTTATGGCGCCGGACCCGGGCGTCTGAGCCCGGAGCGACGAGGACAGAGAGATGGATTACAGCGGCTATCACAGTCTGCAGGTGACGCACCATGGCGGTGGTGTGGCGGAAGTGGTCATGGGGCAGCCGGGCAAGCTGCCGGCGGCGGACGCGGTGGGCCACGGGGAACTGGCCCGCATCTGGCGGGATATCGAGGCCGACCCGGATATCGCGGTTGTCGTGGTGCGAGGCCAGGAGAAGGGTTTTTCCGCCGGCGGGACCCTGGATCTGGTGCAGGCCATGGCGGATGACGCCACAACCCGCGCCCGGGTGTGGCGCGAGGCGCGGGATATCGTCTACAACATGATCAATTGCCCCAAGATCATCGTCAGCGCCATCAACGGGCCGGCGGTGGGCGGCGGGCTGGCGGTGGCCCTGATGGCGGATATTTCCATTGCGGCCCGCAACGCCCGGCTGATCGACGGGCACACGCGGCTGGGCGTGGCGGCGGGGGACCACGCGGCCATCATCTGGCCCTTGCTGTGCGGCATGGCCAAGGCCAAGTTGCACCTGCTGCTGTCCGACGAGATCAGTGGCGAGGAGGCGGAGCGCATCGGCCTGGTTTCGATGGTGGTGGAGCCGGAGCACTTGCTGGAAAAGGCGCATGCCGTCGCCCGGCAACTGGCGGCAGGGCCGCAATCCGCCCTGCGCTGGACCAAGGCCAGCCTCAACAACTGGCTACGCATGGCCGGGCCGATCTTCGACAATTCCCTGGCCCTGGAAATGCTGGGCTTCGGCAGCCCCGAGATGCTGGAAGGTCTGGCGGCGGTGCGGGAGCGCCGGGCGCCGGTGTTCCCGCCGTCCTCACCCGTTTGAGAGTACTGAACCATGCAAGCTTACGTATGCCCCGGCTTCGGCCCCCTGGAACAAACGGCCTTGGGCGAACTGGCCCGGCCCGAGCCCGGCCCGGGGGAGCTGACCCTCCGCGTGCGCGCTGCGGGGGTCAATTTTTACGACACGCTGATCGTCCAGGGCAAATACCAGATTCGTCCGGTCGCGCCCTTTGCCCCCGGTGGTGAAGTGGCGGGCGAGGTGCTGGCGGTGGGCGAAGGTGTGTGCCACGTGCAGCCGGGCCAGCGGGTGGCGGCCTTCATTTCCTACGGCGGGTATGCCCAGGTGGCGCGGGCCAAGGCCAGCCAGACCTGGCCTTTGCCCGATGGGGTGGGCTTCGAGGACGCAGCGGCCAGTCTGGTGACCTATGGCACCTCCTGGTTCGGTCTGCATGACCGGGCCCGGCTCAAGGCGGGTGAAACCGTTCTGGTACTCGGCGCGGCCGGAGGTGTCGGCCTGGCGGCCATCCAGATTGCTCATGCGGCGGGTGCGCGGGTGCTGGCGGCGGCGGGGAGTCCGCAGCGGCTGGAGCTTTGCCGCCAGTCCGGCGCCGAGGTGCTGATCGACTACAGTCGGGAGGACCTCAAGGACGCCGTGAAGGCGGCGACGGCCGGCCGCGGCGCCGATGTGGTGGTGGATGTGGTGGGGGGCGCCTATACCGAAGCCGCCGTGCGGGCGACCGCCTGGCGGGGGCGGGTGCTCATCATCGGTTTCGCAGCGGGGGAAATTCCCCGCGTGCCCGCCAATCTGCTGCTGCTCAAAGGCTGCGACGTGGGCGGCGTGTTCTGGGACGAATTCCTGCGCCGGGAGCCGGAGGCCGCCCGGGAGCAGATGGCGGCCATGATGGCGGGACTCGCCGACGGCAGCTTGCGCCCGGTGATCACGGGGCGCTATCCCCTGGCCCGTGCGGGCGAGGCCTTGCAGGCCCTGGCCGAGCGGCAGGCGGCGGGCAAACTGATCGTGCTGCCCTGAGCGGCAGGCACTTGCACAACACGGGGGGCCGGTGGCCGCCCGACAACGGTCGTTCAACAGAGAGAAAAGGAGACTTGACCATGGCCCATTACCAGTGCGGCGCCTGCTTCTTCCCCTATGACGAGGAACAGGGTCTGCCCGAGGAGGGCATTGCCCCGGGCACCTTGTGGAAGGACGTGCCGGAGGATTTCGTGTGCCCGGAGTGCGGCACCGTCAAGGCCGGCTTCATTGCCTACAACCCGGGTTGAATGGTGATGACCCCGTTGCTGGCGGATGTGGCGGTGGCGGTGATCGGCGCGGGAGCCATGGGGAGCGGTATCGCTCATGTGGCGGCGCGGGCCGGGCATCGGGTCTATCTGTACGACACCAACGCCGAGGCGGTAAGCCGTGGTCGCGCCGGCATCGGGCGTGACCTGGACTTCCTGGTGGGCAAGGGCAGGCTGGAGCGCGCCGAGGCCGACGCCATCCTGGAGCGGGTGGTTCCCACCTCCCGCCTGGAGGATCTGGCGGACGCAGGGTTGGCGGTGGAAGCCATCGTCGAGAAGCTGGAGGTGAAGCAGGAGCTTTTCCGCCGGCTGGAGTCGCTGCTGGGGGCGGATGCGATTCTGGCCACCAACACCTCTTCGCTGTCCATCACCGCGATCGGGGCAGCCCTGACGCGCCCGGGGCGTCTGGCCGGGCTGCACTTCTTCAACCCGGCACCGCGCATGGCGCTTGTGGAAGTGGTGTCCGGGCTGGCGACGGACAAACCGGTGGCGGAGGTGCTCTACGCCACTGCCCGTGCCTGGGGCAAGACGCCGGTCCATGCCGGCTCCAGCCCGGGATTCATCGTCAACCGTGTGGCGCGCCCCTATTACGCGGAGGCCTTGCGCGTGGCGGGCGAGCGGGCTGCCAGCCCGTCCACGCTGGACGCCATCCTGCGCGATGGCTGCGGTTTCCCCATGGGCCCGTTCGAGCTCATGGACCTCATCGGCCACGATGTGAACTTTGCCGTGACCCGCAGCGTGTTTGATGCCTACTTCGGGGACAAGCGCTTCACGCCCAGCCTGATCCAGCAGGAACTGGTGCTGGCCGGCCGGCTGGGGCGCAAAACCGGGCAAGGCTTCTATGATTACCGGGAGGGCGCGGAGCGCCCGGCTCCGGTGGTGGAAGCCCCTTCCACGGCTGGCGCGGGGGTGGTCGTGGCCGGGTCAGCGGGGCTGCTGGAGCCCCTGGTGACCCGCCTGGCCGCGGCCGGCGTGCCGGTTGAGCGCCGCGAAGGACCGGGCGAGTTGCGCGTGGACGGTGCGCGGCTGCTGCTGTCCGACGGGCGCACGGCAACCCGGCGTGCCGCCGAGGAGGGCGTGCCCGATACGATGCTGATCGATCTGGCGCGGGACTACGGCAAGACGCCGCGGGTCGCGCTGGCGCGGGCCGACCAGTGCAGCGCCGCAGCCTACGATCGGGTGGTGGGCTGCCTGCAGGCAGGGGGGCTGGTGGTGAGCCGGCTGGACGATGTTCCGGGGCTGATTGCCCTGCGCACGGTGGCCATGCTTGCCAACGAGGCGGCCGATGGCGCCGTGGCGGGCATTGGCACGCCGGCGGATATCGATACCGCCATGCGTCTGGGTACCAACTACCCGGAGGGCCCGTTGGCCTGGGCGGACCGGATCGGGGTAGCGCTTGTTGCGCGGGTGCTCGGCAATCTGAAAGCCCACTATGGCGAGGAGCGCTACCGGGTGTCGCCCTTGATCCAGCGGGCGGCCTGTTCGGGGGCAGCCCTGGCATCCGGTTGAGGCGCGCGGCGTGGCCGAGGGGCCACGCCGCGGAGTCGTCAGCGGGGCTTGCGCTCCGGCCGGCATTCGAAGGCGAGTTCGCTGCGCCCGTCCTCGTGCAGGCTTTCCAGCCGGACCGTGAAGCCCCACAGCCGGGCCACATGTTTCATCACCTGGGTGGCGGAATCCGCATTGAGGGGGCGGCGCTGGTGCTGCCGGTGCTGCAGGGTGAGTGAACGGTCGCCGTGGATGTCCACATCCACCACCTGGATGTTGGGCTCCCGGCCGCCGAGGTTGTACTGTTCCGACAGGATCTGGCGGACACGGCGGTAGCCGGCTTCGTCGTGGATGGCGGAGATGCGCAACTTGGCGCGGCGATCATCGTCGTCCACTGCGAAGAGCTTGAAGTCCCGGATCAGTTTGGGCGAGAGGTACTGGGCGATGAAACTCTCGTCCTTGAAATTGCGCATGGCGAAGTCGAAAGTCTTGAGCCAGTCGCTGCCTGCGATGTCGGGAAACCACTGCCGGTCCTCGTCGGTGGGGTGCTCGCAGATCCGGCGGATGTCCTGCCACATGGCAAAACCCAGGGCATAGGGGTTGAGGCCCGAGTACCAAGGGGCGTTGTAGGGTGGCTGGGCGACGACGCTGGTGTGGGAGTGCAGGAACTCCAGCATGAAGCTGTCTTCCAGGCATCCTTGCTCGTACAGGGTGTTGAGGATGGTGTAGTGCCAGAACGTGGCCCAGCCCTCGTTCATCACCTGGGTCTGCCGCTGGGGATAGAAGTACTGGGCGACCTTGCGCACGATACGGACGATCTCCCGCTGCCAGGGCTCGAGAATCGGCGCATTTTTCTCGATGAAGTAGAGGATGTTCTCCTGGGGTTCGGGCGGAAAACGGTTCTTGCGTGTTTCTGCCCGCCGCTGCTCCTGCACGGGCACGGTGCGCCAGAGGTCGTTGACCTGCATCTGCAGGTAGTCCTCCCGTTCCTTTTGCCGCGCCATCTCTTTGGCCAGGCTTAGCTTGGGCGGGCGCTTGTAGCGGTCCACGCCCAGATTCATCAGCGCGTGGCACGAATCCAGCAGTTCCTCCACGGCTTCTTCGCCGTGGCGTTGTTCGCATTCCGAGATGTAGTTCCGGGCGAACAAGAGGTAATCGATGATGGCGTCCGCGTTGGTCCAGGTGCGGAACAGGTAATTGCCCTTGAAAAACGAGTTGTGACCATAACTGGCGTGGGCAATCACCAGGGCCTGCATCGTCATGGTGTTCTCTTCCATGAGGTAGGCGATGCAGGGGTTGGAGTTGATCACGATCTCGTAGGCGAGCCCCATGTGTCCCCGGCGGTAGCTTTTCTCCGTGGCCAGGAAATGCTTGCCGAAGGTCCAGTGGTGGTAGTTCACCGGCATGCCGACGGAGGCGTAGGCATCCATCATCTGCTCGGCGGTGATCACCTCGATCTGGTTGGGGTAGATGTCCAGGCCGTACTCGGTGGCAACCCGGTCGATTTCCCGATGGTACTGGTCGATAAGTTCGAAGGACCACTCCGAGGTGGCCGGCAGGCGGGGGCGGGGGGCGCGGTCGTTCATACGAGTTTCTTCTTGAACAGTTCCCGGAACACCGGGTAGATGTCAGCCAGCCCTTCGATGCGCTGCATGGCGAAGTTCTTGTGGCTTCCGGTCAGCCGCTGGTATTCCCGCCACAGGTTTTGCGGCTCGCCGGGCGTGATTTCTATGTAGGCGAAGTACTGCACCAGCGGCAGGATCTGGCTGGAGAGCAGTTCGCGGCAGTGAGGCGAATCGCTGTCCCAGTTGTCGCCGTCCGAGGCCTGGGCGCCATATACATTCCACTCGCCGTTGGCGTAACGGGCGCGCAGGATGTCGTTCATCATTTCCAGCGCGCTGGATACCACGGTGCCGCCCGACTCCCGGGAGTGGAAGAAGTCCTCCTCGTCCACTTCCTTGGCCACCGTGTGGTGGCGGATGAACACCAGCTCGATGTGTTCATAGGTCCGGTTGAGGAACAGGTAGAGCAGCATGAAGAAGCGCTTGGCGATCTGCTTCTTTTCCTCGTCCATGGAGCCGGAAACGTCCATCAGGCAGAACATCACCGCCTGGGTGGTGGGCTTGGGCTGCTTGATCCGGTTGTTGTAGCGCAGGTCGAAACTGTCGATGAAGGGGATGGCCTCGATCTTGAGCTTCAGCTTGCGGATTTCCTCTTTCAAGGCCAAGGCATCCGGATGCGTTTCCGGCTCGTGGCGCAGGAGTTCTTCCAGTTGTGCCTCGGCCTCCCGCAGCCGCTTGGCGTAGGGGGAACCCACGGCAATGCGCCGGCCCAGGGCGCCGCGCATGGAACGGATGATGTTGATGTTGGCCGGCACGCCGGTGGGCGAGTGGCCCGCCCGGACGGATCGGGTCTCGTTGATCTTGGCCAGTTGGGTCTTGATCAGATTGGGTAAGGCCAGATCGTCGAAAAAGATGTCGAGGAATTCCTCCCGGGAGAGCTGGAAGACAAAATCGTCTTCGCTTTCCCCGTCCTTGCTCGCTTTTCCTTTTCCCCGTCCCGCGCCGCCGCCCACGGGTCGATCCACCTCGTCGCCAGAGGAAAACTGGTCATTGCCCGTATACACACGCTCCCAGCGGCCCTTGCCGGAGAGGCCGAACTGGGGCTCGGACAGATCCTTGGCCGGGATGGAGACGGATTCGCCGTGGTCCAGATCGGTGATGCTGCGCCCGGAAATGGCGTCTGCCACCGCCTTGCGGATCTGGCCCTTGAAGCGGCGGAAGAAGCGTTGTCGGTTGACCGCGCTCTTGTTCTTGCTGTCAAACCGCCTGTCGATGATCTGCACCACGTTCCGTCTCCAAGCCCGATGTCAGGAGGCCTTGCGCACCCGCAGGTACCACTCGCACAACAGCCGTACCTGTTTTTCGGTATAGCCTTTTTCGATCATGCGGTTGACGAAGTCCCGGTGCTTCTTCTGCTCGTCGGCGCTGGCCTTGGCGTTGAAGCTGATCACGGGGAGCAGGTCTTCCGTGTTGGAGAACATCTTCTTCTCGATGACCGCGCGCAGCTTTTCGTAACTCGTCCAGCTCGGGTTCTTGCCGGCGTGCTGCGCGCGTGCGCGCAGCACGAAGTTCACTACTTCGTTGCGGAAATCCTTGGGATTGCTGATCCCGGCCGGTTTTTCGATCTTCTCCAGTTCGTCGTTCAGGGCCGAACGGTCGAAAATCTCGCCCGTGTTCGGGTCCCGGTACTCCTGATCCTGGATCCAGAAATCAGCATAGGTTACGTAGCGATCAAAGATGTTCTGGCCGTACTCGGAGTAGCTCTCCAGATAGGCGGTCTGGATTTCCTTCCCGATGAACTCGGCGTAGCGAGGCGCGAGGTACTCTTTGATGTAGCCCAGGTAGCGGGACTCCACCTCGGGTGGGAACTGCTCCTGGTGGATGGACTGCTCGAGTACGTACATCAGATGCACAGGGTTGGCCGCGACTTCCCGGTGGTCGAAGTTGAATACCTTGGACAGCACCTTGAAGGCAAAACGGGTCGAGAGGCCGGTCATGCCTTCGTCCACGCCCGCGTAGTCACGGTATTCCTGATAGGACTTGGCCTTGGGGTCCGTATCCTTGAGGTTTTCGCCGTCGTAGATCCGCATTTTTGAGTAAATGCTGGAGTTCTCCGGCTCCTTCAGGCGGGAGAGGGCGGCGAACTGGGCCATCATCTTCAGGGTGTCAGGAGCGCAGGGCGCTTCGGACAGCGAACTGTTGGCCAGCAACTTGCCGTAGATGCGGATCTCTTCAGAAACGCGCAGGCAGTACGGGACCTTCACCGTGTAGATACGGTCGAGGAAGGCTTCGTTGTTCTTGTTGTTCTTGAACGCCTGCCACTCGCTTTCGTTCGAGTGGGCCAGGATCACGCCATCGAAGGGGATGGCGCCAAAGCCTTCCGTGCCCTTGTAGTTGCCTTCCTGGGTGGCGGTGAGCAGAGGGTGCAGCACCTTGATCGGCGCCTTGAACATTTCCACGAATTCGAGCATGCCCCGGTTTGCCAGGCATAGGCCGCCGGAGTAGCTGTAGGCGTCCGGATCGTCCTGGGAGTAGTCCTCCAGCTTGCGGATATCGATCTTGCCGACCAGGGAAGAGATATCCTGATTGTTCTCATCGCCGGGTTCGGTCTTGGCCACTGCAACCTGTTTGAGCACAGACGGGCGCAGCTTGACGACGCGGAAGCGCGTGATGTCACCATTGAATTCGTGCAGGCGCTTGACCGCCCAGGGCGACATGATGGTATTGAGGTAGCGTCGGGGTATCCCATAGTCTTCCTCGAGGATGGGGCCATCCTCGGCCGGATCAAAAAGGCCCAGCGGCGACTCCCGGACCGGCGAGCCCTTGATGGCATAGAACGGAACCCGTTCCACCAGGTACTTGAGTTTTTCGGCCAGGGAGGACTTGCCGCCCCCGACCGGGCCCAGCAGGTAGAGGATCTGTTTCTTCTCCTCCAGCCCCTGGGCCGCGTGGCGGAAGTAGGCGACGATGCTTTCGATCACCTCTTCCATCCCGTAGAAATCGCGGAAGGCGGGATAGACCCGGATCATCTTGTTGGAAAAAATGCGCGAGAGCCGCTGGTCTCGACGAGTATCGATGAGTTCGGGCTCACCGATGGCGTGGAGCATGCGTTCTGCCGAGGTGGCGTAGGCCATCCGGTCGTGCTTGCAGATCTCCAGATATTCCTGGAGCGAAAGCTCTTCTTCCTGCGCGGCCTCAAAGCGAGACTGAAAACTGCTGAAAATGCTCATGGGGTCCTCCTGCCTGCTGTCTGATCGCTGTCCGGAGGCCGGGGGCCTCCATGCCATTATCGGTGCCACGCCTTGACCAACATCATTTCAATTGAAACCAGAATACCCTTCTCCTTGCGATCTTGGCGCACATGTTCCGATCAAGATACCGAGGCCTGCGACCATTGGAGAAGCCCGCCGGTCGGTAGTTCCTTTTCCTGGTCCCCCGAGGGCAGCCGGCAGTGCCTGGTGGCTGGAAAGCCCCGTTTCACCCATGTGATAGAATCGCGCCGAGGTGGTGCGGCGGTTTCAGGCAGGGTTTCCGGTATTCCTTGATTCTCGCGGGGTTCTGGCATTGTGGTTGCTCCATGAGTCGTTGCCAGCCTCGTAACCGTTCTCCTTTTTCTTACTAACATGCGTACCCCGCTGCCGGGCCTCGCCGGTCCGCTCGGGTGCCTTCCAGTTTTTGATAGGAATTTTCATGCAGGCTGAACAACAGACCCTGGGTCCGCTCGAGCGTCGTATTGACATGTCCCTTTCCGTGGCCGACATCGAAAAGGATGTGCAGGCCAGGCTCAAGCGCCTGTCGCGAACGGTGCGCATGGCTGGTTTCCGCCCGGGCAAGGCGCCTCTCAATTTGATCGCCCAGCAGTATGGTCCCCAGGTCCGTGGAGAAGCGGTGGCTGAGGCCGTTGAGAAAGTTTTCGGCGAGCAGGTCCGGGAGCAGAAGTTCCGTGTTGCGGGTCGTCCGCGCATCGAGCCCCGTACCAGCGAGGCTGAAGAAAGCCTCGAATTCTCTGCGGTGTTTGAGGTCTATCCGGAAATCGCCCTGGGCGACATGAGCGAGAAGGAAGTTGAGCGTCCCGTTCTGGAAGTTGGCGACGCGGAAGTGGACAAGACCCTCGAAGTGCTGCGCAAGCAGCGCCAGACCTTTGCTCAGGTGGATCGGGCTGCGGCTGATGCGGACCGGGTCGTGATCAATTTCACTGGTCGCAAGGACGGTGAGGTGTTTGCAGGCGGTCAGGCAAACGATTACCCTGTGATCGTCGGTGCAGGCAGCATGTTGCCCGAGTTTGAGGCCGCCCTGCGGGGGATGGTGGCGGGCGAGAGCAAGGTCTTCGACCTGACTTTCCCGGAGGATTACCACGCCAAGGAACTGGCCGGGCAAGCCGTGCAGTTCGAGGTGCAGGTGAACAAGGTCGAAGAGCCGCGTCTGCCGGAACTGGATGAGGAGTTTGCAAAAGCGCTGGGAGTGGCGGATGGCGATGTGGCCAAGCTGCGTGACGAAGTCCGGAGCAATCTCATGCGCGAGGTGAAAAAGCGTATCCAGTCGCGGGTGAAGGAGCAAGCGATGAATGCGGTGCTGGATGCCAATCCGATTGAAGTGCCCAAGGCGCTTGTTGATGCGGAGGCCGCGGAATTGGCCGAGGGTGCCCGCAAGGATCTGCAGGCTCGGGGCATGGATGTTCGCAACGTTCCGGTCGAGCCGGCCTGGTTTATGGATCAGGCGGTGCGGCGGGTCAAGTTGGGGCTGATTGTTGCCGAAATCGTGAAGACCCACGAGCTATATGCCAAGCCCGAGCAGGTGAAGGCGATGGTCGAAGAGTTCGCGCAGAGTTACGAGGATCCTTCCGAAGTCGTGGGCTGGTACTACGGTCAACCTCAGCGTCTGGCCCAGGTGGAGGCGCTGGTGATCGAAGATAACGTGGTGGATTGGGTGCTCAAGAGCGCCCGGGCCACTGACAAATCCGTAACCTTTGAAGAGTTGATGGGAACCGCCACATGATGAAACAACTTGGGCAAACGAATGGTCTGGGGCTGGGTCAATCCGACTGGAATCCGCAGGGGATCGGCATGATCCCCATGGTCGTGGAGCAAAGCGGTCGGGGCGAGCGGGCCTACGATATCTACTCTCGCCTGCTGAAGGAGCGAGTGGTGTTTCTGGTCGGACCGGTCAATGACGTTTCCGCCAACCTGATCGTTGCCCAGTTGTTGTTCCTCGAGTCCGAGAATCCGGACAAGGATATCTACTTCTATATCAATTCGCCCGGAGGTTCGGTGACGGCCGGTTTGGCGATCTACGACACCATGCAGTTCATCAAGCCGGACGTGAGTACCCTCTGTATCGGCCAGGCAGCCAGTATGGGGGCTTTCCTGTTGGCTGCGGGGGCAAAGGGCAAGCGCTATTCGTTGCCCAACTCGCGGGTGATGATCCATCAGCCCTTGGGTGGATTCCAGGGGCAAGCGTCGGATATCGAGATCCACGCACGGGAAATCTTGAATCTTCGGGCACGTTTGAACGATTTGATGTCCAAGCATACCGGACAGCCTGTGGAGCGCATCGAACGGGACACCGACCGGGATAACTACCTGTCGGCCGGCGAGGCGGTGGAGTACGGGCTCGTGGATCGGGTGCTGGTCAGCCGTACCGATTCTGAGTGATAGGCAACGGAGCGCGTGGGAATGACGGACAAGAAATCGGGCAGCGAGAAGCTGCTGTACTGCTCCTTCTGCGGAAAGAGTCAGCATGAGGTGCGCAAGCTGATCGCCGGCCCGTCGGTGTTCATTTGCGACGAGTGTATCGAGTTGTGCAATGACATCATTCGCGACGAGATCACCGGCGAGCAGGGGCCCAAGGGTAGCCGGGGCGATCTTCCCACGCCCAAAGAGATCTGCTCGATCCTGGACCAGTATGTGATTGGCCAGGAACAGGCCAAGCGTATTTTGTCTGTGGCGGTATACAACCACTACAAACGCCTCAAGCACTTGTCCAAGAGCGATGACGTTGAACTCGCGAAGAGCAACATTCTCCTGATTGGACCGACAGGTTCGGGAAAGACGCTGCTGGCCCAGACACTTGCCCGGCTGTTGAATGTTCCTTTTGTAATGGCTGATGCCACGACCCTCACCGAGGCTGGTTACGTCGGTGAAGATGTGGAGAACATCATCCAGAAGTTGCTGCAGAAGTGCGAGTACGAGGTTGATAAAGCCCAGCAGGGAATTGTTTACATTGATGAAATCGACAAGATTTCCCGCAAGTCCGACAACCCGTCGATCACGCGGGATGTATCAGGTGAGGGTGTCCAGCAGGCGCTGCTCAAGCTGATTGAGGGCACGGTAGCCAGTGTTCCGCCCCAAGGCGGCAGAAAACATCCCAACCAGGATTTTGTTCAGGTCGACACCACCAATATATTGTTCATCTGCGGTGGTGCGTTTGATGGGTTGGAAAAAGTGATCCTGAACCGGACCGAAAGGGTGGGGATCGGTTTCGGTGCCGAGGTCAAAAGCCGGGATGGGAAAGACAACGCCAAGACTTTGGGGAAGGTCGAGCCCGAGGATTTGGTTAAGTTTGGCTTGATTCCGGAGTTTGTGGGTCGCCTTCCGGTGGTAGCGACCCTGCGGGAATTGGACGAAACGGCGCTGATCGAAATTCTTGTCGAGCCCAAGAACGCGTTGATCAAGCAGTACCAGAAGCTGTTTGCCATGGAGGGCGTGGAACTGGAGATTCGTCCCGGTGCGCTGCAGGCAATTGCCCGCAAGGCGCTGAAGCGCCGGACCGGTGCTCGCGGGCTGCGCTCGATACTCGAGGCCGCGCTCCTTGATGTCATGTACGAACTGCCAGGAATGGAGAATGTCACGAAGGTTGTGCTCGATGAGAACATGATCGCCGGCGACGGCAAGCCAATCCTGATTTACGCTGATCAACCCAAAGTGGCCGCATCCAGCTGAACTGGGTGGCTTCCCGCGGGTCGAGGCCTTGAATTGGGGGGGATCGCCCCCAATTCGGGATGAGAGGTCAATCCAATAGGAAATACATCCATGTCAAGCAAACTCGACCTGCCCCAAGAGACCATCGAACTTCCGCTGCTCCCCTTAAGGGACGTGGTGGTCTTCCCTCATATGGTGATCCCCCTGTTTGTGGGGCGCCCCAAGTCCATCAAGGCACTCGAGAATGCGATGGACGCCGGCAAGAACATTCTTCTGGTTGCGCAGAAGTCTGCTGCGAAGGATGAGCCAGCCGCCGAAGATCTGTATTCAATCGGGTGTGTTGCCAACATCCTGCAGATGTTGAAATTGCCGGATGGTACGGTGAAAGTGCTGGTGGAAGGCGCGCAGCGAGCGCAGGTCGAGGAAATCGAGGATCTTCGGACCTTGTTCGTGGCCAAGGTCAAGCCTGTCCCTGCCGATGAGGCTCCGAACCACGAGATCGAAGCCATGCGGCGGGCGATCATCAGTCAGTTTGATCAGTACGTTAAGCTCAACAAGAAGATTCCTCCTGAAATTCTGACTTCCCTGTCCGGGATAGACGAGGCCGGTCGGCTCGCTGACACCATTGCGGCGCACCTGCCTCTGAAGCTTGAGCAGAAACAGGAGATTCTCGAGCTTTTCCCGGTCATTGAGCGGCTTGAGCGCTTGCTCGCGCAGCTGGAAACCGAACTCGACATTCTTCAGGTGGAGAAGCGCATCCGTGGCCGCGTCAAGCGGCAGATGGAAAAGAGCCAACGGGAGTACTACCTGAATGAGCAGGTCAAGGCGATCCAGAAGGAGCTTGGTGAAGGCGAAGACGGCGCTGACATCGAGGAGATGGAGCGCCGGATAAAATCTGCAGGCATGACGAAGGAGGCTTTGAGCAAAGCCCAGGCCGAGTTGAAGAAGCTTCGCCTCATGTCTCCCATGTCCGCTGAGGCGACGGTAGTTCGCAATTACATCGATACGCTTACCAACCTGCCGTGGAAGAAACGCAGCAGGATCAGCAAGGATCTTGCCGCGGGGGAGAAGATCCTCGACAAGGACCACTACGGACTCGAGAAGGTCAAGGAGCGCATCCTTGAATACTTGGCTGTCCAGCAGCGCGTGGAAAAGGTCAAGGCGCCCATTCTGTGTCTCGTTGGGCCCCCGGGGGTTGGAAAGACGTCTCTTGGCCAGTCCATTGCCAAAGCGACCAATCGGAAGTTTGTCCGCATGTCGCTGGGTGGGGTGCGCGACGAAGCCGAGATCCGTGGACACCGGCGTACTTATATCGGGTCAATGCCGGGCAAGATCCTGCAGAACATGTCGAAGGTTGCTGTACGTAATCCCTTGTTCCTGCTGGATGAAGTGGACAAGATGGGGATGGATTTCCGTGGCGATCCCAGTTCGGCGCTTCTGGAAGTCCTGGATCCGGAGCAGAACAGCACGTTCGTGGATCACTACGTGGAGGTGGAGTTTGACCTTTCCGACGTGATGTTCGTCGCGACTGCCAATACGCTGAATATTCCTGCGCCCCTGCTGGATCGAATGGAAGTGATTCGCCTGTCAGGGTACACCGAAGACGAAAAGGTCAACATTGCCCAGCGTTATCTGTTGCCCAAGCAGATCAAAAACAACGGCTTGAAGGCTGACGAGATTTCGGTGACGGAAGATGCGGTGCGTGACGTCATCCGCTACTACACGCGGGAGGCAGGTGTCCGCAGCTTGGAGCGGGAGGTTTCAAAGATCTGTCGCAAGGTGGTTAAGGCGCTGGTCCTGAAGAAGCGTAGCCGCAAGGTTGTGGTGAATGCCAAGAATCTGGATAAGTTCTTGGGGGTTCGACGTTACAGTTTCGGCATGGCCGAGAAGGAGAACCAGATTGGGCAGGTGACCGGGCTGGCGTGGACCGAGGTGGGGGGAGAATTGCTGACCATCGAATCAGTTGTGTTGCCCGGCAAGGGCAAAACGGTTACCACCGGGAAGCTGGGCGAGGTGATGCAGGAGTCGATTCAGGCTGCGCTGACGGTAGTACGCAAGCGTTCGGCGGATTTGGGTATTGCGGAGGATTTCTACCAAAAGAGCGACCTGCATATCCACCTTCCCGAAGGCGCGACCCCAAAAGACGGCCCGAGCGCGGGTATTGCGATCGCTACGGCTATCGTTTCTGTTCTGACCGGCATTCCTGTCCGGGCAGATGTGGCAATGACTGGCGAGATCACGCTGAGGGGTGAGGTTCTACCGATCGGTGGCTTGAAGGAAAAGCTGCTCGCGGCTCATCGGGGTGGCATCCGGGTGGCGTTGATTCCGGAAGAGAACGTGAAGGATCTCGTAGATATCCCCGAGAACATCAAGGGTGCTCTCGAGATCATCCCCGTGCGGTGGTTCGATCAGGTGCTGGATGTGGCTTTGGCTGACAAACCAAAACCTATCGCAGGCAAAAGTGGAGAGTCTGAGCTTGCGCCGATCGGGGAAGCGTCCCCTGCCCAGGGTGTTTCCGGTGTGTTGACACATTAGATGCGAGGCGTGGGGGAAGAGGGTTTTTGTCTTCCCGCCACAGCACCTACCGGGCATGCAAATTTCTTGCCGGTAAGCTGTAAACCCGCTTGACACAAGGTTTTCCGGCTTGCTATAAAAGACTGCGCAGGTCTTCCCCTGTGCTCGACTATCCATATACGAGGGGGCTTACGTGAATAAGTCGGAATTGATTGATCAGATTGCCAAACAGGCTGACATCTCCAAGGCCGCAGCAAGCCGGGCACTGGACGCAGCCATTGGCGCGATCAAGACTTCGCTGAAAAAGGGTGGGACGGTTACTTTGGTCGGTTTTGGGTCTTTTTATGTCGGTAAGCGCGCCGCGCGTACCGGTCGCAATCCCCGGTCTGGTGAATCCATCAAGATCAAGGCTGCGAAGGTGCCGAAATTCAGGGCTGGAAAAGCGCTCAAGGATGCAGTAAACTGACGGGCTTTGCTGCAGCAGATAGACGGGTGCTTAGCTCAGCTGGTAGAGCGTCGCCCTTACAAGGCGAATGTCGGCGGTTCGATCCCGTCAGCACCCACCAACGTGACCAGCGTTGGTATCTGAACAGTAAATTCCATGAAAAAACGGCCTTTGTGGCCGTTTTTTTTGCCCGAGTTATCGCGTCTGCTGCCTGAACATGTGCGGGGTCGTTATAATTCAGAGTCGGTTTTGAGTTGTCAGCCGAAAAAGGAGTGGTAGTTCAGTCGGTTAGAATACCGGCCTGTCACGCCGGGGGTCGCGGGTTCGAGTCCCGTCCACTCCGCCAGTTCCATGCAAAGGCGAACGGGTGTTCGCCTTTTTTGTTTCGTGTGCTGACTATCCTTGGTAATTGCTGTCGCTGCCAAGCTTCCCTCAACTGTTGGAACCCCGTATCGCCATGTTTGACGCCGTACGAAACAACAAACGAATTGTTCAGATTTTCTTGCTGCTGATCACCTTGCCGTTTGCACTGTGGGGGGTGGATTCCTATGTGCGTAATGCCAGTGACGCGAGTGGGGATGTGGCCACGATCGGTGAGATGAAAATCTCGCAGCAGGAATGGCAGAGTATTTTGCGTGAACGCCAGGACAGACTGCGTCAGCAGATGGGTGGGCGTTTTGATTCGCAAATGCTCGACTCCCCTGGGGTTCGCGCCGAGATTCTCGATGGCGCCGTTGAAGAGCGCCTGTTAATGCTTCAAGCGCACCGTGGCCAGCTTGCCCTTGGGGATGATCAGTTGAGGGAGATCATTGCTGGAATCCCCGCCTTGCAAGAGAACGGTCAGTTCTCCAAGGCGCGGTATAGCTCGTTGCTCAAGGCTCAGGGGCTTACTGAAGGAGGGTTCGAGGCTCGTCTCCGCCAGGATGAAACCTTGCGGCGTCTGGCCTCGTCGATTGGTGGAACCACGATCGTTTCGGGCGTGATCGGTGAGCGGTGGTTGGCAATTCAGCGGGAGAGCCGTGAAGTTGCACAAGCCGTGTTGTCCCCCGAAATGTATGTGTCTCAGGTCAAGTTGTCCCCTGACGCTGCCAAGACTTATTACGAGTCCAACCGCCGGCTGTTTGAAGTTCCCGAACAGATCAAGGTCGCGTATGTGGTGTTCAACGCCGAAGCCTTGTCCCAACAGGTTACGGTGAGTGAAGGTGAGATTAAGGCTTTCTACGATGCCAATCAGGGGCGTTACGGACAAGGGGAAGAGCGGCGTGCCAGCCATATCTTGATCCCCGTGCCGAAAGACGCACCCGAGGAACAGGTGCTGGCGGCGAAGTCGAAGGCTGATGGGTTGATGAAGCAGTTGCAAGCCAATCCTGGAGCATTCGCCAAGCTGGCAAAAGAGCATTCACAGGACCCGGGTTCTGCCGCGAAAGGTGGCGATCTTGGATTCTTTGGCCGGGGGATGATGGTCAAGCCGTTTGAAGACGCCGCTTTTGCTTTGGCCGAAGGCAAAGTGAGCGACGTCGTTCGCTCGGATTTCGGGTTCCACATCATTCACCTGACAGGTGTCAAGCCTGCGAAGGCGAAAGCGCTTCAGGACGTGAGTGGCGAGATTGCTGCCGAGTTGAAACGCCAGAAGTCTTCCAAGAACTTTGGCGAAGCCGCAGAGACTTTCTCAAACATGGTGTATGAGCAGGCTGACAGCCTTGAGCCGGTGGCGGAAAAGCTGAAGCTCAAGGTATTGCACAGCGATTGGGTGACCAAAGGACGGTTGGTGCCTCCGCTGAATCAGCCCAAGGTTGAAGCGGCCCTGTTCTCGGACGACGCCATCAAGAATGGCCGCAACATTCCCGCTGTGGATGTTGGGGGGAATACCCTGATTTCCGCCCGGGTGATGGAACACAAGGCCTCTACTCTTCGGCCGTTCGACGAAGTGCGAGTGGAGATCGAAAAGCGGTTGGTGCTGGACGAAGCGCTGAAGCTTGCGGCGAAGGACGGCAAGAGCAAGCTGGAGCTTTTGGCAAAGGGCGAGACGGTAGACGGTGTGACGTGGAGCTCGGCGCGCAAGGTTGCACGCCTGACTGCTACAGGATTGGCCCCTTCGGCCGAGCGGGCCGTCTTCTCGGCAAAAACGGAGAAGTTGCCGGCCTTCGTCGGCGCCGAGGTGCCGGGTGTTGGTTTCCAGTTGTTCCGGATTTCGGCTGTGGAGCGCCCGGCAATCCAAACGGGGGACGACAAGGACAAGCAGATGAAGGAGCGGTTTGCCCAGCTGTTCAATCAGGAAGACCTGGGGGCGTATCTGAGGGCTCTGAAGCAGCGCTTCCCGGTAAAAATCAACGAGTCCGCGCTCGAAGTCCGGGAGCGGTAAGACGCGCGCTAGTGCGCATGTTCGCCAACAAGGGCCCTGTCGTACAGGGCCCTTGTTGTTTGGGGCGAATGAAACGGGGAAAAGGCTTCAGCAGGGGGCCCGGGTGCGCATGGGTCAGGACGCGGAACTGGCCAGGATTGACTCCAGTTCGTGGCGCCCTGCCGGAGACGCCATCACAATCAGCGCTTGGCCAGCCTCCAGCGGGAATTCGTGCCCTGGGTTGAATACCCAGTCGCCGGCCACCCGGACAGCCAGCAAGATGAAGCTGGTGCTGGTCAGTGCCAGGGCGGAGAGCGGACGGCGCTCGAAGTTGGCTGGGATCGTGACCTCCTCGAGCCTCAGCCGATGTTCCGAACGGAGCATCTCGTCCAGAAAGGTGATGACCTGAGGGCGAATCATCGCCGCAGCGATGCGCATGCCGCCGGTGAAATCCGGTGATACCACTGTGTCCGCGCCTGCCTTGCGCATCTTGTCAATGTTGCGAACCTCGTGGCATCGGGCCACGATCCGTGCCTTCGGGTTCAATTGACGGGCCGTCAACACGATCATCAGGTTGCGGCTGTCGTCACCCGTCACGGCAAATACCCCCTTCGCGTCTTCGATGTCGGCGGCGATCAACATGTCGTCGTCGCTCGCATCGCCGTGCAGATAGAGCAGGCCGGCGTTGCGCTCCTTCTGCTGCAGGAGCATCTCCAGGTCTTCGTCGATGGTAACGAAGTGCCGGTTGGTGGCTTCCAGCTCTTGGGCCACATTGCGCCCGACGCGACCGTAGCCGCAGATGATGTAGTGACCGTGAAGTTTGCGGATCAGCCGTTCCATACGTTTGCGTGCCCAGGCGGAATTGAGATCAGTTTCGAGGAAGAAGACGGTCAGAGCCGAGAACAGGAACCAAAGGGTTCCCAGCCCTGCGCCACCGACAAACATGGCGAAGACCCGGCCCCATGGCTTGTGAGAGAGATCGACGATTTCTCCGTAGCCGATGGTGGCGATGGTGATGAAGGTCATGTAGATCGCGTCGATCCAGGATGTCTGGGGGCCTCCGATTAGCTTGAAGCCGATGCTGCCCACGATGGACAGGACGAACAGCAAAACCCCGCCCCAGAGCATCTTGTTGTAGACGCGGCGAGCGTTGACGGGCAGATGTTTTTCCATGGATGGTTCGAGCAATCAATCAGGTTTCAGCTTTTCGGGTACTGACGCCTGCGCTCCCGCAGGCTGCGCACCAAGTTCCATCGCCACATGCCCCACACGACCAGATAGCCCAGTGCGGAGAGAGAGCTGGCAAGCAGTACAAGCCCGATGGCGAGCGGTTGCCCCAATCCGCTCATCCAGTCCAGCGTCTGGGCGAGCCAGGCGCTGACGGAGCCATCCCACTCAGGCGGCGGTGTCAGCTCGCCCGGGTCTTGTCCGAGTACCCAATTGCCCATCGCGAACGCTGCGAAATAGAGTGGAGCGATGGTCAGCGGGTTGGTGTAGAGGGTGCATAGCAGCGCCAATGGCAGATTGACCCGGAAGATCAGACAGCCGACAGTCGCCCCGAGCATCTGCAAGGGGCCGGGAATTAGTCCGCAGAACATCCCGATCGCAACGCCACCGGCAGCCGAATGGCGATTGAGATGCCAAAGGCGGGGATGCGTCAGTGTCTGGCCGAACATGGCCAGCCAGCGATTCTCTCGGATTTGTTCAGCGGAGGGCAGGTAGCGCCGCAGTAGCTTGCGCATGGATGTCGGGGAGAGCCGGACTCGATGGTTGCGTATCCCTCGAGTCCTTCATCAGTAAACAAAGTAATGAAACAGTACTTGAATACCACATCGGGCGGCGGGCCAGAAGGGACTATGCCTCTTGCGGCAGCGTTTGCGGCGGCAAGGCCAGTGCATTCAGGATGGTAAACAAGAAAAACCCGGCATCGAGCCGGGTTCAGAGGTGAGCGACCCCTTGCGGGGCCGCGTTGGATAAGCGCCGCAGTACTCAGGCTGCTTTGGCTTTTTCCTCACCACCCACAAAGAAGCTGGCGATGTAGAGCACCAGACCAATCAGGAACACCACGCCAGTGAACTCACGCATCCAGTAGAACAGGCTGATCTGGTCCTGCGCCTGCATGAACGGGATGGGGCTGGCGGAGAAGCGCTGCAGCCACACTTGGAGGATACCGGCGGCGGTGAGGAACAGCGTGATGAACACCATGGCGATGGTCATCAGCCAGAACGCCCACATTTCCACTACCTGTGCCCGGTCAGAATTGGCAGCACGACCGCGCATCAGCGGCATGGCATAGCTGATGATGCAGAGCACGACCATGGCGTAGGCGCCGTAGAAGGCCATGTGGCCATGAGCGGCGGTGATTTGTGTGCCGTGGGTGTAGTAGTTGACCGGAGCCAGGGTGTGCAGGAAGCCCCACACGCCAGCACCCAGGAAGGCCATCACGCCGGTACCCAAGGCCCACAGGGTGGCGGCACGATTGGGATGCTCGCGACGGCGACGGTTCACCATGTTGAAAGCAAACACAGTCATGGCGAAGAAGGGGATGGGTTCCAGCGCGGAGAACACGCTACCCCACCATTGCCAGTATTCCGGCGTGCCGATCCAGTAGTAGTGGTGTCCCGTCCCGATGATGCCGGTGATCAGGGTCAGCGTGATGATCACATACAGCCACTTCTCGATGACTTCCCGGTCCACGCCGGTCACCTTGATCAGTACGAAGGCCAGCAGGGAGCCCAGGATCAGTTCCCACACGCCTTCCACCCAAAGGTGCACCACCCACCACCAGTAATACTTGTCCAGCACCAGATTGGAGGGGTTGTAGAAGCTGAACAGGAACATCACGGCCAGCCCCCACAGACCGATCAACAGAACGGTGCTGATCGCCGTCTTGCGTCCCTTCAGTACGGTCATGGTGATATTGAACAGGAACGCCAGGGCGACCACCACGATGCCCAGCTTCGTCACCAGCGGCTGTTCAAGGAACTCCCGCCCCATGGTTTCGAGCAGGTCGTTGCCGGTCAGGCTGGCCAGTGTGGCATACGGCAGCGAGAGGTAGCCGACAACGGTCAATGCCCCTGCCACCAGGAAGATCCAGAACAGGGCAACGGCCAGTTTTGGACTATACAGCTCGGTTTCCGATTCCTCCGGAATCAGGAAGTAGGCGCCCCCCATGAAGCCGAACAGCAGCCACACGATGAGCAGGTTGGTGTGTACCATCCGTGCCACGTTGAACGGAATGGCGGGGAACAGGAAGTCCCCGATCACGTACTGGAGGCCGAGGATCAGGCCAAACAGCACCTGCCCGGCAAAGAGGCCAATCGCCGCCATGAAATATAGCCGCGAGACCGCCTGGGATTTGTATTGCATGGTTATTGCTCCTATCAAGACCCGATACGGTGCCGTTTAGCCCTCGATGTTGGGCGGCCAGTTAGCCGTGTTGATTTCCGAGGTGTACTTCAGGAATGCCACCAGATCGTCCAGCTCCTTTTCGGACAGGTTGAATTGGGGCATCTGACGACGGCCCGGGGCGTTGGTCGGCTGGGACTTGATCCATGCCTTGATGAAATCACCGCCGCGGCGCTTATACACGTTGCCCAGCTCCGGCGCGTAATAGGCTCCCTCCCCAAGGAGCGTATGGCAGCCGATGCAGTTGCGTGTTTCCCATATTTTCTTGCCCGCGATCACCTGAGGTGTCAGGTTTTCGCGGTTATCGCGCTTCGGTAGCGCACCCGTGGTGTCAAACGTGAGTGCGAGGAACAACAGGAGGAAAAATACTGTCCCCCCGTAGAAGATGTTCCGCGCCATCGAGGTTGTGAATGTCCCGCTCATGGAGCCCTCCCAAATAGACAGGCTGCGGTTCGCAGCGTGGCGGAATGTTCCTGCCGGGGGGCAAGGGGTCGCTTTGACGTTTGCTAAAAAGGGGGGCGCGGTCCGCGATTGGGGGGGGCTTCCTGCTATTGCCGGCAAGCCCCTCGTGGCATAGTGCTCGCTTATTTCCGGATTTTTTGCGAAGGATGGCAGCTGTGTTCGTGCGGGTATTTGTTGCTTTGGTGTTTTCGCTCGCGATGGCCTCGGTGGGGGCAACCGAGCTCAAGGACTTGCCGGGTGCAGTGGCACCGCCGGTGACGCTGCAGGATGTGGATGGCCGCACCCATCGGTTGGGGGACTTCCAGGGGCGCCTGGTGCTGGTCCATTTCTGGGCGACCTGGTGCCCGCCCTGCATGGATGAAATGCTATCGCTGGAGGCGCTGGAACGGCGCCTGGGCAAGGAACGCCTGACTGTCCTGGCGATCAACATTGGCGAGAGCCGGGAAAAGATCCGCCAGTTTGTGGACCACATGTCCTTGGACTTGCTGGTGCTCAGGGATACGGACATGGGGGTATTCCGCCAGTGGGGCGGCAAGGCGGTCCCCTCCACCTGGGTGGTGGACGGCGGGCAGCGGGTCAGGGCGGTGGCGGTAGGGGAGCGGGTTTGGGACGATGCGGCCATCGTCAAGCGTCTCGAAACCATTGGCCGACCCACCCGGCAACCCTGACTGCCCAAGGTTGGATGGCGTTGTGCTTGCTCGCAGGCAGGGGGCGGTTTAGCCTTCGCTTTCGGCTGTGCGGGCGCCCTGCCGGGCGGGCGCGGCCACCAACGTCTCCACCACGCGGGGAAAGGCCAGGGAGCCTGTGCCCCGTCTGCCAAAAGGAAACACTCAATGGATCGTCGCAACTTCATGAAAGCCGCTGCCGCCGGTGCGGCTGTCACCGTGATGCCCCGAGGCTTCGCCGCTACCGGTGAATCCCGTCCTTGGCGGACCTTTGAAGTCACAACCCGGGTTGAGCTCGTTCAGGCGCAGGGGCTTTGCCGCGCCTGGCTGCCGCTGCCGCTCGCGCAACCGACCGACTACTTCAAGATGCTGGGCAACGAGTGGAAAGGCAACATGGCGCAAGCCACTGTGCTGACCGAGGCCCGTTACGGGTCCGGCCTGCTGGCGGTGGAGTGGAAAGACGGTGAGGCCGCCCCGGTGGTTGAGCTGGTTTCCCGATTCCAGACCCGTAACCGCAAGGTGGATTTGAATGTGGCGGGGATGGTTCCCCAGGAGGACCCGGCTCAGCTCAAACTGTATCTCGCGCCTACGGAATACATTCCCACCGATGGCATCGTCCGCGATACGGCGCAGCGCATCGTGCGCGAGGCCAAGGCCCGGACCGACCTGGAGAAAGCCCGCGCCATCTACGACTGGGTGGTGGAGAACACAGTGCGTGACCCCAAGACCCGAGGCTGTGGGGTGGGGGACGTGAAGTACATGCTTGAAGCCAATGCCCTGTCCGGTAAATGCGCGGACCTCAATGCGATCTTCGTGGGCCTGGCCCGGGCTGCCGGCATTCCGGCGCGGGACGTGTACGGCATCCGGGTGGCCAACTCGGACCGGGGCTACAAATCCCTCGGCAAGGCTGGCGACATTACCAAGGCGCAGCACTGTCGCGCTGAGTTCTATCTGGCCGGCCACGGCTGGGTGCCGGTGGACCCCGCCGACGTGCGCAAGGTGATCTTGGAAGAGAAGCCCGGGCTGACCCTGAACGACGACATCGTGAAGGAGGCGCGGAGCATGCTCTTCGGCGGTTGGGAAATGAACTGGCTGGCCTACAACTACGCCCACGATCTCAGCCTCCCGGGCTCGGCCGGGGCGAAGGTCCCGTTCCTGATGTATCCGCAGGCGGAAAGCGCACAGGGCCGTCACGACAGCCTCGACCCCGACAATTTCAAGTACCGCATCTCGTCGCGGGAAATCACCACCTGAACCCGATAGGCGGGTTCCTGCCCGCCTGTGATCCCATGTCCAGCCACCGTGAGTACGCCCGCCTCGCCGCAGCCGGCTGGCCGGGTACATGCGGTGGCGGGCGGATGTCGCGCAACGACCAAAGGGTAGTCCATTGAGCACCAAGGATCTCAGCCAACTCAAGATCGATCGTCAGTCGCAGCCGGAAGCGGCGCACGGGCTTCGGCCCTGGCTGATCGGGGGGGCGGTGCTCGCCATCCTGGCTGGTAGCGTCTGGTGGGCGGTCGGAGCCAGTCCGATTGCGGTGGAAACAGCGAATGTGGGTACCAGTTATCCCTACCAGGCTCTCACGGTGCTCAATGCGTCGGGTTATGTGGTGGCGCAGCGCAAGGCGGCAGTTTCCTCCAAGGCGTCCGGCCGGCTGGAATGGTTGGGGGTGGCCGAAGGGTCCGTGGTCAAACAGGATCAGGTGGTTGCCCGGCTGGAGAGCCGTGACGTACGGGCTCAGGCGGACCAGGCCCGGGCCGCGCTGGGGGTTGCCCAAGCTGGTGTCGGCCAGGCCCGGGCGGAACTGACGGAGGCGGAAGCGGCGTGGCGGCGTACGGCTGATCTTGCGGCCCGGAAATTCGTGGCGGCCTCCGCGGTGGACAGCGCCCAGGCACGCCTGGCGCGGGCACAGGCGGGGGTGGCCAGCGCTGGCGCGGCGGTCAGGGCCGCGGAAGCAGCCGCCCGGGTGGCGCAGGTGGCGGTGGAGCAAACCGAGATCCGCGCCCCGTTCGACGGCGTGGTCCTGACCAAGACCGCCAACGTGGGCGACATCCTCACGCCATTTTCCTCGGCGTTGGACACCAAGGGAGCGGTGGTCACCCTGGCGGACATGAGCACGCTGGAAGTGGAGGCGGATGTCTCGGAGTCCAGCGTTGCCCGGATCCAGCCGGGGCAGCCCTGCGAAATCCAGCTCGATGCCTTTCCGGAGGTGCGCCTGCGCGGCGAGGTCAGCCGGCTCGTACCCACCGTCGATCGGGCCAAGGCAACGGTGATGACCAAGGTCCGTTTTGTCGACCGGGACTCCCGTGTGCTGCCGGAGATGAGCGCCAAGGTGGCTTTTCTCTCCGCCCCGGTGCCGCCTGAACGCCGTCAGCCGCTCACGGTGGTGAATCCGGAGGCGGTGGCCACTCGGGGCGAGCAGCGCGTGGTGTTCCTGGTGGAGGGGGATGCCGTGCGCCAGACCCCGGTTCAGGTGGGGGAACGGCTCGGTGAGTCCGTGGCGGTGTCCGGCGTCAAGACCGGGCAGAAGGTGGTCTTGCGGCCACCGCCGGAGCTGCGGGATGGCGCAACGGTCAAGGTGGGCGGCAAGGGCTAGGCCACAATGGGGACGCTCATCAGCCTGCGCGGGGTCAGCAAGAGCTACCGCCGTGGTGCCCAGACCGTGCCGGTGCTGAGCGCCATCAGTATCGACATTGCCGAGGGAGAGTTTCTGGCCTTGATGGGGCCTTCTGGCTCCGGAAAAAGTACCTTGCTCAATCTGGTGGCGGGTATCGACCGGCCGGATGCCGGCCAGCTGGTGGTGGCGGGCACCGACATCGGGCGCCTGCCGGAGTCCGCGCTGGCGGACTGGCGGGCGAGCCACGTGGGGTTCATTTTCCAGTTCTACAACCTCATGCCCGTGCTTACCGCCCTCGAAAACGTGGAACTGCCCCTGCTGCTGACCCGATTGTCCCGTCGCGAGCGGCGGCAGCGGGCGGAAATCGCCCTCGACCTGGTGGGCTTGGCGGACCGGATGGAGCATGTGCCGGCAGAGCTTTCCGGCGGGCAGCAGCAGCGGGTCGCCATCGCCCGGGCGCTGATCACCGACCCGACCCTGGTGGTGGCCGACGAGCCCACGGGGGATCTGGACCGGGAATCCGCCGGCGAAATTCTGGGCCTCATGCAGCGGCTCAACCGCGAACTGGGCAAGACGATCATCATGGTCACCCACGATCAGCGGGCGGCCGGGTACGCCCACGCCATCATGCACTTGGAAAAAGGCGAGCTCTCCGGCCGGGAGGAAGTCCGCCAGGCAGCCCCTCTTTAGGCGCCCATGGTCAGCCTGCGCCTGATCCTCAAGAATGCGCTGCGCCACAAGCTGCGCACCGGGCTGACGGTGCTCGGACTGGTGATCTCCGTGCTCGCCTTCGGTCTGTTGCAAACGGTGGTGGATGCCTGGTACGCGGGGGCGGAGAGCGCGTCTGCGGCGCGGCTGGTGACCCGCAATTCCATTTCACTGGTGTTTCCGTTGCCATTGACCTACCGGGCCAAGCTGCGGAGCGTGGATGGGGTGCGGAGCGTCAGCAACGCCAACTGGTTCGGCGGCATTTACAAGGAGCCCAAGAACTTCTTTCCCCAGTTCGCGGTGGATGCCGCCACCTACCTGCCCATGTATCCGGAATTCGTCATCCCGGAAGATGCGTTGCGGGGTTTCCTCAGGGACCGCAAGGGGGCGGTGGTGGGGCGCAAGCTTGCCGACACTTATGGATTCCAGCTCGGTGACACGGTGACGCTCAAGGGCACCATCTTCCCCGGCAACTGGGATTTCGTGATCCGGGCCATCTATGATGGCCGCGAGCCCAAGACGGATACCGCCCAGTTCCTGTTCCACTGGGACTATCTCAACGAAACCCTCCAGCGCACCGTTCCCCGCCGTGCCAATACCGTCGGCGTGTATGTGCTGGAACTGGCGGACCCGGCCCGGGCGGCGGAGGTGAGCCGGGCCGTGGATGCCATGTTCCGAAACAGCCAGGCGGAAACGCTTACCGAAACCGAAAAGGCCTTCCAGCTTGGCTTCGTGTCCATGACCGAGGCCATCGTCGTGGCCATCCGCGTCGTTTCGTTCGTGGTGATCGTCATCATCATGGCGGTGATGGCCAACACCATGGCCATGACAGCGCGTGAGCGGACGGCTGAGTACGCCACCCTCAAGGCACTGGGTTTTGGCCCCGGTTTCATCGGCCGGCTAATCGTGGGCGAGAGCCTGGCGATTGCTCTGGCGGGCGGGCTGGCGGGCATTGTGCTCACCCTGCCTGTGGCGGCTGCCTTTGGCAGTGCCATGGGTTCGCTGTTCCCGGTGTTCCAGGTGTCGCCCGCCACGCAGGCCCTGCAGTTGGCGGCAGCGCTGACGGTTGGACTGGTGGCGGCGCTGGCGCCCACCTGGCGGGCGATGCGGGTGCCGGTTGTGGAGGGGCTACGCCATGTGGGCTGATGCGCATGCCGGGGGGCGGCAATGAGGTTGCCGCTTGCTTACAGCCTGCGCAATCTGCGTGCCCGCAAGCTCACCACGGTACTCACCGCCGGGGGGATGGCCCTGGTGGTGTTCGTGTTCGCCACGGTGCTGATGCTGGAAGAGGGGTTGCGCCAGACCCTGGTGGAAACCGGGTCGGCCGACAACGTCGTCGTCATCCGCCGTGGTTCGGAAACCGAGGTGCAAAGCGGTGTCGAGCGGGCTCAGGCTGCAGTGGTCGAGAGCCTGCCCCAGGTGGCCCTGGGCGAGGGTGGGGCGCCACTGATGTCCAAGGAGACAGTGGTTCTCATCTCCCTCTTGAAGCGGGGTACCGACAAACCGGCCAACGTGATCATCCGTGGCATGGGGGCGAACGGGCTGTTGCTCCGGCCTCAGGTTCGGATTGCGGCCGGGCGCATGTATCGCCCGGGCGCGGCGGAGGTGGTGGCGGGCCGCTCCATCGCCGATCGTTTTGAAGGGGGCGGACTGGGGGAGACGATGCGCTTTGGCGGACGGGACTGGCAGGTGGTCGGTGTGCTGGAGAGTGGGCGGACCGGCTTTGATTCCGAGATATGGGGGGATGCGGAACAGCTCATGGCCGCCTTTCGCCGACCGGTCTTCTCTTCCCTGCTGTTGCGCCTGAACAGCGTGGAGGGCTTCGATGCGCTGCGCCAGGCCATGGAAGACGACCCGCGGATCAAGCTCGAGGCCAAGCGGGAAAGCCAGTACTACGCCGACCAGTCAGAGGTGTTGGCCCGGTTCATCCGCTACCTGGGGGTGACCTTGTCGGTCATTTTCTCGCTGGGTGCCATCATCGGAGCCATGATTACCATGTATGCGGCCGTGGCCACCCGGGTCGGGGAGATCGGCACCTTGCGCGCCCTGGGCTTCCGCCGGGGCAGCGTGCTTGCGGCCTTTCTCGCCGAGTCGCTGATGCTGGGCCTGATTGGCGGGTTGGTCGGGTTGGGGCTGGCCTCGGCGATGCAGTTCTTTTCCATCTCCACCATGAACTGGCAGTCTTTTGCCGAACTGGCTTTTACCTTCACCCTGACTCCCGGCATCGCCCTGCAGAGCCTTGTTTTTGCCCTGGTCATGGGGTTCGTGGGCGGGTTCCTCCCGGCGTTTCGTGCTGCGCGGATGGAGATCGTGACGGCGCTGAGGGCGTCCTGATCCCGCACGGGCGTGTGTGCATGGCTGCAGGGGCGTTCGCGCCGGTAGCGCCCGGATCTCCGCGTCCCCTATCAAGAATCCCGTCCCCTGGCCGAAAGCACAGGGAAAGGGCGGGCGGCCAACGCCCGGCCATTGATCCCGAACCGGGTGGCGATACGCCACCCTCGCCGATGTACCCGGCTTCCCCGGCTGGTCGGAGCGCTGCATTTGAAACGAGAAATCATTGCCACCCGCGATCTGGATATGGGCATGTTCGTGGCCGAACTCGACCGTCCCTGGGTCGGTTCGCCCTTCCTGCTTCAGGGGTTTCTGATCGAAAGCGAAGACGACCTGTCGGAGTTGCGGGGGTGCTGCAAGTTCGTCTACGTAGACCGGACGCGCTCCGTGGGAGCACACAAGCGGGAGGAAGTGGTGGAGCGCGCCAAACCGGAAGCCGTGCGTGCGGCCCCCCGTGGTCCGGAGATGTCGGCCCGCCGCGAACCCGGCAAGTCCCTGAGCTTCCACGAGGTGGTCCGGATGCTCAAGGAAGGGGGGGCTCCGCCACCCCCGGCAACCGGGGAGAGCGGTTCCCCGCCCCAACCCCAGGGTGTGACCATGCGGGCGGGCTCAACCTTGCCATCGGCCAGCCTGGTGCTCGAAGCCGATCCGGCACGCCTCGGCGGTTCGGCCGGTGGGGGCATGTCCGGCCTGCTCCAATCCGTGGGCGGGCTGTTCCGGCGCAACGACGACGATGCCCAGGCCCGGGCCCGCAACCTCAAGGTGGTGCCGGATGCGCCGGAGCAGCCCCGGCGCTTTGGCGGGTTTACGGTCACGGTCTACGAAGACGCCACCACGGTGGAAGAGGAATTGGTGGCAAGCGCCCCCATCTTCGTCCAGGCTCAGCAGGTGGTGGATCAGCTCATGCAGGATATCGAGCAGAACCGGGCGCCGGATGTGGCCAAGGTGCGCGATACCGTGGGCTGCATGGTGCAGAGCGTGATGCGCAACTCGGACGCCCTGGTGTGGCTCACCAAATTGCGCAGCACTGACCAGTATTCCTACGACCACGCCTTGGACGTTTCGGTCCATGTGATGGTCTTTGGTCGTTTTGTCGGGCTGCCCGAGGACCAGCTCAATTTGTTGGGCATGGCGGCCTTGATGCAGGACGTGGGCAAGATCCGGATTCCGGACGCACTGCTGCAGAAGCCCGGAAAGCTGAGCGAGCTGGAGATGAAACTGGTCAAGACCCATGTCTTCCGTTCCATGGAACTGGTGCGGAAGGACCCGGAACTCCCTGCGGCCGTGGCCGAGATCGTGGAGCGCCATCACGAGCGCTTTGACGGCAGTGGCTACCCGAAGGGACTCAAGGGGGAACAGATCGGGGTGCTGCCGGAAATGTCCGGCCTGGTGGACTGCTACTGCGCCATGGTGCGCAGCAAGCCCTACGCCGAGGCCCTGCGCCACCAGGTGGCGCTGGAGGAGATCAACCGCATGCGCGGCACCCTCTTCAGCGAACCCATCGTGGACCAGTTCATCCAGTGTTTCGGTCTTTACCCGATCGGGACGCTGGTGGAGCTCAACACGGGGGAGGTGGCGGTGGTGATCGCCCAGAACCGGGTGCGCCGGCTCAAGCCCCGGGTGATGGTGTTGCTCGGCCCGGACAAGGCGGCCAACAAGTATCCCCCCACCCTCGACCTGCTCTACGACCCGCTCACCCCGGCGGGCGACGCCTACCGCATCGTACGGGCGCTGGAGCCCAACGCCTACGGCATCAATCCGCAGGAGTTCTACCTGGCATGAGCGCCCTTGCCTGGTCGCCCACGGGCGGTCCGCGTTTCCGTGTGGGGGCGGATCGGGCTGTCGCCCCAGGGGGAGCGGTGCAGCGCGGTGAACAGGACGGCCCCCACTCTCCTGCCGCCACGGCCGTGCCCCGAAGCTCCGGGTGGCGGCGGTGAACACCCGCGCCCAGGAACAGCTGCCGTCCAGGGCCGATGCCTCCGGCCGGGAACCCGTGCACCTGGCCTTGGACGAGGCGAGTGTGGCGCTGCGCCTGGCCGAGTTCGGCCTGGACCGGGGCGCCGCCTCGACGGTGAGCGCCTTTGCCGGGGTCTATGCCGGGGAGGCCCTGGGGCTTGCCTTGCTGGAGCGCCTGGGCGAGGGGGATGGCTGGGGCTTCTCGGACAATCTGGAAGCGATTGCGGCTTACCGCTACTTCCGCAACCTGTTTCTGGCCTTTTTCGACTATCCCTTCGACCCCGCGTGGCTCGCCGAGCTGGTTTCCGCGTGGGTGGAGCTGTACCGTCGGGGAGGGGAGGCGGCCCTGCCTGCCTGGGTTTCGCAGCAGGTACTCGATACTTGCCTGGAGGCACTGCTGGAGGATGCCGCGTCCGGCAGCCGGCTGACTACCGAGATGGCCGCGGTGCTTGGCAAGGCCATGCTCTTTCTGGCGGGGGTGATGTCGGACGCCTCCGCCAGTTACGATCAGGCCCGCCAGCAGCGCTGCGAGAGTGTCGACGAGATGAGCGGGCTGCCCAACGCCCGACACGCCCGCAAGGTGCTTGCCAGCCACATTGTCCAGGCGGCCGCCGGGCAGTCCCCGCCCTTTGTCGGAGTGGTGGTGTTTTCGGTGGAGCTGGCCCCCGCCATGCTGCGGCGGGAGCGGGATCTGCCCGCCACCGTGGCGCGGCAGATCGCCGAGCGCATGTCCCAGGCGCTGCGGGTGACAGACACTCTGTGCGTCCTTGACGAGCGGCACATGGCGGCCGTCCTGCCTGCCCTGCGCACGCCTGCCCAGATCACCCTGGCACTGACCCGGGTGGTGCAGCAGTTCGACAAGCCCTTCCTGGTCAGCGGGCGGGAATGCCGGGTGGTCCCGACCGCGGGTGCGGCGTGCTACCCGGATTCGGCCTCGGATGCCGTCAGCTTGCTGCAGGCGGCGCGGCTGGCTTTGTACGAGGCCAGGCACGAGAAGAAGCCCTTCGAGATCTTCCATGAGCGGATGGACGAGAGCGCGGCCGCCAGCGCCGAACTGGAGCACCTCTGTCTCGATGCTCTGCGGGAAGGGCGTCTGGAACTTTTCCTCCAGCCCCAGTACGACGTACATACAGGCCTGTGCCTCTCCGCCGAGGCCCTGCTGCGCCTGCGCCGGCCGGATGGACGGATGATTCCCCCCAACCTGATCATGGACGCCATCGAGCGTGCGGGGGCCACCGGACCCTTCACCCGCTGGCTGATCAACCGGGGCGTGCGCATGCTGGCGGAACTGGGGCAGAAGGGTATCGATGCCAGCATCAGCATCAACTGTACCGCCGAAGATGTATCGGACCCGGATCTGCCGGAGCTGATCGCCCAGTCGCTGGCCACCTGGAAGGTGCCGCCGGAGCGGCTGCTGGTGGAACTGACCGAAGGCGCGATGATCCAGGACGAAAACCGGGTGCTGGAGATCCTCGAGCGCATTGCCGCCACGGGTGTGCGTCTGGCGGTGGATGACTTCGGGACGGGCTATTCGTCCATGGCCTACCTGCGCCGGTTGCCGCTGCATGAACTGAAGATCGACCAGGTGTTCGTGCGCAAGATGACCCAGTCCAGCCAGGACCAGGAAATCGTCCGTTCCATGATCCAGCTTGCCCATTCCCTGGGGCTGGAAGTGGTCGCCGAGGGGGCCGAGGACGACGCTACCCGGGCATTGCTCGCCAGCTTCGGTTGCGAGCGTATCCAGGGATACGGCTACAGCCGGCCCATCAGCCTGGGCGATTTCATGGACTGGTACGGGCATACGGGCGGGGTGCCGGTGCACCAGTTTACGGGCTGACTTGCCCGCTTGCCTGCAGCAGCCCTTCGCGGCCACCCCTGAGGGCCGCCGCCCCCGTTAAAATCCGCCCCTTTGCCACTCAAGGGCGGAGCGATTCCATGCAGTGCACACTGATTTTGCGGCGGGCCTTTGTGACCGCGGTGGCCTCCCTGGCGATGTCGGCGGCCAACGCCCAGGCCCCTGCACCCAGGATCAAGGTGGGCCTGATGCTGCCTGCCACCGGCACCTTTGCCGCGCTGGGTACGGCCATGAGCAACGGTTTCCGGCTGTACGTGGCCGAGCAGGGCGGGCGGCTGGGCGGGCGGGAGGTGGAGTTCATCTCCGTGGATGACGAATCGGACCCCGCCAAAGCCACCGAGAACGCCAATCGGCTGGTCAAGCGGGACCAGGTGGACGTGCTGGTGGGCACGGCGCATTCCGGCGTGGCCCTGGCCATGGCCAAGGTGGCACGGGATACCCAGACCCTGATGATCATCCCCAATGCCGGCGCTGATGAGCTCACCGGTGCCCTGTGCGCGCCCAACATCTTCCGCACTTCCTTCAGCAACTGGCAGGTGGGCTACGCCGTGGGCCAGACCATGGCGGAGCGCAAGGTCAGGACTGCGGTCACCATGGTCTGGAAGTACGCCGCGGGCCAGCAGATGGTGGCGGGCTTCCGCGAGGCCTTCGAGAAGGGGGGCGGCAAGGTGGTGAAGGACATGGCTGTGCCCTTCCCGAACACCGAGTACCAGCCCTACCTGACCGAGCTGGCCGGTCTGCGGCCCGAGGGCGTGTTCGCCTGGTTCGCGGGCGCAGGGGGCTCCAAGTTCCTCAAGGACTATGCTGCTGCCGGGCTCAAGGGGCAGATCCCGCTGTATTCCAACTTCCTCACCGATGGCACCCTGGAAGCGGCCGGCGATGCGGGGCAGGGCATCCTCACCACGCTGCACTACGCCGAGGGGCTGGAAAGCCCCCGCAACCAGAGCTTCCGCCTGGCCTATGCCAAGACGTACAAGCTGCAGCCGGACGTCTACGCTGTGCAGGGCTATGACGCGGCCCAGTTGCTCGCAGCGGGCCTCAAGGCCGTGGGTGGAGACACCCACCGCAAGGCGGAAATGATCCGGGCCATGGAGGCCGCGCGCATCGACAGCCCCCGGGGTGTCTTCACCCTGAGCCGTGCCCACAACCCGGTGCAGGATTTCTACTTGCGCAAGTCCGAGGGGCGGGACAACAAACTGGTGAGCGTGATGGTCAAGGCCCTCGCGGACCCGGCACACGGCTGCAAGATGTGACGGCATTCCGCGCTGCGCCCGGCGCGCCGGGCACATGACCCCGCACACGTTTGCGCTCCCGCTGCCAGCGGCCTACCCCGTCGGCGCCGTGCTGGCCTTCCATGGCCGGGATCGTCAGGCGCGGGCGGAGCGGGTGAGCGGGCAAGCGCTGACCAAGGCGGTTGCAACGGACCGGGGGCCCTGTGTGGTGAGCATCGAGCTGAGCCAGACCCGGGCCGATTGCCAAGTCAGCGCACATCTTTCGTTTGCCGCCGCCCGAGGCCTCGTTCGCCGCCTGCTCGGCCTGGACTGGGATGTGGCCGGCTTTGAGGCCGGCGTGGCCGGGCAAAGCCCCTTGGGGGAACTGGTCCTGCGACAGCGCGGGCTTGTGATTCCCATGGCGGCCACGCCGTTCGAGGCGCTGAGCTGGGCGATCACCGGCCAGCAGATCAATCTGGCAGTGGCCATTACCCTGCGGCGCCGGCTCATCGAGCATGCGGGCGGCGAAGCGGGGGATGGCCTGCGCTGTCATCCAGCGGCGGCGGAGGTCGCGAGCCTTACGCCGGAGCAGTTGGGCGCGCTGGGGTACTCGAAAAGCAAGGCGCGGGCGCTGGCTCTGGTGAGCCAGCGCGTGGTGACAGGAGAACTCCCCCTGGAACGCTGGCTGGCCGCGGGAGCCGACCCGGCGGAGATCTCCTCCGCCTTGCTGGAAATCCCGGGCATCGGGCCGTGGACCGTGAACTACACCCTGCTGCGGGGCTTTGGCTGTGCTGACTGCTCCCTGCATGGCGACGTGGCCGTCCGCAACGCCCTGCAACGTCTGCTGGGGCTGGCGCGCAAGCCCACCCAGGGCGAGGCAGAACGCTGGCTGGCGCAATGGTCACCGTGGCGTTCCCTCGTTGCCGCGCATTTGTGGGCCGCCCTGGGGTGAGCCGCGCGGGGGCTACGGAACACTGCCTTCGCCGGCAGGCGCCCCGCCCAGCACCAGCCTTGCCTCCAGCCCGCCTTCCGGTCGGTTGTGCAGGGAGAGTTCGGCCTTGAGCGCGCGGGCAAGCTGGCGGGCAATGGCCAGGCCGAGGCCGGTGCCGCCGGTTTCCCGGTTACGGGAGGACTCCAGGCGGTAGAAGGGCTCGAAGACCTTTTCCAGTTCTGCCTCCGGGATGCCAGGGCCGTCATCGAGCACGCTCAGGGTGGGCGGGCCTTGGCAACTCAGGCGCACTTCCGCGCGGGTGCCGAACTTCAGGGCGTTGTCCACCAGGTTCCCCAGCAGGCGGCGCAGGGTGGCGGGGCGGGTGACCAGGCTGTGACCGCATTGGCCGCTGAGGCTGACCGGGTGTCCGCCGTCGGCGTAGTCCGCCACCAGGCTGGCTGCCAAGGCGTCCAGATCAATGCTGCCGGTTGGCTCCCTGGGGGCGGCGGTGCTGCCCGCGTAGGCCAGGCCTTCCTGCACCAGGGTCTGCATGTGGTCCAGGTCCGCCAGGAGCTTGTCGCGCAGGCGTTCGTCGTCCATCAGCTCGGCGCGCAGGCGCATGCGGGTGATGGGGGTTTGCAGGTCATGGGTGATGGCGGCGAGGATGCGGGTGCGCTCGTCGAAGAGATTGCGGATGCGCGTCTGCATGCAGTTGAAGGCGCCGGTGGCTTGCCGCACTTCAACGGGGCCGGTTTCCGGCAAGGCCGGGCTCTCGAGATCCTCCCCCAGGGCTTCGGCGGCCTGGGCCAGCCGGGAAAGGGGGCGGGTGGCGATGCGTACCGCGTGCCAGGTGAGGAGTGCCACGCCCAGGATGAGCGCCGCCATGGCGGTCAGGGTACGGGGGGCGGGGGTGGGCGGGCCGGGGGGAGAGGCTTCCACCAGGAAGGGGGTGCCGTCTGCGAGCCGCGTGCCCAGGTAGAGCGTGGGCTTGCGGCTGTGCGTGTCTTCGCGCCGGGCGCGCAATTCCAGGGGACGGTCCGGCAGTTTCTGCCGGAGCAGGCTCCAGGCCGGGTGCTGCAAGTCCTCGCCGAAGGTGTGGCCTTCGGGAAGGGGGCCGAGGCGGAAGTGATAGGTCCGCCGTTGCAGCCGTTCCAGTTCGTCCGCGCGGGCGGCGGGCGGCAAATGGTCGAGCAGGCTGACGACGGTGACCACGTCCATGGCGATGTTCTCGAACAGGGCGTGGCGGGCACTGCGGTTGCGCTCGCTGCCCAGCAGCGTGAGGCTGACTCCCAGCACAATGGCCAGCCCGACCAGCCAAATCAGCATCAGGCGGGCGAACAGGCTGCGGGGGCGGCGGCAGCGACGGCCGCCCCGCGTATGCCCGGGCGGCTTCACGGTTTGGCCTCGGCAGCCACGTCGGAAACCGTGGCGGCGAGCACATAGCCTTCCCCGCGCAGGGTCTTGATGATGCGGGGCTCGCGGGCGTCGTCCCGCAGCCGGTTGCGCAGGCGGCTGACGAGCAGGTCGATGGAACGGTCGAAGGCGTCCGCCTCGCGCCCCTGGGTGAGTTCCAGCAGTTGATCGCGGGAGAGTACCCGTTGCGGATGGGCGAGGAATACGGCGAGCAGGCGGTATTCCGCGCCGGAGAGGGAGACCACGACACCGGCTTCGTCCAGCAGGTGCCTGGCGGCCGTGTCCAGCCGCCAGCCGGCGAAGGCCAGATGGCGGGCGCGGGGGGCGGCATTTTCCGCCAGATTGGGGGGCAGGGCGCGGGCCCGGCGCAGGATGGCGCGGATGCGGGCGAGCAGTTCCCGCGGCACAAAGGGCTTGGTGAGGTAGTCGTCGGCACCCATTTCCAGGCCGAGGATGCGGTCCACGTCCTCGGCGCGGGCGGTGAGCATCAGCACGGGCAGATTGGCGGTTTCCGGGGCGGCGCGCAGGTTGCGGCACAGGGTGAGTCCGTCCTCGCCGGGCATCATCAGGTCCAGCACCACCAGGTCGAAACGGGCGTGCTCCAGGGCGGCGCGCATCTGGCGGCCGTCCGCGGCCACGGTGCAGCGCAGGCCCTGCTTTTCCAGATATTCCGCCAGCAGGTTGCGGATCTCCCGGTCGTCGTCCACCACCAGGATGTGGTCCGGTGTTTCGTTCATCGCTCGTTCCTCGTTGGCCTGTGCGCTTTATACCCCGCCATCGCGCAGGTTTTGTATCCCAGTGTATCGGCCACGGTGGCAGATACCTGCTGTTGCCAAAAGGGCGGGGAGGTGAAATCTCCCGCATACACGGGCTTGCTCCAATAGCGCCATCCGGTCAGTTCGGAACCGGTCCGGCACAAGAACGATGCCGACCCCTTAACCTGAAACAGGAGAACCTAGATGAACCCGAAACTGAAAACCGCGTTGGCGGCCATGGGCGTGCTGGGAGCGATCGGCTTTGGCGCAGGCGCCGTGCTCGCAGACGGCGGGGACAGCGGTCGTGGCTGCGGCGGCTTCCACCGCATGCGCGGGCCCTTTGGCGGCGACATGAAAGCCAAGGCCGACGCGCGGCTGAACCGGCTGCATGATGAGCTGAAACTGCGTGCCGACCAGGAACCGGCGTGGGGAGAATTCCGCGCCGCAGTGAGCGAGCAGGCCGGCCACATGCAGCAGAAGGTCAAGGGGCTGCGCGATGCAGCCCCGGCCAGGACGGCCAGCGAACGGCTGGAGCGCGCGCAGATGGGTCTGGATGAAGCCCGTGGTGCCCTGGACAAGGTCGCCGTAGCCACCAAGCGCTTCTACGCCGCGCTGGATGCCGGCCAGCAGGCCCGCTTCGACCAGCTGGCCTTGCGCTTTGGCCCCGGTGGCGGAAGGGGCTGGGGGAGCGAGGCGCCCAGCTATCCGCCGGCAACCGGCCGGGGAGAACTGTGATGCGCTGGCGGCCTTTTCCCCTCCTGCTCATCGCCTTGGGCGGATTTTTCCTGCTCGGCAGCCTGGGTATCGTGCCGCGTGAGGAACTGCGGCACCTGGTGCACGCGTGGTGGCCGTTGCTGCTGATCGGGCTGGGGGTTGCGGCCCTGCTCAGGCCGGCCGGATGTGGCTGCCGGGACCGCCGCTGCAAGGGCTCCCGCCCCGATGAGCGGCCGGCGCCCGAGGCCAGGTCGGTGTCCGGGGAGGCTTAACCCCCGGCAGGCGGTGGGTGGCTGCGGCGGTAGAGCAGCATCCCGCCCACCGAGGCCGCCGAGGCGGCCAGCATCACCCAGCCCATGGGGCGGCCAGTGCCGTCGTGCAACACACTCACGGCGGCGCTGGCCAGCATGCCCAGGCCGAACTGCCCGGCGCCAAAGGTGGCTGCCGCCGCGCCCGCGTTCCGGGGAAAGCGGGCCATGAGCAGCCCCACACAGTTGGCACCCAGCAGACCGGTCATGCTGACCACCAGAAAGAGACCGGCGATCAGCGCGGGCAGCGCACGGTCGATGCCGCTGGCGGCTGCAAACAGCACCGAGCCGGCCAGGCCGAGCGTGCTGCCGATCCCCGCCATGAAGGCTGCACCCTTGCGCTTGACCAGCCGGCTGTTCAGATAATTGGCCAGGAAGATGCCCAAGGCGTTGGCACCGAAGAGCAGGCCATAAGAGAGGGGGCTGAAGCCGTTGAGTCCGATGAAGAAGTGGGGGCTGGCGGTGATGTAGGCGAACATGGCCGCGAAGGACATGCCACCCGCCAGCACCAGCCCGCCCGCAGCCGGGTCCCGCAGCAGGCGGCCGTAGGCGGCAAACGCCTGCCCCAGGGAAAGTTGCCCCCGCTGGTGTGCCGGCAACGTTTCGGGCAGCGCCCGCCAGACGGTGACCAGGCTGAGCAGCCCCCACGCCACCAGCGATGCGAAGGTCCCCCGCCAGCCGAAGGCGGCCAGCAGGCCCGAACCGGCCAGGGGCGCAACGAGCGGCGCGATGGCGGTGACCATGGCCATGAGCGAGAGTTTGCGGATCGCCTCGGTCGGGGTATAGACGTCCCGCACCACGGCCCGTGCCAGCACCGAGGCGGCGCCACCCCCCAGCGCCTGCAGAAAGCGCGCGGCGATGAGTTGCCCGACATCATTGGCGAGGGTGCAGCCCAGGCTGGCCAGGGCAAACAGGGCGATGCCCCAGAGCATTACCGGGCGGCGGCCATAGCGGTCCGACAGCGGACCGTAGAACAGCATGCCCAGGGAGAACCCGGCGAGGAAGACGGTGACCGAGAGTTGCACCGCCTCGGCCGGTGCGGCCAGCCCGGCGGCGATGGCCGGCAAGGCGGGCAGGTACAGGTCCACCGCCAACGGCCCGAAGGCCACCAGGGCGCCCAGGAGCAAAATGAAACGGCCCTCGCGGGCCGTGGAGAGGGGCGGGGCGGGAACGCTCACAGCCCGCCCAGCGCCAGATACTTCAGCTCCATGTATTCACCCAGACCGTGGCTGGAGCCTTCGCGGCCGACGCCGGAGAATTTGACGCCGCCGAAGGGTGCCACTTCGGTGGAGATGAGGCCAGTGTTGATGCCGACCATGCCGTATTCCAGTTGCCGGGAAACGCGCCAGACGCGGCCGTGATCCCGGGAATAGAAGTAGGCCGCCAGACCGTATTCGGTGTCGTTGGCCATGGCGATGGCTTCCGCCTCGGTTCCGAAGCGGAACAGCGGCGCCACGGGGCCGAAGATTTCTTCCTTCGCCACCGCCATGGCGGGGGTGACATCCGCCAGCACCGTGGGCTGGTACCAGGTGCCGCCCAGGGCGTGACGCTGGCCGCCGGAGACCACCCGTGCTCCCTTGGCCACCGCGTCCTGCACGAGCTCTTCCACTTTTGCCAGCGCAGGCGGATCGATGAGGGGGCCCTGGGTCACCCCGTCGTCGAGCCCGTTGCCCACCTTGAGGGCGGTGACCGCGGCCGCCAGCTTGTCGGCAAACTGCTCATACACGCCGGCCTGCACCAGAAAGCGGTTGGAGCACACGCAGGTCTGCCCCGCGTTGCGGTATTTGGAGGCCACGGCCCCGGCCACGGCGGCGTCCAGATCGGCGTCGTCAAAGACGATGAAGGGCGCGTTCCCGCCCAGTTCCAGGGAGAGCTTCTTCACCGTGCCGGCGCATTGCTGCATCAGGAGCTGACCGATGGCGGTGGAGCCGGTGAAGGTGAGCTTGCGCACCGTGGGGCTGGCGGTCATCACGCCACCGATGGCTGCGGCCCGGCCGGTGACCACGCTGAATACGCCCCGGGGAACGCCGGCCTGTTCGGCCAGTTCCGCCAGGGCGAGGGCAGACAGGGGGGTTTGCTCGGCTGGCTTGAGGATGATGGTGCAGCCGGCCGCCAGGGCCGGCGCCACCTTGCGGGTGATCATGGCGGAGGGGAAGTTCCAGGGTGTGATGGCCGCGCATACGCCCACCGGCTCCCGGGTGACCACGATCTGCCGGTCCTTGAAGGGGGAGGGGATCACCTCGCCATAGGCCCGCTTGGCTTCCTCGGCAAACCATTCCACGTAGGCGGCGGCGTAGGCGATCTCGCCCCGGGCTTCGGCCAGCGGCTTGCCCTGCTCGCAGGTCATCAGCCGGGCGAGATCCTCCTGGTTGCTCATCAGGAGGTCGAACCAGCGGCGCAGGATGCGGCTGCGCTCCGCGGCGGTGGTCTCGCGCCAGGTCTTGAAGGCGGTTTCCGCGGCGGCGATGGCACGCCCGGTTTCTGCCGCGCCGCAGCGGGGGACGGTGGCGATCACTTCCCCGGTGGCCGGGTTGGTGACGGAAAAGGTTTCGCCGCTGTCGGCCCCGACCCATTGGCCGTCGATGTAGCAGGCCTGCCGCAGCAGGGAGGGGTTCTTCAGTTCCAGCATGGGTGTCTCCGGATGTGTGCTCAGCGGTGCTGCAATGCGGTTCACTTTACCCCGCGGCTCGCCATCGGCGCCGCCGGGGCGTCTCAATAGGCAGCGCCGGCCCCGGCCCCACCCGCATCCTTGAACGTGGCGGCCAGCTTGACTGCGGCGTTACGCAGCAGCAGGGTGTCCACCCCGACGGCGATGAACGAGGCGCCGCATTCCAGGTAGCGGGCGGCGGCGGTCGGGTCGGCCGAAAACACCCCGGCGGCCTTGCCGGCAAGGCGGATGCGGGCCAGGGCGTCTTCGATGGCGGCCTTGACTTCCGGGTGGCCCGGGTTGCCCAGATGGCCCAGGGAGGCCGCCAGATCCGCCGGTCCGATGAAGATGCCGTCCACGCCCTCCACTGCGGCGATGGCGTCCAGGGCGTTCAGCCCGGCGCGGGATTCCACTTGCACGATCAGGCACATTTCGTCGTCTGCCTGATTGAAATAACCCTCCACGCCGTTCCAGCGGGCGGCCCGGGCCAGCGCGGTGCCCACGCCCCGAACGCCGGCAGGGGGGTAGCGCATGGCCCGCACCAGGGCCCGGGCTTCGTCGGCGGATTCCACCATGGGCACCAGCAGGCTGTGCACGCCCACGTCCAGGTATTGCTTGATGCGGGCGGCGTCGTGGTCCACCGTGCGCACCACGGCACGCACGGGATAGGGCGCGACCGCCTGCAACTGCCGGAGCACGCTGGCCGGGGTGTTGGGGGCGTGCTCGCCGTCGATCAGCAGCCAGTCGAAACCGGCACTGGCCACGATCTCGGCGGAGTAGGGATCGCACAGGCCGAGAAACACGCCGATCTGGGTTTCCCGCGCCTGCAGGGCGCGTTTGAAGGTGTTGGGGGGCATCTGCATGGTGCGGGCTCCGTCAGGCAAAGCGGCAGGTAATGTTACCCAAGGGGCCGTAATCCGCGTGGAAAGTGTCACCCGGGCGGGCCGCCACCGGGCGGGTGAAGGAGCCGGCCAGGATCACCTGCCCGGCTTCCAGCGCCACGCCGTGGGGGGCGAACTTCTTGGCCAGCCAGGCGATGCCGTTGCCCGGGTGATTGAGCACGCCGGCGGCGACGCCGGTTTCCTCGATCACGCCGTTGCGGTAAAGCAGGGCCGCTACCCAGCGCAGGTCCATGTCCAGGGGGCGGATGGGGCGGCCGCCCAGGACGATGCCGGCGTTGGCGGCGTTGTCGGAGATGGTGTCGAACACCTTGCGGGGACGGCGGGTCTCCGGGTCGATGCGGTGGCAGCGGGCGTCGATGATTTCGATGGCCGGGAGCACGTAATCGGTGGCGGAGAGCACGTCCAGCAGGGTCACGTCCGGCCCCTCCAGGCGCTTGGCGAGGACGAAGGCCAGTTCAACCTCCACCATCGGGGCGATGAAGCGCCCGCCAGGAATGTCGGATCCGTCGTGGAAGAACATGTCGTCGAGCAGGGTGCCGTAGTCGGGCTCGTCGATCTGGGAGGACTGCTGCATGGCGCGGGAGGTCAGGCCGATCTTGTGGCCCTTGATGACCCGGCCTTCGGCCAGTTTCAGCGCGATCCAGGTGCGCTGTACGGCGTAGGCATCGTCAATGGTGATCGCCGGGTGCTGGAGCGAAGGGGCGAGAATCTGTTCCCGGGACTTTTCGGCAGCGTGCAACTGGCGGGCCAGATCGCGGTGGATGTCGGGGCTGAGCATGAGGGGGTCTCCTTGTAGGCTGGCGTTCAGGCCTTGCGGTAGCGCGCGTGGATGTTGTTGTGCTTCCAGGTGCCCGCCTCGGAGAACTCGACAATTTCCATGGACAGGGCCAGGGGGCGGCGGGCATAGAGCTCGGCGAAATGCGCCTTGATCATGGCGAAGAGTGCATCGCCCACCTGTTGTTTGACTTCGGGGGGCCGCCCGGCGCCGATCTTCAAGGTGAGGTGAACGAAGGCGTCGTCCTCGCTGCCATCGGCCACGCAGTAGTCGGTGAGGCAGATGGCGCGGCTGCGGATACCCCCAATGGGGAACACTCCGCCTTGGGCGAGCAGGACTTGATTGCTCTTCTTGAGCAGGCCGGGGATGTCGGCCTCGGCCTTCAGGTTGTCGGTGTATTCGTAGATCAGGTGCGGCATGGGCGGGCTCCGGGTGGAGCCGGGGCGGCGCGGGGGCCGCCCCGGCAGTGGATCAGGAAACAGGCATTTCCATGCCCAGGCTGGCAGCGGGCGGGATGCCGGTCACCGGCAACTGCGCGACCACCTGGCCGGTGCCCGAGCTCTCGAAGTACGGGCAAACGATTTCCGCCTTGCCCTGATAGCGGTCCCAGCCGAGTGCGCCGAACAGCATGGCGGTATCGTGCATCCGTCCTTCACCATAGCAGTACTGGGCGTACTCCGGCAGCATGCGCAGGAAGGTGGGCCAGTCGCCTTGCTCCCATAGTTGCAACACCCGCAGGTCCACCTGTTTGTTGAATTCGCGGCTGATGGTGTTGAAGCCCTGCTCCACCAGACGGTTTTCCCAGATCTGGTGGGAGAGCGAACCGCTGGCCACCAGCGCCACCCGGCAGTTGCTGCGGCGCACGGCGCGGGCCACGGCTTCGCCCACGATGCGGGATTCCTCGAGGCTGCCGAAGGTGCTCCAGCCGGCGATGGAGACGACCCGCACATCGCCTTCCGGGTTCATGTAGCGCATGGGCAGGATGGTGCCGTACTCCAGATCGAGGGAGGCTACCTCGTGGGCGCGGGTCTTGACGCCGCCCAGCGTCGCTTCTTCGGCGATCAGCCGCCCCAGTTCCACATTGCCCGGGAAGGCGTAGCCCAGGTCCTGGATAAAGTGGGGAAACTCGTGGCTGGTGTAGTTGCCCTTGTGGAGGGCATTGTTGTTGATGTGGTAACCGGCATTGACCAGCCAGTGGGTGTCGAACACGACAAAGGTGTCTACCCCCAGTTCCCTGGCCCGGCGGCCGATCTCCCGTTCCGCATCGATAGCGGCCTGGCGGCAGCCGTGGGCCGGGCCGGGTTGCTCCGAAACCAGCATCGACGGGACATGGGTGGCCTTGACGGCCATGACGATTTCGCCCATTTGGGACTTCCTCCGCTTCAATTGAATGGGTGTGGGTTCTCTCTGCGGGAGGCTTTTCTTGTGGATGTGTTCAGAGGACAGGGAACACGGCGTTGATCTGGCCGGTACCGGAACTGCCGAAGTAGGGGGTGATCACCTCAGCTTTGCCGGTGTAGGCGTCCCAGCCCAGGGCGCCAAGCAGCATGGCGGTGTCGTGCATCATGCCCTCGCCGTGGCACTTGACGGCGTACTCCGGCAGCATGCCGGTGAAGGTCTTCCAGTCACCCGCCTGCCACATGCGCACCACCTCCTGATCCACCGCCTCGAGGAATGGATTCCAGACTTTGTGCAGGAACTGGTCTGCCACGCCGTTCTGGGCAAAGCGGTGGGACAGGGAGCCGCTGGCCAGGATGGCGACCGTGCCTTCGTAATACTGCTCAATGGCGTGGCGCACGGCCCGGCCCAGTACTGCGCTGTCTTCCAGGTTGTGGACGGTGCACAGGGCGGAAATCGAGACCACCTTGAAGTGACGGTCCGGGTTCATGTAGCGCATGGGAACCAGGGTGCCGTACTCAAGATTGAGGGTGGTGGCGTCGTGGGCGCGGGTGTGTACGCCCGCAGCGGTGGCGGCTTCTGCCATGAGCTGACCCAGCAAGGGGTTGCCGTCGTATGCGAAGGGCAGGTTCTTGATGAAGTGGGGCAGCTCGTTGCTGGTGTAGACGCCCTCGAAATGGGGCGCACAGTTGATGTGGTAGCCGGAATTGACCAGCCAGTGGGTGTCGAACACCACGATGGTGTCCACGCCCAATGCTCGCGCGCGGCGGCCGATCTCGATGTGGCCGTCGATGGCCGCCTGGCGGCAGCCCTTGTGGGGGCCATCCAGTTCAGAAAGGTACATGGACGGCACGTGGGTGATCTTGGCAGCGAGTGCGAGTTTGCCCATGGTGAGCGGTCTCCTTTGACCGGGGCGGTGCCCGGCGAACGATCGTTTTATCGGCGCGGCAGGGGGTCAGACGCCCCAGCGGGGAATGGGGTGGCTGCCGTAGGAGACGGCCACGTTCTTCGCCTCGCAGAACACTTCGTAGCTGTAGTGGTTGCCTTCGCGGCCGGTGCCCGAGGCCTTGACGCCACCGAAGGGTTGGCGCAGGTCGCGCACGTTCTGGCTGTTCACAAAGGTCATGCCGGCCTCGATGGCCTTGGCCATGCGCAGCACGCGGCCGGTGTTCTCGGTCCACAGGTAGGACGACAGGCCGTAGACCGTGTCGTTGGCGATGCGGATGGCCTCTTCCTCGGTCTTGAACGGGATCAGGCAGGGCACCGGGCCAAAGATCTCGTCCTGGGCGATGCGCATTCTGTTGTCCACATCGGCAAAGACGGTGGGCTGCACCCAGTTGCCGCCGCGGAGGGCCTCGGGCAGCTCCGGCGTTCCACCGCCGCACACCAGGCGGGCGCCTTCCTCCTGGCCCAGCGCGATGTAGCCGGTGACCTTTTTCCAATGGTCGCGGCTGATCATGGGCCCGACGATGGTGTTGGGGTCCAGCGGATCGCCCACGGTCAGCTTCGCCGCGCGGGCAGCGAAGTCAGCCACGAATTTTTCGTAGATGCTGTGCTGGACGATGATGCGGGAACCCGCGGTGCAGCGCTGACCGTTGTTGGAGAAGATCATGAAGAGCGCAGCGTCGAGCGCCCGCTCGTAGTCGGCGTCGTCGAAGATGATGAAGGGCGACTTGCCCCCGAGCTCCATGGAAAACTTCTTCAGCCCGGCGGTCTTGACGATGCGGTTGCCGGTGGCGGTGGAGCCGGTGAAGGAGATGGCGCGCACATCCGGGTGGGAGATGAGCGGCTCGCCAGCGGCTTGGCCAAAACCGTGCACCAGGTTGAATACCCCCGGCGGCACGCCGGCTTCCAGGATCAATTCGCCCAGGCGGGTGGCGGTGAGGGGCGAGAGCTCGCTCATCTTCATCACCGCCGTATTGCCCAGGGCCAGGCAGGGCGCGGTCTTCCAGGTGGCGGTCATGAACGGCACGTTCCACGGCGAGATCAGCGCGCACACGCCCACGGGCTGCCACAGGGTGTAGTTCAGATGCCCGGTGTCCGAGTCGTAGGTTTCGCCGTGCTGGTGCTGGGCGAGCTCGGCAAAGTAGTAGAAGTTGTCCGCGGCACGGGGGATCAGCGCTTTCTTGGTCTGGCCGATGACTTGGCCGCAGTCGCGGGTCTCCATCTCGGAGAGTTCCGGCACGTGCTTGGCGATGAGGTCGCCCACGTTGCGCATCAAGCGCGCCCGTTCCTTGGCGGGGGTGGCCGCCCAGCCGGGGAAGGCGGCCTTGGCGGCGGCCACGGCGGCATTGACTTCCACCTGTCCGCCACTGGCGACGTTGGCAAGCACTTCGCCTGTGGCCGGATTGAGGGTTTCAAAGGTCTCGGCACTGTCCACAGGCCGACCGTTGATGAGGTGTTTGATCATGGTGTTCTCTCGCTAGGACGCGTTGAGTGGGCTGGGCGTGGCAAACCAGGTGGCGTCGTCCACCACGGTATTCACCAGACAGCCGATGCCTTCGATTTCGGTTTCCACCACGTCGCCTGCCCGGACGTCGGCCAGGCCCTCCGGCGTCCCGGTCAGGATCACGTCGCCCGGGTTCAGGGTCATGAAGGACGAGAGATAGGCGATCAGGGTCGGGATGTCGAAGATCATGTCGGCGGTTGTGCCGGACTGGGTTTGCATGCCATTGACCCGGGTGGAGAGGGTCAGCCCCATGGGGTCGGCCACCTGGTCGCGGCGCACCAGCCAGGGGCCCAGGGGGGTGCAGGCATCCCGGTTCTTCACCCGCAGATTGGGGCGATAGTAGTTTTCCAGGTAGTCGCGGATGGCATAGTCGTTGGCCACGGTGTAGCCGGCGACCAGTTCCATGGCGTCTGCCTTCTCCACCCGGTAGCCGCGCTTGCCGATCACGACCGCCAGTTCGCACTCGTAATGCATGTACGTAGCGTCCGCTGGCCTGCGGCTGCGGGCTTTGTGCCCGACGATGGTGTTGGGGCCCTTGAGGAATACCAAGGGCGTTTCCGGCGCCTTGAACGCAAGTTCCCTGGCGTGGTCCGCGTAGTTGAGGCCCAGGGCGAATACCGTGCCCACCTCCACCGGGGGCAGCCAGGTGGCCTCGGCCTCGGGGATCTGGCGGCCATCGGCCAGTTGCAGGCGGCCATCGGCGCCGGGGGTGACCTGATGGATGGCGCCCTGCCAGGCCACGCGGCCAAATTTCTCCGGCTGGCTCATGACTGGGCTCCTTGCTTGGCAATGCTGAATGCCAGGCTGCCCAGACCCTCGGCGCTGAGCCTGATGCGGCTGCCTGCTTCGGCGCGCGGCGACTGGTAGCGCACCCCCAGCAGCAGCACGTCGCCGGTGCGCAGGGTCATGAACTCGGTGACGTCGGCCAATAGCCGGGCCGGGCTGCGCAGCAGTTCCGACATCGGGCGCTCTTCCACGACCTCTCCGTCAATCTCGGTGCGCAGGCAGAGCGCGTCCACCGCACGGACCGGGGCGAGCGCACCGAGGGGCAGGGCGCCGTCGAAGCACTTTTCCCGAATCGCGGGCCGGTAGTAGCTGGCGTGGGGCAGGCTGAGATCGGCTGCCAGCACCAGCCCGCACACGGCGTCGAGCGCGCTCGACGGACTCAGCCGGGCCGCGTCGCGGCCCATCACCAGTCCCACGGTGGCGCCCACTTCGACCGACGTGGCGCCCGCCGGCAGGCTCACCACCGCGCCGGTGGCGACCCGCGTGCCGGCTGGCTTGACGTAGAGTACCGGGGCTTTGGGCGCCCCCTTGTAAGGCGCCTCATCCAGGGCGCCGATGCGCGCCAGCGATACGGCGTCATTGAGGATGACCCCATACACCGTGCCGCGGAAGGTTTGTTCGATCATGGTTGTCAGCTCCTACGTTCTCAGCCCAGGGCGTGCACCAGGCCCAGGCACATGACCGGGAAGAAGACCAGCGCGATGATGCGCAGGAAGTCCGAGGCGAGAAATGGCATCACCCCGAGGGCGGTGTCCTTCATCGGGACGTCCTTGGCCAACTTGTTGATCACGTACAGGTTCATGCCCACCGGCGGGTGCACCAGTCCGATTTCCACCACCATCAGGGCGAGGATGCCAAACCAGATGGATTTGTCTTCCACGCTCATCCCGAAGAATTCCAGACCCATCACCATCGGGTAAAAGATGGGAATGGTCAGCAGGATCATGGCCAGCGAGTCCATCACGCAACCGAGCAGAATGTAGATCACGAGGATGGAGAAGAGCACCACCAGGGCCGGCAGGCCGCTACCCTGCACCCAGGTGGCCAACTCCGTGGGCATCTGGGAAAGCGCCAGGCTGGAATTGAGCAGGTCGGCGCCGATGAGCACCATGAAGATCATCCCCGTGGCGTGGGCGGTGCCATAGACACTTTGCAGGAAATCCCGGGTGCGCATGCCGCCCGACACCGCGGCGATGATGCCGCAGGCCGCCGCGCCGATGGAGGCCGCCTCGGTGGGATTGGCCCATCCCCCATAGATCCCCACGATCACTACGAGGAACACCAGCAGCACCGGGATGATGTTGACCTGCGCCTTGATCATGTCGGCGAAGGGCACTTTCACCCCGGCGGGACCGGCGGTCGGATCCCGCCGCACCAGGATGGCGATCACCAGCAAATAGCCCAGGGCGGCAACGATGCCGGGGACGACGGCTGCCACAAACAGCTTGCCGATGGACTCCTGGGTCAGCACCGCGTAGATGACCAGCGGCACCGAGGGCGGGATCAGGATGCCAAGGGTACCCGAGGCCGCCAGGGTGGCGGTGGCCAGCTTGCCGGAGTAACCGTGGTTGCGCAGTTCCGGCAGTGCTACTTGCCCCATGGTGGCCGCAGTGGCCAGGGAGGAGCCGCAGATGGCCCCGAAAGCGGCACAGGCTGCCGTGGCGGCCATCGCCAGACCGCCGCGCCAGTGCCCGATGAGCGAGCCGGCGGCCTTGAACAGCGCCTTGGAAAGCCCCCCGTGGGTGGCGAACTGGCCCATCAGGATGAAGAGTGGGATCACCGCCAGGTCGTAGTTGGAAACCCGCGCATACACCAGATTGTTCAGCGTGTAGAGCAGGCCGGAGGCTTCGCCCTGGTTCATCACCAGGTAGATGCCAGCGCCGGTGATGAACATGGCGACCGCAATGTGGACGCGCACGGCGAGCATGGCCAGCAGGCAGCCGAAGCCGATCAGGCCAATGGAGGTACCGCTCATTGGTGGGCTCCCGGAGTCTTCTTGGTGGGATGGAACGAGGTGTAGGCCCGATACAGGGCGCACACCACCATCAGGGCGAGGCCGGGCACCAGCAACGCGGTGGGAATCCAGATGGGCAGCGACACCAGGGTCGTCACCTCCTGGGACTCATGAGCCGAGATGGCCGCCAGCACCGTTCGCCAGGCGAGCAGGCCCGCCACCAGCGCGAGCAGAATCTCGGCCACACCGTCGATGGGACGCTTGAGGGCCTCACGCATGTTCTCGGTGAAGAAGTCCACCTTGATGTGTTCCCCCAGCAGGGTGCAGTAGGGGAGGAAGGCGGTGGCCGCCACGGCGGTGCCCGCTTGCATCAGCTCGATATCACCGTTGACCGAGCCGAACCCCAGCTTGCGGCCAACGATGGACACCAGGGACATGGCGATCAGGGCGACGAACAGGACGCCGCCGGAGATTGCCATGGTCTTGCCAGCCAGGATCAGGCAGTGCTCTACCGGATCGTGCTCCACCAGATCGTGGGGGAGCCCCATGGGATCATGCATGGTTCACCTCTCGCGCAAAGACTGCCGGGCTTACTTGCCGGTGCCGGTCAGCTCGCGGGCGGCAGCGATCAGTTTCTTGCCGTCCAGTCCCTTCTCGCCGACCTGCTTGGCCCACTCGTCCTCAACTCCGGCCGTGGCCCGTTTCATGGCGGCGACTTCCGTGGCGCTGAAGGTGGTTACCTTGTTACCGATCTCCGCCACTTTCTTGCGGGACTTGCCGGCTTCGTCGTCGAACACCGCGCCGAACCTGGCGACCAGGGTTTCGCCACTGTGCTTGTCCACCACGGCCTTGAGATCGGCGGGCAAGCCCTCGTACTTCTGCTTGTTCATCAGCACCGTGAGCACCGTGGCAGTGGGGTGTGCCACGCCGGTGGCGGGCTGGGCATGGAACTTGGTGACCTCGGAGAGCTTGGTGGGGAATACCAGTTCCCAAGCGCCCAGGGAGCCATCCACCACGCCTTTCGCGATGGCTTCCGTCACCTGGGCCGGGGGCATGGCCACAGGTGTGCCCCCCAGTGCCGCGAGGGTCTTGGCACCCACCCGGGTGGAGGTGCGCAGCTTGAGCCCGTTGAAACCCGTCAGACCGACAACTTCGCGTTTGGCCGTGTGGACCGCCTGACCGCCATCGGTATGGAAGGCCAGCACTTTGAAGGCGGCAAATTCCTGCTGCGCATGCTGCTGGTAGTACTTCCACAGCGCTTTGCTGCTGCTGGTGGCATCCGCAACCATGAACGGCAGTTCGAATGCCTCGATGGCCGGGAAGCGGCCGGCGGAGTAGCCCGGGCCAGTCCACACCACGTCGGCGACACCGTTCTTGACCTGATCGGCCAACTGGGCCGGCGTTCCGCCTAACTGCATGGCAGGGAAGAACTGGCAGGCGATGCGGCCATTGGAGTCTTTCTTCATGTCCTCGCACCAGGGCTGCAGAACCCGTTGCTGGGTTGGTGCCGCGGAGGGCAGGAAGTGGGCGATCTTGAAGGTCACCTCCTGGGCAAACGCAGGCAGGGCTGACAAGGCCAGGATTCCGAGTGCGACCGGATGCAGGGTTCTCATGCACATCTCCTCTTAGAAATGGAGCCTCGCGGATGGAGGCGCGCCAAACTTATTAATATGTTAGTGATTAGATCACTACTATGTTAGTGAGTCAAACGCTTTTGCTGTCTTTTCCCCGGACGTTTCGGGGCGTGTGAAGCGGGCGCTGCGATGCCCGAATCCGGTCAGACGCGCTTGAATAGCGGGCTGCGAACCTGCTGGGCGTCCGCTGCCGAGAAGAACTTCTCGGTGTAGATGTCGCGCTCGAACAGGCGGCCTTGCATCAGGGTGGTGATACAGGCGTCGATCATGATGGGCGGGCCGCACAGGTATGCCTTGCGACCGCGAAAGTCATTGTTGAAGTGCGCCTTGGCTGCCTCGTGCACGTAGCCGCGAAACCCTGACCAGTCGCTACCGGCCGGTTCGTCGGAGAGCGCTGGTACGTAGGTGAAGTGAGGATGGCGGGCGGCCAGGTCGAGAAATTCCTGGTGATAGTAGAGTTCGTCCCGATTCCGGGCGCCATACACCAGCGCGATGGGCTGATCGGCGCCATCTTCGAGCAGGTCCAGCAGCATGGAGCGGGGACTGGAAAGCCCGGAACCGCCGGCCATGAAAAGGGAGGGCAGCCCGGCGGATTTGCGCACGTAAAACCGGCCATAGGGGCCGGTAAGGCTCACCTGGTCACCCGCCCGCAGGGTGTTGTGGATCCAGCTGGTTCCCGCTCCACCGGGAACGATGCGGATGTTCAGTTCGATCTCGCTCCCGGCGGAGGGTGGATTGGCGAGCGAAAAGGCCCGCACGCCAATGTGCTCCGGCAATTGGAGGTTGACGTATTGCCCGGCCTGGAAGTCCAGCGTTTCCGCATTGTCCAGTCTGATCCAGATGCCCTTGATGGTGGGAGTGAGGTTTTCGATTCGGCTGACAACGCCAGCGAAGTCGCGCACGGGGATGTCACGGGCGTCCTCGTCCATGTCGATCTCTGCTTCGACGATCGTGTCGGCTTCCAGTGTGGCGCAGCAGGCCAGGCATTTTCCCTCTTCGCGCTCATAGTCCATGAGGGCGAAGCTGGAGGCCTTGCCGTGATCGACCTCACCGTCTGAGACAGTGATCTTGCACGTTGCACAGTAACCCTGGCCGCAGGCGTGGGGCAGGTAGACGCCCGCGCGCAGGGCCGCGTCCAGAATGGTCTGGCCGTCCTCGACGTCGATGGTGCGGCCCAGCGGTTCTATGGTGAGCGCGTAGCTCATGTTGTTCTCTCCGAATGGGGCCCGGGGCTGAGCCCGGGCTTTGCGCGGGCGTTTCAGTAGCCGGTGCCGGCAATGCCGTCCAACCCCGGGGTGCGAAAGCGGATCAGGTCCTTGTGTCCGACGCCGTTGTCCCGGAGGCTTTTGCCCAGGTCTGGCGTAAAGGGCGTGTTTCCGTTCTGCCAGATGACGGTGTTCCAGTCGATGTGCTGCCAGTCCGGGTGATAGCTGAAGCACTCGCTCATGTACTTGTCCACGATCTCGGAGAATGGTGTTTCCGGTGACAGGGCGAGCACGAAGGGGCGTGAGAACATGCGGTGACGTTCCCAGTTCACGTAAAGCAACTGCCGTCCTTTGTAGTGCTCCAGGGCGTCGGCGGACTTGAAGGTGTAGTCGCCCAGGGTTCTAAGCTGGCTCATGGCGGTCTCCTCAGTTCTTGGTGGCCTGGTCGCGCCACATGGCGAAGTTCTTCTGGTCTTCCGATCCGTTGAAGTCCCCGTTGGCGCGCCGGTCAAGGCGCCAGTAGTCATGCATGTGGGTGCCGGGGCGGAAGTCCGGTGCGTCCTTGTCGACGCCCTCGGGTTCGCAGTTGCCTTGCAACGCCTGGTGGGAGGAGATGAAGGTCTGCACGTACTTTTCCGGTTCGTTGTCGAAGATCTCCTTGCAGTGGTCGGAGCAGGTGTGGAACTTCTCGCCCTTGTAAAAGGATTCCCGGAAACACATTTCCATCGGGTCGCCAGGCTCGTTGAACTTCATCGTGCTCACGCATACCTGGCAGTTCATGGGCTGGGTCTTGTTGTTGTAACGGTTGCCGGCTTTCTCCTGAGCATCCAGCCATTCGAGGACCGGGCGGTAATACTGGTCAAAGGTGTTGGGGTACTTGGCGGAAAGCCAGTCCATTTCGTCCGGGGTTGGAATCCAGGTGTGGAAAGGCGTGGCCTCGGGCTTCATGTAGAAGCCGATCCAGGACTGATGCGTGACGTGTTCCTTTTCCTCGATCGTCTGCTGGAAACACTTGGGAATGCGGATGCCGTAGCGGGCGAGATCGTTGAACAGGGCGCCACCATTTTGCTCCACGTACATTTCCCAGGCTTCCTTGAAGCTCATGATGCGCTTGGGCAGCATGTAGTCCATCATCATCCCCACCGAGGCGAGCTTGCGGGTGCCGCGCCAGGTCCACTTGTCGATCCAGCGCTGGACGATGGGCAGGTTGTCCGGGTCCTGCTCCAGCATGAACTTGATGCACTCCAGGCCCAGGGTCATGTGGCGGGCTTCGTCGGACTGGGCGGAGAAGCCGACCGTCATTGCGGCCATGTCTCCGTTGTAGGCCGCGCCGGAGATGAAGGGCACGAACAGGATGTTGGTCAGGACATATTCAAAGGCGAAACCGATAGCGACCATGAATTCGAAGGGGCCGGCAGTGATGGCGTCGTCGAAGAAGGATTTCCCGTCCGAGAGGTACCACATGCGCGATTGCTGGTGGGCGAACTCGTCCATCCCGTAGTAGTACTTGTTGTAGTTGGAGATGGAGTGGATCTGGGTCTGAAAGTGGCGGTACTCGTCCACCGCCTGCATCTGGCAAGCCACCCGCGGTCCGGCGCCGACCATGTGCCGGCCCACCATGCTGAAGCCGCGGGCGGCCATCAGTTCCAGCGGGGGGGTGGAGCCCAGGAAGAGCTTGAGCACATTGATGTAACGGGCGTCCGTGACCGAGAGATGGCCGTTGTTCTGGTTGAACGCGTCCAGGATGGCGTAGAGCTTGCGCTCCTTTTCCGCCTGATATTTCCAGTAGGCATCCATGGTCAGTCGGAACGGGTCTTCCCAGGCGTTCCAGTCGTGGATCTTGATCCCTTCGTAACTGACTTGGGGAAAGACCTGATCCATGGGCTGGTAGGTGGTGTCCCAGGCCAGATCCCGCGTCATCAGGGTGTAGCGTTCCTTGAGGCCAAGCTTTTTGCTGGCGGTTTTCATGTCCATGGTGTGCGCTCCTCGGTGGCTGGATTTAGCTGTTCCAGCTCAGGGTGAATGCGTCGTCGGTTTCGTCCAGGTGGCCGGAGATGGTGATGAGGTGCAACTGCAGCTCTTGCAGGTCGAAGGGGCGACCCATCTTCTCTTCCACCGTTTCCCGCTTGATAACCAAACGTCCGGGCACGTCCACCTTGACCATGGCAGGCTGGTCGACAACCTGGGCACCAGGGTTGTCGTCCACGATGGCTTCGACGATGCAGCGGGTTTCTTCGTTTTTCTGGAATGCGATGAATGCGTTGGCCATGGTGCTGCCTTACAGGGGGATGCCGGCCTTGGTGGCGCGGGCGTTGAGGGCTTGTACGACTTCTTCGAGCACTGCTGTTCCGTCTTCGCCGAAGGCGAGGACTGCCACCGGATCAAGGGCGGCACGGGCGCGGTCCCTCCAGTGTTTGATCCATTCCCCCAGTAGTGCCTTGTTTTCCGGGTTGTCCGCGGCGGTCGCCTTGAGGACCGCGTCCACCCATTTGGTGGTTTCTGCGTACCACTCGCGCTGGAAGCGGGTGAGCATCGAAAACACCGGGCCGTTCGCAGCGTTGAGCACATCGTTGAAGCGCTCAAAGACAAGGGGGTAGAGCAGGCCTTCGAGAGCGAAGTCCTGCGCCACGAGCACCTGGAACCAGTCCTTTTCCACCATCAGGTCTTCCACGTAGCGACGCAGGTCTTGCCATTCGGGGGCGTCCAGCCAGGACTGTTTTGCTTCGGCCAAAGCTTCGATATCTCCGAAGGCAATGGCCAACCGGGTGAGGTACTGCGCTGCGCCGAGTTGATCCATGCTGGCGTAGCACGCAGCCTGAGAGATTGCGATGCCGTAACCGTAGGCCGACACGAACCCCTTGTTCAGGTTGGATGCCCAGGCGACATGGCGCAGGGGAAGAAAGACCTTGAGCGCTGCGTCGCGCCCCGCAGGAGGGTAGGCCGTGGCGAGACCGAGCTGGTCGACCAGCTCGAAGTCGCCTTCGGCGGTTTCTTGCATCCGGCCCCGGGCTTGAGTCCACGCGCCGTAGTAGTACTGACGTGGATCCTTCAGCGCGTACCAGTCTTTCATGGTGATGCGGGTGCGCGCGGGGTCAAAGATGTCGTACTGGGGGTCCCAGGTGGGGCGATAGTGGTAGTTCTCGGTGGGCTGCAGATCCATGGTCGCTTCCACGTAGCGGGACGCGGGTTTGTCTGCACCCATGCGGCGGGCCAGGTGGCCAAAGGTCTGGCGCAAAGGGGTGATGCTGACCGTTCTGAGGTCCATTTGCATGCTTGTCTCCTCGGTAAGACGGAAGCCCGAAAATCACGCGGTGGGCCCGTGCTGTGTTTCAGCGAAAGCGCTGATGTGTGGCTTGGTGCATTCCCCAATGGAACTCGGCGTCATCCGCGTTTGGGTCGGGGGGTGTCACGACGGGGGCCAGGAACTCAACCTGGTTGTCGCGGCAGAACTCGTGGAATGCCGGCTCGGGCATGATCAGCTCCACCACCACATCCTGGTCGCCGATGGCGAATTCGAACTCCACCAATCCGTTTGGCAGTGTGTCGATCACTCGCGCGTAGCGGCGGCGTACATCAAAGGTGCGCTCTGCCATGTTGTCTCCTTGTTATGGGACCCCGGAGCAATGGGGTCTTTGTAGGACAACATTAGAGCGGTTGCTAAGATGTTAGAGAATGGATGTTTGCCAGATTGAGTTGTACTTTTCGCAGAGAGGTTGAAACTCAGGCTTTGTAGGAGAGCCGAAACTGGCTCGGCGGCACGCCGGCACGCTTGGTGAAAAAGCGGGAGAAATAAGCAGGGTCGGTGAATCCGAGCTGAAAGCTGATCTCGGTGATCGGTACGGCAGAAAAACGCAACAGGCGACGAGCTTCCTGGAGCAGCCTTTCGTGGACAATTTCTTTGGATGGCCGATTGGCTACACGGCGGCTAATGTCGTTCAGCCGGGCTTCGGTGAGCGCGAGCCGCTGGGCGTACTCAGTCAGTGTTAGATGATCCCGGAAGTGGGCTTCCACAAGATCGCAGAACTTCAGAAAGAGCTTCAGATCTTCGCTGCGCTCGTAGCGAGGGGGCACACGCTTGCTGTGGAGAAGCAGCAAACGGCTCAGATAAATGAAGGCTCCCTGGCCAAAGGCCAGTAGCAGGCTTGAGCGCCCGGTTCGTTCAGCAGTGGCCTCTTTGCTCAACAGTTCCACCGTCTGCAGCAGTGCGGTGAGGTCGCCCTCGCTGTCAGCGGGTACGCCGCCCAGTTCCATGAAAACAGCTTCCCTCAACAGCGTATCGGGCCATTGACCGGGCATGGCTTGATACCAGCCGCGCACGACCTCTTGACGGATCGTCAGCACATGACCATCGCTATCCTGTTCTGTGTAGAACGAGTGAGGGATGGTGGGAGGGGTGAAGATGAGCAAGGGAGCGTTGCCGAAATGCACCTGATCGTCCAGATTCAGACGAATGCTGCCCTTGAGCAGTAGGTGTACCTGAAAGAAACAGTAGTGTCGGTGTGGGGGAGTGTTCCGGCCAAAGAAATCAGCAAGACGTGCGAAAGTCTCGTAGTGGATCTCGCACTCGGGGTCTCGCTGATCGTAAGCGCGACCGATGTGAATGTCTGGAATTGCCTGAATGGGCGTAGGGCGCACAGAGTTCTCGCAGCAGCGGCAACACGGATTCCATCGCACTTTGCCCCCAGACGGGGCTTGAAGCAATCCTTAAGGATTATGTGCCTCTTGACGTAAACCTGAGGATTCGAGAAGGAGGGCTCATGGCGCGCAAGCGGATTCGCGAGCAGGAAGAACACGAAAACCATGAACGGTGGCTTGTTTCTTACGCTGACTTCATCACTCTGCTATTCGCTTTCTTTGTGGTGATGTATGCCATCTCCCAAGTCAATGATGGCAAGTACCGGGCTGTCTCCCGTTCCATCGTAGCGGCCTTCAGCAGTTCTCCCCAGTCGCCCCAGGCACCGAAACCCCAGGTCACCCAACAGGACCCTGCGGTACAGGACGCCGCGCTTCAACAGCTGATTGCGCTCAAAGCCGCCAAGACAGAGGAACGTCGGCGTCAGATTCGCGAACGCATGCGGGGCATGACGCCTGCTCTGATGGAAGCGTTTGGAACCTTGGCAAAGGATGGGCAGGTGCGCGTTACGGAGGGAGCTCATGGCATTACCCTGGAAATCAATGCCGGGCTGCTTTTTGCGCCGGGAGAGGCCGCCCTGAATCCTGCAGCGGTGCCAGTGCTTGGGGCCGTGGCGCAAGTTCTCGCTCAAGCCGAATTCCCCCTCATCGTCGAGGGACATACCGACAATATCCCAATCAGCAACGCCATGTTTCCCTCGAATTGGGAACTCTCGGCGGTGCGTGCTTCAAGTGTTGCCCGCCTGTTTGTAGAAAATGGGATCGTCCCCAGTCGCGTCACAGCTGCGGGATTTGCCGACCAACGACCAGTAACTGCGAATGACTCGCCCGAGAGCCGCAGCCGGAACCGCCGAGTGGCCATTCAAATAGAAATGCCCCAAGCCGAGAAAAGTATTTCCAGAAATTAGTC
>JRYG01001459.1_pt1 | contig 62885 bp, 45 predicted proteins | sample 235341 | NCBI WGS metagenome assembly JRYG01 (sample SAMN03074218, study PRJNA261478) | activated sludge metagenome | biome: Wastewater Treatment Plant; feature: Wastewater; material: Activated sludge; isolation source: activated biomass of a wastewater treatment plant treating hydrocarbon... ...
GTTGGGCTTCTTCATCACGCCATGACAGTGCATCTAAAAAAGTTTTCTTCTCTTTTGGCTTCCACTTCAATGACAATTTCTTTAGCTGCGTATCTAATGCAGACAATAGTTGATTGAAGTCGTTTTGAACAGCAGTGCCAAACTGCTTTTGCAATGCTTTGAGTACCGGCAAATAGTAATCAGTATCCTCCATTGCAGATAGCTTTTCTTCTGTTAGCTGCCATGCCAAACGCAAAGGACGTTCTACCGTAATACTCCAATAGGCAAAGTCATCGTTTTCAAAAATTCTGCTGATTTCGTTCTGTTGAAAATCTTTAAATGCATCTGCAATTTGTTGGATATGGGTTTCCGTCAATTCATTTGACTTGCTGCCTAAACCCTTTCGCATTTTGCTGTAAATACCAGAGGCATCAATCAATTGAACTTTACCTTTTCTTCTTTCCTCTTTTCTATTACTCAACACCCATATATACGTTGCGATGCCAGTGTTATAAAACATATCATTGGGCAACTGAATGATTGCTTCGAGTAAATCGTTTTCAATGATGTACTTTCTGATTTCACTTTCACCACCTCCTGCTTCACCTGTAAACAATGACGAGCCGTTATGTACAGAAGCAATGCGACTGCCTATTTCGCTATCGGCCTTCATTTTGGAAACCATGTTCATCAAGAACAATAACTGGCCATCACTTACTCTTGGCACTCCAACACTAAAGCGACTGTCAAGAATCTCTTTTGTTTTTGAATCAACAATGCTGTCCTGGTCAACCTTCCATGTTTTACCATAAGGCGGGTTAGACAGCATGAAGTCAAACTTTAGCTTGGGGAAACCATCATTTGACAATGTGGAACCAAAAGCAACCTTCTCCGGGTCTTCCCCTTTGATGAGCATATCTGCTTTGCAGATGGCATAAGTTTCGGGGTTGACTTCCTGACCGTATAAATGGAAGGTGGCATTCGGGTTGATCTCCAGCGCGAAATGTTCACTCTCGGTGAGCATGCCACCGCTGCCGCAGTCGGGGTCATAGATCAGGTATGTGCCGTCCTTAATTTTCCCCTTTATCGGTTCAAAAATGAGGTGGGTCATCAATTGGATGATCTCGCGCGGGGTAAAGTGCTCCCCGGCTTCTTCATTATTCTCTTCGTTGAAACGGCGGATGAGTTCCTCAAAAACATAGCCCATTCCGAGATTGGAAAGGCCGGGCTGTAGTATCTCGCCTTGCCTGTCCGTCACCGGATCAGGGCTCAGGTTAATCTGCGAGGAGCAGAATTTTTCAATCAGCGGGTAGGTGATGTTGGCATCTTCCAGCGTGTCAAGCTGGTTGCGAAGCTTGAACTTGCTGATAATATCCTGCACGTTGGATGAGAAGCCGTCCAGATAGGTGTCCAGATTCTGGCGGATGTTGCTTGCTTCGCCTAAGAGTTTTTTGAAGGTAAAGGGAGAGGTGTTATAAAATGGGTATCCAGCTGTTTTCCTGAGCTGAGGTTCTTTGTTGTCGATCTTAATCTCATCGAGCTTGGCGTTCATCTCCATAACCTTGTCCTTGGTAGGCTCAAGGATAGCATCCAGACGGCGAAGCACCGTGAACGGAAGAATGATGTCACGGTATTTGCCCCTTGTATAAACATCTCTCAAAACATCGTCGGCAATGGACCAGATAAAACTAACTATCTGGTTGTGCTGTGCATGGTTCATTCCTGCTGATTTTAGCTTCTTTTTTAAATCACTGTGTTCGACAACGAAATCTTCCAGTTCCTGAAAGTTTTGTTTTAGTTCAGCCTCGGTCACTTTTCCTCTCCTGAATTATCACTCATTCATTTATACGGCGTAAAATACCAAAAGTTAACCCTTTACTTTCACCCCCCTTATTTTGAGGTAGCTGTAAAACGTGCTTCTGGCGATTCCCAAATGTTTACATATCTCTGTAATTGACATCTCACCCTGCTTATAGAGGGTCTCGGCGATTATGGCCTTGTCCTTTGACTCTTTGGTAAGGCCTTTTGGCCTGCCGCCTTTTCGGCCTCGGGCTCGGGCGGCATCCAAGCCTGCTTTGGTGCGTTCTCTGATAATGTCTCTTTCAAACTCGGCGAGAGAGGCAAACAGGTGGAAGGTAAGTTTGCCCTGGGGGGTGGTGGTATCAATGGAGTCATGGAGGGATTTAAGACCGGCGCCCTTATCCTGAATCTCGTTGACCAGGTTGACCAGGTCGCGGAGCGATCTGCCGAGGCGGTCAAGCTTCCAGGTGATTATGACATCACCTTCACGAAGCTGGTCTATCATTTTCCGGAGTTCCGGGCGGTCGGACTTAGCACCACTGACCTTCTCCTGGAAGATCTGTTTGCAGCCTTCCTTCTCCAGTGCATCCATCTGGAGGGAAAGGTTCTGATCCTTGGTGCTTACTCTGGCGTATCCGATCTTCATAAATGTTTTCTAAAACGGTTGCCGTGGCAAATTACCATACTTTGTTTTGTAAAACTAGTTTTTTGTACAGAATTGTCGGATGGCCAGCTAAAATAACTGAGGGGGAAAGAGTGTTCGAAAAAACGGCCGTTTTTTGGACGGATTACCTTTACCGTAAAAATTTCTTGTTGGCCGCCAAGGTCCTCTTGGATCATTATCCGGATTTTTATATGCCTTATTTTGCTTCTCTGTCCTTGGCAGGAGGTTAGGTTGCCAAGTCTCACTTTTCCGTGCATAGATCAATATATAGTCATGGTCTACAGATAAATGCCTTACAGATGATTTTGGCGAGTAGTTTTTTCTCCAAATGACTGAGGCAATAAAATTTGATCTTCCAAAAATTTCATCGCATAAGACCTTCAGGTAATGACATTCATTATCATCAATCGAAATCCAAATCGAACCATCATCAGATGGAAGATTTTTCAATAGTTTCAAACGAGGGCTCATCATTGTTCATGTAAATCAGCTTACCGGTTATTTATCATCCAGTTGGCGGCGCGAGGCCGCTACAAACTGGTGCAGTTTCTTTTTCAGCAGCTCTTTGGGCAGGTACTGGGTAATGTACTGCGCTACCTTGATGTTGGTTTCGTCCAGTTGGAGCAATTCGATTTGCTCGGTATTGCCCTCGGCGCAGAGGATCAGGCCGATGGGTTGGCCTTCATCGGTTTCGGTTTCGTGTTTTTCCAGCCAACGGAGGTAGAGTTCCATCTGGCCTTTATAGGCGGCTTCAAAGGCGCCGATCTTGAGATCGATGGCGATCAGGCGTTTCAGTTTCCGGTGGTAGAAAAGCAGATCCAGCTTATAGTCTTTTCCATCGATGATCATCCGCTTCTGCCTTTCCACAAAGGTAAATCCCNNTTTTCAAGCCTAAAAAATCAAGTATATAGGGGTTCTGAAAGACCAGATCGGGGCTTAAACGGTCTTCTTCGGTTAAGGCTTGCAACTCCAGCCTGGCCAGTTCCTCCGGCTTTTGAGAAATAGCCATACGCTCAAACAGCATCGATTGGATCTTTTTGCGAAGGATGCGGACACTCCACATTTCTAGGCGGCACATTTGCGCGTAGAATTCGCGTTCCAGGTCTGTTTTGAGGGGAATGATTTCTATAAAGTGCGACCAACTCAAATATCGCGACAGTGTCGCGACAATTTTCAGGTCTGGAAAACATTCGTGGAATTGGATCATCCGGCGCAGGCCTTTTTCCGTATAGCCTTTGCCGTATTCCTCCGTCAATTGTCGCGACAGTGTCGACACAATTGATGCGCCATATTCCGCGCGTTCATTTTCAAGAATATCCTGTCGAATCCGCTTTCCGATATTCCAATACATCAGCGTAAGCCCGGCATTAATGGTCTGGCTCACCGCCGTGCGGGCCTCCTCGATCATCCGGCGGATATCGGAAAAAAGAAGGTCTTGGTTATTGGTTATTTTGTTACTCATTTCTCGAATTTAGCAGATGGAAGGCACCTCCATAGTGTCTTTCATCTTGAATCAGGCACTGGCACTTCCAAAGCGACTTCCATCTTGAATCAATACGAGGTTTAGTTCGTTTAGTTCACTTCTATTTTTACAAAAAAATCCCTTCCGATGTAGTGTGGAATCAATCCTCTGTGCTGTAAACGGCCAATGATGATGGCAGGGTGGGTGTTCAGTTTTTTTGCCCAACGCAAAATATCATCATCCTCAAGTGGTGCGTCTTTGAGGACGGCATTTTCTTCGGCTTCGGTCAATGTCCATTTTACGGCAAATTCATCGGCCTCTTTATCTTTCACTTTATCCTGTTCGTTGTATTCGCCATCTCCCTCCAAAAAAATATCTTTTTTCCCATGCAATAATATGTGCCCTATTTCATGGAAAAACGAGAACCAGAAAATATCGTTGCGTTTGTGTCTGCAGGAAAGCTGTATCAACGGGGTGGTATTGCTTTCAATCCAGCGGGCTACTCCATTGATGGGCGCCCCTTTCAGGCAAGGTGTGTAAACCACTTTGACTCCTGCCCTCAAACACAGGGATTGAATCCGCTCAAAAAAATCANNCAAAATTTCTTTTAGCATTTTTGGGGAATATTCAGGGGTATCTATTTTTCGTGCTTCATTTTCGCCTTTTTGCAGCCATGCCGATAAAGCAAACGGTGACTTGGCATGAGCCAGGGAAATGCGGAACGCTCCTTTCAACTTTTGCTCGATGTAATAATTCTCCCACGAGACATGGGTAGAAATACAGAAGAAGTTTAAAAGAGCTTCGACCTTTTCCCCTATTTTTCTGGTGGAAACAACCCAACCTTTTTTAGCCATATCCGCATAGGGAAATTTCTCTGCCCAAGGGATGGCCGCTTCTATGTAGACTTGATGTTTGTTTCGTGCAATAGCTTCGTCATAGTTGTACTGTCGTTTGAGCCAATAATTGGCGGGGATTTGCAAGACATTTTCAAATTGTACAGCCATATCGGGTGTGATTGAACTTTTTCCGTTCATCACTTCCGAAATGGTCTTGACGGGTTTGTTGCACCTAACTGCAAATTCCAAGGGTGTCATTTGCAACTCTTCCAGTTTTTCACGCAAATCCTCTCCGGGATGCGTGACGGTTTGGGGATGATATTCATTCATGATGGTAGTATTCATGAGGGTTTCTCCTAATTTTTTTTGTGATAGTTAACGATTTCCGTAACATCCACTCCTTTTATTTCTATCCAAATGTATTTGCCGTCTTCATCGGTGGGGATGGGGTCTTCATGTGGCACAAAAATCAATCGATAGGGGTGATCTAAATTGCATGCCCATTGTCCTTTTCTGGTTTCCGTCAGTTCATGAAAGTTCCCTGGCGCATTTCGAAGCTCTTCAAGATTTTCAGCAGCGGCCAGTGCATCCAGGCGTTGCTTGATGAGTTTGCCCCGCAGTGGCCCGAATTTCCTGAACAAATCCCGATCATTGTTCACCAACTTTTTCAGGTTTTTTTCACTAAAGGTTAAATACATTATTGCAAATTTACAATTTTTTTTAACAGAAAATGTTAAATATTTTATTGATTGTTGTCAAGTCAACGTCCATTTGATTGTAAACAGTTCGTTTAGGATAATTTGTTTGATCAATGCGCTGCTCGATACTGTCTATCAGTTTTTTCTTTCCGGCTATCCACTTCATCCTGCTAAAATGGCTCCTTTGGAAAAAGGAGAGCGAAAGGCAAAGAGCGCTGCTTCGACCTGGTGCGGGTTGAGATCAACCTGTGCATCAACCAATGTGGATGCCGGCTTTTGGATGCTGTTCGAAGCACTTTGCTTAGTCAGCTCATAGGCGAAGTATTTGGCGTGGTTAGGAGTCAAGCGCATGAGCCTGGGATAGCTCAAATTACTACCCAATTATGTATCTTTACCGCCGATAATATTTTAGAGCTTATTTGGACATTTGTCAATTGGCTGCAAGCGGAGAATTTTATTTTATGCATCGTTGAATTTTTTCGCCGGATTACCCGTATCCGACTGTAAAATTCGCCTCACCTAAAATAAAATTCTCTCGCTTTCGCTCAATCACAAAAATCCAAACAAGCTCTTTATTCTGGCAACTATATCCAGGCTTTGAAAAAGAAAAACCCTGCCGGCAGGCTTCCTTTTGGTACTACTATCGAGTCGATTTTGCACGATTACTATATCTGCTGTGTAAGCAGAGAAGTGAGCTTATATCTGCGTCGCGATGTGCTGACGGGGCGCGCCAAATTCGGCGTGGCCGATGATGGCAAGGAACTGTTTCAGGTGGCGATGGCGAAACATTTCCAGCGGGGCGACTTCCGGGCAGATTACTACCGGGGGCATACGCTGCTCCTTGCGCTCGATATTTGCACCGTAGAGGATCTCTTTGCGCAATTGTACGCCGATAGCGAAAACGACCCGTTTTCTTATGGCCGCCAGATGAACAACCACCATGCCACTCCGCTTGTAGACCGTCAGGGCAATTGGCTCAATCACCTCGAGCGCTATAACCTCTCTTCGGATATTTCAACTACCGGCGGACAGGTAGCCCGCGGCCTCGGACTGGCTTTTGCGTCCAAAAAATATCGCGAAAACCCCTACTTGAAGGATACGACTTTTTCCAACAAGGGCAATGAAGTCTGCTTTTGTATCATCGGCGATGCCAGTACTTCGGAAGGCGCATTTTGGGAGACCGTGAATGCCGCCGGCGTATTGCAAGTGCCTCTGGCAATTTCCGTCTCCGACGACGGCTACGGCATTTCTGTTCCCAAGTCGTATCAAACCACCAAAGAAAGCATCTCCGACGTGTTGCGGGGCTTCGCAGCTACCGATGAATCCCCCGGCATCGACATTTACCAGGTGAAAGGCTGGGATTACCCCGCCCTTTGCGAGGCCTATCGCCGGGGTATCCAACGCGCCCGGGAAGACCATGCGCCCGCAGTATTTCATGTTGAAGAGCTTACCCAGCCCCAGGGACACTCTACCTCCGGTTCGCACGAGCGCTACAAATCGAAAGAGCGGTTGGAATGGGAGGCTGAATTTGACTGCAATGTGCAATTTCGCCGCTGGATAATCGATAATAATATCGCCGACGAAAAAACACTGGCAGGTATCGAAAAGCAGGCTGACGAACACGTCAAAACCTGTCGCGATCGCGCATGGAAAGCTTATCGCGAACCCATTCAAGGGCAATGGAATACGGTCAATAATTTATTCGGCAGTCTGGCGGAGCAATTTCCCGGCAATGAAAGGGTGGGCAAATTGCGCGATGAGGTGAAAGGCCTTGTCAATCCATTTTATGCCGAACTCGTGCGGGCGGCCCGACAGATGCTGTATGCCTTGAGAGGGCAGTCCAACCCCGAAATCGAGCAATTACGCCAATTTGTAGAACAATCGCATGAAGCGGCCCAGCGCCGGTTCCATGCCAATTTATACAGCGAAACGCCCCGGTCGGCCCTCAAAGTACCCGTGGTAGCGCCGGTTTATTCAGACGGCTCTCCTGCTAAAAACGGCTTTGAGGTCATCAATGCCTTTTTTGATAAAATGCTGGAGAAGAACCCCGCTTTTTATGCCTTTGGCGAAGATCTGGGCAAAATCGGCGGCGTGAACCAGGGTTTCGCGGGTTTGCAGGACAAATACGGCGAAAACCGGGTTTTTGATACGGGTATACGGGAGTGGACGATCATCGGCCAGGCGATAGGCATGGCCATGCGGGGGTTGCGGCCCCTGGCCGAAATTCAATATCTCGACTATCTTATTTATGCCTTTTCGCCGCTTTCCGACGATCTGGCCAGCCTGCGCTACCGCAGTAACGGCATCCAGGCTGCGCCGGTGGTGATCCGCACCAGGGGCCACCGCCTGGAGGGTATCTGGCACTCCGGTTCGCCTATGAGCGTGTTGCTGGGCGGTTTGCGCGGCATTTACATCCTGACGCCCCGCAACTTTGTGCAGGCTGCCGGTTTGTACAACACCGTGTTGCAATCCGATGACCCGGCGCTACTCATCGAGTGTCTCAACGGCTATCGCCTCAAAGAACGCCAACCCGATAACATTGGAGAATACACCGTGCCGCTGGGAGTACCCGAGGTGCTCCGCCACGGCGCCGACGTCACCATCGTCACCTACGGCTCCTGCGTGCGCATTGCACAGGCTGCCATTGATATGTTGGAAGCCGACGGTATAGACGTAGAACTCATCGATGTGCAAACGCTTGTGCCTTTTGACCTGCCACATACTATCGTAGCTTCGCTGCAAAAAACCAACCGCATTGTATTCCTCGATGAAGACGTGCCTGGCGGGGCCTCGGCCTATATGATGCGGGAGGTGTTGGAAGTTCAAAACGGTTACCGCTACCTCGATTCTCTGCCTGTCACCGTTACCGCCCAGCCCCACCGCCCGGCCTATGGCACTGACGGCGATTATTTCTCCAAGCCGAATGCGGAGGATGTATATGACGCGGTGTTCCGGCTGATGACCGAGGCGGAACCAGGGAGGTTTGGGCAAAGGGACTAATAGTCCGTCAGGCCTTTGGACTATCAGATCGGTGAGTTGCGGATAGTGGACTTCGACACCCGTGCCGCTACTCCTTAATCGTCTGGCACAATTCCAGCAGCACCCCGTTGGTTGATTTTGGGTGAACGAAGCACACCAGCTTATTGTCGGCGCCGCGTTTTGGTTGGGTATTGAGCAGTTGGAAGCCGGCCTCGGAAAGGCGTTGCATTTCGGCGTAGATATCGTCTACTTCAAAAGCGACGTGGTGGAGACCTTCGCCGCGTTTTTCGATGTATTTGGCGATAGCGCTTTCGGGGGCGGTAGCTTCCAGGAGTTCCACTTTGGCTTCGCCGGCGCGGAAAAACGACGTCAAGACGTGTTCGCTCTCCACTTCTTCCGATTTATAGGGGGCTGTGCCCAGTATTTGTTCAAAGAGCGCGTTAGCGGCTGTAATATCTTTCACAGCTATGCCCAGATGTTCGAGACGTAGTATCATCGCAGTTGATTTTGGTTAAGACATAAAAAAAGCCGGGCGACAAAGCCGCCCAGCCGAAATCATAATCCCAAAAACTACTCTTATAAAGCGCGCTGCCGGGGCGGCGCACAATCATCATGCTTTTTCGGCTTCTTTGACAAGTAGCTGGAAGCCGTTACCGTGAATATTCACGATTTCGATATTATCATCGCGGCGCAGGTATTTGCGCAACTTGGTCACAAATACGTCCATACTGCGCGCGGTAAAATAGTTGTCTTCCCCCCAGATTTTGGTCAACGCTTCTGAGCGAGGCAGAATATCGTTGATATGCACTGCAAACATACGCAAAAGTTGCGCTTCTTTGGGAGAAAGTTTAGATTTTTCTTCATCTGTTCCCGCAGGATTGTATGTCAGGATGCGCAGCGGGTAATTAAAATGGTATTTGCCGATATAAAATTCCTTCACTTCGTCTTTACCCTCTTGTTTGATATGGCTTCTTTTGAGGATAGCCTGGATGCGCAGGAGCAGCTCTTCAGAGTTGAAAGGTTTGGTGATATAATCGTCGGCGCCGATTTTAAAGCCTTGTAAGACATCCTCTTTCATCGCCTTGGCGGTGAGGAAAATGATAGGCATATCGGCGTCTTTTTCTCGAATTTCCCTGGCCAGGGTAAAGCCGTCTTTTTTTGGCATCATCACATCGAAGATGCAGAGGTCGTAGTGGCCTTTCTTATAGCTTTCGAGGCCGGCTGCGCCGTCGGTGGCCAGCGTGACGTCGAAGTCGTGCATATCGAGATACGAGCGCAAAACGTCGCCAAAATTTTGATCGTCTTCTACCAGCAGGATTCTGTTGTTTGCCATAGCGATGATTTTTCTTATCGGGTTGCTGCTATTAATTGATTAATTGAGATGAAAAGGGAAAAACAAAATAAAGCTGCTGCCTTTTCCCGGTTCGCTTTTTACCTCTACCTGGCCTTTGTGAGCGGTCATCATTGCTTTCACATAGCTGAGGCCGAGGCCGAAGCCTTTCACATCGTGGAGGTTGCCGGTATGGACCCGGTAAAACTTGTCGAAGATTTGTTTGCGTGCCTCTTTGCTTAGGCCGATGCCCTTGTCTTCAACTGTTACTTCAACGCCGCCGGCGACGTTGCGGGTGCGCACGGTGATCTCCGGTTTGTCAGGCGAATACTTGTTGGCGTTATCCAGCAAGTTGTTGATAATGTTGGAAATATGCGTCAAGTCGCCTTCTACAACCGGCTGAGCAGCTTCGAGTACGGCTTTGGCGTAGCCTTCGCGTTTCTCTACTTGTAAGCCGATGTTTTCAATGGCTGCGTGAATGACATCGTGGAGGTTGACTTCTGAGGTTTTCAGCGTAAACTCGCGTTTATCGATGAGCGCCATTTGCAATACTTTCTCCACCTGACTATTCATACGTTTATTTTCCTGTTTTATTATGTTAGCGAAGCGGCTAACTTTTTCAGGGTTGCCCGAAATGATAGGATTGGTGATCGAATCGGCGGCCAGCGAGATAGTGGCGATAGGGGTTTTGAACTCGTGGGTCATGTTGTTGATGAAGTCGGTCTTCATTTCCGACAACTTTTTCTGCATGATGATCACGTGAATGGTATAGCTGAAACACAGTAAAATAATGGAAGTAAAAACGATAGTGCCCAAAAAGTTTTTCCATAGCGAACTCCACAAAACGCTGCTGCGATAAGGAAAGTGGATCATCAGGGTACCTGGAGAGGGCATATCCTGGTTGAACAAGGTGACCTTATAGGGCGATTCGAGCATAGCCTTATAAACGGGCAAAACGGCGCCGCCGGATGTGGGGTCGTCAATGACGTAGTGGTCGTCCACCATTACAAAGCTCTGCTTTTCATTGGAGAAGACGCCGAAGTTGTAGGTGGCATTGATGCCGCGGTTGCCGAGTTCCTGCTTGAGCATTTCGTTTAATTGCCTGACATTAATGCGCTCGTCGAGGGGGATATAATCGCTGCGCATGTTGTAGACCATGACGCGGCGGAATTTGTCGTCGCGCGATTTCAGGCAATTATAGCAACTGCAGGTATCCGAAAATTCGGCCATGAGTTGGTCTATGAGTTCTCCGCCGATGGGCGCGCCTGGTTGGGGCGGCGGCGGTGCGGGCGACTCGGGGTCGAGGCCTGCCATTTCCCGTTCGAAGTAGTTGGCCACAAAGCCGTTCATGTTGCGATTGAAGGCCTCTCGTTTTTCTTCGTATTCGAGGCGAAGGGTTACGTTATTAAGCGCGCCATAGACGTCTTTGTCGAATTTACGCTCGTTGACTTTCATGGAGGTGCGTATGAGATCCATTTGCAGCCATACTACTCCAATGACTGCAACGCTCATAACTCCAATGATTGCCCAAATTGCTTTTTTGTTCATGCTATTGCGAACAGTAAACGGCGTGTTGTGAACGGCGAGCCCTCACATTGCCACGCCTTCATTGTTGAAAACGTACCTGAAAGCGGCTTATTGCTTACAAAATTAGGGATTGTCGGCACGCGACATTTTACTTTAACACCAATTTAACTTTCGAAAAATATTTGCATTATTCTAATTTATAGCTGATTATCTATTGTTAATTTAATTATTCTCAAGCCTTGGCTAATATACGCGGAGGATGGTATAAGCGGCAAGCAGGCGCTCGCAAGACTCCCAATTGCGGGTAATGCCCAGGAGGAAACCGCCGCCGCCGGCGCCGCATAGTTTGAACAGGCAATCGCCCGAATACAGGGCGTCAGTCCATAAAGTTTTATGCTGCGGCAAAATCATAGCCTGAAAATAGTCCAGCTCAAAACGGCTGATCGCATTGTAAAAGTGAAAAAGCGCATTCCATTGACCTTTAAGAAAAGCGTCAATAGCGGCATTATTGGCGGGCAGCAATTGTTCTTCTACGGCCCGGGCGTAGTCGGGGTTTTGACATTGCGACAAAAACCACTGCACCAGGGGGCCTGTTTGTCGACGTATGCCGGTATCAAGCAGGAACAACACCGGCGAATCTGCTGAGGCCTCCGGAATTTTAACAGATTCTATCAATCCGCCGTTTCCCAGCCGCAAGGGGTGGTTTATAAAGCTGACCAGCGGGTCGATCCCTGAACTATTGCCGTGAAAGAAGTTTTCGAGTTGCGCCAACTGGGCGCGCAGGAAGGGATAACCGCCTTTTTCCTTCCAATACTGCTCGCCTGTATGGTATTTATCGTAAAGCGCTGCGCAAAGCGCTCCGGAGCTACCCAGCCCATAACCCGTAGGGATGTTGGAATCGAAATAATACCCTTCCGCCAGGTCGCGCCCGAATGCATCGAGATCGAGCCGGCTCAGCAGATGCCCGCTTTGGTCGAGATTTTGCAGGTAGGCCAGCCATTCCGGCAGTTGCGACTGTAATTCGGGCGCTTTGCCGGGCTCGGCACGCCGCCATTGACCGCTAAAGTATCCGTAGGGCAGGGCCAGGGCGTCGGCGCCTTTGATGACGGCGTGCTCGCCGAATAAGAGTAGTTTGGAAGGATAGTTTTTCACGGGAAGGAGTGGAAAGGGGATGAATAATTATAAAATGAAAAGTAATCAATTTTTGCGGAAAGTGCTATCGCCGAAAAATGGTTTGACGGGGGCGGAATCATCCAGGGTTTTCAATTCGGGGCGCTCGGGTTTTGCGGGTTTTGGTGGTCTTCCGGTAGTATCGAGCGACAAACGCGCTTCCAGTATCAGAATGGAATCGGCCAAACGGCTTGCCTCAGCCAAGGCGCGTTCCCGGCATTGGCTATTCACCAGGTCGGTAAATTCGGTCAGTCGAATTTTGAGTTGTTGCTCCAGATAAGCCTGGCGCAAGGCGACCTTTTCTTCTTCCGACTGACAGCCTGCGGCGATGATGGCGGCCATTGTGATAATACACAAATAACGGAGTTGCGCTATCATGATTATTTTTTCGCTTCGGTATAGATTATTGAATAACATTTCCCTGACCCTGCTGCGCTTGAATACGCTTGCGAAGCGCAATCTCTTCTTCGCGACGTACTTTGAGAATAGAATCAAGCGCGGTTCTGACAAGACTATCCGTACGCAACACGCACAGACTATCCAGTTTGGGGCGCAGCGCCAGGGTTTCTTTCATATACATCGTATCGATATGCGAGCGCTCGCCGGCGGTCATTTCGTATTCTTCCGGGTTTTCTTTGCAAGCGGCCATGGCTAGCACGGCAAAAATGGCTGCAATATGTATTTTTTTCATCGTTCCGGTTGGCTTGTTATTGCCGATTATTCTGCCGCAAAATTACGCTTTTCCAGTTGAATAGCTACGTTTCCTGCCCAACTGTCATTTGAAGTGCCGGATTTCATTTCATTTACTGTCAAATTGACAGCGCAGGGCTGCCTTTTTCGCTCTGGCACAGGTATTGCGGCTAAGTGGCGGATGCCGGTACAAAGGCGGGTTAATCCTGCGCAACGGCGTCTTCCAACATTTCATTTAACAAAAAAAACATATCGAGATGAGCGCTATTGCAATGAAACCGATAGGCGACCGGGTGGTGGTCAAGCCCGCCCCCGCCGAAGAAAAGACAAAAGGAGGCATTATCATCCCCGATACTGCCAAAGAAACGCCCCACAAAGGCGAGGTAGTAGCTGTGGGCCCGGGCAAAGAAGGCAATGCCCTCACCGTAAAAGCAGGCGATACGGTGTTGTACGGCAAATATGCCGGCCAGCGCGTGGAACTCGAAGGCGAGGAATACCTCATCATGCGCGAAGAAGATATTTTGGTTGTTTTACTCTAAAAAATGCAAATACCTATGGCAGCTAAAGACATTTCCTTCAATATTTCCGCTCAGGAAAAACTCAAAGCCGGCATCGACAAACTCGCCAACGCCGTAAAAGTAACGCTTGGCCCAAAAGGCCGCAATGTGGTGATTCAGAAGAGCTTCGGCGCTCCGCAAGTCACAAAAGATGGCGTAACGGTAGCCAAAGAAATCGAACTGGAAGACCCCACTGAAAATATGGGCGCCCAGATGATCAAACAGGTTGCGTCCAAAACCGCCGATATTGCAGGCGACGGCACCACTACCGCTACTGTGCTGGCTCAGGCTATTGTAGCCGACGGCATCAAAAATGTAACCGCCGGCGCCGGCGCTATGGATATCAAACGCGGTATCGATAAAGCCGTGCACAAGATTGTGGCCGACCTGAAAAAGCAATCCGAAGAGATCAAAAACGATTTCAAAAAGATCCAGCAGGTTGCCGCGATTTCGGCCAATAACGACGACGAAATCGGCTCGCTGATCGCCGACGCTATGAAACGCGTGACCACCGACGGCGTGATCACAGTGGAAGAAGCCAAAGGCACCGAAACTTATGTGGAAGAAGTCAGCGGCATGCAATTCGACCGCGGTTATCTCTCGCCCTATTTTGTGACCGATGCGGAGCATATGGTGGCTGAATACGAAAATCCGTTCATTTTCCTCACCGACCAGAAGCTGTCGAATATGAAGGATATCCTGCCCCTGCTCGAACAGGTGGTAGGCATGAATCGTCCGCTCCTGATTATCGCCGAAGATGTGGAAAGCCAGGCGTTGGGCACGCTGGTGGTGAACCGCCTGCGCGGCAGCCTCAAAATTGTGGCCGTTAAAGCCCCCGGCTTCGGCGACCGCCGCAAGGCTATGCTCGAAGATATCGCCATCCTCACCGGCGGTACGGTGATCAGCGAGGAGAAAGGCTACAAAATCGAGAATACGACGATTCAGCAGTTGGGACAAGCCGAAAAGGTGTCTATCGATAAAGACAATACCACAATTGTAAACGGCAAGGGCGCTCCCGAGCAGGTGAAAGCCCGCGTGAACCAGATCAGGCAGCAAATCGAAAATACGACCTCCGATTACGACCGCGAGAAACTCCAGGAACGCATGGCCAAACTCGCCGGCGGTGTGGCGGTTCTCTATGTGGGCGCCGCTACGGAAGTGGAGATGAAGGAGAAAAAAGACCGCGTAAACGACGCCTTGCACGCTACCCGCGCAGCTATCGAGGAAGGTATCGTGGCCGGCGGCGGCGTGGCCCTGGTGCGTGCTATCAGTGCCATCCGCAACCTGAAAGGCGCCAACGAAGATGAAACGATCGGCGTACAGATCGTGCGCAAAGCCCTGGAAGCGCCACTGCGCACCATCGCCGAAAATGCCGGCGTAGAAGGCTCCGTTGTGCTCCAGCGCGTGATGAACGCTAAAGGTAGCTACGGCTACAATGCCCGCACCGATAAGTTTGAGGACCTCAAGAAGTCGGGCGTGATAGACCCCACCAAAGGTGACCCGCATCGCCCTCGAAAATGCCGCCTCTATTGCCGGTATGGTACTCACTACCGACTGTGCGATCAATGAGAAGCCCAAGAAGAAAACTGCTGCGCCCGGCGCTCCGGCTATGCCAGGCGGCGGTATGTACGATGATGATTTCTAGTGATTGCTGCCCGCGACGAGATGCGCCTTCCCCCAGAAAGGGCATCTCGTCGCCCCTTATTTGCCTGATCCCAATTCTAATCGGTGGCGTTAATATTTCTGCCCACTAACTTTTGTCATTCCTACCCATAACAGGAAGGTATATATTTACCCTTTTTAATACCTGTACTGTTATGACCCGTACCGCACACCGCGCTTACGTATACTCTCTGGCAGCTATTGTTGTATTGGCAGCTATTCTGCTGTCGTATCAAGGATTTTCGTATTACAGCACCAGTCTGGAAGAACGGTTTTACCATCCCAACCACGATTATTTTAAACCCAGCGGCATTTATGGCCATGGACTGGGTATCGTTGGCAGCCTCTTGATCCTCATCGGGGTGTTTTCTTATATTATCAGAAAACGCAATAAATCACTGGTACGGCTGGGGCGACTCAAGTACTGGCTGGAGTTTCATATCTTCTTGTGCAGCCTGGGACCGCTGATGATCCTTTTCCACACGGCCTTTAAGTTTGGCGGCATCGTCTCCGTCAGTTTTTGGAGCATGGTAGCAGTAGTCGCCAGCGGTATTATCGGCAGATTTATCTACATCCAAATCCCCCGCACTATCGAGGGCCGCGAGCTGAGCCTTCACGAAGTGAAAGCCATGAAAGGCAATATCGGCGAAGTGCTGAGGCGGTCGTACCAACTGGATCAGGAGAGTTTTAACGCAATCGTCGATTCTACAAGCGATAACTTCCACCGCGACGGAGACGGGCACTTGTTGAAAGGCTTGTTGCAAAAATACCTGGCTGATCGAAAAACCATCGGATATATCAGCCGGCTGCTCCGGCAAAACAACTTGCCGCCGCGCGACCGGAAGAAGGTGTTGGGGCTCATAAAAAACGAAATGACTTTAAACAACCGCATCGCAAGGCTCCAAACGATGCAAAACCTGTTTCGGTACTGGCACGTGGCTCATTTGCCGTTTGCGCTTATTATGCTCATTATTATGGTCATTCACGTAGGCATAACGCTTGCTTTTGGCTATAAATGGATTTTCTGACTATGGAAGCACTGATAGAACAAATCGCAATTTACTCCGCAGTGTTTCTGCTGTGCTCAGTGGTGGTATACATCTATTTGCGCAAATTGAAAAAGGAGTCTAAGATTACAGAAGAGAAAGTAGAAAAAGCCAAGCAGGAGGGGTTATTCGAGCCGGTGTCATTGCATCCGGTAATTGACCTCGACACCTGCATCAAAAGCGGGGCATGTGTGGCCGCTTGCCCCGAAAAAGATATTTTGGGAATAGTCAATGGCCGCGGTACCCTTATCAATGCTTCCCATTGTGTGGGCCACGGCGCCTGTTTCCACAGTTGTCCGGTAGAAGCCATTTCCCTCGTAATCGGCACCGAAAAACGCGGCGTCGACCTGCCGCATGTCAACCAAAATTTCGAGACCAATGTGCCCGGCATTTATATCGCCGGCGAATTGGGCGGCATGGGGCTCATCAAAAACAGCGTAGAACAAGGCAACCAGGCCGTGGAAAGTATGGTGAAGGCAGGTTTTAAAAAAGACCCCTCGTATTACGATTTGATTATCGTAGGCGCCGGCCCCGCCGGCATTTCCGCCTCCCTCACTGCCAAAAAATATAACCTGAATTTCCTGACGCTCGAACAAGATACGCTCGGCGGTACGGTATTTACTTTCCCCCGAGCGAAAATTGTGATGACGGCGCCGATGGATTTGCCGCTCTATGGCAAGGTGAAATTGTTCGATACCAGCAAAGCCGAATTGCTCGATTTATGGGAAAAAGCGCTTTCAAGAAATAATATCGCCATCCGCGAAAATACCAAGGTAGAAAGCATTGTAATGGACGGCGACCGTTTTAAAGTTAACACCAATAAAGGCGATGAGTTGTTTGCCCAGCGGGTGCTACTTGCTATCGGCCGCCGGGGCAGTCCCCGCAAGCTGGGTATCCCCGGCGAAAACCTTGAAAATGTGGCCTACCGCCTGCTCGAACCCGAAAATATCGCAGAAAAAAAAGTCGTAGTGGTAGGCGGCGGCGACTCCGCCATCGAAGCGGCGTTGGCGCTGGCTGATCAAAACAGGGTGATCCTTTCTTACCGCAGCGACGCCTTTGCCCGCATTAAACCCAAAAACCGCGAAAAAATTCAGGAGGCCATAGAAAAAGGCGTAGTGGATGTGAAGTTTAATACGAACCTGGAGAAAATCGAGATAGAAAAAGTGCTGATTAAATCGTCATTGGAGGAAAGATTATACGAATTGGACAACGATTTGGTGTACATTTTTGCAGGCGGCGAATTGCCGACGCAATTTCTCGAAAAAGCCGGCATCCAAATTACCAAGCGATTTGGCTATACGGTGAAAAAACACAAGTGATGTCGTCAAATACAATCCGGAAATATATCTCCCGCTTTCGAGCGCCTTCCTTCTTCGCTATGGTGAAACAAGGCTTCACTCGTTTTGCATTTTTACCGGGGTTTCTGATATTTCTGGCAACTGCTATCAACGCCCAAATATCTCCCGGCGATTTATCAAAAGCCCACTCGGCACTGGAAGGCATTTCCAATTGTACCAAATGCCACGTTTTGGGCGAAAAAGTATCCAATGATAAATGCCTGGATTGTCATAAGATATTGAAAAACAGGATTAAACAAAACAAAGGCTACCACGTATCAAAAGAAGTAAAAGGCAAGGAATGCGCGTCGTGTCACAGTGATCACCACGGGCTTAAATTCGATATGGTTCGTTTTGATGAAAAAAATTTCAACCACCAATTAACAGGTTATAATTTAACCGGCGCACATAAAAAAATTGACTGCCGAGAATGCCATAAAAGCGATTTTATAAGTAATTCAGAAATAAAAAAATTAAAAAATACTTTTTTAGGATTAGATCAAAAATGCGCTTCCTGTCACGAAGATTATCACCAGAAAACACTATCGAATAATTGTGCAAGTTGTCATAATACCGATGTTTTTTCTCCTGCAGCAAATTTTAATCACGACAAAACAAAATTTGCGCTGGCTGGAAAACACAAAACCATAGACTGCAAAGCATGCCATAAAGAAGAAACGAGAAATGGGAAAAAATTCCAGCAATTTGCAGGAATAGCATTTAACTCCTGTGCCAACTGCCACGACGATCCGCATAAAAACAAACTGGGTAATTATTGCAGCGAATGTCATACCGAGCAAGCTTTTGATATTTTTAAAGGGATGAATAAATTTAATCACAACAGAACAAAGTTCCCATTAAAAGGAAAGCACAAACAGGTAGACTGCGCACAATGCCATAATTTAAATGTTTCGCCGCAATTGGTCTTCCAGGATCGGCTGGGTATAGCGACGACCAATTGCGCCGCCTGCCACCAGGATGTCCATGATAATAAATTCGGCAATAATTGCGCGGAATGCCACAATGAAAATTCATTTCACAACACCAAAGTCAAGCAGGATTTTGATCACGACAAAACGGGTTTTGCTCTGGAAGGCAAACACGAAGTAGTGGATTGTAAAAAATGCCACAAATCAAGTTTTACCGACCCACTGCCCCACAATACCTGCGCAAGTTGCCATACAGATTACCACGATAATCAGTTTGCCGTCAATGGCAAAAAAACCGACTGCGCCCAGTGCCATACGGAAGACGGCTTCCTGGGAAGCCTATTTACTACAGACCAACACAACAAAACGAAATTCCCGTTGCAAGGCGCCCACCAGGCTACCCCCTGCTTTGCCTGCCACAAACCCGATGCAGCTAAAAAATGGACGTTCAGGAATATAGGCGAGCGCTGCGTCGATTGCCACGAGGATGTACATCAGGGTACCATCAGCGCAAAGTATTACCCCAACCAATCCTGCGAAAATTGCCACGTTAGCGACAACTGGCAGGCCAACCGGTTTGACCACAACCAAACAAATTTCAAACTACTCGGCGAGCACGCCAAACAAAGTTGTATGGCCTGCCATGGCAGGGGTGATATAAGTCATGATATCAGACAAGCTATTTTTATAGATTTGTCATCGACGTGTAACAATTGCCACTCCGATATACACCACAGGCAATTTGAACAAGCCGGTATCACGGATTGCGCGCGATGCCACGGCTTTGACAACTGGCAGCCTGTCCATTTTGACCATGACCAAACTGCCTTTAAGCTAGAGGGAAAACACGCGAATGTGGCCTGCGAAAAATGCCACAAGTCGATAGAAAAGGACGGCCAGTTGGTCGTACAATATAAATTGGAAAGGTTTGCGTGTGTAGATTGCCATCAATAGTATTCTTTATCGGACTATCAGCAAGTCTCTTCGCCCAGTCCCCGCACGGATCGAACTTGAAAATCGATTGCGCAGCCTGTCATACGCCCGATGGGTGGGAAGTCTCATATAAGAAGGTCAATTTTAACCACGATTCTACCCGTTTTGCACTCACTGGCCGGCACAATACGGTAGATTGCAAGAGCTGCCATATTTCGATGATTTTTTCAGATGCCGGAACCGAGTGCATTGATTGTCATACCGATATTCACCAACAAACGGTGGGAATGGATTGCGCTCGCTGCCATAACTCCAACAACTGGCTGGTTGACAATATTGCGGAATTGCACCAGGACAACGGCTTCCCACTGGTGGGCGCCCACGCTACGGCCAGTTGCAACCAATGCCACTTTTCTGAAACAACTCTGCGCTTCGACCGCATCGGCAATGACTGCATCAACTGCCACAGCGATGAGTACGCAGCTACGACCAACCCCAATCACCGCGATGCAGGTTACACCACCGATTGCATCGTTTGCCACGATGTCACTGCTTTGGATTGGTCGTCGCAGAATATCAACCACAATTTCTTTCCGCTGACGAAAGGCCACGACATTCCCGACTGTGCAAGTTGCCATACATCAGGTTCGTATGCCGATACGCCTACCGACTGTGCAGCCTGCCACCAGGCAGATTACAACGGGGCGCTCAATCCCAATCACGTCAGCGCCCAGTTTCCAACCGACTGTGCTTCGTGCCATACCACCGATCCCGGCTGGATGCCTGCGTCGTTTACCCAACACGACAACCTGTATTTCCCCATTTACAGCGGCGAACACGAAGGAGAATGGGATCAGTGCATGGATTGCCACACCGACCCGTCGAATTTTGCGGTATTTAGCTGTACTGTTTGCCACCGCAATCCGGAAACCAATGAAGAACACGAGGGCGTAAACGGCTATGTCTACGAAAGCACAGCCTGCCTGGCTTGCCACCCCACGGGTAGTGAAGATGATTTATTTAACCACGACAACACTAATTTTCCGTTAACAGGCGCACATATCACCACAAGTTGCCTTCAATGCCATTCCTCCGGTTATGCCGGCACTCCTACCGACTGCGCTGCTTGCCATACCGACCAATATAATCAATCGGACAACCCCAGTCACACAGCTTTGGGTTTATCTACCGACTGCGCAGCCTGCCATACTACCGCGCCGGGTTGGATGCCGGCTGCCTTCGCCAATCACAACGATTATTACGCGCTTAACGGCGCGCATGCCGCTATTGCCGCCAACTGCGCCGAATGCCACAACGGCGATTACAACAATACCCCCAATACCTGCATCGGCTGCCATACTGCCGATTACAATGCTACCGCCAACCCCAGTCACGTGGCGTTGAATTTTTCGACCGACTGCACCGATTGTCACAGCGAAAACGCCTGGGTACCTTCTACTTTCGACCACGACAACCAGCATTTCCCCATTTACAGCGGCGAACACGAAGGCGAATGGAACCAATGCACAGATTGCCACACCAATACCTCCAACTACGCAGATTTTACCTGTCTGACCTGTCATACCAACCCCGAAACCAATAACGAACACAATGGCGTGGGTGGGTATTCATACAACAGCCCGGCTTGCCTCGCCTGCCACCCCACCGGCGATGCCGACCTCATTTTCGACCACGACGGCACGGCTTTCCCCCTCACCGGCGCCCATACCAATACCAGTTGCCAGGAATGCCACGCTGCCGGCTACCAAGGCACGCCAACTGCCTGCGTAAGTTGCCACACCGTTGATTACAACCAAAGCAACAACCCCGACCACAATAACCTTGGATTTTCTACTGATTGCGCAACTTGCCATACCACCGCCCCCGCCTGGCTGCCCGCCACCTTTGCCAACCATAATGACTACTACGCACTAAATGGCGCCCACGCAACCCTGATGAGCAATTGCTCGGCTTGCCACCACGGCGACTACAACAATACCCCCAATACTTGCGCCGGCTGCCATACCGATGAATATAACCTGACAGCCAGCCCCGATCATCAGGTGAACCAGTTTCCAACCGATTGCCTGTCCTGCCACACGGAAAACACCTGGGCGCCATCGACTTTCGATCACAACGTCCACTACCCTTTCACCGGGGCGCACATCGCCATTGCCGACAACTGCGTGGCCTGTCACAACGGTGATTACAGCAACACCCCGAATACCTGCTCAGGTTGCCATACCCCCGATTACAATCAGAGCTCCAACCCCAACCACACCGCATTGGGATTGTCTACCGATTGCGCCATGTGCCACACTACTGCCCCTGGCTGGACGCCGGCGTCGTTCCTGGTACACAATAATTATTATGCGCTAAATGGCGCCCACGCCGCCATCGCCAACGATTGCGCTTCATGTCACAATGGAAACTACGTCAATACCCCCAATACGTGTTATGGATGCCATACAAACGACTACAGTACAGCCACAAATCCCAACCACCTGGCTGCACAATTCCCGACAGATTGCGAGCTATGCCACTCTCAGAGCACCTGGGCGCCGGCTACCTTTAATCACAACAGCGTATACCCATTCACAGGAGCGCATATACCAATAGCCAACAACTGTGCGGCTTGCCACATGGGCAACTACAACAACACGCCCAATACCTGCGAAGGCTGCCACATGCCCGATTACAACCAAAGTGTGAACCCCAGCCACTTGTCGCTGGGCATACCCAACGACTGCGACATGTGCCATAGCACCGCACCCGACTGGATGCCTGCAACCTTCCCCATTCACAACAGCTATTATCCGCTTAATGGCGCGCATGCCGCTATTGCCGCCAACTGCGCTCAATGTCACAGCGGCAATTACATCAACACGCCCAATACCTGCTTTGGCTGTCATGCCAATGACTACAATACTACCAACAACCCCAACCACCTGGTCGCACAATTTCCCACCAATTGCATATTGTGCCACTCGGAAAATACCTGGGTTCCCTCCACCTTTGACCACGATGGAATGTATTTCCCAATTTACAGCGGAAAACACGATGGTGAATGGAACCAGTGTGTGGATTGCCATACCGTTCCGGGCAACTTCTCGCTATTCAGCTGCATAGACTGCCACGAACACGACAATCAGCAAGAAGTAAATAATGACCACGATGAAGTGCCAGGTTATACCTATTCCAGCCCGGCCTGTTATTCGTGTCACCCCAATGGGGATAATTAATTTTAAACGCACAGGAATAAATGCGGTATTTTCTACTCATATTGACATGTATTGCTGTTCCTTGTTTTGTAAACGCACAAAATGGAAAAGCGCTTAAAAAGGGAGTGGTATCCTTTCTTTCCTCCCAAAATGTATATGTCAAATTTGACAATACCGACCATATTGAAATTGGAGATACACTTTTTTTTAAAAAAATCGACCAGCTTGTTCCTGCATTAGTTGTTAAAAATAAGTCATCCACGTCCTGTGTATGCAGTTCAATTATTGTTGATAAATTCAAGGTTGCAGATGAAATTTTTGCACAACATATCGCCGAAAGTGAAGAACCTGTCAGCATCAAGGATAAAATAGAAGAAGCGCCGGTGGCGGGCAAGCAAAACATTGAAAAAGAAGAACCTTCGATCGTTGACCCCCTTGAAAAACAACAAAAACAACATATAAAAGGCAGAATATCGGCTGCATCATACAGCAATTTGTCGTCTTATTCTGACGATAGCCACCGCATGCAATATACCTTTTCGATGCAGGCCGACCATATTGGCGATTCCAGGTTTTCTACGGAAAATTTCATTACTTTCCGCCATACGCTTGGAGAATGGAATGAAGTACAAGAAAACCTCGCCAATGCCTTGAAAGTATATTCTCTGCTGGTGAAATACGATTTTAATCCCGCTACCACCCTGGCCCTGGGCCGAAAAATAAACCCTAAAATATCGAGTATGGGCGCCATTGACGGCGTGCAATTTGAAAAAGGGATAGGGCATTTTATCGTCGGCGCGCTCACCGGATCAAGACCGGATTATTCCGACTATGGATTAAATACCGATTTATTTCAATATGGCGCTTATATAGGTCATGTTTCCAAAAACCAGGAGAAATTTCAGCAAAGTACTCTTGCGTTCGTTGAACAAAAAAACAATTTCAGAACGGATAGGAGGTTCGTTTATTTTCAACATTCCGACGCATTGATGAAAAATTTGAATTTGTTTTTATCATGCGAATTGGATTTATATAAAAAAATAAACAACGAAGTAAAAAATACCGCCAGTCTGACCAATATGTATTTTTCGCTTCGATATAAACTGGCTAAAAACATCAATATTTCTGCATCATACGACAATCGACGGGATATCATTTATTATGAATCGTATAGAAATTTCATCGACCAGCTCATTGAAAATGAAACCAGGCAAGGACTCCGGTTTAGCGTGAATTACAGGCCGGTGAAAAAGCTGACGATAGGCGCCAACGCCAGCTGGCGCTTTCAAAAAAGCGGCGCCAATGAGGCAAAAAATTTAAACGCATACTTAACCTACAGCCTGATTCCCGGTATTAAAGCAGCAGCAACACTCTCTGCCAATTTATTGCAGACCGGCTACCTGGATAGCAAGATTTTTGGCTTGAAACTCGCCAAAGATATCATTCCGGCTATCCTCAACAGCGAAATCTATTACCGCTATGTCGATTACCAATACGAGAATTACGGTTTTTCTGTGAATCAGCATATTGCCGGACTGAGTTGCTCGGTGAATATTACCCGTAATTTGGGTTTTTACCTTTACTATGAAGGAATATTTGACAATCAGGACCGCACCTTTAACCGGGTCAATACTAAAATTATCCAGCGGCTTTAAATACCGCGCATTTCAACCTATATTTGGATGGCAGTTAAAATCAATATTAGCATGACGAGTAGTAACTTGAATTGGGCTATGCTTTTGCTTGCAGGACTTTCTTTATTCGCTTGCGACTCAAAACCCAAGGTGATCGAGAGCACCCCCTCTGAGAACAGCAGCGCCATATTTAACGGCAACACAACCCACGAACACGCAGCTAATGCAGATAACCACAAGGTAGTGGCAAAAGAAACCCTGGATACGGAAAGATATACTTATGTGAATGTCACAGAAGGGGAAAATAATTACTGGATTGCCATTCCCCAACAAAAGATAGAAATTGGCGCCGCATACTATTTCCGGGGCGGCTTATTGAAAAAGGACTTTTTTAGCCAGGAATACAACCGGGTTTTTGAAACCCTTTACCTGGTTTCGCAAATCAGCAAAGAACCCGGCGAATCTGCTACGGGCAATGTATTTTCTAATCCTTCAACAGCCGATACCGAACCCGTCAGCGTTGAACCGGCCAAAGGCGCTATCAAAATTTCAGAGCTGCTCGCCAACCCAGGCAAATACAGTGGCAAAGTGGTAGCCGTTACCGGCAAATGCGTAAAAATCAACCCCAATATTATGAACCGCAATTGGGTGCACCTGCGCGACGGCTCCGCCGATAATTCTGACCTGACGATCACAACTACCGAACTCGTCCAACCCGGCGATGTGGTGACGCTCGAAGGTACTATCGCACTAAATAAGGACTTCGGCGCCGGCTACAAATACGACGTGATTATGGAAGGCGCCGTAGTCAAAAAGTGAACGAGGGAGATCATACCCCCACACGCTTCCGATATCTCAGATAAGCCAGCACGCTGATCACGGTCAGGCTAACCACTGTATAATACACAGCTGGCGGAATCGGCAATGGATCGCCCGCGGCGTAAGAATGCAACCCCGACAAATAGTAATTCACCCCAAAATAGGTCATCATCACCGAAGCCCAGCCGAATAGCGAAGCCAGATTAAAGGCATACACGCCGCGCAAACCCGGAATCAACCGCATATGGAGGATGAAGGCATATACCAGAATGGTAACCAACGCCCAGGTTTCCTTGGCATCCCAGCCCCAATAGCGGCCCCACGATTCATTGGCCCATATGCCCCCCAGGTATGTGCCGATGCTCAGCATCATCAATCCGCCAATCAGGGTCATTTCGCTGATGGCTGTCGTCTCTTTGATGATGCGGTCTACATTCTGGCCGTTTCGGACGTTGGCAAATACCATGAACACCAGATTCAGTACCCCGATGATGGCGCCCAGCATCAAAAATCCGTAGCTGCCCGCTACCATCGATACGTGGATGGTAAGCCAGTACGATTTCAATACGGGTACCAACGGCGTAATTTCAGGGTCTAAAAAACTCAGTCCGGCAACCATCAAAATAACAGCGGCCAGCACATTGGTAGCCGTAAGCCCGCCCAGCGATTTGCGCGCAAAAACGAGCCCGGCAAGTACGGTTGTCCAGCCAATGTATATCATGGATTCGTAGCCGTTGCTCCAGGGCGCCCGCCCCGATATATACCAGCGAAGCCCCAGGCCAAGCGTATGCAAAACAAAAGCCGCCGCCAGCAATCCCAATGCTATACGCTGCGGCCATACGAGATTTGTACTTGGGCGAAAGACAGAGAGAAAGAGCAACACCAACATTGCAAAACCAAGCATGCCATAAAAAGCATCCAATTTGCCAAACAGATGGGCTTTGTTATAAAAAAGTTCCGCCTTTACTTTTGTCGCTGACGGCAAAATGGCGCCCCCATTTTTTTGTTGATAGTTGCCCAGTTCTTTGACTAATTCGTCGGCGGTGCTCCAGTCTCCGCTTTGCATGGCGCCTTGCAGGGTGGGAATATACGCCTCGTAAAACCGCTGGGCTACCGATTCATTGGCATGGTCGTGCTGATGTTGGCCCCCCTCGGCAGGGGCCTCCCATGAATTGTTTTTATCGCCGGGTATGGGGAACATTTTCATGAAACTTCCGGAAAAGATCATCATACAGATATTGACTTTTTCGTCGAGTTTCAGGATTTCCTTTTCCAATGCGCCGCGATCGCGCTGCGGCATATTATAAGCGTTCCTGACGTAGTCCTGGAGCAGATACTCGCCTTTGGCGTCGAAAAAATCGCGGTAGGAAATCAGGGGAGCGTTGGTATTCAATATTTTTTTTACCTCCTCGTGTTTGCCCATTTTGATCAAAGGCACGGCGTACCAATCGTTGGGGTTAGCGGCCATCCCCAGCACGATTTGATCAGCGTTGAGGCCGAAAAGGTTTTCTTTCTTTGATAATTTTCGCAAAACTTCATTCGAAAAAGTATTCATGGGTTTCATTCGGCCCATGTGGTCTTGCATCAACAAGCGGCCAAAAGCGTCGGCATGCGCGGGGGTGACTGTGGCCGACGGCTGCGCCGAGGCGGCAAGTGTTGTCATCGTTAAAATGATAACAGCAGTCGTAGTTTGCCTTGCCCCCCGCATTTTTTTGATACTCTCGCCTAATTTGCGAAAACGGCTGTTGTTTTGTAATAAAGTGAGCAACATGCCAATGGTGAGGATAAAATAGCCGATATAGGAAATCCAGGCGCCTGGAGCGTCGTGATTGACGCTGAGATACGTGCCGAGCTCATCCTGGTCGTACGACGATTGGAAAAACCGGTAGCCGCCGTAATTCAGGATATTATTCATATAAATACGACTGTTTCGCTCCAGGTTCTTGCGGGGGTCTATCAGTGTCACTTCGCTGGCATACGACGAAGCGCTGTTGGTGCCCGGATACCTTTCCATGATAAAATCGCGGAGCGCAATGGAAAAAGGCAACTGAACACGCTTGGCGCCGTAAGCGATCGAAAAGCTGATATCGCCGAATGCCAGTACCCGGGGCCGGCCTTCAACGCCTTGCATGCCGAATAGGTAAAATCGCTGCTCCTGTCCATTTACGCTAACTTTCATATCCAAAGCGGCCATACTATTGCTGGACATTTTGCGGTCTGAAGAAGCTACTTCCAGCCTGGCAGCAGGGTTAAAGTCGCCGACTACAAAATTCTGAGAACCAGCGGCATACAAACTACGCAAAATAAGAGGATGCTCGACGCCTGGCGCCAGCGTATCGATAGTTTGGGTAGCCATTTGCATTTGCGTCAGGGCCTGGTCCGCGCTTACAAACAGGCGATCATTGTCATATCGAATGTTGATAGCGCCGGGTATACCGGCATCGCCGAAATTGAATGTCAGGCCGTGTATCGTTGCAGGTTCTTTATATTTCACAAAATACTCCTCCCTGCCTTGTTGCCCACCCGCCACAACTTTTAAAATGGGCATGCCGCCGGCGTCGCTTTGGAGTACCTCTGTGGGATTGGGCATAAAACCGAGAACCTCCACTTCTACTTTATCGTTACCGAGCAGGTACGATTCTTTAAAATGATTATTGCCGAGAGTGGCAAAAAGCACGGGTTCGTCAAATTTGTATGTTTTTCCCTGCCGTGTAGCTTCAAAAATCAGGTAAGTCTCTGCCGATAAAAATGAATTGCCTGAGCTTCCTTCGCGAATATGCATCATGCCTTCGCTGCCAAAATAACGCGTGACGCCGGCGCCGATTACAATGACGATCATGGCCAGGTGAAAAGACAAAACGGGCCATTTTTTTTGCTGGACCATCCGGTAGCGAAAGATATTGACCAGCAGAGAAAGGACAAAAAGCAGTAAAATCAGCTCAAACCACCATGCCTTGAATACCAGCTTTTGAGCCGAACTGGCGCCAAAATCATTTTCAATAAAGGTGGCCGCCGCAATGGCAATGGCAAATACGATCATGTATAAACCAGCGGCAGAAGTAGAAAATAATTTGTCCGCTATCTTTTTGGCAACCTGCATAGGCGTTTTGTTTGATAGTCGCATTGCGCAGACTATTAAAAAATAACAACAAAACTATGCCTATCAGTCATTAATAGCGATGAAGTCAGGGGTGATTTTGGTCAATGGAAGATACTGTCTATAATATTTGAGGAAGGTAATTATGCCAACATGGCAAAAGCCAAAAACAACACGCCTATCGCAATCCGGTAATAGCCGAATCCGGTAAAGCCGTGTTTTTCAAGCAGCGATACAAACCATTTTACTGCGGCAATGGCCGTAATAAAGGCCAGCACAAAGCCGATAGCCAGTTGTTGCCACTGCTCGGCGCTGATTGTTCCTTCAAATTTCAGAAGGTCGTAACCCGATGCGGCGGCCATCGTGGGAATAGCCAGCAGGAAGGAGAACTCTGCGGCGCTTTTTTTCGAGAGGCCGTTGCTCATGCCGCCGATGATGGTGGCCGCCGCCCGCGAAACGCCGGGGATCATAGAAATACACTGGAAAAAGCCGATGTACAGGGCTCTTTTGTAGCTCATATCCGACAACTCTTCGTCGTGGGGTTCGCCCTGCGGCAGCCGCTTGTCGAGCCAGATCAGGATGACGCCGCCGATGATGAGCGACGCGGCCACTACCCAGTGGTTGAACAGGTAGGTTTTGATGATTTTATAAAGCAAAAAGCCGAATACGCCGGAGGGCAAAAAGGCTACGAACAGTTTAAAGTAAATCTTTGGCTGGAGCAAAAAACGCCGGGCATACAAAAATACGATGGCCAGGATAGCTCCGAGCTGGATGAAAATTTCAAAGGTTTTGGTGAACTCGTCTTCGTGGTTGCCCAAAAAATACGACAGCAAGATCATGTGCCCGGTAGAAGAGATGGGCAAAAATTCGGTGATGCCTTCAACAATGGCGGTCAAGATGACGTCGAGCAGGGACACGGCGTTGGGTATTTGGTTTGAAAGGGGGCAAAGTTAGGAACTTTAGCCATATAACCTACCAATCCATCGGCCGCATGTCGCCAATGCCGATCATGCCGGCCCAGAAAAAAGGATGCAGGAACTCGGGCGTTTTTTCGTTTTTCTTCAGGTACTCGAGTTTGGCCAGGCGCAGGGCTTCGTCTTTGGCTTTTTCTTTTCTGAGGTATTTGTAAAAAGCGCCTACAAGGTCTTTGGTTTTTTCATCGCTTACTTTCCAGAGGGTTGTGAAGATACTTTTTGCCCCTGCAAAGGCAAAAGCCCGGGCCAGGCTCACGATGCCTTCGCCGCGTTGCAGCTTTCCGACTCCGGTTTCGCAGGCCGATAAAACTACCATATCGGCATTGAGCGATAGATTATATAAATCGCGGGCGTAGAGTTTGGCAAATTCGCCGTTATTATCCGGCATGCTGAATGCGAGATAGGCGTAATCGCCCGCCCTGTCGTCGGCCTCGGCATGGGTGCTCAGGTGCAGTATGCGGTATCGGGAGGCCAATCGCAAGAAAGTATCAATCGTAGCCGTATTGCCGAGGAGCGGCAGCCCTTTGAAATACTTCATGATGGCGTTTAATTCTTCGCCGCTGCCCGGCAAGGCGGCCAGGGTATCCCTCAAAGCAAAATCGGGGCTATAGTCGGTCGTGTCTATATGTGAAATGTATTGGTTCTCGTCTGGAGAAAACGGCGCCATAGCCAGTACTTCGTTGGCAGGGGGCTGCCGGTGTTGCTTGTCGCTCATTTCGCGGAACAGGGTTGCGGAATAATCGTAGCTGATCTGGTAGCGCTTGAGCAGGAAATCGTAGGTTGAAAAATCCAGGGGATCTGTGGGTTGGGATGTTAATAAGGCTTCAAACGGTATATACCCCAGCCTGCCGTCGGGGATGATAATGAGTTCGGTAGTCAATTTAGATTTAAAAGGTTCGATTAGCAGTTGATAAAGTTCAGCTGCCGCTGTTGCGTAGGCGCGTGTAGTTTTTTCTTTCAGTCTCACGCTTCGCTTGCTTTTTGGCGAGGCGTAATAGCCGTAGATGCCGTTTTGGGTCATATCGAGTACCCGCTGCTGAAATGAAGCGTCGATGGCTACTTTTTTTACATCAAAAAAATCGGGTTGTATTAAAAAAATAAAGATACTGCTATCGCCGACGAAATATTCGAGGAGGGTTTGGCCGGGGTGGATGCTGCGTTGCACATCAGCTACGCTGACGGTGCGCAAATCGTATTTGGCGCGGTAATAATCGCGATGTTCCCGCTCGAAACGGGCTTTCAGCGAGTCGTATTGCTGGCGCAGGTCAAATAATCTGCCGGAAATGGCCAATATCGTGCTATCGGTTTCGCTTTGTCCGGCGTTGAGTTTTTCCTGCCGTTGCTTTTCGCGCCAGGCAATGCCGACGCGCAGATCGTATTCCTGCTGCAACAGACTATCGGGGATGCCGGCAAATCGCAACGCTTCGCCTTCCTTGATTTTAGCGCGGAGTATGGCTGCTTTGCTTTGTTCGGCGTGGTCGAAAGCGGCCCGGCGCAAGCTGTCGTTGTTGTCCAGGTCGGCCACCATCAAGGAGGTCTGAATCGCGCCCTCATAGACAGGATAGTGGTTTTCTAACAGTTGCGCTTTTGATCCGTCAGTGCTCAGACTTTGCTGCTGGTATCGCAGGGCCGCAAGGGCCTGTTGGGCATAGTCGTAGGCCGTGTCGAGGTGGGGGCGGGAGCGGGTGATGATAGGAAGATATAGATTTGTTAAGCCCTTCAGTAATACAACACAATCATTTGGATAATTAACCTGGCTGAGATCTCCGGGTTGATAATGCATTGTTTGCAAACCTGAGTTGTAGTAGTTGGAAGCACTTGCCAAATCCCCTTTTTTTGAGTAGGTGTTGCCTATATTGCGATAACATGTTGCCACGGCGATATCGCTTTGAGGTGATAATCTCAAAAAAATATTTAAGCCATTTTTATAAAATTGAATTGCTGTGTCCAATTTATTCATATCATAAAATATAGCGCCCATATTGATAAAATATCTTGCAACTTCATAATTATTATCCCCTAATAAATCTTTATATATCTTTAAAGAAGCATCGTTGTAAGCAATAGATTTTTCGTGTGATCCTTGATGCCATAAAGAGACAGCTTTATTTGTGTATAATATGGCCAGGGATATGTCATCTTCATCATGATTTTCTTTCCATAATTTTATTCCTTCATTAAAGTATATTATGGCTTTTTCATAATCTTTTAAATCGTCATATGTAAGCCCTAAATTATTGTAAATTCTAATTAGTACGTCATTTCTGTTTTCAAATGAATTTTTATTAATAGCAATACTTAATGCCTTTTCATAAAATTCCCGTGCTTTATCATAATCACCCATATTTGTATATGATACTCCAATATTATTGTATGAATCTATTAAATACCAACTTCCGACGCCATGTATTTTTTTATAAACGCCAAGTGACTTTTTGTAATAGTAAATTGCTTTTTTATATTCCTCAGTACGGTCATATAAAACCCCAATATTGTTATATGATTCTGCAAGGTCATTGTGGTTTTCAGGTAGAATAGCAGTTCTGATATCCAAGGCGATTTTGTAATGATTTTCACAGGCGTTGTAGTCCTCCATTTCCATATAGGTATTCCCTAAATTACTATGTGACTGGGCAACCGGTTGTGAATATAGACTAAATGCTTTTAACCGAATTGACAAAGCAGCCTGGTGACATGCTATTGATTCCTTGTATTTCACAAGATGGCGATAGATGTTTCCCAGATTGTTCAATGTGACTGCCACGTCAATATGTTCCATCCCCAACGCCTGTTTTCTTATGTTTAATACTTCCCCAAAAAAATATTCTGCTTTTATATAATTGCCAGTATCGAAATAAACAAGCGCTAAATTATTATAAGTGCGTGCGATTTCGAGGCTTTTCGAGTTCAATTTTTTGATTTGAATCGCAAGGGCTTTTTCATATAAGCTAACGGCTTCATTATATTCGTATAAAAAATACCTATTCCTGCCCAATTGAAATAGCACGCTAGCATATTCGACCACATCTTCCCCCAACACCTTTTTATAAATATCCCCCGCCTTTGTCAATTTCTCAAAAGCCTCTTCCAGTTTTCTACTATTATTTAATTCAGTGCCTTCGGCCAACAGCTTGTTTGCCAATGCCGTATCCGCTAATGTATAGATTGCAGCAGTATCCGGCGATTGCCCCAGGATTAAGCCGGAACAGATACAAAAAGCAAAGAATAGCAATACTTGTTTCATCGTCTTGAGCGCTAATAAAATAAACAGGTGCAAACAAAAATAATGATAATTCAAATTGCCCAGACCGAACAAGGTGGAAAATATAAAAAAATTGCCGGCAGCTCTTTTGCGAGCGGTCGGCAACTTTTGGCTTCAATAAGCATCAATGATCAATTTCTGTCATCCAGTTTTTTGATTTCATACTCCCAGGCAGCCGCATTTTTTTCCCAGGCGCGGGCCTGGTCTTCATTGCCCCGCTGTCGGTAGTATTTTGCGTTTTCAAGGGCCTTGACGCGCTCTGTGTCGTAGGTGCGGCGCATTGAGCCCGACTGCACGTCGTTGCGGATACCCTGGCTTATTGCGTAACCGTTTTGCTGGGCGACGAAGCGATCCGCATTGGCGGTCAGGTTGGCCAGCTCGCGACTTTTTCTGTTGAAAAATTCTTCAACCGAGCATTTGTAATAGCCTGTTAATGGTAAGCCGCCGTCGCTGGGCTTCAAGGTGAGCGACACTCCCTCTTTTACCTTGGTTACTTTCCACGACTTGTAAAAAGTGTCGTCGGATTGATATACGCTTAGTTTGTTATAATCAAAGTCGTAGGTGCCGCTGAACAGAACTTCGCTGTAGCTGGGGGTCGTGACGCTGAAATTCCAGTTGTCTTCGATGAAAACCATACAATCGTCAAATACCCAGACACCGAAAAGTTCCGACCGAATATACGTTTCCTGTAGTGCAGGAGCGCTTTTTTTTGGCGCCGCCTTTTTTTGAGGCTGCTGAATGTCGGACACTAACAGGGCAAACAACAATTCGCCGATAACCTGTGAAGCATTTTTCTGCTGCGCCTGTGCCAATAAGTTACCAGCAGGTTGACAAAGTACTGCCAAAAAAGCGATTGAAAAAAGAAGATTTTTCATGATATGCGGTTTGATTTTGTTGAAAAAGCATTTGTGTTTTCATCAAAGCGGCATCAATTATGCCTTTGACCTGTGCTGTTTTTATTGCTGTTATTGTTTTCTTGAATGCTGTATTTCTATTAATTAAAATCCAGCAANNATTATCTTAATACCCAGGTACAGATCTTTGATCGTCAGTCCTTCCTCCGTGCTTGAAGAATGCGTGTAATGACTGGTAGACACTTCGTCGTCGTCGTCCAGGTTTAACTTTTTAAGCACTAAATCAGTCATGTCGCAGAGGTCTTCACAGTCCCGGAGTTCTTTTTTCTTCACATCAATTCCCATCTGGTCGACAAAAAAGGGTTTGAGGTTTTCCAACTGAAAACTGTAGATGCCCAAATCCTGGAATCTGCCATACTCCTTGATGCGATCTACCGAGATGGAGAATTGCTGGCTGATTAGACACTTCAGGGTCCTTTTGATCAATTTTCGAGCTTTCATGATGTTGCCGTTTTTTAAATGATTAAATTCATTTGCTTACAATGCTATAGTGCGAGTTGCCAAAGCGAGGTGACCGGTATTTTCGATTTTTTTATTTTTTCATCAATAAAAAAAGCCCGTCTGCCATATTTTCAAGGCAGACGGGCTTTTCAAGTGAACGGGTGACAAACTACCGGTTCACCACCACAAAGCTTTTGCGATACAATTTATCACTTGTTTGCAGCACCAACCAGTATACGCCTGAAGCGGCGTTTTGCAGATCGATATCCAAAAACTGATTACCGGCGGGCCATTGCAGCGATTGCTGCCAGATATTCCTGCCCAGTGCGTCAAATATGATCAATTGACCGTTAAGCGGGCCGGCGAGCTGCGCTTTTATGGAAAAATCGCCGCTATTGGGATTGGGAACGATGTCGAAAGCGAGCTGATCGCCGGCAACTTCTCCGGTTGATGTGGAAATACAATTGACCGTAATGGTATTGGATTGCACTTCGCCGGGACTGGTACACGGTGGGGCATTCACTGCGTTGACCTGACAATACACTTCATCGCCGTTTTGAGCGCCAAACAAAGTATATGTAGCGCCGGTCCACACCGCCTGTCCATTCCGATACCACAAGATATTGGGCGTATTGCCGCCGTTGATCACGGCTGCCGTGAAGGTCAGGTTGGGCCCCGGGCAATCGCTGACGGTAATCTCGGCAGACAATATGTTGCTGATTACTTCAACGTTCACTGCGGCAGGGGTAGCCGCGCAAACCGGTCCGTTACCCGTTGCTTGATAGGTTACCGCGCCGGTCTGCGCCGGCACAGCTACTGCGGTATTGCCTGAAAAATTCAACAAGTTGGGTCCGGCCCAGAAGATCTGTGCAGCCCCGCTGCCCGTCAAGATCAGGGTATCTCCCAGGCAAAGCGGGTTGCTCGACGCTGTGGCTGCTATTTGGGGGATGGGTACTACGGTGAGCGTCAGACTTTGAGGCGGCGCGGAGCAACCGTTGCTTGTGCCGGTAACCGTGTAAGTATACTGGCCGGGGGCGCTGGGCATAGCGCTCACTGTACTGCCGCTATTGGACGACAGCCCTTCGCCCACCCAACTGTAGGTATTGGCGCCTGAAGCCGCAAAAACAGCCGATTGCGATACGCAAATGGTATCAACAGCTGCCAAAGCCACAACGGTGGGCACCGGATTAAACGTGATGCTGATCGATTGCGGCGCACTGGTACACCCGTTGGCCGCACCCGTTACCTGATAGGTATAACTGCCGGGGGCGCCGGCGCTTGCCGTTACCTGATTGCCGGTATTGCCGCTGAGCCCCGTTCCAGTCCAGTTATATGCTTCGGCCCCTGAGGCGGTTAGAGTAACACTCTGGCCGACGCATGTATTGACGGAGGAGGCATTGATGCTAATGACAGGCGAAGGGAAAACCTCGAGCGAGATAAAAGCGGGCGCCGAATTGCAATTATTGGTCGTTCCGATTACCTGATACTGGTAGGCGCCCGGCGCGACAGGCTGCGCCGAAACCGCGGTACCTGAATTGGCGCTCAGCCCCTGGCCCGACCAGGCATACGTTTCAGCGCCGGAAGCAATTAAAGTAACGGCGTCGCCTGCGCAAACCTGATTGGCAGGGGTAACGCTTATTTCTACGGGCGCCACTACGGTGATATAGGCGTTTTGAACAGCCGTATTGCTTCCGGCGGTATTGCCGGAAGTTAACTGAACGGTATAGATACCAGGCGTTTCAAATGTTATCGCCGGATTTTGCTGCGTGGAAGTCTGGCCGTTGCCAAAATTCCAGCTCCAGGAAGTCGGATTATTGTTGCTGTTATCGGTGAAAGCTACCGTCAGAGGCGCCTGACCGCAGGTCACAGCGGCATTAAAGGCCGCCACGGGCGGCAAAACGCTGGAATTAACGGTAATGTAATTCGTACGCATAAATGTATTCTGTCCGGCGGTATTGGTAGCGGTAAGGGATACGGAATATACCCCGGGTTCGGTGTAGGTATGGCTGGGATTTTGCTGCGTGGAAGTCTGGCCGTTGCCGAAATTCCAGAGCCAGGAAGTAGGGGCATTCGTACTTTGATCGGTAAATTGTACAGTTAGCGGCGCGGCGCCCGAAGTCGTATTGGCTATAAAATTTGCGGCAGGCGCTTGTAAAGTTGTGCAAGTATAGCTGGCCGTCCAGCCAGGGCGGGTCACCGAGTAGTCCGTAGTGAATAGCACAAACATCTTACCCGAATTAGCGGTCACGGCCAGTGGCAGCGCATTGCCTGCGAATTCGCCCAATAAGGGGGCGGTATCATCTTCCCCATTATAAACCTTAACCTCATCGCAACAGCTTTCGGTTTCGAATGCCGTAAAATTAAGTGTGACAGCCGTAGCGTTAGGCGGGGCGATCGTCCAACTGCAATTAAGGTAATTAGCATAATCTGCGTCATTGCTACCGTCTGAAAAGGTCCCCGAACAATCAGTGAGCAGCGTATTTCCGCTACATGCGCCGAGGCAGTCGAGCGACAACTCGTAATTGCCGGTATTATCGCTGAACCCCGTTACATAAATGTAATACTCTATGCCATTTTCGGCAACAAATTCAACAGTGGAAGGGCCGAAATCCGTACAATCATCATCATCATCATCGCCTGTCACGCAAACCAGGTTATCGCAATCGCCACTGAATACGCCAATTTTAGTGTCATAATCAGTTGAGGGGTTGCAGGTTGAAACCCGCACTGGAGTTCCCTGGCCGGTAAATGTATACCAATTGCCGGGCGCGGAGGTGAGCGTTGTGCCGCATTCCGGTACTTGCAATGGAATGCCGCCCGTTTCGCCGCTCACTACATCGCCGCAAGCGATTGCCGTTGCCTGACTACAGTCATTTGCCGGGGTAGCGCATACATAATCAGCGCTCCACCCGGGGAACCCGGCTGATTGGTCGGTAGTAAACTGCACAAATAAACTCCCTGACAGGCCCGTAACCGCCGAGGGAATATTGGGGCCGCTGAATTCGCCAAGCAGCGGGGCGTTGGCGTTGGCGCCATCATAAATGCGGACAAAATCGCAGCACTCCTCCGTTTGAAACTCGGTAAAAGTAAGGGTAATGGCTGTTGCGCCCGGAGGCGATATGGTCCAACTGCAATTCAGGTTGTTGTCGTAATCTGTACTGCCGCTGCCATCTGTGAACGAACCGGGGCATGCAGTAAGGGGCGTATTGCCGCTGCAACTGCTTGTTCCTGTGCCTATGGGTACAATTTCAGCTAACCAGTTGCCATAATCGCTGCCCTTGCCATAACACCCAAATATCCATACAGCAGGAGTAGTAGCGCTATGCCGGCGGCTGATGCCGGAGTAGTCGCCCCAGCGTTGAACATTGTCGTCGTTAAAAATAATAGGCGAATCGCCGTTTTTGACGCTGATCGAACTGGAAAAATTAAACGACGCGTCAACCGTCACCGCCCGGAATTGGGGATAAATATTGCTGCCCGATCTTGTAAACCCGATGAGGACGTCTCCGCTGCTGATGGAGTTGCTCAGCGGCGCTATAACGGGATAGGAATAGGAAAAACCGTTTAATCCAAAGGTTTGCGCCGAAACTGATAAATTACTCACGTTGAGCCGGCCATATCTGATGCCGTTAAATCCCGATGCGTACTCATCGTGATGGGTATAATGAACAACGCCGTTGGCATAAAAAGCCATTTGCATGCGACAATCGCCTACATCAAGCAATTTACCGGAGCCTTGCTGAAGCGCATCGCTACCTATACTGTAAAATGGGCAAAATGCTGTATAGGTTGTAAGCTGTGGATTATTGCCATAGTCGGCAGAAATATCCAAAAGATATATTGAACTTCCGGAGGCAAAATTACTGGACACCAAATAAACGCCGGGGCCGTAACCGCCGTCAAAGCCGTAAGAAACGGGTTGTATACTGGCGATTGACGCACCTGTATTGGAAGTGATATTATTCCAATAGACATAGCTGAGGTTGTCGCCATTATAACCGTCTTCTTTGTCTAATTGCATAATTACCGACTGAGAAAATATATCGTTCGAATTAAACAAATTGCCGGATATATATAAATCCTCGGCAGACAAGCCGACCAGCGGGTAATCAAACCAGGTATTGACGTTGACAAAATTGCCGTCAATTATATAAGTCCACCAGCCGTCATTTGGATTTTCGCTTTGAGAAAAGCTGATAATGAGAAGCGATTCAGACGGCGTATTGCCACTTAAACTTATGAGTATAAATCTATCTGCTATAGGGTCGTACAGCACTCTGGGGTCGAATACAAAATTGGATAAATTTAGTCCGGAATAAAATTCCGCCAATTCCATGTCGAGAAATTCTACGCCGTTTTGATTATAAAAACCGATAGCAGAATTTACGGCAGTAATTATCCAGCCATTGTCGGAAATGGCCATTGCATTATCAGGCGGGCCGTAACCGTTAAAAATGTTTCCTTCAAAATTGCGGTTAACTTCGGGTGTAATGGGCAGTAATTTCTGCACGCCGCCGTCATTATCAGGATAAGAGCTTGCTGTATCCGACAATACCTGTTGCAGTTTGGCCTGCTTGATGCTGTCGAGCAAAAATTCCTGATAAGGGTCGAAATGTTTGTGCGCCTTTCTCCGCTTTTTTTTGGGTGCCGCATCAAGTGAATCTTGAGATCCTCCAGGGACCAGCAAAACGGGTTTGTAGTTTTTTTTGCTCACCTGAGGGGCGACTGGCGCCGTAGCTTCTTTTCCCTTCTGGATAGCGGGTTTTGTTTCCTGCGCCTGCGCCATTTGCCGTAAGCTTACAAGCAGGCATAGGGCAATGAGGATTGGTGGTAATGGACGTTTCATTTGTTTAACATTTGTTTTAAATATGGATAATAAATCAGATAAGCTACTAGTGCCTAAATAGCGATAAAGGTGACCGACTTGAGAAAAAGAAATTGATAATTGAAGATGGCGGGAATTGGTTATGGGGTTTCATAAAATTGGGTTTAGTGCATTGAAGAGCTTCTTGCCTCTTTTCATCAATAAAAATAAAAAGCCTTCTCAAACAGAGAAAGCTTTTTATTCATAAAGATTAATTATTTTTTGAAAACCTGCATACAGATTTCACTAAATTCAGCTGCATATTATCTGCAAGCCACTTTATAGCTACTGCCGTAATAAGATACCGTACCGCATTGAACCGGCGAACCCTGGCGTTGGTGAATAATACCCGATACGTGCGGCGCCGCCATAGAAGTGCCTGTCATGGTAGAGTAGCCGCTATTCAGATAAGTCGAATACACTTGCGTACCGGTAGCGATCCAGTCAACAGGAGGAACGCCCCAGTTTGAAGTATAGTAAAAAGTACCGCTGCAGGTCATATTTGCAACCGTAACGATACGCGTGCCATTGATACAGGCAGGTTGGTAGTTGCCTGCAAAAGCGCCGTCATTGCCGGCTGCGATAACAGCCCAGGTTCCGCCGTTGGCCAGGTTGAATACTGCCGTCCGATAAGAAGAATAGGTAGAACAACCATTGCCATAATAACCGCCAAGACTCAGATTACACACATCGCCGGCTTCGTCGTACATGGCTACGTGGTTGATGCCGGCGAGAATCGAAGTCAGCGACCCTGAATTCGTGCAGCCGTTAAATACTTTCACCGGAACTACCGGCGCGCCTGCCGATACGCCCCTGACGCCAATGGTATTGTTTTTTGCAGCCGCCGTACCGGCTACGTGCGTGCCATGGCCCTGGCAGTCGTTGGGCGTGCCGCCGGTAAAACTGCGGGCGTACAGGGTATTTGTTACAACGTTTAAGTCGGGGTGGTTGAGCTGAATACCCGAGTCCACTATCCAGATCCACTTGCTGCTATTGCTGCCGTTACCCCAGCCATGGCGGGTAATACCGCAAGGTACTACTTGCGATTTGGGCGTATCTGTAATTTCTTCCGGCGTTTCATCAAACTGGAAGAGGTGGTCTTGTTCTATGCTAATGATGCGGGTATCTTCGAGAAGCCTGCGCACTTCATCATCACTGAGGCGGGCGGCGAAACCGGCCAGCGCCTCGGTGTAGTAATAAAGTATTTGCTCCTGACCTATACCCAGTTCCCTCAGCAAAGCGTCTATTTTTATTTTTCCTTCGGCTGCGCGCGCTTCGGCGGCCTTGCCATTGTCTACGCGGTTACCGTCGCTTTTGCTTTCCATTTCTGCTCCCGGTTTCAGATAGGCGGGCGACAATTGTACTACATATTGCCCGGCCACCGCTTTTTCAGGGTCTTCTACCCCTGTATATTTAGCTGATGCGATAATTTTGTCGTTGTGATGCATGCCAAGGGCGGCCTGCTGGTCGGTAGAAGATTGCTGATAGTTCTCTTTTTCGCAAGCGAATAACGAAAGAGCGAATATCAATACGATCAATTGTGCGTTTTTCATGATTGCTGATGTTTATTGGTTAATGAATTTGATGGGTTAGTGCGGGTAGGAAAAAAAAGGTGACTGGTTTTGGATAAAAAAATGGGAGATGAGGTTGGCAATTAGCAATTGATTGCAGGGAAAAGATATAGACAGAAAAGAAAGCGGGGAACAAACTTTTTATCAAATACAATTATAAATATTTAGTTATCAATAAATTATAAATATATTGTATGATCTGATTAGAATAGTAGAAAAAAATGCAGACTTTCCACACCCAAAATTCAAGCCGGCCGTTTGGAAAAATAACCGATGGCAAAAACCAGTAACACCACTCCCCCTAGGGCCAGCCCATAACTGGCCTGCACAAAAAAGTCGATCCAGCTCAGGTTGGGTTGCCCGAAATCTTTGTAGAAAAGAATGGCAATGGCACCCAGATAGCCGAAGGCGTCGGCCACATAGATGAGAAATCCGGCATTGCTTTTATATCGAATAGCTGCGATCATGCGATCGAAGAGGATGCAGTTATACAGGATATAGGCCATATACAATCCCAGGCCGACAAGCACCATCCACAGTGCGCCGTTGAGGATGCCGTTACTATAAAGAAAGGTACTCACCCCAACCAATACAGCGCCGCCTAAAATGAGCAACAGGTAAACGCGCAGCGCCTGTCGGTTGTCTTTGATCCACATAGTAGCTCCTGCCATGATAAGCACGAGGACGGCAATAGGCGTTTCCGAAGCTGTAAAGATGTAGGGTTTACCTTCAAAGCCGAGTGCAGCCCATATTTCAGCGGCAAAATTGTCGCGAAAATCGCGATAAGCGGTGAGTAAGGTATAAAACGCAATTAGCAATACCAATCCGGGCGCATACCGGCGAAATAACTCCGCGCGTTCATGGCCGGTCATGGGTGTGCGTTCGGTACGCAGGGCTATATCTTCGGGTGTAGGTTGTGGGATTTGTTCGAGCAAGTAAGCAAACGCTAACAACGGCATAAGAAAAATAGCTCCGGTAACGGCAGGCATCCAGAATTCACTGACGTGAAAGTTGAGCATCAGCCACTGCCCGATAGATTTGACTGCGCCCGATGCCACAATAAAACTGGCGCTAAGCCCGGCGCCCAGGATTTCGGTAAAGCGGCGGCCTTCGAGATAACTGAATACGATACCCCATATCATGCCGAGAGGCAAGCCGTTAAACAACATGAAAACAACATTCCAGGGTGTGGGTACAACCGCAAACAATAGTAACGCCGCTTCAGCTATGACAATTAATACAATAAACAACAACGTGCGGTATCGGCTTTTTAGCTCGGAAATGATTTTAATGCCAATGAATTTTGATAATGCATAACCGATGACCTGGCTGATGATCAAAGCGCTTTTATAAGTCAACTCTTCATCCCGGAATCCGACGCCTTCATAAGTGGCTACCGTAAACGGTTTGCGAAAAGCGTACATACAAAAATACGCTCCGAACGCCGACAAGGTGGCAAACAGAATAAAAACGCTGTCGGGGGCGCGTTGCAGGTAGCGTTTGAGCATGTGGGTATCGTTATCCGGCGTTTAAAATAGCGCTTTTTTGCTGCATTAGCGCCGGCAGTTCGGCCAGGCTATCCAAAAGCCCGTCGTTTTCCCATACCTCCAACTCCTCGCGGCTATGCGAACCGCTGGTGACGGCCAGGTTGAGCCCCACGCCGGCCAACTTGCCTTCCTGCAGATCGGACGGCGTATCACCTATTTTTACGACTTTTTCAGGATCGTCAATGCCGAAGATTTGCATGGCTTTCAGGATCATATCGGGGTGGGGCCTGCCTTTGCCGCCGGTTTCGCTCGGCGTCAACGAAAGATCGATAATAGAATCGGCATTGCCCAGGTAGTTCTCGTCGAGGTTGTGATCCCAGCCGAGGCGCTGGAGGATGATATTAACTACTTCGCGGTAAAAGCCTGTGTTGAGGGCTATCTTGATACCCTGAGATTTGAGCCAGGTAAATACCTCTATAGCGCCAATCGTCGGGCGAACAGGTTGCGTCAGGTAATGGTTTTCCAATATTGTTTTGAAAGTGGTAAAAGTAGCTCCGGCTTTGGCGTCAAATTCCGGGTGATCTTTGCCGATATATTCATCCCAGAGGGTTTCGATGACTATTTTTTTTGGGATGCCATGCATTGCATTGATACGATTTCTTGTCGCTTCGAGTCCAGTTTGAACGGCGGCCTCATAGAAGCAATTTTCTACTTCGTGGTTGTCTTGCACAGTAGTGCCTGCCATGTCGAATACGACTAATTGAAAGGGGAGCATAGGTTGTAGTTTTTTAATGAAAGCAAAAATAAGCGGCTATCCCAAGGCAGCCATACAAAGCGGCATAATTCACATAAAAATAAAACCCTGTTTACACCGCGACTATTAGCTTTGAGGGAATAAAAACAGCAAAGGTATGAACGAGCGGAATTGGGATGTCGCCGTTGTAGGAACGGGTATTGTAGGGCTTGCAATGGCCTACATTGCGGCAAAAGCGGGTAAGTCTGTCATTATGTTTGAACGCCATCCCCGGGCTATTGGCGCCACTATTCGCAATTTCGGCATGGTATGGCCGGTGGGGCAACCGCTTGAAACTTTCGAACGAGCCATGCGCTCGCGCGCCGTTTGGCTGGAGCTTGCCGAAAAAGCCGGCTTTTGGGCGGCGCCGACGGGTATGATGTGCGCTGCGTATCATGCCGATGAAATAGATGTGTTGGAAGAATTTGTGGAGACAAGGAAAGACAACGGCTACCAGGTTGAACTGCTAACCGCCGCGGAAGCGCTTGGAAAAAGTGCGGTAATAAATCCCCAAGGTTTAAAAGGCGCCATATGGAGTTCTACAGAAGTCAATGTAGATCCCCGCGAGGCTACCCTGCTGATTCACCAATACTTGCGGGAAGTGATGGGGGTTGCTATCATTTATGAAACAGCGGTTACTTATATCAACAGCCCCTGGATTGCAGCCGGCGATGAGCAGTGGTATGCCGAACGTATCTACGTGTGCGGCGGCGCCGATTTTGAAACGCTGTACCCTGAAATATATTCGGCAAGCGGTATTACAAAGTGCAAATTGCAAATGATGCGCACAGTGCCGCAGCCGGAAGGATGGCTGCTGGGCCCAACGTTATGCGCCGGGTTAACTCTGGCTCATTACGGGGCATTTGCACATTGTGAGAGCCTCCAGGCCCTGAAGAAGCGCCTGAATATGCAAATGCCAGCCTACGACGAATGGGGTATTCACGTACTGGTATCACAAACTGCAAAGGGAGAGATCACGATTGGCGATAGCCACGAATATGGCCTGGATGTAAATCCTTTTGACAGCGCTTATGTCAATCAATTGATCCTCGATTATTTGTCCGGTTTTGCGACTTTTCCCAATATGCACATAGCCGAAACCTGGCACGGCATATACGCCAAGTTGCCCGGCCACTCGGAATACGTGGTTGAGCCGGAAGAAGGCGTTACGATTGTCAACGGGTTAAGCGGGGCAGGTATGACTTTGTCGTTCGGCCTTGCGCAGGAGATAATAGGGATGTAGCCTATCAAGACTACAGCAAAGAACTGACAACTCACCCCCACAACGCATTCCCCCTGTCACCAGCTAAATACCAGCGAAGTTGCCACATGCCGGCCGGGGGCGTTAATACCTGAGCCGTGGTAACGATAGTCGGCATTCAGCGCATTATAAAAGCCGGCGCGCATGGTAACCCATTTCCAGGAATAATCGCCGTACAAGTTAAACGTCATCCAACCTGGTGTTCCATTGGGATTGATACGGTTGTCGCTTTTGTCGCCGGCGGCCAGGCGCTTTTGTGCGCCGGCAAACAGCGATTCCACGGTGAGTCGCCATTGCATTCGCTGATAGGTGATTCCCCAATGACCAAACAACGGGGGGATTCGCCTCAATGGCTCGTTTTGAGTGAGGTTTTGGCCGTATTGCCAGGCCAGGCCGGTCTGTAGCTGCCAGTGGGAGCCGAATACTATATTCAAACTACCTTCAATACCCTGTATGTAGCCTTGTTCTACGTTTTCTTTGCGATAAACGGGATATCCCGCTATGCTGTCGCTAGCGACGCGAACCCGGGTGATCAAGTCGCGCAATTCGTTTCGAAAGACAAAAGCCGCCGCTTGTACCCTGGCCCCGGTATGCCGCCAGCCCAATTCGTAATTATAGCTTTTTTCAGGTTTTAGATCTGCCGTAGGGATTTCGTAGCGAAAATCGACAATGCCCAGGCTACCCAGATCGTCGATATTGGGGGCGCGGAAGCCGGTATTGAAATCAATAAACAGATTATTTTTTTGGTTGAGCCGTCGCAATATGGAAGCATTGAATACAAATGCCGATGGCGTAATTTCTACATTGCCCAGGGTTTCATCGGTCAGGGTTATCAAGAAGTGATTGTAGCGAAGCCCCCCCGAAAAAGTCCACTGGCGTGCTTCCCATTGATTTAAACAAAAGAGGGCAAAGCTGGTAAAAGCGGCGTCATCGGGATACAAACCGCGTTTTCTTGCGCTAGTACCCGATTGAATATCCAGATCATGGCGGGTACTGCCCACGCGGTCGGCGTAAAGCTCGATTCCGGTGGTGGTGCGCCAGAAACGGGTGGGCGTAGCAACAGCCTGCACGGAAGCGCCCCATGAGTTTACCTCATCGGCTTCTTTGCGCAGAGTAGCGACGCCATTTTTGCGGCTTTCGCGTTGTTCTTCGGTTTGATGGAGAGAGACAGTGGCAGTCAACTGCTGCAATAAGTTGGTATTGGGTTGCCAGGCCAGCCGGGCATAGCTCAGTTGACGTTTTTGAAGGGCAAACTGGTTGAGAGCGAAATCTTCGAGCTGAACTTTGTGATAGACCGGCACGACTGATTGTTGAAAGGTTTGATGCGCAACAGTGAGTTTTACCTCATCGGCAAGCTTCCATTGGCCTTTCAGGTCGAAGGCGTATTCGTCGTAGCCGGAAGGCGACTGAACGCCGGTTTTTTGACCGCCCACCAGGTCGCCGAATCGGCGCAGGGTACCGCCCGCCAGTAATGCCAGTTTTCGGCCCGATATGCCGCCCTGGAGATGACCGGTTTTTTCCATGTCGCTGCTGCGCCATTGCGAAAGCAGTTTCAGATGGGGTTTGCCGTCCTGGGCTAATTTGTCGATATCCCGGGTGAGAACGTTAATGGTACCGCCCAGCGCGTCGGAGCCGTAAGTTACAGACCCCCCGCCCTTCCACACTTCTATTCGCTGAATGCTGAAGGGGTCGATGGAGTTGAGGTATTGATTGGGCCCATAGCGGAAAGTGGCATTGCTAAGGCGAATACCGTCAATGAGGAGCAGGATTTGATTGCCGGTGAGGCCGCGCAGGAAAGGCGAGCCGCCGCCGTGATTGGTTTTTTGAACAAAAACACCCGGCGTGGTCAAGAGGGCTTCGGGCGTAGTGCGCGATTGCTGTAGCGCAATAGTTTTTGAAGCAAGGCGCTCAATAGCTGCGGGCGTATCCTTGAGATACGCTTCGGCGCGTTGGGTAGTGACGATAACCTCCTTCAATTGTAGTGCAGGCATGGTGTCAGTAACGGCAGCATCCTGAGCGGCAATGTGAAGACAAATGGCCCAACCTNNCATTGTCGTGATATTTTAATCGATCAGCGGAAAGCTTCAATGATTTTTATGTTGCTCGTAAAATGATTTGCGTTGCTCGTTTTCGTCGTCCAATTTTGGGCCTTTTAATATTTTTTCCAGATCGAAGGTGCGTTGGTAAATATCCATTGCTTTTTGCGGAACAAAAATAGCCGGATCAGCGGGTTCAAGGGTATATGGCGTATAATCTGGTTGATCTGTGAAAAAATCCTGGAGCAACGACGCTGTAAGGTCATAGTGATTTACATAATCGATATTTAGCAGGTTATACTGCATTTTTATCAGGCTGCCAAAATTGGCATGGGTATTTGACACATAGCCTCTTTTTACATAGGGTCCGGCCAGCAGTAGTATTGAGCGATGGGCATCCAGGTGGTCAACTCCGCCCTGGGGGTCGTCTTCGGTGATGATGACGAGCATGTTTTTCCAGTAGGGCGTACGGCTGAGGAAATGCAGCAAGCGCCCCAGGGCCAGGTCGTTGTCTGCCATATAGCTGTGCAGGTAGGGGTATCCCGCCGCTGGTCGGGGTTCCTGGCCGTGGTCGTTGGGCAGTATCATAGTAATGAGTTGGGGCATCGTGTCTTTGCCATTGAGCCAGCGGCGGGTAAATTCGGCTTCAAACTGATCCATGCGGTATTGGTCGGGCACATTCATATTGTAGCCAGGATAATGTCGGCTGGTGCGGTCGAACAGGGGCTCGGGCAGGGGAAAAACCACCGAGTGGCGCGCGCCAAAAAGTGTGTCGTACCACTCTTCCGAAGAGCCGGTGTATTCGTTGGCCTGTCCAAAATTATAAAAACTGATGCGATGGCGGTCGAGGTTTTCCCATAAGCCGCCGCGTTCGTTGTAGTCTTCGGGGTCCATAGCGCCGGTAGTGCGTGGAAAGCGGCGACCCGGCGCTGTTGAAAAGGGTTTGAACTCGGCGCTGACCTGTGAATTGGCCTCTACGTATTCATTGGGGATAGTGCCCACCATCCAGTGGTGGCCGTGGATGCTGGCGTCGCTATCGCAATAAAAATTATCGGAAAAGGCAAATTGACGGGCAATTTTGAGGTGGTTGGGCATCACGTTTACGTTGGCATGGGCATTCAAAGGGTTAATGCCGTTGGCGACAACCACTTTTTCACCGAAGCGGGCGAGTGTAGCATCGCCTTTACCTTGGGGTAGTTGACCGAAAACTTCGTCGTAGGTACGGTTTTCTTTAGTAACATAAACGATGTGTCGAATAGGACTATTACGCAAACCGGGCAGAGGAGGAAGGGGGTTGTTGCCATCGTCTTTAACGACGACTTCGCGGAATGTATTCCGGATTACCTGAAGGGTATATTCCGCCAGTTGGCTTGCATCGGGTACATCGACAATCTGGAATGTCCCCAACTGAATATCGCCGATATAAGTACCCTGGGGCGGTGCTACAAAGCCTTTGCCTCCGTTGGGCCCGGCGCCGTAACCGCGAGCGGAAACAATGAAAAGCTTTTTCCCATCCGGTGAGGTTTTGACCCGGGTAGGCATCCAGCCAGTGGGGATATATCCTTCTACTTTATTATTTTTCAAATCAACAACCGCTACCGCATTGAGGCTTAGGCAGGCTACGTACAATTTTTTTTCGTCGGGGCTGAGGGCTAGCCCAAAAGGCATAAGCCCACGGTATTCATCCAGTTGGGGATGTATGGTAAGCGGAATATTGCCTACAATTCGCCCTTTCCTTTGATCGATAATGGATATCAGGTCGTTGGAGGCGTTGGTAACATAGGCGAATCGCTTACCCACTGCAATTGAATTGGGATGAGCGCCGCCTACTACTTCGTCGTCGTCGATGAGTTCGCCGATCTGATAGCCGGTTTTAAATCGATGGACGACTTCATTTTTGTCCAGATCAATAGCCCAGACACTCATAGCTTCGGGCGCCAGGGGGCTGCCCAGGCCCGGTACTTTCCTGCCGTCGGGCAAAACGACCCCTTCTTCGGCTGCTTTGGAGGGGTAACCGTAAGCCGGATATTCCAACATAAACGAGTCTTTATTTTGCGGCGTTACGCCAGGTACCAAGGGGTATTCAAACAAACCGACATTGGCGACAAAAGCCTTTGAGCAGTCGGCGTTTAGCGCAATACCAAAGGGAATGCGACCAACATTGATGACGGCTTCAGTTTTTCCCGTTTGTACATCGATTTTCACCAGGCGATTATTACCGCGGTCGAGGGCGAGAAGTTGATTGCGCTTTTCGTCAAAAGCAATATCAGACACGTAACTATCCTCAAATTTTTTTCCGTTGTATTCGCCGTCGATGCTGATTGTGCGGAGTTTTTGCCTGGCGCCGGCGTCGAAAAGCGTCAAAGTTCCCTTGTCGCCCCCGCTCAACCAGGCGCGCCGGCTATTGGGTTCAAAAGCGATACCCATAAAAGACGAGCCTTCTACAACCGGCAGTATTTTACCGTCATAGCTTGGTATACGGACAGTTTCGCCGTTTTTTAGGTCGACTACCGTTACTACTTCGTTATGCAACACCAGCGCTACTTGCTGGTCGGGGCTCAGCGCCAGTCCATAAGGGGCGCGATTGATGCGACTTACTTTGCCGGCGGGCGTAATGTATCTGCCGCTGGGTATCACCGAAACACCCGATGGGTCGATTATGCTGTATTGACCTGCGCCCGGTACTTGCAGGGTCAAAACATTGGATTGGGCAAACGCTGATGCAAAGCATAAAGCATAAGCGGCGAGAAAGAAAAGCAGGTTTTTCATAAACTATTGAGATAAAAATGAGTAGCGAAGGTTGGCATTTAAAGTTAGCGGAATTTGAACGTTTTATTAAGTTTAAACCAACAATTCCCTTTTCATAAGCATAGGTTTATATTTAATGCAAATAATTCAAAATATCATGAAACTGCATTATTATCTTCTGTTGATTATGGTGATGTATTGTCAATTGGGCGTTAGCCAAAAATCGACGCCTTCTTTTGATCAATCCTTGTATGAAATGCTGAAATCCAGGCGCGTACAATTGCCCAACCAATGGTTGCTAACTCCGGCAGGTCAGGTGCAGCGCCCCCTGCACGACCTGCCGCTGCAAATTGTCGTTTCTGCCGACGGCCGTTGGCTGGCCGCTACTAATAACGGCGTCAGCGATCACAAAATCCAATTATTCCGAACAAAAGACGCCGTCCAAACCGGCGAAATCGACATCCCCAAAGCTTGGTATGGACTGGCTTTTAGCCAGGACGCGAGCCGCCTGTACGCCTCGGGGGGCAACGATAATGTGATTGCTATCTATAAAAATGACAATGGAAAACTATCTGCCGACGGCGCCGTCAAACTGGGCGAACCCTGGCCGAAAAACAAGATTTGTCCCGCCGGAATTGCTCTTGACGAGACCGCCGGATTATTGTACACGGTAACCAAAGAAGACAGTTCGCTGTATGTGTGCCGACTATCGGATCGCAGCGTAGCACAGCGTTTTAAACTCGAAAGCGAACCGTTTGCAGTAATTGTTTCTCAAAAAAGAGCAGAAATTTATGTGTCCATCTGGGGTGGCAATACCGTGGCTGTTTTTGACAAAAACAACCTCGCCCGCAAAGCTGATATACAGGTAGGAGAACATCCCAATGAATTGATAATCAATAAAGCAGAAGATTTGCTTTTTGTAGCCAATTCGTTGGACAACTCGGTGTCGGTCGTCGACTTGAAATCAGGCAAAACACTCGAAGTACTCAATACCGCATTATTCCCCGACGCGCCCAACGGTTCTACGACCAATAGCCTGGCCCTGAGCGCCGATGAAAGCGCTTTATACATCGCCAATGCAGACAACAACTGCCTGGCCGCTTTTGACGTCAGCGAGAGGGGCGAAAGCAGGCCTCTGGGTTTCATACCTACCGGTTGGTACCCCACCAGCGTGCGATTTGTGCATGGAAAAATCTGGGTTGCCAACGGCAAGGGTATGTCGTCGCTCCCCAACCCGCAGGGCCCCAGCCCCTTCCAAAAAAGATCGGACAGCCGTGCGGCACAATATATAGGTTCGCTATACCTGGGCGCCCTGAGCGTTATTAAACCGCCGAAAAAGGGCGCCTGGGGCGCTTATACAAGGCTCGTTTACGAAAATTGCCCCTATCGCAAAGACAAAGAGCTGCTTGCCGAAGGCGAGGTCGGCAATCCCATTCCCCAACGAGTAGGCGACCCATCCCCCATCAAATACGTATTTTACATCATAAAAGAAAATCGCACTTACGATCAGGTGTTGGGCGACATGCCCGAGGGCAACGGCGATACTTCGCTGTGCCTCTTCCCAGAGAAAATCACCCCCAACCAGCACGCCCTTGCCCGCGAATTTGTGTTGCTCGACAACTTTTACGTCGACGCCGAGGTGAGCGCCGACGGCCACAACTGGAGCACTGCTGCTTATGCCAACGACTTTGTGGAAAAAACCTGGCCCACCAGCTACGGCGGCAAGGGCGGCAACTACGACTACGAAGGCACACGCCGTATTGCCTTTCCCAAAAAAGGGTTCATTTGGGATTATTGCAAGCGCGCCGGGGTGAGCTACCGCACCTACGGCGAATTCGCCGACGACTTCAAAGCCAACTACGAAACACTGGAGGGGCATTTTTGCCCGTATTACTCTTCATGGGATATGGACTACCAGGACATCCGCCGCGAGGCCGATTGGGAGCGCGACTTTGACAGCCTGCTGGCCATCAACCAGGCGCCGCGCTTTAATACCATTCGTTTTGGCAACGACCACACTTCCGGCATGGCCAAAGGCGCGTATTCGCCCAATGCCGCAGTAGCCGACAACGACCTGGCGGTGGGACGCTTCATCGAACACCTTTCAAATAGCTCTATTTGGAAAGAAAGCGCCGTATTCATCCTCGAAGACGACGCCCAAAACGGCGCCGACCACGTAGACGCCCACCGCAGCATAGCCTTTGTGGTGAGCCCCTACACCCGGCGCAAGTTCGTAGATCACACCATGTACTCTACTTCCTCTATGTTGCGCACCATGGAACTCATTCTTGGCCTGCCGCCCATGAGTCAATACGACGCTGCCGCCACGCCCATGTGGCGTTGTTTCACAGCGGAACCGGATTTTACGCCTTTTAAAGCCCTGCCTGCCAATGTTTCGCTCGATGAGCGCAATATGGCCGTCAACAACCTGTCCAGGATATCCGAAACTTTCAACCTGGCCAAAGTTGACGCCGTGCCTGACCGCCTGTTCAACGAAGTTCTCTGGAAAGCCATCAAGGGCGAAGAGTCGGAGATGCCGGCGCCAAGAAGGGCGGCGTGGGTGAAGGTGGAGGAGGAAGAGTAAAAAAAACAGCCCGCCCCGGAGATCTGCAGGGCAGGCTGCTGATGGTACTAAAGCGTTAACCAAACTCAAATTAATTGTTTTTGATCAACCACATTTCTGCGTTGATATCGTCTTCGCCGCCGAATTGGCGATCTACCGCTTCATTGTAGTTGGTAGTGTTGGTGTTTCGTTCTGAAGCGGGATACTGAAAGCGTTTGGGAATACGACCGCCGTTGCCGGTGCCTACGCCCACCAGAAATTCGGGAACCCCTGTACGGCGCTGGTTGTAGAAAGCTTCCCAACCTGAATTTTGGAAAAATGCCAGATATTTCTGTGTCAGGATTTGCTCCAGACCATCGGCATTGTTGCCTTTGTAGGCCACATCCGTTTGAGCCAGGTAAGCGTCGATGGCAGACTGGTTGGTAATGTCATAAAAATTCATGCTTGCCGTGATACCTTTGCGATACCAATCGGCGGCATCGCCGCTTACCCAGCCGCGGTTGACAGCTTCTGCTACGTTGAAACACAACTCCGGGTAACCGATTTGAATGCAGGGTTCAGGCCCCTGGAAGGTGCTATAGTAGCGAATTTGATCGATAAAGCTGTATTCGCCGTTGCCCGCTTTGAAGGTCATGTCGTCGAGGCTTTCACCCGAGGAAGCGCCGATATAGGCGGCAAAGTCGTATTCTGTTAAACCTTCGTCAAGCTTTTTCTGCGCCGGGTCAGCTACAACAAAAGTACGGGGGTCGCTCAGTGCGGCCAATGTGTTGAGATACGTGGCGCTCATATTGTAGCGGCCGCTATCAAACCCACGGGTGCCCGGGTTGTTGGGATAAAAATTAACGGTGCTGTTGTAGTAGTACTGCATATTGTCGCTCAGCCCCGTCATGATGGGAAACTCGGCAGGGTTGTTCAGCACTTCTGCAAAACGGCCTTTTACATTCAGATCCGGGTCGTCGGCGTGTTTGCTCAAGTGGATCAAGACGCGGAGTTTGTAAGTATTCACCACCTTGCGCCACAAACCGAGGTTATTGCCGAGGTAAATATCGCCTTGCAAGGAATTATCGCCTTTGAGGATCACCTTTTTGAGGATATCATTGGCTTCATCAAGCAATTCGAGCGATTGCAGGAACACCTCTTTTTGGGTATCGTATACCGGCGTAGTATTATTGATGCCTTGAAGTGCTTGCGACATGGGAATATCGCCGAATTTCAACGACATGCGGATGGAGAAATAGGCGCGGAAAAACTTGCCCAAACCGCCGTAAGGGTTTTCTTCTGAGCCGGCCAGTTTGGCAGCCTCAGTTTCCATTTGGGCTACGTTTACCAGCGTAGTGAAGTCAAAACTACCGGTAGTCCAGTTATATTCTTGATTACCGTAGTAGTTATAGTTGCAGCAGTAAAACTGGTTCCAGCGCTGCACTTCGTTCCAGGAATTGTCAAAAAGATCGTTGAGAACACCCTGGAAAATCAGCGAAGGGGGTGCTGTTACCGGCTGGTTGGGGTTGATCTGCAAATCATCGAAAGGCTGCTCGCAGGCGCTAACGCCCAGCCACAACACAAAAGACGTGATCAAATATTTAAAAACGCTCATAATTTCATCATTTAAAAAGTGAGATTAATATTGATGCCGTAGCGGCGCAACGTAGGCGTTTGCAGGTCGGAATAGCCCTGTACGCTATTTGGGCTGGTGGTACCGGTAAACTGTTCTACGTCTACGTTCTTTTTCTCGGCGAAATACAACAGATTGCGACCTACCAGTGAAATGCTGGCTCCACGAACGAAGCCACCTTTGAACTTGCCGGCAGGGATGGTATACGTGAGCGTCACTTCGCGCAATTTTCCGAAGGTACGCTTCATCAGGTTGGCTTCTTCCGCCGCATAATAGCGACTGATCCAGTCTTGCAAGAAAGTAGCGGTAGTATTGGGGGCAAATTCGAGTTCGTCGTAGTTCGTGATGTTGCCGTCAACGTCGTATTCAGGGGCCACGCCGTTGGAGATCACTACGCCAGGGCCGACCCATGTTTTGTTGCCCAAATAGTCCTGGTAACGCGCTTCGCCCATTTCGCCCTGAACGGTTTCAATATGGCGACCGCCGCGGAATGTTTGGCGCTGGATGTAGTTGATGATGTTGCCACCGTACCAGCCGTCGAATTGGAAGCCCAGACCGATATTCTTATATGAAATGCGGTTGGTTACGCCCCAAATCCAGTCGGGGTTGGTATATCCCAGGAATTGCGGTACCGGATTTCGGATGGGGCGGCCGCCGCCGTCGTTGATAAGCTGTCCATCGGGCGTTTTAATGAAGGCGCCGGCATAGTAACCGTCGATGCGATCGCCGACTTCGAGGAACTGGCCGAGTTTGTTTACGCCCGGGTAGATTTCATCGAGCGTTTCGCGCCAGGTGCTCCAGTTGAGGGCAATATCCCAGTTGAAATCGTTCTTTTTAACCGGGCGAACGTTGAGTACTACTTCCCAACCCGTTTTGCGAGTTTTGATGCCGTTTTCCAATGCCGAGCCGTAACCGGAAGCCTCCGACAAAGGCAGATTAAAGATATTGGGGCCGTCAGTTGCATTGAAATAAGTTACATCAAAGCCCAGGCGATTGTGCAAAAAACGGGCATCAATTCCGGCTTCATATGCAGTTGAAAAACTGGGTTCGAGGTTCGGATTAACGATGGTTGTCGGAGAATAAGCCGAAGGCTGATTGTTGTAGGGGAATCCGATATTGTAGCCGCTAGAGTTGATATAGTTGGGGCCTTCGTATGGCGAGTAATAATCGCTGCCGTAATCGAGTACGTCTCGGCCTGAGAGCAGGTAGGCTGGAGGTATGGTTGAACGCGTCAAACCGCTGCCTACATAGGCGTACGAGCCTCTCAGTTTGAGCAGCGAGACAGCATCTGGCAAATTTAGCATTTCAGAAAGTTGCAAGCTCAGCGAAGCTGAAGGGTAGAAATAGCTGTTATTGGAGGGCGGTAGCGTAGAGTGTTTATCCCAGCGTCCTGTAATCGAAAGCGTTATGAAACGATCGTAGGTGATATCAGCAAAACCGTAAGCGCTGAGTACTCGCATATCGGCATTGTAGTTAAATACCTGGCGCGGGTTGAGCGAGTTGTTCAGGTTGTACCAGCCGGGCACGTTGAGGTAATCGGTAGTGGCATAGCTGGAGTTAAAAGAAAACGCGCGCAAGTTGCCGCCGAGTGATGCGCTGATATTCCATTTAGGCGTAACGTCTTTGTCGAAAGACAACATAAAGTCGGTGTTGTTTTCAAACAGGTTGCGGCGGTCTTCGCGGTAGTCGCCTTTGGCTTGCTCGCGGCCGTAAACCGTAGCCGAATAGGGGAATTTTTCATCGCGGAACAAGTCGTATGAAGTGACTTGTGTGCGGCCCATCAACTTGAGATGCGGCGTAAAGCTATAAGTCAGAGAAGCAAAGCCGTAAACGTCAGTTTTGTAGTGGCCGCGCAGCCATTCGTAAGCAAGGAAATAGGGGTTGTTATAGCGGGTATACTCGGCATAAATTTGCTGTATGCCTTCTTTACCCGGCTGCCAGTAGTTGCGCATATCGTCGATGTCCCAGTCGGCGCCACCCCAAATGATAATATTATAGATCATCGAGTTGGGACCATATTGCACATCGGGGAAGTTGTCGGTAAACTGCCGGTTGTAATTGATGGCGCTTTCAAAACGAAGGCGGTCGTTGAAATTATACCCTGTCGATACATTGAAGTTACCCGTGTTGAGTTGGGTATTGGGCACGATACCTTGCTGGTAGGTATAGGTGCCCGAAACGCGAATATCGTAATTGTCGCCGCCGGCAGAAACGGCGAGGTTGGTGGTTTGCAGCATGCCAGGGCGCAGGAAACGCTCAAGGTTGTCAACGCCGCGGGCCAACCACGGCGTAGCCTGGCGCTCGCCGGTTATGGGATCCACAGGGCTATCGTATTGTGGGATGAGTTGACCTTCAAATTTTGGACCCCAGACGTCATAATCGGAATCATATAAACCGCCGCCTTTGCCATCGACAAAAGAATAACGGCCATGGTCGCCGGGGCCGTATTCATACTGTACTTCCGGGATAGTGAGAAACCCGTTTTCGATCATTGTCGAGTTGTTGAGTTCTACCTGGAAACCACGGTTGTCTTTGGCGCCGCGTTTGGTGGTGATTTGAATAGCGCCGTATTGACCGCGACTGCCGTATAGCGCCGACGCATTGGGGCCTTTTAATACCGTGATCTTTTCAATGTCGTCGGGGTTGATGTTCCAGGTGTCCGACTGGATCGGCACGCCGTCTACTACGTAAAGCGGCCTGTCGCCGCGCAGCAGCACCGATGGGCCGCCCAGCAATTCGGCAGAGGCGCCGACGGTAAGCCCCGCGACTTTTCCCGCTAGCGAGTTGATAGGATTGGGTTCGCGAGCTTTGATGAGGTCGCCCCCTTTAACATCTTGAACGGCATAACCCACTCGCGCTTTTTCTTTTTCGATGCCTAATGCCGTAACCACCACTTCACCAAGCTGCCTGGCATTTTCGCTTAGAAGCACTTCTACAAAAGTAGCTGTAGACACATCAATTGTTGCGGCATCGTAGCCCAGGAAAGAAATTTCCAATTCTTTTCCCTCGCTGGGCACATTGAGCGTAAACGAACCATCTACGTCAGAAGCTGTTCCTGTTGTAGTGCCTTTAACGATAATGGTGGCGCCGGCAATCGCCTCTTTTGAATTGGCGTCTTTGATGACACCCCTTACTGTTTTTTGCGCCTGCAAGGCGGGAAGATGGCAAAGCAGTGTCAGCAAGCCGACTGCAAGGCATTTCCATGCCCAGTGGGCAAAGACTTGTCGTCTAAGTTTCATAATTTAGTGATGTTTAAATTAACCAATTTTCATAGCCGGAACAGACCAGCGCTGTACCGGCTATTTTCTTCAACAAAGATTGGGAGCCCACACAGGGAATACGATAAGCAGCTATTTAAGATTTGTTGAAGTTTCTGTAAATTTCGGGTAGCGGCTGATTTCTGTCTTTTTTGTTTTAAGTAATTGATAATTAATAATATAAGGCAAATATCTTTGCGAATAGTTATTAACGAGTATATATTGTTTTTTGAAAATTATTTAACCCAAATTTAATTCTGTATGTAGCGTGGCTTTGAAGAGATACAAACACCTTTGCTTTTCCCAAATTTGCAAAGCAAATGGACCAACCTACGTATATACAGCAAGGCGACGCCAACGATTCAACACTGCGCCTTCAATACCAGAATGTATTTGACTCAACAACAAAAGAAGTCCTGGAAGAAGACGCCCGCTATTTCTTGCACCAGGCGCTTTCTACGCCGGTGATGAATGTATTGCAGCGTGCGGAGGGCCCCTATATCTACGATTTGCAGGGCAGGAAATATCTCGATTTGCATGGCAATGGCGTACACAATATAGGATATAACAATCCCTGCGTTGTAGAAGCTATTAAACATCAATTGGACTCGGGGCTTTCGTTTTCACCCCGTAGATTTACCAATAGGGTAGCAATTGATTTTGCAAAAAAAATGGTAGAACTGGCGCCGGAAGGCCTCAGCCGCGCGCTTTTTTGTCCAGGAGGCGCAGAAGCAATTGAAATGGCGGTATTGCTGGCCAAACAAATAACTGGCAAGTGGAAAACTATTTCATTTTGGGATAACTACCACGGCACTACATGGCAAGCCGCATCTGTTGGCGGCACCGAGCATTTCAGCACAGGCTACGGGCCTATGGTGCCGGGGGCATTCCATGTAGAATTTCCAAATTATTATCGCAATCCCTGGGGCCTGAGCGATAAAACATTGATAGATGATTTATACCTGCGGCAAATCGAAATAGTGGTGCAACGAAACCCTGATATTGCTGCTATTATCGGCGCCACTATTACTTCTACACCGGTTGTTCCATCAGCCTATTACTGGCAGCGAGTTCAGGATATTTGCCAAAGACACGATGCGTTTCTGATTTTTGATGAAATAATATGCGGACTAGGACGCGCCGGGACTATTTTCGCCTGCGAACAGTACATAACTCCTGATGTAGTGGTCCTTGGCAAATCGCTTGGCGGAGGTATCGTTCCACTGGCAGGAATAATAACCAAAGAGCACTACAATAGCTTGTCAGACAAATCTATTGGTCATTTCACTCATGAAAAAAGCCCGTTGACCTGCGCGGCAGGATTGGCCACGCTGCAATACATCGAAATCCACAACCTGGCAAAGCATGCGGACGAAATGGGCCGTTATCTGCTTCATAAACTTTTTTCGCTTCAGGATCAATTTCCGGTCATCGGTCATATAGAAGGCAAAGGACTACTGATCGCCGTCGACCTGGTCACTGACCGTCATACTAAAGAAAGAGCCTTTCACCAGGCTCAGGCTATAATGTATCACTGCCTTGAAAACGGACTGTCATTCAAGCTGATTGACGGCAATGTGCTTGCTTTATCCCCCGCGCTCACTATCGGCCGCGAAGAAGCCGATTTTATCATTGATGTATTGGAAAATGCTTTGAGGCATACATCCCCATAGGCACAAAAAACAGGAAGACCTATGGCTTGACCTTAAGGGCGTCGCCTCTCTCAAACCCTCAGCGCGCCGCGGAAGCCCCTGGCTGCATAATAGGATTGGGCGCCATTGTGATACGTAAAAACGTGGTTGTAGCGGCGGTCGCAAAAAAGGGCGCCGCCGAGTTGTCTGATATCGGCAGGCGTTTTCACCCAGCTCGACGTTTTGGTGTCGAAAGCGCCAAGTTGTTGCAACTCCCGGTATTGATCTTCCGTCAGCAATTCGATGCCCATAGCGGCAGCCATATCAACAGCATTATTTTCCGGTTTGAATTCTTTCCTTTCTTCCTGGGCCTGGCCGTCGTAACACACGCTTCGACGTCCCTTAGGGCTTTCGGCAGAACAATCGACAAATAAGTATTCGCCTGTTGCTTGATCGAGGGCGACAACATCCGGTTCGCCGCCGGTCCGCTCCATTTCATAAAGCGACCACAGTTTTTCTGCGCCGGCTTCAAGCGTTGCCTGTAGCTGAGTCCATTCAAGGCCTTTATGGCGGTGCATGTTTTTTTCAAACCGGGCTTTCAATATGCCGAGTAATTCTTCCCGTTGCGCCGGCGTCAGCTTTTGGTTGTTCATAACTGCGGGTACCTTGTTCATTGTTACTGGAGTAATAAAATTCAAATATATACAATTTGTTAAAAAAAACAAACTAAATAATTTTATTTTATGATTGGCGACTTAGCGACCGTTTTAAAACTGGTAAAATCGTGCTTTCTGGAACCAGCGTATTCGTTCATAATCTGGTAAACATCCTTGGTTTGCTGGTTACATGGTTTGCCTGGTAAAAAGGGTTTAAAATAGTCTCCAAGAGATGTGAATCCGGTCCAATTAATGGCGGCACGAGGCATCAACCGGTTTTATTTTAACCTCGGTATCCAGCATTTTACTGCTTTTTTGTACGCTGCATACGATTCCCCAAATCGTTGTTCGAGGTCTTTTTCTTCCATAGGTCGAACCAGTACGTGCCATAATAATGCGCCGGCAATCGAGTATAAAATAACCAGATAGGAGCCCATTATCATTCCCGCACAGATTCCCTGTCCTATGCCTGCAATGGCCATTGGATTCCTGACATACTTATAGGGGCCTTTAATCACCAGTTGATTGGGGCAATCCAGCGGCAAAGGCGTTCCTTTTCCAAACAGGCTCATGGTGTACCCGCTATAAATTCCGATGAGGCTAAAAAGCAAAAACAGTGGCCAGCCCGGACCACTCATGGGCTCGAATCCACTGATGCAATTTATTTTTTCGAATAATAATATCACCGTTGGGATTAGATACAGAAAGACAAGCCAAAAAATGGTTGTTTGAAAAATAGTTTTCGCCAGGTTCCAGCTAGAGTTGCCAGATTTTGAGGGTATGAATATCGATGTTAGTTTTTTCATTCCTCCGATTACTCTTCCCCGCTCACAACCAGCAACTCGCTCATCATCATAGCGGTGGCGCCCCAGAGGACTTTGCCCATCACATTAAAATAAGGCACATTGGGCAGCCTGATTTGGTTGCCCAGTAGCACTTCGGTTGTTTGGCGGGTATCGGGGTGTTGAAAAACTGAAAAGGGGACTTCCAGGATGCCGTTTACTTCTTCCTGTTGGGGAGAAAAAGCGGGCGTATAATCGACAAAACCGACGAATGGGTTCACCAGAAAATTGCTTACAGGGATATAGAGTTCCGTGAGCCGTCCCAGCATATTTACGGTAGTGTGATCCAGGCCGACCTCCTCATGGGCTTCGCGCAGGGCTGTTTGTTGCAGGTGGCCGTCGGCTTGTTCAAATTTGCCGCCGGGAAAACTGATTTGTCCGCCGTGCCGATCTATATTGTTATTCGATTTGCGTTCGATAAAAACCAGGTGCCATTCGCCGTTTTTCGGAAAAAAAAGCGCCAGCACGCCGGCCAGCCTGGCATCAGGCGGCGGGGGAGGCAGATAGCGCCGGTCGAGGTGCGCCATCCGAAATTGCGCTTCGCGGCCGGGCAAAGGCTCCGCCAGCCGCGCTTGGAGATGATTGATAAAGGTATCCATAGTTATTCTAGGGAACAACGGAGGAAGGCTGTCGGTTGTCGGTTATAAGTAGTCGGCTGGAATAATCCTGCAACGGCTACTCCTTGTTTGACTTTTGCAGGTACAGTTCGAGCGCCATTTGCATAGAGGGGGCCTCGGGGATCGGCGCCTTTACATTAATAGTAAGGCCCTTTTCCTCTACCGCCTTGCAGGTAGTATTGCCGAAAACGGCGATTCGGGTATCATTTTGCTTGAAGGTCGGAAAATTATCGAAAAGCGATTGGATACCCTGCGGGCTAAAAAATACCAGCATATCGTAGGTGACATCACTGAGGTCGGACAGGTCGCTGCTGACGGTTCGAAACATCAGGGCTTCCTGCCAGTTAAACCCGTTGTCGTCGAGATACTGCGATACCTCGATAGCGCCGAGGTTAGAGCAAGGCAGCAGGAATTTTTCGTTGTTTTTGTGTTTCTTCAGTGCGGGGGCCAGGTCTTCGATACTGCGGGTACCTGCAAAAACCTTGCGTTTGCGATAAATGATAAATTTCTGAAGGTAATTGGCGATCGCCTCCGTGATACAGAAATACTTGGTATCCTGTGACATGCGAATGCGCATTTCTTCACAAAGGCGGAAGAAGTGGTCAATAGCGTTTTTGCTTGTAAAAACGACAGCAGAGAATTCGTCGGGACGAATGCGTTGCTTGCGGAATTCCTTGGCTGAAACGCCTTCTACGTGTATGAAAGGGCGCCAGTCAATCTGGAGGCCGTATTTTTTTTCAAGCTCGTAGTAGGGGGATCTTTCGGGTTTGGGTTGCGAAATCAGGATCGTTTTTACCTTTTTGAAGGTCTCCGTCTGCGCTATACCATTCACTGTCATTCAAGTAAAGTTTATATTAACCCGTCTTAAATGTTCTCCTGCACCATATTGACCAATCGGATCAATACCATAACGGGCGCTATTTCGATGGCGCAAATATACAACAAAAAGTGGAATTTGTAGTCAAATAAAAATTTATTGGCAATCGACAGGGCTCTAAACGTCCGCAACAAATAAATTACGGCTATTATGCCAAATGAAATATAAATAAAACTGATTGCGCCGTTGGGCACATAGGCGATGGCGAGGTTGAGCGGTGTGAGCGCCAATCCCATTGTAATGGCAAAAACCATAATGGTAAAGCTGTACATACTGGCTTCTTTGGTTACGGGGAATATCATGCCTATGAGCGCTATTGCGATGTGTTTGAGGATGAAGGCCAGGGCGACTGCCGCTATGCACAACAGCAGGGTGACCCAATAGCTGTAGTAAAAGTGGTATCCAAAATTTTTGAGTACCAGGAAAAACAGTAAACCGCCGTTGAAAAAAAACAGGGTGTAGGCGAATAAAAACGGCGTAAAGAGGCCGCCGGTGCGCTCCCTGTAGAACTGGTTGAGCATGTTTTCGCTAAAAATGGCACGACCCGATTTTTGAAAAATACTACGCATCAGGGTGATGAGCAGTGTGAGGTAGAGCAAGCCGATGATTTGGGCGGTAAACAAGAAGCCGTTGTAATTGCCTAGTTCTTTATCGGTCAGCGGTTGTCGCCGGGGTTTTGCCACCACGGCGGCTTTTGCCTTTGCCTTGGGCTTGTCAACCGTAGGCGCAATAAGGTCAAAAGGGTTTTGCCCGGCGCCGGTTACATGGGCAACCGGCGTGCCTGTCGTTGCGCCAAGCCGGTACGTGAGCTCAAAAGGATTGTCGCTGGTTTGCCCTGCCAAGGGCCAAACGGACAACGCGAGCATGCCGAAAATGTATAGTGTCTTTCTCAAAGAAACCCTGTTTGCGACGCAAAAATAAGATTTTTTTGTTAATGCGTTGTTAATCCGTCTTTTGGCGCTTTATTAAGAATTAATTTGCATGACTATGAAAAACAGCACCATACTCAGGGTTCTTTTACTCGGCGTGGTGGCCCTCACCGGCATCATTGCCATGCAGTCGTATTGGGTGGTGAGCACCTGGAATATCAATGAAGAGGAGTTTAACAATAAGGTCAACCTCGCCCTCTACAATGTGGCCAAATCAATGGCCGATCTCAACCACGGCACGCTACCCGCGCGCGATGTGGTGAAGCGCCGCACTACGAATTACTACATCGTCAATATCGAAAATGAGATTGACGAAGAACACCTGGAGTATTTCCTGCAAAGGGAATTCGAAAAAATGGCGTTGAATATCGATTTTGAATACGCCGTATTTGACTGTTATACCAATGAGATGATATACGGCAATTTTGTGCGTTATAGCCCCACCGAAAAACATGACCTCAACCTGGGCGATTTGCCCAAGGATAACGAGTTTACATACTATTTCGGCGTAAAATTCCCCTCGCGTTCGGGGTACCTTTTCGGTAAAATGCAGCTCTCTATCTTTTTTTCGGCTATATTGCTGGTTACAATGATCTTCTTCGCCTATTCTATGTTTGTGATACTGCGTCAGAAACGCCTGTCGGAGATGCAGAAGGATTTTATTAACAATATGACACACGAATTCAAAACACCCATTTCAACAATTAAAATAGCCGCCGATACTTTTTTGTCCAACCCCGGGATTCAGGCCGACCCCCGCCTCTTTCAGTATGCCAGCCTGATCAGCGAAGAAAACCAACGGCTCAACAATCAAGTGGAAAAGGTGCTGCAACTGGCGCGTATCGAGCGCAGTAATTATGAGTTAAAATTGGAAACGGTTGATCTTTGCGCCCTGGTGAAGGAGGTTTCAAAAGGTATCGCCGTTCACGTAGAAGAAGCAGGCGGCCATTTTCAATTGGAGTGCCTGACAGAGCCTGCTTTTATACGCGCCGACAGGCTTCATTTGACGAATATTATCCATAACTTGCTCGATAATGCTGTGAAGTACTGTAGCAAAACACCCGATATTGCGCTACGGGTAACGAGTACAGGCCATGTGCTGCAATTGGTAGTGAGCGACAAAGGTATCGGCATCCCTAAGGAGTACCAAGCGAGTATCTTCGACAAATTTTACCGCGTG
>JRYG01000565.1_pt1 | contig 62268 bp, 55 predicted proteins | sample 235341 | NCBI WGS metagenome assembly JRYG01 (sample SAMN03074218, study PRJNA261478) | activated sludge metagenome | biome: Wastewater Treatment Plant; feature: Wastewater; material: Activated sludge; isolation source: activated biomass of a wastewater treatment plant treating hydrocarbon... ...
AAGGCCATGAGTTCGCCGGTCACCGCCAAGAAAGGCATCCAGTGGGCCGGTTTCGCCATGATTGCCGCCACCCTTGTCACCTTCGCCTGGCCCGGCATGCAGAACTACGGCTGGATGATCGCCGCCATCGTTATCGGTGCCGCCGTGGCCTGGTGGGCCGGCAAGGTGGTGAAGATGACCGACATGCCGCAGATGGTGGCCATCTACAACGGCATGGGGGGTGGGGCCGCGGCGGCCATTGCGGCGCTGGAGTTCGCCCGGGGGGAGGTGCATAGCCCGGTGGTCACCGCGCTGGCAACCCTGGGTGCCCTCATTGGCTCGGTGGCCTTTTCTGGCTCCTGCATTGCCTTTGCCAAGCTCCAGGGCATCATGAAAAAGGCCTATCGCCTGCCTGCCCAGAACGCGGTGAACGTGTTGCTGGCGCTGGTGGCCGTGGGGCTGGGGGTGATGATGGTGGCGAGTGGCCATCCGTCTTCGCAACTGGTCGTCGCGTTCTTCGTGTTGTCCCTGGTCTTGGGCGTCATCCTCACTTCGCCCATCGGTGGGGCGGATATGCCGGTGGTCATTTCCCTGCTCAATGCCTTCACCGGGCTGGCGGTTGGCTTCGAGGGCTATGTGCTGGGCAATCCGTCGCTCATCGTGGCCGGCATCGTGGTGGGGGCCTCCGGTACCCTGCTCACCCAGCTCATGGCCAAGGCCATGAACCGGCCCATCTCCAATGTGCTGTTTACGCCCATCACCGGCGAGGCCCAGGGGGGGGCAGCCATGGAAGGCACCATGAAGGAGGTGTCGGCGCTGGATGCTGCCGCCATGATGCGCTACGCGAGCAAGGTCATCATCATCCCCGGCTACGGCATGGCGGTGGCCGGCGCCCAGCACAAGGTCCAGGAGATGACCAAGCTGCTGGAAGAAGCGGGGGTGGAGGTCAGTTTTGCCATCCACCCGGTGGCGGGGCGCATGCCCGGGCACATGAACGTCCTGCTGGCAGAGGCCGGGGTGTCCTACGACAAGATCTTCGACCTGGACGAGATCAATTCCGACTTCCCGCAGGCGGACGTGGCCCTGGTGATTGGCGCCAACGACGTGGTCAATCCCGTGGCCCGCACTGACAAGGGCAGCCCCATCTATGGCATGCCCATTCTGGACGCGGATCGGGCGCAGAACTGCATCGTGATCAAGCGCGGCAAGGGGGCGGGCTACTCGGGGGTGGAGAACGCCCTGTTCTATGCCGAGAACACCCGGCTCTGCTACGGCTCCGCCCAGGGCGTGGTCGCCGAGATCATCACCCATATCAAGGCCATGGCCGGCTGATCTTGCAGGGGCCGTTGGCCGCAGCACAAGGCAGCACTTCGGTGCTGCTTTTTTTTTGCCTTCCGAGGCCCGCTTACATTTTGTTGTGATTAATTGCGCGCCGCCCGGCAGATTCCTGTCAGCCGCCGCGGGTGTGCAGCCGTTATCTCCTACACCATTTCACGGAACTTCAAAAAATGTGAGATGTCTTAGCAAATAACGTGAATTCTTCCTCGTAACACAAGGAAACGTAACGTAGTATTGGTGAATTGCAACCCTCTGCCGGGCCCCCGAGGCCGGGCACCGGGCAAGCCGCAAAACGGCACGCTCACTCCCTCATTCGATATCCAGGAGACACGAATGCAAGCTTTCTTTCTGAACCAGAAACCTCATTTCGTCAAAGGCGACGTCACCCATCCGGAAGAGCAGACCCACGAGGGCCAGCCCTTGGCCAATCTGCCGCCCAACGCTGTGGATTCCGCCAACGACCCGCAGACCGACCGTCAGATCAAGCCGGTGGCTATCGTCGGGTACAACTGAGCGGGTAAGTCCAGAATTCCCTCCGGGCTGGAGGATGCTGCGCTGCGCGGCGTCCTCCAGCCCGGTGCCGTTGACGGTCCGGGCGTGTAGCCCTTTGCTTAAAAGCCGAGTTGGACTTGCGCAAACCAGATGTGCCGGCTGGGAGCGTTGCCCCAGGCGGAATCGCCAGGGCCGCCGAAGCGGCGCAGGCCGGCATCGAGCCGCCAGGCATTGCGGCTCCAGGTTGCAGCGAGGGTGGTCACGTGCCCGCCATCGGCGGGGGATCGCATCTGGTCGGCCGCGATTTCCACGTCTCCCAGTTTCTGGCTCAGCCGCAGGAAGACCTGGCTGCGGGCGCTGGTCTCGGTCCGGTATGCCTCCGCCCCCCGCGCGCTGAGCCCTGCAATGGCCTCGGCCGGCAAGGGCTGGAGCGCCAGTGCCCGGCTGTCGGCGGAGATGCTGCGCCACTGGGCGGCGGTGAGGCCGCTGCGGTCGTACCAAGCCTCCAGGATGATCGACGTGTGGCGAGCGTTGGTCCACGTGGCACCCAGCAGGAGCTTGTGGCCGGCCGGGGCGGTGTCCACCTGCCAGGGGGCGCCGTTTCCGGCATTGCGCCAGCGCTCGAAACGTTGTTGCCACAGGGCCGAGCCATGCAGTTCGAGGCTCTCGTCCAGTACGTGAGAGAAGGCCCCGCCCGTTTCCACCCCGTAGCGCTCCGACCAGCGGGCGAGCCCGTAAAGGTCGCTAGCGGCCGCCCGGCGAAAGGCGCGCAGGGTGAGCGCGGCGTCGTCCCGCGGCCGGGCGGCCCGGCCCTTGCCCGGATTGGTGAGCAGGAGCGCCACGGCGCTGTCCGCCCCGAACCATTCGACGCTGAGTTGGGGGATGCCCTCCAGCGTGACCGGCACCAGCGTGCGCCGGTCTTCCCGCTGCAGTACGTCCAGGGGGCGCCAGGCGTAGCCTACGTCCCAGCTCAGCATCTTCTTCCCGACCGAGTAATAGGCGGCCGTGCCGGGCAGGGCTGATTCCAGCACGAGTTCGTTGACGACCCAGTGGCCCGCCCAGTCCTGCGCCGTCCGGCGTTCCCCGCGGGTGGTGACTACGCCCCGCAGCGGGCCGGTCTGGCCCCGCAGTTCCAGAGCGGCCTGATGCTCGTCGGCCGCGGCGCCGGTGTAACGGGCCGCCGGGGCAAAGGCGCTGGCATCGTTGGCTTGGCGGTGGGCGCCCTGGAGCCTCAGGCTTGCGCTCCAGTTGCCGGTGGAGGTGGCCGCGGCTTCCGGCGGGTCGCCACCCCAGGCCGGGGGCAGCAGCAGGAGCGCTGCGCAGGCGGCTGCGGCCGTTTTCACGGGTTGACCTCGTTGCGGACCAGGAACTGGGGGTTGAAGTACTCGTCCGGAACCTTGCGCGGTTTGCGGCTGAGATAACTGACCACGGTGCGTTGGCCGGTCTGGATCTCGTCGGTGAGGACCATGCTGGTCACGGTTGTCTTCCCTTCCAGGGTGCCGTAGCCGAAACGCGCATCCTTGACCTTGCGCCCCGAGGCAGCGAACAGCTCGGCCCGGACCGGCTTGCCATCCCTGGCCGCCACGGTGAGCAGGATGCGCTGATAGGAAAGGCTCTTGCGGGTGGCCGCCAGTTCCAGCTCCAGGCCCGGTTGTCCGTCCGCCTCCACCTGGCGGTGGACGGTGCCGGTGTAGTCACCTGACCAGGTCAGGGTGGCAATGTCTCCGGTGGAAGCCTCGCCCAGCAACTTCTGCATGGGGGTGATGCGGATGGGGCGCTGGCTCGTAGGCATCAGCATCCAGAAGTCCTCGCCCAGCATCAGCACTTTCTGGCCCGCTTCGCCTGCCGCGCGAAAGAGCACCAGGGAATGGGTGTTGCCCCGCAACAGCACCGTGTATCGCTTCTCCTTCTCCAAGGTGTCTCCCTTGTAGGTTTGCACCCGGGTTTCCACCTGAGCGGCGCTGTCTGCCAGGCGCCAGGCGTCGGCCTGCCGCAACAGGGCCGGCACGTCGGGCTCGGCGGCGAACACGCGGGTGGCCAGGACAAAAAGGGCACAGGCGGCGAAGCGTTTTGGCAGCGTGATCTCAAACATGGGTCAGGGCCTCCACGATGGGTTGATGGGCCGTGCGCCGGCTCACCAGCCAGGCCACGGCGAGGGACAGCAGGACGAGGCCGATAGCGGTGGCTGCGTAGAGCCCGGGGTCGACGCTCACCACCAGCGGGTAGCCGGTGGAGCGCCCCGGGGGCGGCGGCATCTGGATTTCCGCGTGGAGCAGGGCCAGGGAAAGAGCGCCGGATACCGCCGCGCCCAGGGCCACGCCGACCCCCGCCAGGGTTGCGCCCTCGAGGGCGAAGAGCCGGGTAATCTGCGCCGGCAGCGTGCCCATGGCGCGCAGGGCGCCAATTTCCCGCGTGCGCTCGATCACCGACATGGCCAGTGTGTTGGCAATGGCGAAGGCCACGATCACCCCCAGAATCGCGCCAATGAAACCGAAGATGCGGTTGTAGAGGTTGCGCACGCCCTCGTAGAACACGGCTTCCTCCCGCCAGGACCGGGTGGCGAGGCCGGCCGCGGCCAGGGCGGGCTGCAGGCGGTTCCGGGTGTCCGCCACCTGATCCATCTCCTGCAGATACACGCCGAGGCTGCTGACCCGGTCGGTGGCCAGGAGCTGCTGGGCGGTGGGCAGGGCGGTGAGCAGCAGGCGCTTGTCCACGTCCGGAATGCCGCTGGAGACCACCCCCGCCACGTCCACATCCAGCGCGTTGAGGGCGCCGCCGGTGGTGGTGGCCAGCAGGGTCAGGGACTGGCCGGGCATGGCCCCCAGGCGCTTGGCGAGCGCATCGCCCAGCACCACTTGGGGGCGGGGGGCGGCACTGTCGAGCAGCTCCCCGGCCACGCGCCGCAGGAATGGGCCCTTGACAGTGAATTCCCGCTCCGCGTCCACGCCGCTGCCGACGAATATTTCCGAACGGTCCCCGTTGCTGACCAGACCGGAGAACTGCAGCCGGGGCAGCACGGTGCGCACGGCTGGTTCGCGCAGGAGCTGGCGGACCAACTCTTGCGGATGGGGCACGCCCAGTTCCAGTGGCGCCTTTTCCTCGTCCGCGAAGAAGCCCGGATGGGCGACGATGAGATGTCCGGTGTCGCGGGCGCTGGCTTCCGCCAGGGACTCGTAGGTAAATAGGGCAAAACCGCCGCCGAGCAAAATGGCCGCCGTACCCAGGGCGGCGATGGCGATGGTGACCAGGGAGCGGCGCCGGTTGCGCAGGGCGTTGAGGGCCGCCAGTTTCAGCCATTTCATGGTGGTATTCCCTTAATCAAGAAGGCCGTGGCCCCGTGCCATGAGTACGGCACAGAGCAGAATGGGTGGGACGAGCGCCAGTTCGGCCAGGAGAATTGCGCGCAGCCGGGCAAGCTCCCGGGGCGACGCGTCGGGAACTTGCTGGCGTCGCAGGGCTGCCCGCCAACCCAGAAAAGTCCGGGTAGGTGCGGCCGAGAGCAGGCCCATGAGCAGGAACGCCCCCAGCTTGGCGTGGAAGAAGGCGTTGCCCAAGTAGTAGTCCAGGCCCTTGCCGAACCACAGGACGCGGGCAGCGCCGAACGCCAGCAGCAGGAGGGCGCACAGGCCGTAGGCCAGATCCGTCGCCAGCAACTGGCGGGCGCGGGCCACGTCCGGGGGCGTGCGCAGGAGGCTCCACTCGGTGAGCAGGCAGGCCACGAGTGCGAAGGCAGCCAGGTGATGCAGCAAGGCGAACAGTGCTTCCATGTGGGGGCTCCGGTGGGGCGTGTCGGTGGGCGGGGCGGGCGGCTGCTCAGCCCTGGGGGCGGATGACGCCGTCGGCCAGCGCCAGGACCCGGTCGCAGTGGGGCGTGAGGCGATCGTCGTGAGTGGCGATGAGAAAGGCCGTGCGGTGCTCGTGGGCCAACTCGCGCATGAGCGTCACCACCTGACGGGCGTTGGTGCTGTCCAGGCTCGCGGTGGGCTCGTCGGCGATTACCAGCCGGGGCGATTTGACGACGGCGCGGGCGATGGCCACCCGTTGCCGTTGCCCGCCGGAGAGCCGGTCCGGGCGCTGCCGGGTGAAATCCCCCAGACCCACCCGGGCCAGCATGGCCTCGGCCCGGGTCCGGCTTTCCGCCGCCGGGACGCCCAGCAGGAACAGCGGATACTCCACGTTCTCGCGGGCGCTCATCACCGGGATCAGGTTGAAGTTCTGGAACACGAAACCGATGTGGGCGCGGCGCAGCAGGGCCCGGGAGGTTTCGTCCTGGCCGGCAAGGGGGTGGCCGGCAAAGGCCACCTCGCCTTCGTCCGGGGTGTCGATGAGGCCGCACAGGTTGAGCAGGGTGCTCTTGCCGCTGCCCGAGGGGCCGGTGACAGCCACCAGTTCTCCGGGGTGGAGCAGGAGCTGGACGTCGCGCAGCGCCTGCACGCTCCCTGCGGCCTGGCGGTAGGCCTTGGACACGCGCGCCAGGCCCATCAGCGGGGTGGCGCTTCCTTCGGGCGGCCGTGCGGAGGCGCTCATTGCCCCAGCTCCTTGAGGCGGGCGCTGGCGGCCTGACCAGCGGCGCCGTTGGCGTCCAGGGCAAGCACCTGCTTGAGCAGGCTGGCTTCGTCTGCCGCGCGTTTTTCCTTGCCGGCGATGCGGGCAGCCACGGCCAGGGCCTGGGCGCGGAACGGGGCAGGCGCCGCGGCGAACTCCGGCGCTTTGACCAGGGCTTCGGAGATGCGTTTGGCGGCGGGCAGACGGTTGAACATGTCCGGCAGGCTGGACAGTGTGTTGGCGGCGACCAGGCGGGTTTCCAGCGCTTCGGGGGCCTCGCTCAACAGCGGGGCGGCGTGCTCCGGCCCGAGCAGGGCGACGGCTTTTTCCAGCAGATCCGCGCCGTGCTCGGCATAGCGGATCTTGTTCCAGGGGGCCAGTGCGTCCTTGGCCTGCATGGCGATGGCGGAGCCCTGATAGGCCAGGTACAAGGGGTGTTCCGGGTGTTTGCCGGCCAGTTCCGCGAACGAGGCCACGGCGGGAGCGATGGCGTTCTTCTCCCCGGCCCGGGCTTTGGCGAAATGCTGCAGTGCGGTCGCGGCGCTGGCCGACAGCGCCGGAGGGTGGGCAGCGGTGGTGCCCGGCACCGACCCGAGGGCGAGTGCGAGCGCGAGGCACAGGGCTGGGGCAAGGGTGTGGCGGTGGGTCTTCATGGTGGGCTCCCGGTGGTGATCGCAAGTGAGGCCAGCTTAGGGAGCGTCTGCCATGGCGCCCAGCAGGCTGCGACGAAACCGGGAAACGGCGGCGTGAAACGGGTGTTTTTCGGCGCATGCTGCGCCGCAAGGCGCGCGTACTGCCGCTCAAGTTCCGGTGGCGGGTGCCGTTTAGCGAGTCACGGAGCCATGACATGCGAGCAGTCGAACCCGGAATGCCCCGGATCGCCACGAGCACGGAACGGCAGAGCTGATACCGGCCGCGGCCATTTGAAGACCCGAAACTGCCAATGCGCCTCAATACCCGCTTTCTCTTGCTGACCTTGGGCCTCGCGCTGGTAGTGACGCTGGGCATCGTCCTCCTGGGGGCCAAGACCATCGACACGGTGCTCTACCGCGGGGAGTCCCGTGCGCTCGGGCGGGCGCTGGACGATGCAGCCAGACAGGTGCTGGAGGCCCGCCGCAGCCGGGGAATGGCTGCCGCCCAGGCGGAGGCGGCCCGCCAGCAAACCGAACTGGCGGCGCAGGAGGGGCATGCCTCCATCCACTTTTTCGTCGTCGACCGGGCTGACAGCCGGGTTCTTTACCACCCCTCGTTTCCCATCGGCCAAACGGCGGCGGACGTACCGGCCGTCCAGGCGTTGCTGCGCCAGGGGCAGGGCAGCCTGGAATACGAATACGCGGGTCGCCCGCGTTTCGCGATCTTCCAGGGCGACGCGGCCACGGGATGGGTGATAGGCGGTTCCCTGGACCGCAGCGAGATGTTTGCCCTGCGCAACGAGTATCTGTTGCAGGTGGGGCTGGGGTTCTTTGCCCTGGTGTTTCTGGGCATGGGGCTGCAAAGCCTGTCCGGACGCTGGCTGGTCCGGCGCATCCAGTCGACGGCGGCGGCGGTGGCCCGCATTCGCGACGGTGAGCATGGCGTGCGCCTGGCGGATGCCCATGGCGACGAGCTGGGTGAGCTGATCGGCGGCATCAGCGCCATGGCGGTCAGCATTGACGAACGGATCGCCGCCCAGCGGCAGGCGGAGCAGGCGGCGGTGGCGGCCGAGCGCCGCGCCCGGACCTTGCTGGATCAGTCCCTGGTGGGCATCTACATCGCTCAGGATGGCCGCTTCCGTTACGTGAACCGGCGGCTGGCGGAGATTCTTGGCTACACGGACCCTGCCCGCATGGAGTCCGGCATCACGGTAATGGACATTGTCGCGCCCTGGCACCGAGCCCTGGTCGCGGCGCAGATCCAGCGCCGGCTGGACCGTCCGGGCGAACCCTCCCACTACAGTTTCACCGCCCTGCGGGCCGACGGAACCCCTCTGGACGTGGAAGTGCATGGTCGTGCCATGGAGCATGAAGGCCGGCCCGCCGTCATCGGCGCCTTGCTGGACGTGACCGAGCGCAACCGGGTGGAGCGTGAGCTCCGGGAGAACCAGCGCCTGCTGCGGGCGGTGCTGGACAACACCACCTCCTTCATCTTCGCCCGGGATGTGGCCGGGCGTTTCCTGTTGTGCAACCAGGCGTTTGCCGAGCGCTGGAAGACGACGGTGGAAGCCATCACCGGCCGTACCGCCCAGGCTTTCATGGACCCGGAGATGGCGGCCCAGGCCGACGCCGGGGACCAGGAGGTGCTGCGCACCGGCCAGGCCACCGAGACCATGGAAGAGCTGGTGGATGACCTGGGTCTGCACACCTACCGCACCATGCGCTACCCCCTGCGCGACGAAATGGGCGATATCTACGGTTTGTGCTCCATCGCCACGGACGTGACCGACCACGTGCTGGCCGAGGCGGAGCGCCGCGGCCGGGAGGTGGCGGAGGCCTCCAACCGGGCCAAGACCGCCTTCCTGGCCAACATGAGCCACGAGCTGCGCACGCCGCTCAACGCCATTCTTGGCTACGCCCAGTTGCTGCGGCGGGAGCCGGACATCTCCGAGCGCATGGCCAATGGCCTGGGCATCATGGAGCAAAGCGGCAGCCACCTGCTCAACCTGATCAACGACCTGCTGGATCTCTCCAAGATCGAAGTGGGCAAGCTCAAGCTTGCCCCCGCGCCCCTTTCGCTGCGGGAACTGGCTCGTAGCGCCTGCGACCTGCTCTCGATCCGTGCCCAGGGCAAGGGGCTGGCGCTCGATCTCCGGGTGGAGGGCGAACTGCCGGAGGCCGTGCTGGCAGACGAAAAACAGTTGCGCCAGGTGTTGCTCAACCTGCTGGGCAACGCCCTCAAATTCACTGATCAGGGCTCCGTCACGCTGCAGATCAGCCTGCTCGACCACCAGGAAGACAGTGCAACCCTGCGCTTTGCCGTGACCGATACCGGCGTCGGGATGGAGGCCCAGGACCTGCAGCGGATCTTCCAGCCCTTCGAACAGGTGGGCGACGTGGCTCGCCAGGCCGGCGGAACGGGCCTGGGCCTGGCCATCAGCCGGCAACTGGTGCGCCTGATGGGGGGCGACATCCAGGTGGCCAGCACCGTGGGCGAGGGCACCTGCTTCTGGTTCGAGCTGGAACTGCCGGTTGCCGAGGCGGCTGCGCTGGCCGCCGGTCCGGCGCCGCGGCCCGTCGGTTACCTCGGCCGCCGCCGGCGGGTGCTGGTGGTGGATGATGTGGTGAGCAATCGCAGTCTGTTGCGCGATCTCTTGGGCAGTCTGGGCTTCCAGGTGGAGGAGGCGGCGGACGGACTGAGCGGGCTGCAGTTGGCGCTGGCCAGCAAACCGGATCTGGTCCTGCTGGACTACGTGATGCCGGGCCTCAATGGCCGCGAAGTGGTGGAGGCCTTGCGCGAACGCCACGGGCCGGCCGATCTGCCGGTGCTGATCCTTTCCGCCAGCGCGGCGCCCGGGCAGCTCGAAGAGGCGCAGGCCGCGGGGGCCAACGGCTGGCTGGGCAAGCCGGTGGATCAAGCCCTGCTGCTGGGCCGCGTGGGGGAGTTGATGCAGCTCGCCTGGCAGTACGAGGCAAACCCGGCCGCTGTCGCGCCCGTTGCGTCAAGCGCCGGCGCTCCGGCGGAGATGACCGTGCCGCCCGCCGAGGTGATGGAGGGGCTGCTGCATCTGGCGCGCGGCGGCAACATGCGGGGTATCCGCAACAAGGCCGCCGAGCTGGCCGCAGACGAACGCTATGCCGCGTTTGCCGAGCGCTTGCGGCAACTGGCGGCGGAATTCCAGTCCAAGGCAATCCTGAACCTGATTGAGTCCCACATGGCAGAGGTGGTGTGATGAGTGTCGATGCGCGAAATGGCCAGATCATCCTGATCGTGGATGATGTGCCAGCCAACCTCAGTGTGGCGGTGGATTACCTGGAAGAACAGGGGCTGGAGGTGGGCGTGGCCCAGGACGGGTTCGAGGCGCTGGAGCGGACCCGCTTCCTGCGGCCTGACCTGATCCTGCTCGACGTGATGATGCCGGGCATCGATGGCTTCGAGACCTGTCGCCGGCTCAAGGCGGAACCCGAACTGGCGGATATTCCCGTGATCTTCATGACGGCGCTGGCGGACACGGACAGCAAGCTGGCGGGTTTCCAGGCCGGCGGGGTGGATTACGTCACCAAGCCCTTTCAGGTCACGGAACTGGGGGCGCGGGTCCGCACCCAGTTGGAACTCTCGGCGCTGCGTCGGCACCTGGCGTGCCAGAACCAGACGCTGGAGCGCGAGGTGGAGCGCCGCACCCGCGAACTGGCGCTGGCCCGGGATGCGGCCGAAGCTGCCAACCGGGCCAAGAGCGACTTTCTCGCCAACATGAGTCACGAACTGCGCACGCCCCTGCATGCGGTACTGGCTTTTGCGGATCTGGGGGCCAAGCGGATGCAGGCGGCCTCCCCGGAGAAATTGCTGCACTACTTCGTCAGCATCCGCGACAGTGGCTCCCGCCTGCTGGGCCTGGTGAACGACCTGCTCGATCTGGCCAAGCTGGAATCCGGCCGGCTGGAGCTGGAACGGGAGCGCGTCGACGTGGTGAATCTGGTCAGCGAGTGTGCCGCCGAGTTTGCCCCGTTACTGGCGCAAAAGGCCATGCATGTGACCCTGCAAGGCTCCACCCAGCCCATTTACGGCCGCCTGGACGGGCGGCGGATCAGCCAGGTGGTGCGCAATCTGCTCTCCAACGCGGTGAAGTTCTCGCCCGAGGGCAGCCGCATCATCGTCTCCCTGACGCCGCCGGAACCGGGCCACAGCGATTTGCACCTGTCGGTGGCGGACGAGGGGGTGGGCATTCCCGAAAGCGAGCTGGAGGCGGTTTTCGACAAGTTCATCCAGAGCAGCAAAACCCGCACCGGCGCCGGTGGCACCGGGCTTGGCCTGGCCATCTGCCGGGAACTGGTCTCGGCTCACGGCGGGCGCATCTCCGCCCATAACCGGTCGCCCAAGGGGGCGGAGTTCCGGGTCGTCCTCCCGGTGGAAACCGGGCAGATCAGGCACGACGAGCTGCGCGCGGCAACCACCTAGTCCTGCGGTACCCGTACCCAGCCTTCCATGAGGCAGCGGGCCGAGCGGCTCATGCGCACGCTCGCCACCCGCCAGTGTTGTCCCGCTTCCGCGACCGAGGCGCCCACCCGCAGAGTGCCCGAGGGGTGCCCGAAGACCACTTCGCCGTTCCACGCCGTACGACCCATGACCTCGCGCACCAGGGTGCCGGGGATGGCGGCCGCCGCAGCGATGGCGACCGCCCCGGTGCCCGTCATGGCGTGATGCAGGGCGCCCATGGAGAGGATGCGCGCATTGAGGCCGATGCTGCCAGCGGGGACTGTTCGCCCGTCCGCAGCCACGTAGGTGGCAGGGGGCGCGACGAAGGCGAGCTTGGGCGTATGGGGGCGGAGCCGGGTGGCTTCTTCCGGGGTGGCGGCCAGCCCCATGGCCACGGCACCGGCGGCGCGCAGTTGCTCGCACCGGGCGAGCAAGGGCTTGTCGCCGTTGACGGCGGGCTGCAGCTCAATGCCGGTCAGGCCCAGATTCCCCGCACGGACGAAGATGGTGGGGTTGCCCGCGTTGATGAGGGTGGCTTCCACGGCGGCGTGGCCGGGAACGGCCAGCCAGTCTCGCAGGCGCCCGGTGGGGAAGAGGCCGCCGACGGTGGGCGCGTCCGCCTCTTCGCCCGCCGGGTCGAGGAACTCCAGCTGGATCTCGGCGGCGGGAAAAGTCACTCCGTCCAGCCGGAAGTCGCCTTCTTCCTGTACTGCGCCGTTGGCCATGGGAACCCGCGCGAGGATGGTCTTGCCGATGTTGGCCTGCCAGATGCGCACCGTTGCGAAGCCCGAGGCGGGGGCCGCCACCAGGCCGGCGCGGATGGCAAAGGGGCCGACGGCGGCGCTCAGGTTGCCGCAATTGCCGGACCAGTCGATGACGGGCTCGCCCACGGCCACGGCGCCAAAGTGGTAGTCCACGTCGTGGCCGGGGCGACTGGCGGGGCTGATGATCACCACCTTGCTGGTGCTGGAGGTGGCGCCGCCCAGGCCGTCAATCTGCTTGCCATAGGGGTCCGGACTGCCGACCACCCGCAGCAGGATCGCGTCCCGTCTGGCGGGATCTGCGGGAAGATCCGCGCCCAGAAAGAACACGCCCTTGCTGGTGCCGCCACGCATGAGGCTGGCGGGGATGCGCAGGATGGTCATGTTCAGTACTGGGCGACGATGAACAGGCGGCTGAAGGGCAGCAAGGTGGTGCCGTCCGGCAGGCGCGGGTAGGCGCGGGCGATGCGGCTCCGGTAATCCGCCTCGAAGGCGGCGGCCTCATCCGGCGGGAGTGCTTCCAGCAGGGGCACCAGGAGGGAGCCCCGGGTCCAGTCGGCCACCGGGTTGTCCCCTTTCAGTGCATGCTGATAACGGGTTTCCCAGATGTCCACCCGCCGCGCCGTCGGGGCGAGCAGGGTGTAGTAATCGCCGGGGGAGAGCAGCGGGGCGGGACGGAGCAGCGGAGCCAGGGTGTCTCGCCAGGGGCCCGCCTGGGCAGCGGCGAAGCAGCAGGTGTGGCTGGGGGCGGCAAAATTGTTGGGCATCTGGATGGCCAGCACCCCGCCGGGGTTCACCGCCGCCGCCAGGCGGGGGAAAAGGGTGGCGTGGTCGTCCAGCCAGTGCAGGGCGGCGTTGGAGTAGAGCACATCCACGTGCGCCGTGGGGCGCCAGTGGGCGAGGTCCGCTTCCTCCCAGCCGATGTCCGGTGCTTCCTGTCGGGCGCGGGCGAGCATGGCGGCCGAGTTGTCGATGCCGGTGACGCGGGCCTGGGGCCAGCGCTCCGCCAGCAGGCGGGTGACGTTGCCGGCGCCGCAGCCCAGGTCGAGCACGGTGGTCGGCGCCTCGACCGGGACGCGGGCGAGCAGGTCCAGCGCCGGACGCAGGCGCTCGTGGGCAAAGCCCAGATATTGGGTCGGATTCCAGGGCATGGGGGGCTCCTCCGGGAATGGTGGGCTGCATTGTAGGGGCAGGCGCGTCGCGCGGGCTTCAGTCCCGTGCCGGGGCGCGTTCCAGCAGGCGCAGGCCGGGCAGTGCCATCGGGGCCAGCACCATGATGGCCGCCACCCGGAGTACGTGGAAGGCCGTGACCAGCGGCACGCCCAGTTGCAGCACGCGGGCGGTGAGGCACATCTCCGCAATGCCGCCGGGGGCGGTGGCGAGGATGGCGGTGGGGGCCGCGATGCCCGCCGGCTGCGCCAGCAGCCAGGCAAACAGGGCCGAGAGGCTGATGGCCAGCGCCACACTGGCCAGGACGGCGAGGGCGAAGCGGGGCGTGCGGCGCAGGGAGTCCCGGTCGAAACGCTCCCCCAGCGAGCACCCCACCAGCACTTGCCCGCTATTGGTGAGCCAGTGGGGCATGGCGGACGGGGCGGCGTCGGTGGCAGCGAGCGCGATGGTGGCGAGCAGGGAGCCGAGCATCCAGGCGTTGGGCACGCGCAGGCGGGCGAGCAGTGCTGACGAACCGGCGGCGAGCCCGAGCATTGCCAGCAGGCCAAGGGGGGCGACATCCCGGGCGACCGGCTGGTAGGGATCGGCGCCGTGGGCGCCGGCAAGGGTCATGGCGAAGGGCAGGATGAGCACCACCGCCACCATGCGCAGGGCGTGGGCCAGTGCCACCTGATCTGCCGCGGCGCCGCTTCGCCCGGCCAATACGGCCATTTCGGTGGCGCCACCGGGCACCGAGGCAAAAAAGGCGGTGCGCCAGTCACAGCCCGCCACACGGCGCAAGACCAGCGCGCCGACGCCGCCCAGCGCCAACGCAAAGGCAAGGCTGGCGGCGATGGCACCGCCGTGGCCCGAGAGGGTCCGTAGCACCGTGGGGCTAAAGTAAAGACCGAGGGTCGTCCCGATCAGCCATTGGCCCGCCTGACGGCCTCCCCGCGGGCTGACCAGGCGCGCCCCGAGGACGCGGGCAGCGGCTACCGCCAGCATGGGGCCGATCATCCAGGGCAGGGGACTGTGCAGCAGGCTGGCGACCCAGCCGGCACCCGCACCCAGGGCCAGGGTGGCGGCAAGCGCGGGCAGGAGGGCAAACACGGTCAGTCGGGTCTGGGCGGGCGTCGCCCGTCGGGGTGCTGCGGCCGCAGGCGCCGCCGGCAGGCTCAGCGCCCGTTGCCACCCAGCAGGAAAGCGACGGTGCGCGGCTGGCGGGCTTCCTTGCCGACCTTTGCGACCGGGGCGGCTGTCTCGGCGCTGGCAAGCGCTTCGGGGCTGGGCTCGTAGGGGCGGGACCAGTCGAATCCGTCTTTGGTCACCGTGCTCGGCGCCGGTCGGGCGCGTCCGGCGCCGCCGGTGATGCGGGGCTGCGGGGCCGGGCGGCGGCGGGATTTGTCCTGCTCGTAGAACGAGGGCTCGGCGTCAAAGCCGGGCAGGGCTTCCTGGGGAATCTGCAGCTTAATGAGCTTTTCGATCTCCGCCAGCCGGGGCCGTTCTTCCGCACACACCAGGGACACCGCATCGCCCTGCTTGCCGGCGCGACCGGTGCGGCCGATACGGTGCACGTAGTCTTCGGCCACATGGGGCAGATCGTAATTGATCACGTGGGGCAGATCGTCGATGTCCAGCCCCCGGGCGGCCACGTCGGTGGCCACCAGCACGCGGACCTTGCCGCTCTTGAAGGCGGCCAGCGCCTCGGTGCGCTGCTGTTGATTCTTGTCACCATGGATGGCGTCGGCGGACAACCCTTCCCGGGTCAGGTAATGGGCGAGCCGGCTGCAACCGAACTTGGTGCCGACGAACACCAGCACCTGCCGCATGTCCTGGGTGCGCAGCAGGTGGGCGAGCAGGGCGCGCTTGCGCTCGTGGGAAACCGGGTACACCCGATGGGTGATGGTCTCGCTCACCGTGTTGCGGCGGGCGACCTCGATGAGCTGCGGGTCGCGCAGCATGGTGTCCGCCAGTTTCTTGATTTCGTCCGAAAACGTGGCGGAGAACAACAGGCTTTGCCGCTCCCGGGGCAACAGGGCCAGGATGCGCCGGATGTCGGGGATGAACCCCATGTCCAGCATGCGGTCCGCCTCGTCCAGCACCAGCACTTCCACCTGGCTGAAGTTCACCGTTTTCTGCTCCACATGGTCGAGCAGGCGGCCGGGGGTGGCGACTACGATTTCGGCGCCCCGACGCAGTTCCTCCACCTGGGCCTTCATGTCCACCCCGCCATAGACCAGGGTGCTGCGCAGGGGCAGGTACTTGGAGTAGGTCTTGACGCTGTCAGCCACCTGCATGGCCAGTTCCCGCGTAGGGGTGAGCACCAGGGCGCGGACCGGGTGGCGGGCGGGCGATGGGCTGCTGTTGGCGTGGCGGGCCAGGCGGTTGAGAAGCGGCAGGGTGAAGCCCGCGGTCTTGCCGGTGCCGGTCTGGGCGCCGCCCATGATGTCCTGCCCGGCAAGGGCAACGGGGATGGCCTGGGCTTGAATCGGGGTGGGCTGGCTGTAGCCGGCATCGGCAACGGCGCGGAGGATGTCGGGCAACAACCCGAGTTCTTCAAAGGTCATGTAGGGTGCGGGGTGCTCACAGGGCGGCGCAACGGATTGCCGCCTAAGGCTTTGGGCTTGAGAAGAGCCCGGATTATACACGGAACGTTACAGCCCTCTTGCCTAAAAGCCTGGCTTATGGCAGGGACTTCGTCCGAGTGTGGCAGCGACGCCACGCGCCGGTTGCCCGCCGACCGGGCGAACCGCCTCAGAATTGTTCCCGCCCCAGGTAGCCGGTGATCTCTTCCCGGTCGTGGTAGAGATGGCGCATCCGCAGGCGGTAGCCCAGTTTGGCCCGGCCCAGGCGGTGTTCAACGATGTCGCGGCAGCGCTCGATCTCGTCGAACCGCTTTTTCATGGGTAGCTTGAGGTTGAAGATGCAGTCCCGGGCCCGGCCCTCAGCCACCCAGTCCGCCACGAGGGCCGCAATGCGCGCCGGCTGCTCCACCATGTCGCACACCATCCAGTCCACGGGTTTGCGATGCCGGTAGCGAAAGCCGTCGGCCCGGATGTGCTCCACCATGCCTTGGGCCAGCAATTCCCGGTTCATGGGGCCATTGTCCACTGCCGTGACCAGCAAGCTGCGCTGCGTGAGTTGCCAGGACCACCCGCCGGGCGCCGCCCCGAGGTCCACCGCCCGCATGCTGCCTTTGAGGCGTTCGTTTCGTTCCGCCTCCGACAACAGCGACAGGAACGCCTCGCCCAGCTTCAGGGCGGAGCGGCTGGGGGCGGCTCTGGGCAGCCGCAGCCGGGGGATGCCCATGTGCCAGGGGCTACCCCGATCCGCCCAGCTCACGCCCAGGTGCGCGGTGCCCGAGTCAAGAAAGAACAGATGCAGCCGCGGGAGCCGGGCGTTACCCGGCACCAGCAGGCCCGATTTGACCAGGGCCTTTTCCAGATGTGCCCCGAACTTGCGGCAGAAGCTGGAGAGCTCCTTGGCCTCGTTGGTGTCCGCCGTCTCCAGCCAGCACGCGGAAAAGCGATGTCCCAACGACTGGATGGCGGCCAGCAGCGGAGTGAGACGGTCCGTGGCCGGCAGGTTGATCAGCGGATCGGTGGCCAGTACCACCTGTCGGGCGAAGACCAGATCTTGAATGGACAGCGAGGCCGAGAGGACCTCGATACCTTCCGGGTCATGGGGGAAGAACTGGACGAAGCCACTGCCCTCGCGGGTGCGCACGTAACCCGGGGCCCCCAGGCTGCCGGCCTGGTGGGCGATTTCGGTGGCACCTTCCTTTTCAAAACCGGGGCGGCAATAGAGCAGGGTGTGGGAGGGTTTCATGACTGGGCGCGCGCTTCGGGTCTGAAAGGGGGGCATAGAATAGCGGCCTGACCCCTGCCGTGGAAGGAGCGAGCATGCAATACAGCCGACTGGGAACCAGCGATCTTGAGGTATCGCGGGTGTGCCTGGGCACGATGACTTTTGGCCAGCAGAACTCGGAGGCCGAAGCCCATGCGCAACTGGACCATGCCTTCAGCCAGGGGGTGAATTTCATCGATACGGCGGAGATGTACGCGGTGCCGCCCCAGCCCGGGACCTGCGGGGCAACCGAGCGCATCGTGGGGACCTGGCTGCGCCGGCAGCAGCGGGACAAGGTAATCCTGGCCACCAAGGCCACCGGCCCGGGCCGCACGCTGACCTGGATACGGGGCGGGGAACTGGGCTTTACCCGCGCCAACCTGCGCCGCGCCCTGGAGGGATCGCTTGCCCGGCTGCAAACGGACTACGTCGATCTCTATCAGTTGCACTGGCCGGACCGCTATGCGCCTTTGTTTGGCAACTACCTCTACGACCGCAGCCTGGAGCGGGCGACCGTTCCCATCCGCGAGACCCTGGAAGCGCTGGCGGAACTGGTGCGGGAGGGCAAGGTGCGCTACATCGGGCTCTCCAACGAAACCCCCTGGGGCGTGATGCAGTTCGTCCGTCTGGCCGGGGAGCTTGGGCTGCCGCGGGTGGTGTCCGTCCAGAACGCTTATCACCTGATGAACCGCACGTTTGAAACCAGCCTGCTGGAGACCTGCCATTACGAGCAGGTGAGCCTGCTGCCGTATTCGCCGCTGGCTTTCGGGCATCTCTCCGGAAAGTATGTGGACAACCCCCGCGCGTCCGGCAGGATCACTGCGTTCGAGGGTTTTGGCCAGCGCTACGGTAAGGAAAACGTGGTGCCCGCCAGCCGCGCCTACGCCGAACTGGCCCGTGCTCACGGCCTTTCCCCGGCCACGCTCGCCCTGGCCTGGGTCATCGGCCGCTGGTTCGTGGCCAGCACCATCATCGGCGCCACCACCCTGGAGCAATTGCAGGAGAACCTGAAGGCAGAATCCGTGGCCCTGTCGGATGATGTGCAGCAGGCGGTGGAGAGTATCCACCTGCGCTATACCAATCCGGCGCCGTGATGTTCACAGCTCCAGATACACGTCCACCCTGAGTCGGGCCCACGGATTGCGGGCGGGGGTCAGCCGGGCGATACGCCCCACCAGCCGGCCGCCGCGGGCGAATTCGGCTGCGGCCGAGCGGTTTTCCAGCCGGGGCAGGTAGCCCAGCATGTGGCCCCGCCAGCGCACCTGTACCGCCCGGCTGTCGTGGGGGTTGCCCGGTTCCGGCGTCAGTTCCAGCGCGTCGCCTTCCCGGAGCTGATCCCACAAGGCGGGGCCCTGATGGTACTGGAAGCCTGCCAGGGGCGAGGACTGCACCAGCACCCGGATTGTCTGGGCCCGGGCGACGGCGGGCATGCCCAGGCCCACGCACAGGGCCAGCGTCAGCAGGGGCTTGCGGAGGGCCTCAGCCCGCATCGAAAGCCGCCCGCAGCCAGGTGATGCGCGCCGGGTCCGGGCCGTCGAGCAGCACGGCGTCGAAGCGGCAGGGGCATTCGGCCCGGCCGGTCAGATAGTGGCGGGCGGCGAGGATGATCCGCGCCTGCTTGCGGGGGGTGATGCTGGCAGCTGCGCCTCCGAAACGGCCGCTGCTGCGCAGTCTCACCTCCACGAAAACCAGCGTGGCGCCGTCGCGGCAGATGAGGTCCACCTCGCCGCCGCGACAGCGATAGTTGCGCGCAACGATCACCAAACCCTGGCGGGTCAGGTATTGCCCCGCCAGTTGTTCTGCCACGTGGCCGCTCCCGCTCATGCCCGCTCCTTGTCTGCCGTCATCCGGTGCCCTTGTGCCGGCGCATTGTCCGGCTGACAATGCGCCTCCCGCGAGGTAATCCTGCTCATGACCGATACATCTTCTGCTGCCGCTGCCTTGCCCGGTACGCTCTACGTGGTGGCCACTCCGCTGGGTAACCTGGGCGATCTTTCGGCCCGTGCCCGGGCTGTGCTGGCCGGGGTGGACCTGGTGGCTGCCGAGGACACCCGGCACACCCTCCGGCTGCTGGACCATCTGGGCTTGCACAAGAAACTGATGGCCGTGCATGAGCACAATGAGCGGGAATCCGCGGCCCGGTTGGTGGATCGCCTGCGGGATGGGGCCTCGGTGGCACTGGTTTCGGATGCCGGGACGCCGGCAGTTTCGGACCCGGGCGCCCGGGTGGTGCGGGTGGTTCAGGATGCGGGGCTGCCCGTGGTGCCCGTACCTGGTCCGAGCGCTGTGATTACCGCTTTGTCTGCCGCGGGCCTGCTCGACGCGCGTTTTCTGTTCGTCGGCTTTCTGCCCGTCAAATCAGGCGCCCGGCGAACGGAACTGGAAAAGCTGAAGGCGTTGCCGGCAACGCTGGTGTTTTACGAAGCGCCACACCGCATCGAGGAGACCGTCGCCGATCTGCTGGGGGTGTTGGGCCCGCAACGGGAGCTGGTGCTGGCGCGGGAACTGACCAAGCTGTTCGAGAGCATCGTCCGTATGCCCTTGGGCGATGGCCCTGCATGGCTGGCTGGGGACGAGCATCGTCGCAAGGGCGAGTTCGTCGTGCTGGTGTCCGGCGCGGCGGAAAGCGGCGCACACCTGACTCCGGAGGCCGAGCGGGCATTGGGTGCGCTCATGCAAGCCGTGTCGGTGCGGCAGGCTGTGCAACTGGCGGCGGAGATCACGGGGGTTTCACGCAAGCTGCTCTATGAGCGGGCCCTGCAACTGAAGCAGCAAGGTGGCAGCGAGCCATAACCGGCCAGGCAGAGAGGTAATCCGCGCCGGAGTAGAATACTGCCCCTCAAGAATTTAACTTTCGTGACCGGAGAATTTGACGCATGGACCGAATCACCCTGACCCGCCCAGATGACTGGCACCTGCACCTGCGGGACGATGCGGCGCTGGCGGCTGTGCTGCCGGATACTGCCCGCCGGTTCGGCCGCGCCATCGTCATGCCCAACCTGCGGCCGCCGGTCACCACCACCGAGCAGGCGCTGGGCTACCGGGCGCGCATCCTGGCGGCGTTGCCCGCCGGGCTCAAGTTCGAGCCGCTGATGACGTTGTACCTCACGGACAATACCGCGCCGGACGAGATCGACCGGGCTCGGGAGAGTGGAGTGGTACACGCGGTGAAACTTTATCCTGCGGGTGCGACCACCAATTCGGACTCCGGCGTGACGGACGTGGCCAAGGTGGATGCGGTGCTGGCGCGGATGGAATCCTTGGGCATGCCGCTCTTGGTCCACGGTGAGGTGACCGACGGCGAGGTGGACGTGTTCGACCGGGAGAAAACCTTCATCGACCAGGTGATGGCGCCGTTGATTGAGCGATACGAGGGCTTGCGTGTGGTGTTCGAGCACATTACGACCAAGGATGCCGCCGATTTTGTGGCCGACGCTCCGGCGCGGGTGGGGGCCACCATCACCGCGCATCATCTGTTGCTCAACCGCAATGCCATATTCGCCGGCGGCATCCGGCCCCATCATTACTGTTTGCCGGTGCTGAAGAGGGAGACCCATCGCCAGGCGCTGGTGGCTGCGGCCATCTCCGGCAGCCCCAAGTTTTTCCTCGGGACCGATTCGGCGCCCCATGCCCGCAGCACCAAGGAAGCAGCCTGTGGTTGCGCGGGGTGTTACACGGCCCATGCGGGCATCGAGTTGTACGCGGAGGCGTTCGAGGCCGCGGGAGCCCTGGACAAGCTGGAGGGCTTTGCCTCCCGCTTTGGGCCGGCGTTCTACGGATTGCCCCGAAACACCGACACCATCACGCTGGTCAAGCGTTCCTGGCAGGTGCCTGCGAACCAGGACTATCTGCCTGGCGACAGCCTGGTACCCCTGCGGGCGGGCGAAAGCATTGCCTGGCAGCTCGAGGCGTAGGGCCAGATGATGGGAGTCGGGTTCTCCATGTTCCGGCCGCTCCTTCGCGTTGCGGCCTGCGGGGGGCTCCTGATGTCCCTTGCCGGCTGTGACCAGGATGCGGCCTCGATGATGATCGAGGGGCGCAATCATTCCATCTCGGTGTTTCGGGAGCGCACCTGGCCCTGGAGCAGCCGCTACGAGATGAGTGCGGTCGTGGCGCGCATGCCTGAGTGCCAACGGCTTTACCCCTTGAAAGCCGCCTCGAAGAGCCGGGCCAGACTCGATGTGTTCATGCTCGGCGAGCGCTCGTTCCTGCTGCGGCAGGGCGAGAACTGGTACGCAGTGGATACCGACAAATGTGTACTGGAACGCCAGGAAGCCCCGACTCAGGAACCGGATGGCCTGGTGGGCTCTTTCATGCGCAGCAAAGGCGAGTTCAAGTTCGTCCGCGTCGAGGAGCCGGCTGCCCGCTGACCCCCTCGGCGTTTGCTGGCCCCCGGCTGTAATGGCAGAACCCAGGTCTTCTTCCGCGCACTCCGATGCCGTCCGTTCCCCTTGCCGAGCTTGCCCGCCGACCATTGTTCGAGCCGATCGCCCCGTGGCTGGAGGGGCTCGCGGGCAGTCGTCCGCCGCCCGTCCAGGTACTGAACGGTTTGCTGCCGCCCACCGGCACTCCCTGCGGGAGCGGCCTTCCCATCCGCTTCGTCACCGCTGAGGCGGACGCCATGCCCTACGAGGAGCGCATTTTTCTCGACGGTGTGGTGCCCACGAGGCCGGATAACTGGCATGACTTTTTCAATGCACTGGTCTGGTTGGCGTTTCCCGCCACCAAGGCGGCAATCAACGCCCGCCATCATCAAGCCCTGACGGCTGCGCGCCTCCAGGGGGCCACGCAACGGGGGGCGGCGCGGGATGGGCTGACCCAGCTGGATGAAAGCGGCGTGATCGTTTGCACTACCGCGGCGCATTTGGCGGAGTTGTTGCGCGCCCACCGCTGGGAGGAATTGTTCTGGGGGCACAGGGCGGAAGTTCAGGAGCGGATGCGATTTCTGGTCTTTGGGCACGCTGTGTTCGAGAAATTATTGCGCCCTTATGAGGGGCTGTGCGCCAAGACCCTCGTGTTGACCGTGCCCGACCGGGTGTTGGCTCGTTCGTCGGCGAACACCCTTGTGGCGTATGTGGATGGAGTGGTTGCCCGGCTGGTGGGCGAATGCGGGGCGCCTGCCTCTCCCCGCGACCTGGGAAATCTCCCGCTTCTCGGGATACCGGGTGTCATCGCGGAGGCGGAGGAGGTGTCGTACTACCGCAATACCAAGTATTTCCGGCCGCGAAAAAGTGAGTGAGAGCTACTGAAGTCTGTGGCAGGATTGTCACAACTTACAGAATTCAAAGAAAAAACGGCGGCACGAGGCCGCCGGCGGAGGGAGTTGCGAACCGCTGCTGACATGGTGTTGCGCCATGTCCGGTTCGCCATGCGGGACGCTTGCTGGCGGGTGGCTTGGCCGGCGGTAACCAGGTTGGTTCCGCCTTGATGGCCACCTTTGGGTTGGGCGACGACTAAAACTGTACGAGGCTGGTAGATTGGCTGGCTTGCCAACCTGCAGCACCAGTGATCCCCTCCCTTGAATTGTGCTGTCTCCTGTCGATAGGCGAAACAACAAGCTTTCAGGCGCCGTGATACGGGTCACGATCCACTTCATGAAAGGGAAGGGGCTCCCGATGCGGGGAGCTCAGGGAAGTCCGGCTCAAGTTTCAGTGCCTTGCGCCGAAAAGCGATGATGAGTGCGCAGTGGTTCGCGCGATTGTGGTTGTATGAGTTGGGCGTAACAGCATCCGAAGAAGACGCTGGCGCAGGGAGAAAACGATGTTCGGAAACGCGGCGGATGAAAAGCCTTTGCCCAAGGTATTACACCGGATCGACAGTCTGATCGGCCCGGGGAGTCACGTGGAAGGGGAGGTAACCTTTACGGGCGGGCTACGGGTCGATGGCCGGATATGCGGCAATGTGGTGGTGCCCGCCGAGGAGACCGGTACGCTTGCAATCGGGGAATTCGGCGTGGTGGATGGCGACGTCCGCGTCACTCACTTGGTGGTGGATGGCACGATCAACGGCTCCGTATATGTGGAGGATTTTGTGGAGCTGCGGCCCAAGGCCCGGGTGACCGGCGATGTTCACGCCGGCACGCTGGAGATGCAATCCGGCGCGGTGGTGGACGGGCATGTGATCAGCCGGTCGAATTCTTCAGTTTCAAGCGTATAATTTCACGGCTTTCAATAAAGAAGTGTCGGTTTCACGCATGGCTGGCAAAGCGGTGGGTATGGCGTGCGGCTAAGTGGTTTACCCGCAGGTCTGTCCGTCAGGGAAGGTTTGCACAGCGAAGCCGGCATTCCCGAAGTGGTCGCTTGAGTGAAATAGCAAACAGACGCAGCGGTTGTTGCGAAGTAATCTGCCCTCTCATTCGAATTGCCGATAGAAGCAAAACATGCGGGAAATACATGCGATGGTGGGGGCGTCTGACCCTACGTTTGTTTTGGCGGCCCACAAGGGCTTGCGCATTGGTGGGGACTGGGATACGCGTGAGGCGTGGCGTTTCCTGAGTGCCCAGGTGGCGCGGGAATCGCTCGGGCTGCGACAGCATGTCCAGCGTATTCATCTGGTTCTGGATAGCGACGATCCGGAACTGCTGTTCGGCGCGCTGGTGGACCTCTTCCTCGCTCTGGGCGATAAAGGTCGGGGGTTGCGTGGCTACATGCTTGATCTGGCGTTGCCGCATTTGGCCGACGATCAGGCCGACTTCCTGAAGAACTCCCTGGATCGCGGACTCGACTACCTGGATTGCCTCCCTGTCACTGCAGGTTCCGTGCTGGACAAGGCGGTGATGGGTTCCAGCCACATGATCGTACGGGAGCGACAGAGTGCCGAGATGGAGCGGGATCCGGTCCAGCAGGCGATTGCGTTGCTCGACTTGGGCCATGTGGACGAGGCGCGTACGACGCTAGAAGACGCATTACTGAACAACCCGGGCAACCAGCGCGCAGAATGCGAGTTGCTGGAGATCTACCGTCGAACCCGGGACGAACAATCTTTCAACACGATGCGGGACAAACTGGGACGTGCCGGGGCGGAGCTTTCCGCTGCGTGGCAGCGATTCTAGTGCCTACGTCGGGATCCAGCGCATGAATAGCCCTTCCGCCACTCAGAGACATCGATCCCTAAAGGTTGCGCTTCTCAGTCTTAATCAAAGAACGCAGGCGGTGCTGGAGTTCTTCTTCCTCAGTACCGGGCGCAGCCTGTTTGTCCAAGCGCCGGAAGACGCGGCGGAGGTGGTGATTTTTGATGCGGACAATCCTGAATCGCGTCAGCACTGGGAGCGTCATCACGCCAAGTACCGTTGTCCGGCGATCATGCTTTCGGTGGCTCCCCACGAGTTGCCCGATACCCTCTGGTTGCAAAAGCCCTTTACGCCAGCCTCGTTGCTAGCGGCCGGTAACCAGATTTTGGTGCGGGGGGTGAGTCCGGCAGCGCCTGTTCCTGCTCCCGTGCCGGCGCCGGTCGCCGCTCCATCACCTCCTGTGGTGGCTCCGATCACCGTGCCCGTGACAGTTCCTCCCCCGGTTGAGAAGTCGGTTGAGCTGGCTCCGATCGTGGCAGTTGCGCCGGAGCTGGGGAGCGAGCCATCTTCGGCTGCGAAATCCGCATCGCCACTTCCCCCCCAGGTGGCGCAGCCCGATGCGTCTGTTCCGGTGGCGCCGGAAATGCGGGAAGAGCGGCGTGAGTCCACGGTGGCGCCCGTTATCCGGGTGCCGGAGAGCGTTTCCCAGGCTCCCAAGGGGGCTGTGGCCAAGGCGCTGGGGTTCTTGAATCGCTTCCTCGGGCGGGCCGACAGCCGCCCAACCGCTCAGCCTGTGGTTGCCCAGCCAGTGCAGGAGTCGTCCGGGGATGCGCCGCCTGTGGAGGCGGCCAAGGCCGCTGAGGGGGCTTCGGTGGTGTCTGCCCCTGTTGCCACCGCAGTCGAGGAAGGCGCGGCGAGGGGCGTAACTGATTCGGGGGCGCCCAAGACCACGGGTGTGCCGCCGACTGCACCCGGAAGCGCCTCCGAGGTGGCGGCGCCCGAGGCGCCCCCTGCTGCTGCGCCGCTGGTAGAGGAGATCACGGCACCCGCACCTGTGGGCGCTCGGCTGGATTCGGATTACGCCATTGATGTGGCGCGCTATTGTGGTGAGGCAGCGGACGTTGCCGTGATCAGTGCGACTGCAAATCCCGCGCTGTTCTACCAGCCGGAGCAATATCTCTTCTTCCTTTTGCGGGAAGCCAATCAGATTGCCCACAAATGGCGCGTCCCCACCGAAGTGGAAGTGGACGGTCACAAGATGTTGGTTGTGCCGGCTGAAAACCGCATCTACATCAGCTTTGACCGGGAGGTTTTGTCCGGTTTGGCGACCCAGCCGCTGACGCGTCGAATCAAGCCGCGTGTTGTCAGTGTTAACGAATTCAATCAACTCAAGCAAAGCCTCTCCGAAGGGGGGAGTCTGGAGCGGATTGATGCGGTGCTGTGGGAAACCTGCATGGAAGCAGCCCGAGGCCGCATTCCGTTAGGAACCGAGCTCGACAAGACCCTGTATTTGCGCCATTGGCCCAATTTCACCCGGCTGTTGCGCGCGCCCCACGCGATGCAGATCGCCGCCCTGTGGGCGACGCGGGGCGCCAGTCTGATGGAAACCGCCCAGATGCTGCGCATCGAACAGAAATACGTTTTTGCCTTTTTTAATGCCGCCTCGGCGCTCGATCTCGTGACGGTCGACGGTTCTCACCTGAGCAAATACGAGCACCATCGCAAGAGCCCGCAGGATCGCGGTCTGCTGGGTCGCCTGTTTGGCTGGCTCAAGGGCAAGCATTGAATGGAAACCGACCCTGGGCAGCCCGGGACGAATCGTCTGGAACCGTAATGAAGAGTGCCGACCACAAGATCATTTTTTCGGGCCCCGTAGGGGCGGGCAAAACTACCGCCATTCGGTCGATCAGCGAGATTCCGATCATTTCCACGGACGAATCGGCCTCGGACATGACGGTAAAGCGCAAGAACGCTACGACCGTTGCCATGGATTACGGGCTGATCCGACTTGGTGGAAAGGAAAAGGTGCATTTGTACGGCACCCCGGGGCAGGAGCGTTTCGATTTCATGTGGGATATCCTGACCAAGGGTGGAATTGGGCTGATCTTGTTGCTCGATAACACCCGCCCGTCGCCTTTCAACGACCTCAAGTTCTACGTCAACGCCTTCCGCAGTTTCATCGACAGCACGCGTCTGGTGATCGGCGTGACGCAAATGGATATCAAGCTGAGCCCCGGTATTGCCGAATACAGGAATCAGTTGAATGAGTTGGAATTGGTGGCGCCAGTATTCGAAGTGGACGCTCGCAAACGGGAAGATGTTTCGTTGTTGATCCAGGCGCTTTTGCTTTCGCTTGATCCGGGGATCCAGGAACAATGATCAAGTACACATTGACGGGAGAGTTCTATCTCTACCCGACGCCGGGCGGCGCCTACCATGCCATCAATAGCCCGGAAGCCGAGCCGTCCCGGGTCTTCCTGCAGCGGTTGCTGCGTCAGCCCGAAACCCCGGTTCTGAGCGCTGATCTCCTGCAGGACTGGCTGGGGCTGGACGAGCAGGACGGACTGGAGTTTGTCTACCGGCTCCAGTCTTCGGGCTTGATTCAGGGCCTTCAGACCCCGCTGGCCGCGCCGCAGGAAAGCCTGGAAGCCCTGCTTCCGCCTTTGTTGGCGCGTCTGTCAGATGAAGGCAAGGCGCTACTGGCCGAAAAGCGGGGGCTCTATGTGGGTACGGCGGGGTATTCGCACGAATCCACCGAGGAGCTTGCTGCGCTGGGGGCGGAATTGGCAGCGGTGCATGAGCGTCATGGGCGCCTGTTGCACAACAACCTGCGGCTGCCTAGGGGGGGCTGGGGGTTGGTCAATGCCAGCGGGTGCAGCGAGGTGGGTTTCTGGCCCCTGTATTTCGGGGCGGAGTTTTTTATTTTGGTTGTGAGCGGGCTCCCTCAATTCAATCAGACAGCTTTCACCACGCTGCTCTGGGCGCTTGGCGTCCGGTACGGCGGGCTGGATCAACACTGACAACAGGCAGCGAACATAACAAAGGAGTATCCCTATGCGTGCCGACATCCTGAATTCCATTCTGAGCGATCTGAATGGTTCCACGGCGGACATCGAGGCTTCGGCCGTTTTGTCCACGGACGGCTTGATGATGGCCTCCTTCCTGCCTGCGGGCATGGACGAGGACCGGGTTGGCGCTATGAGCGCCGCCATGCTCTCTCTCGGTGACCGTACCGCCAAGGAACTGGCCCGGGGCGAGTTGGAGCAGGTGCTGGTCAAGGGGGGCAAGGGTTACGTGCTGATGACTCACGCCGGGGTGGAGGCGGTGCTCACTGTGCTGTGCAAGCCGAATGCGCGCCTGGGTCTGATCTTCCTGGATGTGAAGCGCGCGGCTGAAAGCATCAGCAAGGTTATCTGAGGCCAATGCCCATTCGGTGAGGCAGGGACTGTGTCGCTGCCGAAACCCGAGACAGAGCCTGTCTGACCGGTGATACAGCTCGGGGGGCGAGTGGTGTCAGTCGGGAGGGCCGTACTTGGCGAAACCTCGGGCTGCGAACATTGGGGAAATCATGAAAGACATGGAACCGGGCGATCTCGTGGCAGGCGAGTATCAGGCCCATACCTTGCACTACTTCGGCGGGGAAACCCGAAGGGTGCTGACGGTGGACAGCGAAGTGCCGTACCCGGATGGCAAGCTTATCGTCTCCCGTACCGATCCGGCGGGTGTGATCACGCATGCCAATCAGGCGTTTGTTGACATGTCTGGCTACACCGAGGAGGAGTTGATTGGCCAGCCGCACAGCATCTTGCGGCATCCTGATATGCCCGCCGTGGCATTCAAGGATCTTTGGGATACGTTGGCGCGTGGCGTGAAGTGGCAGGGTTATGTGAAGAACCTGCGTCGTGATGGGGCTTATTATTGGGTGTTCGCCACGGCGATACCCAACGTGCGCAACGGCGAGGTCGTAGGGTACACGTCAGTGCGCCGCAAGCCCTCTCGGACGAAGGTCAATGCATGCATCGAGTTGTACGCCCGCTTGCGTGGGGAGGAGGCGGGATCATGACGCTCAATCACACGGTGAGTCCGGATTTTTCCCCGGATCACATTGCAGGATGGTATGTGTTCAACACTTGGCTGCAACGCAGGCTGGATGTGCGCATTCATCTGGAGTTGTTCGACGACTTTGAAAGCCAGCGTGCTGCAATTGGCGAAGGCCGGATCGACATGATCTATGCCAATCCGTTTGATGCCGCGATGCTGGTGAGGGAGCACGGTTTTACGGCGGTTGCGGCGCCCCTGGGCAAGCAGGATGAAGTGATCGTCGCCGTGGCGGCGGAATCCTCGGTCGAGCATGTGGAGGATCTGCAACCGGGGACGCGGATTGCGATGACCAGCGACCCGGACGTCAATCTGATCGGCATGATCATGCTGGAGCCGGCGGATCTGTCACCCCAAAACACCAGCAAGGTGTTCGCGCCGAGCTATGTGCTGGTGGCGAAACAACTGCTGCAGGGCAAATGCGATGTGGGCTTCTTCTTGAAGGAGGCTTACGGCGATCTGTCCCAGATGATTCGCAAGAACCTGCGCGTGCTGGTGACCAGCCAGATCAGCGTGGTACGCCATGTTATGCTTGTTGGCCCCAAGGCCAGGCCTTTACTGGAGCCGATGCGGGCCGCCCTGCTCGGGATGACCAACGACGCCCAGGGGCAGGGTGTGCTGCAAAGCCTGGGGTTACCGGGATGGCAACCCCAATCCGAGGAAGACACCGAGTTCATGATTGATCTCATGGACACGCTGATGGTTTAGCCGGATGCGCTGGTTTGCCAAGGAGCTAGCCGCCTTCTCGTGCCGCACTGACCGGATAACGCCATGAAACGATTTCTCATCGCAGCTTTGATCGCCAGCAGCCTGGGCAGCGCGCCCTTGACTGTCGGTGCAGCGACCGCTGCCGGACGTTATCAGTTGGGCGCGGAAGCGTACTCGTTCCGCAACACGATACAGAATGACACGCTGTGGGTGATCTCCCGCTCGCTTGCCACATCTGCTTCGGGCGTGACACAGAACCAGGTCATGGTTGCCCTGCTCAGGCGCAACCCGGATGCGTTCCGGGGCGGAAACGTGTTCTACATGCGCGTGGACGTGCCCTTGACCGTTCCCTCCTTGGCGGAGGTTCAGTCCGAGCCTGCAGACAAGGCGGATGAAGTCGTTGCGCTGCACCAGAAGCAGTGGAAGTTGCGCAAAGCGAGCGCACCGCCCTTGTACAGCGTGGTGGCGGCTCCTCCCGGGGCGGAGGCGCCTTCTGCCCCCGCACCGGAGGCGGGAGCGGGAGCAACGCCCGCCGCGCCTGCTCCGGTCGTTGTGCCGCCCGTCGGCAATGCGGGCGAGCGTCCCCAAGTGGCCGATCAACCGGCAGCCGTGCCGGAGCTTGGCCGGCAGTCACCAGCTTCATCCGCGCCGGTACTGCCTTCCTTGCCCGGGGGGGTCTCGCCGGTCTGGTTGCTGGCATTCTTCCTGGTGGGGGTGGGCGGTTTGTGGGCTGTCCGCCGCTGGGAACCCGCTCGGGCCGAGACGGCTGTCGAGGAGGGGGAGCGCCCAACCGGCGATCCCTCCAGGCCAAAGCGCGAGTATGTTCCTCCTGCCGATTTGACCAAGGTGTTGCCGGATGTTGGTGACTCCACTGGCCAGATGGTGCGCAGGGAAGGCGGGCTGGAGTTCGAGCACTCCGTTGAAACGGCCGCCGAGGCAGATGTAAAGATCCTGATTGCCCAAGCCTATGTCGAGTTGAAGAACTTTGTCGAGGCACGGGGGATGTTGCGGGAGGTAGAAACAGAGGGAACCTCCGAGCAACAGGAATTTGCGCGTCGCTTGCTGGCCGAGATTCCCGCCTGAGCGGGGCTTGGCCGCCCCACATCGTTTTCCGCCATTCCTCCTGGAGATCCCGCTGTCCGGCGGGTGGGGCGCATTTCATTGGTTTGGCTGCCCAACTCGGGTCTTGGCCGGTTCGCGTTGGTCCGTACGCAAGCGTCTCGGGGGATCGGGTTAGAATGCCGCGCGTCTTCCGGCGACCGACGCATTGATAGATCTGGCTGTGCCCTCGAACTCGACCTCTGATCCTTACCTCCTGCTTGATCAGGCCATGTGTGCCGACATGGCCGAGTTGCGCCGCCGGCTGGAGGGGCTCAAGCGTCGTCCCGCCAGTGTGGGTGAGCTCCCCGCTGGTCTGGCCAAGGCGCTGCAGGTGTCCCTGGGGCGGGCTCAGGCGCGGCGAGCGGCACTGCCGCGGCCGGCGTTCCCCGAGGATTTGCCGGTCAATCAGCGGCGCGGTGAAATTGCCCAAGCCATCGCCGCGCACCAGGTGGTGATCGTTTGCGGTGAGACTGGCTCGGGCAAGACCACCCAGCTCCCCAAGATCTGCCTGCAATTGGGGCGGGGGGCCCGGGGCCTGATCGGCCATACCCAGCCCAGGCGGATCGCTGCCCGGGCGACCGCCGCCCGTATCGCGCAAGAACTGAAAAGCGAACTGGGACGGGTCGTGGGCTACAAGATCCGCTTCACGGATCGCACCAGCGCCGACAGCCATATCAAGCTGATGACTGACGGTATCTTGCTGGCCGAAACCCAAGGCGATCCCCTGCTTTCGGCTTACGACACGATCATCATTGATGAGGCGCACGAGCGCAGCCTGAATATCGACTTCCTGCTGGGCTATCTTCGTCAGCTCCTGCCTCGGCGGCCAGAGCTGAAAGTGATCGTCACTTCCGCCACGTTGGACGCGGATCGCTTTGCCCGGCATTTTGCGGATGGGCAGGGGCGCCCGGCCCCGATTGTCGAGGTTTCGGGCCGTCTGTATCCGGTTGAGGTGCGCTACCGCCCGGTGGTGGAGGAATCTCGGGCGAAGGCCGCTGCGGAGGGGCGGCCGGGCAAGGGCGACAGCCGTGCCCAGGAACGCGATCTGCCGGAAGCCATCGCCGATGCGGTGGCTGAGCTGCAACGGGAGGGCCCGGGGGACGTTCTGGTGTTCCTGCCCGGTGAGCGGGAAATCCGGGAGGCGGCCGAGGCCTTGCGCAAGCACCATCCTCCGGGCGCCGAGATTCTGCCCTTGTTTGCCCGGCAGTCGGCCCAGGAACAGCAGCGCGTGTTCAGTCCCGGCAATGGCCGTCGGGTCGTACTGGCCACGAACGTAGCCGAAACCTCGCTCACCGTGCCGGGTATCCGCTATGTGGTGGATACGGGTATGGCGCGGGTCAAACGCTATTCCCACCGCAACAAGGTGGAGCAACTGCAGATCGAGCCCGTCGCCCAGTCCGCCGCCCGGCAGCGGGCCGGCCGTTGTGGCCGCGTGGCTGCGGGGGTGTGCATCCGGCTGTACGCGGAAGAGGACTTCGCGAAGCGCCCGGCCCACACCGATCCGGAAATCCTCCGCTCGAGCCTGGCAGGCGTCATCCTGCGGATGCGCGCGCTGGGCCTGCCGGGCGTCCTTGACTTTCCCTTCCTTGACGCGCCGGCACCCAAGATGGTGTCGGATGGCTATCAGCTCCTCACCGAGTTGGGGGCGGTGGACGATGAGCGCGAGCTGACCGCAATCGGCAAGGAGCTCTCCCGCCTGCCGACCGACCCCAAGATCGGCCGGATGGTCCTGGCGGCGCGGGATGCCCAGGCGCTGCGGGAGGTGCTCATCATTGCCTCAGCCCTGTCCGTGCAAGACCCTCGGGAGCGCCCGCAGGAGGCGGCGGGGAGTGCCGATCAGGCTCACGCCCAGTGGAAGGACGAACGCTCCGAGTTTCTGTCGTGGGTCAAGCTGTGGGACGCTTTCGACGCGGTCTGGCGGAATGAGTCCACCAGCAAGCAGCGGCAGTGGTGCCGGCGCAATTTCCTCAACTATCTGCGCATGCGCGAATGGCGGGATGTGCATGGGCAGTTGCACGTGCTGGCTGCCGAGCATGGCTGGCGGGAGAATCAGGCGCCCGCAACCTATGAGCAGGTCCACTGTGCGCTGCTGGCGGGCTTGCTCGGCCACGTCGGCCTCAAGGTTGAAGAGGCGGGTGGATTCGGTGCGCCCCCCTACCAAGGGGCGCGGGGGATCAAGTTTCTACCCCATCCCGGTTCGCCGCTGGCCAAGAAGGCGGGCAAGTGGATCATGGCGGCGGAGCTGGTGGAAACCTCGCGCCTTTTCGCACGCTGTCTGGCCCGGATCGAGCCCGAGTGGCTGGAGAGCGTGGGCGCGCATCTGGTGCGGCGGCAGTTGTACGAGCCCCACTGGGAAAAGCGCGCCGGGCAGGTCATGGCTTACGAGCGGGCCACCCTGCACGGGCTGCTGCTTTATGCGCGCAAGGCGGTGAGTTACAGCCAGGTGGACCCGGTACAGTGCCGGCAGATATTTATTCGCGAGGCCCTGGTGGCGGGGGAACTGCCCGAGGAAGTGGCGCGCCGGGCGGGCTTCTTCGAGCACAACCGCAAGCTCATCGAGCGCATTGCGGCGCTGGAGCACAAGACGCGCCGCCCCGATGTGCTGGTGGATGAAGCCCTGATCGAGGCTTTCTACGACCAGTTGCTGCCTCCGGAGGTGTGCGATGTGCGCAGCTTCGAGGCTTGGCGGCGCAAGGTCGAGCAACAGTCCCCCAGGCTTCTCTACCTGGAGCGGGACCAGCTCATGCGGCACGAGGCGGCCGGTGTCACCACCGAGCGCTTTCCCCACAGCTTTCCGCTCCACGGCCAGAAGCTCAAGCTCGCCTACCGCCATGAACACGGCGCCAGTGACGATGGGGTGACGCTGACGGTGCCGCTCGCGCTGCTCAACCAGATTCCCGCTCCGCGTTGCGAGTGGCTAGTGCCCGGGTTGCTCGCGGAGAAAATCCAGGTCTTGGTGAAAACCGTCCCGCAGAAGATCCGCCACCGACTCCAGCCGCTGGCGGCTTATGTGGATGAGTTCTGCGCGGCGGAGCATGATCGGGATGAGCCCTTGCTCCGGGCGCTGGTCCGCCATATCGAAGCGAAAGTCCAGCTCAAGCTGCCCCCGGAAGCGGTGCGCTGCGAGAATCTGGCCTCCCATCTGCTGATGAACTTCCGCCTGGTGGATGAGCATGGCCGTATGCTCGGACAATCCCGCAGCCTGGCCGAGTTGCGCAGCCGCTTCGGCGACAAGGTGGAAGGGCGATTCGCCCAGGCTCTGGAGAGCCTCCGGCGGCCGAAGGAGTTGGCCGAAGCTGAGGCCGATGCGCGGCAGACGAACGCCCCTGCGCCGGAAGCGGCGGCGCAGAATGCTGACGGGGTGTACACCACCTGGGCGTTTGGGGCGCTCCCGGAGATCATGGAACTGACCGTGGACGGCCGGGCGGTGATCGGCTTCCCGGCCCTGGTGGACGAGGGCGAGAGCGTGCGTCTGAAGGTGTTTGACACACCGGAAAAGGCCGCCGCTGTCCATCAGGGGGGATTGCGCCGCCTGTTCACCCTCGCCATGCGGGAACAGGTCAAGTACATCGAGAAGAGTCTGCCGGGGCTGAGGGAACTGGCACTCTTGTATGTGGGGCTGGGCAACGAGGCGGAACTCAAGTCCCAGCTTGTCGCCGCCACGCTCGCTCGCACCTGCATGGCCGAGCCGCTGCCCACGGACGCAGAAACTTTCAGTCAGCGCAAGGAGGCGGCCCGCCCGCGGCTGGTGCTGGTGGCGCAGGAACTGGTGCGTCTGGCGCAGCTCATCCTGACAGAGCGGGCCAGCCTCAACAAGAAACTGCACGGGCTGACCAAGAGCTTTCCGGAGGCGGTGGACGACGTGAAGCTCCAACTGGCGGCCCTGGTCGGGCCAAAGTTTCTGGCCGATCACCCGTTCGAGCGCTTGCAGCATTTTCCCCGCTACCTCAAGGCGGCGGCCTTGCGCCTGGACAAGCTCCGTGCTGACCCGGCCCGGGACGCCCGCCTGCTGGCCGAATGGCGCCAGTTGGCCCGGCCCTGGGAACGGGAGTGGCAGGCCCGGCAGCGGGGGGGCGTGGCCGATCCGGAGCTGGAAACTTTCCGCTGGCATCTGGAGGAGTTACGGGTGCAGCTTTTCTCCCAGGAACTCCGCACGCCAGCCCCGGTCTCCGTCAAGCGGCTGCAAAAAATCTGGGACAGCCGGCAACGCCTGTGACGGCCGCCCCTACAATCGCCTGAGAAACGTTGATCCATGAACCCCGTTACAACTGCTTTCCTTCGGGCTTTTGCCTCCCTGCGCCAGCCTTCCATCCTCTGGCATCTGACTTGGCCCGTGCTCGTCTCGGGGCTGGTGTGGCTGGCGCTGGGGTTTTCCTTCCTTTCTGCGTTGGCGGAAGCTGCGCTGGCCTGGTTCCAGTCCATTGGCTGGTTGCAGGACTGGCTTTCCGGTTCCCAATGGGTGGCGGCGGTGGTGCTGGTGACCGCCAAGTTGCTGTTGATCCTGCTGGCGCTGCCCCTAATGTACGTCACCACATCGCTCATCGTGGCAGCGGTTGCATTGCCGATGATGCTTACCCGGGTCGCGGCGATGGATTATCCGGAGCTAGAACGGCGCAAGGGGGGATCGATTGCAGGCAGTGTGTGGAACGCGATCGTGGCCGTGCTCTGGTATTTGCTGTGGCTGGCGCTGACCTTGCCCCTGTGGCTGATTCCGGGACTGGCCTTGGTGTTGCCCTGGGTGCTGTCGGCTTATCTCAACCGCCGCGCCTATCGTTACGACGCCTTGATGGAGCACGCGGATGCGGAAGAGATGCGCACGCTGTTCGCAAGCGAGCATACCCGGCTGTTCTGGGTAGGGCTGGGGGCGGGGGCGCTGGCCTATGTACCGCTGGTGAATTTCATCGCGCCAGCCTACGCGGGCCTGGCCTACGTCCACTATTGCCTGGAGGCCCTGCGGCAGCGCCGGGGTCTGCCGGTGCTGGTTAACTGAAAGGAGACATCCATGGGTTTCGGGCTGCTGATCATCGGTGACGAGATTACCTCCGGCTCCCGGCAGGACAAGCATTTCACCCGGGCCATCGATATCTTGCGCCAACGCGGCCTGAAACTGGCTTGGGTCCAATACTTGGGTGATGACCGGGGACTGCTCACGGCAACCCTGGCGCGCACACTGGCCGGGCGTGATGTCGTGTTCAGCTTCGGCGGCATCGGCGCGACGCCTGACGATCACACGCGGCAGGCCGCTGCCGCGGCGCTGGGTGTGGAACTGCAACTCCATCCGGATGCGGAGGCAGAAATCCGCGCCCGTTTCGGCGCCGAACTGACTGTGCAGCGCCTGCGATTAGGGGAATTTCCCAAGGGGGCGCGGATCATTCCCAATCCGTTCAACCGGATTCCGGGCTTCAGTGTGGGAGACCATCACTTCCTGCCGGGCTTTCCGGAAATGGCCTGGCCGATGATGGAGTCGGTGCTGGAGCAGCAGTACGGACACTTGTTCCACGCCCGGCCCGAGGCGGAAGAGGCCGTGGTTGTCTATGAGGTGGGCGAAGGCCTGCTGCTGGATTTGATGCAACGGATTACCGCCGACTATCCGGAGGCCACACTGTTCAGCCTGCCATCCTTCGGCAATGCTCAGGTCCGCCGGCATCTGGAGCTTGGAATGCGCGGGGAACCTGTCGCCGTACGGGCAGCCATGGCGGAGATCCGGGCGGAACTCGATGCGCGTGGGGATGAGTACCACGACCGGCGTGAGGCCAAGCGGGCGCCTTGAGGCTGGAGTAGCTGAACGGATTCCGGAAGCGATCGTCCAGTTCCCCCTCCCGCATCTATCGAGGTAACAAAAGCAAAGCCCCGCCGAAGCGGGGCTTTGCTTTTGCTCCAGGGGGAGGCCGCAGCCTCCCCGTGGCATCAGGCTGGTGCCGTTCAGGCGGCCTTCTTGCCCTTGGCGGAACCGACAGCCTTGACCGTTGCATCGGTGGCGGCAGCCACATTGGCTTCAGCAACTTCTGCAACTTGCTTGGCAGCCTTGGTCAGGCTCTCGTAGGCAGAGTTGGCGGCAGCGATGGCGGATTTGACGGCGGCCACGGCCACGTCGGAACCAGCGGGAGCGGACTTGGCAGCCTGGTCGAGGGCTTCGGCAAACGCCTTGTTCACTTCACCTACTTGGGCTTCGACGACCTTGGCGAACTCGCCCTGGGTCTGGGTGGCGATTTCGTAGACGCTCTTGGAGTAGGCAACAGCCTTTTCCACCAGGGGCTGGGCAGCGGCGTTCTGCAGGGAAGCCAGTTCCTGCACGTCCTTCACGCTCAGGATGGCCTTGGCGTTGGACACCACGTCTTCCAGCACGGAGCGGGCGGTGTTCAGGTTCAGCGCGGCCAGACGCTCGGCGCTGGCGAAGGCGGCGTTAGCCAGGCTCAGCGCGGTTTCCACGTTGGCTTTGTTCTGGGCGGCGATTTTGTCAAGGTTGACGGACATGGTCAGACTCCTAATTTGGTGATGGGTATTGATTAGTGAACTTCTTCTTTATGTCGCTCTGGGGGCTGGTCCTGCCCGATGCCAGCGATCACCCTGGCTTTTTGTAATGTTGCGCTGCAATGGATTTGATTCTATTGAATCGATTTGTTCCGTCAACGGGTTTTGTTGCGATGCACGGGAAAACCCCTATATCGTACGCAGCATACCCGTTATAACCAACCGGAATTGAACGGGTTTTTACCGCTATTTCAATCTTTGCCTTCGCAGCAAAATCGGTCGGTCGACCTTCCTGTTCGCCGCATGATCCCCGTTGGAGATTGAATTGCTGCGCAGCAGCATTGCGATAAGGGCGTCTGGATTGCCGTTGCGCACTGCCAGTGGGCGATGCGGGGATGGGTTCGGTGTAGTATTGCGGCGGGAAGTCCGTCGGGTAACCGCTGTCGCTTCGGTGCGATGGAGGAAAGTCCGGGCCCCGCAGAGCAGGATGCCGGCTAACGGCCGGGCGCCATAAGCCTTCGGGTCAAAGCGACGGAAAGTGCAACAGAGAACAGACCGCCTAAGCTCACCCCTCGTGGTGGGCCGGCAAGGGTGAAACGGTGGGGTAAGAGCCCACCGCAGCGGTGGTAACACGGCTGGCACGGTAAACCCCATCCGGGGCAAGGCCAAATAGGGGAGCAACAGCGTGGCTCGCGCTGCTCCCGGGTAGGCTGCTAGAGCGGCCGGGAGACCGGTCGCCCAGAGGAATGGTTACCCAGAAGCCCTTTACGGGCTTTGGACAGAATCCGGCTTACAGACGGGCTTCCCACTTTAGCTGTATGATTTGATGTGACTTTTGTCCTGCTGGCGCGAGTTCTTCGTGTCAGAAAAATTCCCACAGAATCGTTTTTCAGACTTCACTTTTGAAGTCTCTCCTATCTCTCTTATTTTTCACCGTTTTTGGCTTCTCAGGGGCTATTCCTCCTTGTAGGAATGGTTCCTAAGTCTTTGTGTTGACAGAAAAAAATTGAAACGTCGTGCCTTGACCGGTGGGGGAATTTTTACTAGAGTGGGGAAAAGTGGGTGAAAGTGGGGAAAGTTGGGATTTTCCGACTCCCGCCGCCCCGAAGATAGGAAGAGCGAATGTTTCAGGGAGCGGCAGCGCTGACGATGGACGCGAAGGGTCGGATGGCGATCCCTACGCGTTATCGTGACTCCCTGCACAAACAGTCTTCCGGACAGTTGGTGGTTACTGCGCATCCCCATCGGTGTTTGTTGATCTATCCCGCTGCGGCGTGGGAACCGATCCGGGACAAGGTCCTGGCGGCCTCCAGCCTCGAAAAGCAGGGCGCTCTGCTCAAGCGTCTCTTGATCGGTTTTGCCCGGGAAGAAGAGATGGATTCGGCAGGCCGGATGTTGATTGCGCCCGAGCTGCGCAAGTACGCAGGCCTGGAAAAGGATGTCTGGCTGGTGGGTCAGGGAAGCCACTTCGAGCTGTGGTCCGACGCCGGCTGGCAGAAACAGCAGGACGAGATTTTTGCCCTGGGCGAGGACTTGCTGCCCGCAGGCATGGAAGGGCTGACGCTGTGACCGCGCCGGATGGGTTGCACGTAACGGTTTTGCTGGCCGAAGCGGTGGACGGCCTGGCGATCCGCCCCGCTGGTGTCTATGTGGATGGCACGTTTGGTCGGGGTGGGCACAGCCGGGCGATCCTTGAGCGGTTGGGCCCTCAGGGACGGTTGATCGCGCTGGATCGGGATCCGGCTGCGGTTATTGCCGGGCGGGGGCTGGACGATGCGCGTCTGACCCTGGTGCACGCGCCTTTCGCCCGTTTGGCCGAGGTGCTGGCTGAGCAGGGTGTGGAGCGGGTGGATGGTGTGTTGCTGGATCTGGGGGTGTCTTCCCCCCAGTTGGATGATCCCGCACGAGGCATGAGTTTTCGGTTCGATGCGCCGCTCGACATGCGCATGGATACCACGGGGGGGCAAACGGCGGCTGAATGGCTGGCGACTGCCGAGGAACAGGAAATAGCGGAGGTAATAAGAAATTATGGCGAGGAACGGTTTGCTCATGCGGTTGCAAAGGCGGTTGTTGCTGCTCGGTCAGGGCCGGATCGTCAGCCCCTCTCAACAACTGGCCAGTTTGCCGCGCTCGTGGCAAAAGCCGTGCGGACACGCGAGCCGGGCCAGCATCCGGCGACGCGGAGCTTCCAGGCTGTACGGATTCACGTCAATCAAGAGCTTGAAGAGCTATCGCGAGTCCTGCCGCAGTGCGTTGAGCATCTAGCGGCGGGGGGGCGGGTTGTGGTGATCAGTTTTCACTCCCTCGAAGATCGGATCGTCAAGCGCTTTTTGCGCGACCAGTCGCGTCCGCCGCAAGTCCCGCGGGGGCTGCCGGTCCGTGACGCCGATCTGCCTCGGCCGCCTTTGCGGCTGGTGGGCAAGGCGGTACGTCCTTCCGAGGCGGAAATCGCGGCCAACCCCCGGGCGCGCAGCGCCATGATGCGTGTGGCGGAGCGCGTCTGATCATGATGGCCCGTCTGAATGTTCTCCTTCTCCTGGCGGTGGTGGGGTGCGCCCTGGCCGTGATCACTGGCCAGCACCAGGCGCGTCGGCTGTTTTCCGAGTTGGAACGGGAGCAAGAGCGGATGCGCCAACTCGAGGTGGAGTGGGGGCAACTGCAACTGGAGCGGCGCACCTGGGCCAATCATGGCCGGGTGGAGCAGATCGCGCGGGACCAGTTGAAGATGCGGGCGCCGGACCCGCGTGGCATGGTGGTCGTGGAGCCGGCCGGGCGATGAAACCGGAACTGGACCCCGTCAGCCTCCGCGAGCTCCTGCCCACGTGGCGGGCGCGTTTGGTGTTGGTGCTGCTGCTGGGCAGTTTCCTGCTCTTGGTCGGGCGTTCGCTCTACCTGCAGAGCTTCAACGAGGATTTCCTGCAGAAGAAGGGTGCGGAGCGCTATTCCCGCGCATTGGAGATTCCGGCCAGCCGCGGGCGCGTGGTGGACCGCAATGGCGAAGTGCTGGCCCAGAGCGCGCCGGTCAAGTCCATCTGGATGGTCGTGCGCCCGGACGACAAGGAAAAAGGCAAGAGCAAGGAAGAAGATCTGGTGATGACGCCCGCCCAGTCCCGCCAGTTGGCCGGCCTGCTTGGCATCAGCACGGTGGAGCTCGAGGAGAAGCGGAGCCAGTTGGGCTTGGGCGCCAAGGGCAAGAAAGCCGTGTTGCTGAAGCGTCAGGTGGCGCCCGAGGTGGCGGACCAGATTGCGGCGATGAACCTGAAGATCATCGAGCAGCGCAAGGGCTACCGCCGCTATTACCCCCTGGGCGAGACCACCGCGCATCTGCTGGGCTTTACCGATGTGGACGACAAGGGTGTGGAAGGCATCGAGTTTGCCTTTGACAGTGAGCTGACCGGCCAGTCCGGCAGCCGCCGGGTGGTGATCGACCGCCGCCGCCAGGTCGTGGAAGAAGAGGAATACATCAAGGCGCCCCTGGAGGGCGGGGACGTCACGCTGGCGATGGACTCCAAGGTCCAGCATCAGGCGTTCTCGGCGCTGCGCGACGCGATGGCCGAGCACAAGGCGAAGGCGGGCGGAATCGTGGTGCTGGATGTGCGGACGGGGGAAATCCTGGCATTGGTGAACATGCCGACTTACAACCCCAACAAGAGCCAGGGGAAAGTCGGTGCCCAGACCCGCAATCGGGCCCTGACCGACACCTTCGAGCCCGGGTCCACGATGAAGCCCTTCACCGCTGCGATGGCGCTGGAGTCCGGGCGTTATCGTCCGGAAAGCAACATCCAGACGGCACCCGGGCGGATGACCATCGGCAGCGCCACCATCTCCGACGCCCATCCCCACGGAATGTTGTCCCTGGCCGAGGTGATCCAGAAATCGTCCAACGTGGGGGCGGCCAAGATCGCCCTGGAGTACGAGCCGGAAGTGATGTGGCGGATGTTCGACAATCTTGGCTTCGGTCAGCCGCTCAAGCTGGGTTTGGCGGGTGAGGCTGCGGGCCGCTTGCGCCCCTTCCGCAAGTGGAAGCCCATTGAGCAGGCCACCATGTCCTACGGCCATGGCATCTCGGTCAATCTGCTCCAGCTTGCCCAGGCCTACCTGCCGTTGGCGCGGGATGGCGATTCGATCCCGCTGGCGCTGCGTCGCCGCGAGCCAGGCGCACAGTTGGAGAGCCGCCGGATCTTCACGCCCCAGACGGCCCGTTCGGTCCGGCACATGCTGGAACTGGCCGTCCAGCCGGGCGGCACCGCGCCCAAGGCCCAGATCCCGGGGTATCGGGTGGGCGGCAAGACGGGGACCTCCCACAAGCTGGAGGACGGCGTCTACACCAACAAGTATGTGTCCTCGTTCGTGGGGATGGCGCCTGCCTCCGATCCCCGCCTGATCGTGGCGGTGATGGTGGATGAACCGTCCAACGGCAAGCATTACGGCGGCGAAGTGGCGGCCCCGGTTTTTGCCCAGGTGATGGTGGGGGCGCTGCGGACCCTCGGTGTGGCGCCGGATGCCGCCACCGACGTACGTACCGATCGCGCCAAACTTGCGGCCCCCGCCGTGCCGGAGAGCATGTGATGGTGCGCGCGGAAAGCATCCTCGCCGAACTGCGCCGGATGGGCGTGGCAGTCAATCGGCTCCAGGCGGATTCGCGTCGGGTTGCCCCGGGCGACGTGTTCCTGGCCTACCCGGGCGCAGCCGCGGACGGCCGTCGCTATATCGCCCAGGCCGTGGCGGCGGGCGCGGCCGCGGTGCTCTACGAGCCTGGCGGCGCACCCGTTGCGGCGGGCACGGTCCCGATGTTGCCGGTAGAGGGGCTCAAAGATTTGGCGGGATTCCTTGCCGACCAGGTGGAAGGCACGCCCTCCGCGCAAATGCGGGTGATGGGTGTCACCGGCACCAACGGCAAGACCACGGTCAGTCAGTGGCTTGCCCAGGCCTGGGCGCTGTCTGGCCTGCGGTGTGGGGTGATTGGAACCCTGGGCAGCGGTTTCCCCGGAAGCCTGGAAGAGGGGCTGAACACCACGCCGGATGCCTTGCTCGTTCATCGCACCCTGGCGCAGTTCCGGCGCGACGGCGCGGGGGCCGCGGCCATGGAAGTTTCGTCCATCGGGCTGGATCAGGGGCGGGTCAACGGCGTGCGTTTCGCCGTCGCGGTTTATACCAACCTCAGCCGGGATCACCTTGAGTATCACGGCTCGATGGAGTCCTATGGTCTGGCCAAGGCTGTCCTGTTCCGGTGGCCGGGGCTGGAAGCGGCCGTAATCAATGCCGACGACGGGTACGCACCGACCATCCTGGCCGGCGCCCGGGAAAGCGGTGCGCGCATCCTCGCCTACAGCGTTCAGCCCGGGAATCCCGCCCTGGCGGACTACCCCGCCGTTCTGCTGGCGGAGTCGGTGGCGTTCGGCGGTGCCGGCGTGCGCCTGCAGGTGCGTCTGGCGGAAGAGGTGGTGGCGGTGACCAGCCCGGTCGTGGGCATGTTCAATGTCTCCAACCTGCTTGCCGTCATCGCAACCTTGGTGGTGAGCGGGGTTGGCCTGGCGCGGGCAGCGGAACTGGTGAGCGCGTTGCGGCCTCCGGCGGGCCGGATGGAAACCCTGGGCGGCGAAGGGCAGCCCCTGGCCGTGGTGGATTACGCCCACACGCCGGATGCCCTGGACAAAGTGCTCACCACCCTGCGTCATGTGGCGGAGAGTCGCGGCGGGCGGCTGGTGGCGGTGTTTGGCTGCGGGGGCAACCGGGACCCGGGCAAACGGCCGCTGATGGGCGAAACGGTCAGCCGCCTGGCCGATGTGGCCGTGGTGACCAGTGACAACCCCCGCCATGAAGACCCCGCAGCGATCGTCGCCGACGTTGTGCGGGGGATGTCGGGGCATCACCAGGTGGTGATCGATCGCTCGACCGCCATCCGCTGGGCAATTGCGAACGCTGCGGGCAATGACGTGATTCTCGTCGCTGGCAAGGGGCATGAGCCCTACCAGGAGGTGATGGGAGTACGCCACCCGTTTTCCGACCAGCACGTGGTTGCCAGGGCGCTGAGTGACTGGCGCGCAACAAGAGCCTGTTAAGGCCAGGGAGATTTCATGTTCAAGTTGAGCGAAGTGGCGCAGGCAACCTCAGGCAGTACGACCGCTGCCGACGTGGGGGTGACGGCGGTGTGCAGCGACACCCGCGCCCTGGAGCCGGGGTGCCTGTACGTGGCACTGCGCGGTGCAAATTTTGACGGGCACGACTTTGTCGAGACGGCCTTGCAGCACGGGGCCGCCGCCGTGCTGGTGGACGCGCAGTGGGCGGCCGCGCATGCGGCTGCGGGCCCGGTGGTGAGCGTTGCCGATACCCGGCTGGCCCTGGGCGCACTGGCGGCGCACTGGCGGCAGCGCTTCACGCTGCCCGTGGTGGGCATCACCGGCAGCAACGGCAAGACCACGGTCAAGGAGATGACGGCGGCCATTCTGCGTGCCCAGGCCGGGATCGACGGGTTCGAGCCTGCGCAGGCGGTGCTGGCGACCGAAGGCAACCTCAATAACGACATCGGCGTGCCGCGCATGCTCTTCCGGCTCCAGGCGGCACATCGCGCCGCCGTGATCGAGATGGGAATGAACCACCCCGGGGAGATTGCCTACCTGGCGGCGCTCGCCAAGCCTTCCGTCGGGCTCGTGACCAACGCCCACCGTGCCCATCTCGCGGGCATGGGCACCGTCGCCGACGTGGCGCGGGAGAAGGGCGCCCTGTTCGAGGCACTGGGGGGGCAGGGGGTGGCGGTGGTGAATGCCGATGACCCCTACTGCGATACGTGGGCGCGGATGGCAGGTCCGGCCCGCGTCAGCACCTTCGGCCTGGGGGCGGCAGCCACCGTGCGCGCCAGCTATCGTGTGCGGGGTCTGGGCAGCGTGGTGGAATTGCTCACCCCGGATGGTCCGGTGGAGTTCCAGCTGGCGGTCCCTGGCGAGCACAACGTGCGCAACGCGGCGGGGGCGGCGGCGGCCGCGCTGGCAGCGGGCGCGGGCTTGCAGGCGGTGGCCGAGGGTCTGGCTGCCTTCCGTGGGGTCAAGGGCCGCCTGCAGCTGCATCAGTTGCCCGGCGGAGCCCTGTTGCTCGACGACAGTTACAACGCCAACCCGGATTCCGTGCGGGCGGGGATCGCCGTGCTGGCGGGTACGCCCGGGCGCAAGATCCTGGTGCTGGGTGACATGGGCGAGATCGGCGAGCGCTCGGGCCAGTACCACGATGAGATGGGGGGGTACGCGAAGAGCCAGGGGATTGACCAATTGTTCGCGCTGGGCGAGCTGGCGGAACTGGCGGCACGCAATTTTGGCGAGGGGGGGCGGATATTCGCCAAACCCGCCGATCTGGTGGCCGCGCTGCGGCGTGTGCTGGGACCGGATACCTGCGTACTGGTCAAGGGTTCGCGCTTCATGCGCATGGAGCGGGTGGTCAACGCGCTGATCGAGGGCGGGGAGGGGAAGCACCATGCTGCTTGAGCTGGCGCTATGGATTGCACGGGTGACAGGTATCCGTGCCTTCAACGTTTTCAACTACATCACACTGCGCGCGGTGCTGGCGGCGCTGACTGCGCTGGTGATCTCGTTTGTGTTCGGCCCGCCGGTGATCCGCTGGCTGGCGGCGAAAAAGATCGGGCAGGCAGTGCGGGACGACGGTCCCCAGACGCATCTGGTGAAGGCGGGCACCCCCACCATGGGCGGGGCGCTGATCCTGATCGCCATCGGTGCGACGACGCTGATGTGGGCGGATCTGAGCAACCGGTTCGTGTGGGTGGTGCTGATCGTCACCCTGGGTTTTGGCGCCGTCGGCTGGGTCGATGACTGGCGCAAGGTGGTGCACCGCAATCCCAAGGGCCTGGCGGGTAAATGGAAGTACCTGTGGACCTCGGTATTCGCCCTGGGGGCTGCGATCTACCTGGCCACGACTGCCGCCGAACCGGCCGACATCGAACTGATCGTGCCCTTCTTCAAAACGGTGGCCTACCCCTTGGGCGCGGTGGGTTTTGTGGTGCTGAGCTATTTCGTGATCGTGGGCACGAGCCACGCCGTCAATCTCACCGACGGGCTCGACGGCCTGGCCATCATGCCCACGGTGATGGTGGCCGGGGCATTGACCATCTTCGCCTACGTTGCCGGCCACTCGGTGTTTGCCCGCTACCTGGGCGTGCCTCACATTGCCGGGGCGGGCGAGTTAGCCGTCTTCTGCGCCGCGCTCGCGGGGGCGGGGCTGGGCTTCCTGTGGTTCAACGCCTATCCGGCGGAAGTGTTCATGGGCGACGTGGGTGCCCTGGCGCTGGGCGCGGCGCTGGGCACGGTGGCGGTGATCGTCCGTCAGGAGATCGTGCTCTTCATCATGGGCGGCGTGTTCGTGGCCGAAACCCTGTCGGTCATGCTGCAGGTGCTCTACTTCAAATGGAGCGGTGGCAAGCGCATCTTCCGCATGGCGCCACTCCATCACCATTACGAACTGGGGGGCTGGAAGGAAACGCAGGTCGTGGTCCGGTTCTGGATCATCACCATCATGCTGGTTCTCTTCGGTCTGTCCACCCTCAAGCTGCGGTGATCGAAATCATGGACTTCACGGGCAAGACGGTACTGGTGCTGGGGCTCGGAGAGAGCGGCCTGGCCATGGCCGCATGGCTTGCCCGGATGGGGGCGCGAGTGCGGGTGGCGGACAGCCGCTCCCAGCCTCCCGGTGCTGGCGAGCTGGCAAGTCTGGCGCCCGGCGCCGAGCTGATTGCCGGCGCCTTCACCGACGCGCTGCTCGAGGACGTGAACGTGCTGGCCATCAGCCCTGGCCTGGACCCGCGTCAGGCGTTGGTGACGGAAGCCCGCCGCCGGGGGATCGACGTCACCGGCGAAATCGAGCTGTTTGCCCAGGCGCTGCCCGCGCTCTACGGCGCACGCCGGCCGCAGGTGGTAGCCATCACCGGCACCAATGGCAAGACCACCACCACGACCCTGGTGGGAGCGCTGTGCCGCGCAGCCGGAAAACAGGTGGCCGTGGCCGGCAACATCAGCCCGGCCGCGCTGACCGCGCTCATGCAGACGGCGGATGCGGGGGTGTTGCCCGAGGTGTGGGTGCTGGAACTCTCCAGCTTCCAGCTTGAAACCTGTCACAGCCTGGCCGCCGACGCGGCAACCGTGCTCAACGTGAGCGATGACCATCTGGACCGGTACGACGGGCTGGACGACTACGCCGCCACAAAAGCGCGCATCTTTTCCGGCGCCCGGGTGGCGGTGTTGAATCGTCAGGATGCCCGGGTCCGGGGCATGTCCGTGGGCGGCTGCGACGTGTTCAGCTTTGGACTCGATGCGCCGGCCAGCGAGGCGGATTACGGGACGACGCTGGATGAAAACGGCACCCGCTGGTTGTGCTGTGGCGCCCGCCGGTTGCTTCGTGCCGACGAGTTGGCCCTGAGCGGCTTGCACAACGTGGCCAACGCGCTGGCGGCGCTTGCCTTGTGCCGGGGGCTGGGGCTCGCGGAAGGCGCCGTGCTGACAGCCCTGCGTGAATTCAAGGGCTTGGCCCACCGGGTGGAGAAGGTGGCCGAGTTGGGTGGTGTCAGCTTCATCGATGATTCCAAGGGCACCAATGTGGGGGCCACGGTTGCCGCGCTGGAGGGATTGGGGACGCCGGTGGCGCTCATCGCCGGCGGCGATGGCAAGGGCCAGGATTTTTCGCCCCTGAAGGAAGCCTTTCACCGCCATGCCCGCGTGGTCGCCCTCTTGGGCAAGGACGCGGAGCGGATCGCCGAGGCGGCCCAAGGATGCGGCGTGCCTCTGCTGCGGGCCGCAACGATGGACGAGGCGGTGGCGCTGTGCTGGCAGCACGCCCGGCCGGGGGACGCGGTGCTGCTCTCGCCCGCCTGTGCGAGCCTGGACATGTACCGCAACTATGCGCATCGGGCAGAGGTGTTCATCGCGGCGGTGCGAAGTCTCATCGATCGGGAAAGCGGGGTGAGCGCATGAGTCTGGTTTCGGCTTTGCGTCAGCGGCTGGGAGGGGCGCCGGCGACGACCCAGTTCCCCCACGCCACCGGGAAGCGGGCTTACCGCAGCCCCGCGCCCGTGCAGGAGCTGGATACCACTCTGCTGTGGGCCAGCCTGGGCTTGCTCATCTTCGGCATGGTGATGGTGTACTCCGCTTCCATCGCCACGGCGGAGGGCAGCAAGATGACGGGCTTCCAGCCCACGTATTTCCTGCTGCGGCACAGCCTGTTCCTGGGGGTCGGCATGGTGGCCGCCGTGGTGGCTTTCCAACTGCCGTTGCGGACCTGGCAGCGCGCCGCGCCCTGGTTGTTCATTGGCGCCCTGGTGGCGCTGATGGTGGTGTTGATCCCGGGCATCGGCCGCGACGTGAATGGCGCCCGCCGCTGGATTTCCCTGGGGATCGCCAACTTCCAGCCTTCCGAGGCGATGAAGTTGTTCGTGGTGTTCTACGCCGCCGACTACACCACCCGCAAACTGCGGGACATGAACAACCTGCGGCGGGGCTTCGCGCCGATGGCGGCGGTGATGGTGCTGGTGGCCTTCCTGTTGCTGCGGGAGCCGGACTTCGGTGCGCTCGTGGTGATCGTGACCATCGCCATGGGGATCCTCTTCCTGGGCGGGATGAATGGCCGCTGGTTCGCCATCCTGATCGGTGTGCTGGCCGTGGCATTCGTTGCCCTGGTGGTCTCGTCTCCCTACCGCTGGGACCGGATCGTCAATTCCATGGACCCGTGGCGGGACGAACTGGGCAAGGGCTATCAGCTCTCCCATTCCCTGATCGCCTTCGGCCGGGGCGAGTGGACGGGCGTCGGATTGGGCGGGAGTGTGGAGAAGCTCTTCTACCTTCCCGAGGCGCACACCGACTTCCTGCTGGCGGTCATCGCCGAGGAGTTGGGTTTCGTCGGCGTCGTGGCGGTGGTTGGCCTGTTTGCCCTGATCGTCGCGCGGGCCTTCCGCATTGCCCGGGCGGCGTTGGCCCACGAGCGCATCTACAGCGCGCTGGTGGCCCAGGGCATCGGGATCTGGATCGGCGCCCAGTCGTTCATCAACATGGGGGTGAACATGGGGCTGCTCCCGACCAAGGGGCTGACCCTGCCGCTGATGAGCTTCGGCGGGTCCGGCATTCTGGTCAATTGCATCGCCCTCGCGGTGCTGCTGCGGATCGACTGGGAAAACCGGCAACTTGCGCGGGGGCTGCCGGCATGAAGACGCTCATGGTCATGGCGGGCGGAACCGGGGGGCACATCTACCCCGGTCTGGCGGTGGCCGACCACTTGCGGGCCGCCGGCTGGAAGGTGGTGTGGATGGGCAATCCGGAAGGGATGGAAGCCCGCCTGGTGCCCGCCCACGGCTATGACATGGCCTGGGTGCGTTTCGGCGCCCTGCGCGGCAAGGGGCTGGCGCGCAAGCTGCTGCTGCCGTTGAACCTGATTCGGGGATTCGCCCAGGCATTGGTCCAGCTTTCCCGCTACAAGCCGGACGTGGTGCTGGGCATGGGGGGATATGTCACCTTCCCCGGGGGCATGATGGCTGCGCTGAAAGGCATCCCCCTGGTCCTCCATGAGCAGAATTCCGTGGCAGGTCTGGCCAATCGGGTGCTTGCCCGGGTGGCGGACCGCATTCTTTCCGGGTTCCCGAAAGTGCTGCCCAACGGGGAGTGGGTGGGCAACCCGGTGCGGGCAGACATCGCCGGGTTGCCGGCGCCTGACGCACGGCAGCCCGGGGAATCTGGCGCGGCGATCCGCATCCTGGTGGTGGGCGGTTCCCTTGGCGCCCAGGCCTTGAACCAGGCGGTGCCCCGGGCGCTGGCCTTGATGCCCCAGGGGGATCGTCCGCAGGTGACCCATCAGGCCGGGGTGAAGCAGATTGAGGCGCTGCGGCAGGAATATGCCCAAGCGGGCGTAGACGGCGAGTTGCTGCCGTTCATCGACGACATGGCCGCCCGTTACGCCGCGGCCGACCTGGTGATCTGCCGGGCTGGCGCGCTGACGGTGGCGGAACTGGCTGCAGCCGGTGTGGCGAGTGTCCTCGTGCCATTTCCGCATGCGGTGGATGATCACCAGACAGGCAATGCCCGTTTCCTCGCCGATGCGGGGGCTGCGGTGTTGCTGCCCCAGACCGAACTCACACCTGCCCGGCTGGCGGAACTCATCCGTTCCCTGAACCGGCAGGCCCTGCAAACCATGGCCGGGAAGGCGCGCAGCCTGGCCCGGCCCGAAGCAACGAAAACAGTGGCGGAGGCCTGCGCGGCCGTCGCCCGGGGTTGAGAAGATGAAACACAAGGTCAAACGCATTCACTTCGTGGGGATCGGTGGCTCGGGCATGAGCGGCATTGCCGAGGTGCTGGCCAATCTGGGCTTTCAAGTCAGCGGCTCCGATCTGGCGGAAAACGCCGCCACCCGCCGGTTGGCCGGACAGGGGGTGCGGGTCATGGTGGGCCACGCCGCCGAGCATATTGCGGGCGCCGACGTGGTGGTGACCTCCACCGCGGTCAAGGGTGATAACCCCGAAGTGCTGGCGGCTCGCGCGGGGCATGTACCGGTGGTGCCGCGGGCGATGATGCTGGCGGAACTGATGCGCCTGCGCCAGGGCATCGCGGTGGCGGGCACCCATGGCAAGACCACCACCACCAGCCTGGTGGCGAGCGTGCTGGCCGAAGGCGGGCTGGACCCGACGTTCGTCATCGGCGGTCGTCTCAACAGCGCTGGCGGCAACGCCCGCCTGGGCAGCGGTGAATTCCTGGTTGCCGAGGCGGACGAGTCGGACGCGTCGTTCCTGTATCTGCAACCGGTGATGGCCGTGGTCACCAACATCGATGCCGACCACATGGAAACCTACGGCCACGACTTTGCGCGGCTCAAGCAGGCATTCGTGGAGTTCATCCAGCATCTGCCGTTCTACGGCTCGGCCATTCTGTGCGAGGACGACCGCCACGTGCGGGAGATCATGCCCTTTGTGTCCAAGCCCATCATCCGTTACGGCCTGGCCGAGAGCGCACAGGTGCGGGCGGTGAATGTCACGAACCGGGACGCCCAGATGCAATTCACCGTGCTGCGCCAGGGAGAGTCCCCCCTGGACGTGGTGCTCAACCTGCCGGGTCTGCACAACGTGCAGAATGCCTTGGCGGCCATCGCCGTCGCCACCGAAGTCGGCGTGGCGGACGAGGCCATCGTCAAGGCCCTGGCCGACTTCAAGGGAGTGGGCCGACGCTTCCAGCGCTATGGCGAAGTGGCGTTGCCGGCCGGTGGAAGCTTCACGCTGGTGGACGACTATGGTCATCACCCGGCGGAAATGGCTGCCACGCTGGCTGCCGCACGGGGTGCGTTCCCAGGGCGGCGGCTGGTGCTGGCCTTCCAGCCCCATCGCTACACCCGCACCCGGGATTGCTTCGAGGACTTCGTCAAAATTCTGTCCACCGTCGATGCCCTGCTCCTGGCCGAGGTCTATGCGGCGGGCGAGGCTCCCCTGGTGGCGGCGGATGGTCGGGCGTTGGCCCGCGCCTTGCGGCTGGCGGGTCGGGTGGAGCCCCTGTTTGTGGAAGACATCGCGGACATGCCGGCGGCGGTGATGGATATGGCCCGGGATGGCGACGTGGTGATCACCATGGGTGCCGGCTCGATCGGCGGCGTCCCCGGCAAGCTGGCCCAAGGCTGAACGAGCGCGACATGACGACAACCGGAATCCTGCGCGGTGAGCTGAAACGGGGAGAGCCCATGGGCGCCCATGTTTCGTGGCGCGCGGGCGGCCCCGCCCGGCTGACCTATACCCCCGCCGATCTCGAGGATCTGTCGGCTTTTCTGCGCGCGTTGCGTACCGACGAACCCGTGCTGTTCGTGGGCCTGGGCTCCAACCTCTTGGTCAGGGACGGGGGATTCGACGGCACGGTGATCTTTACCCACGGTGCGTTGAGCACTCTCGTCTTTGAGGCGGATGGCCGCATCTACGCGGGAGCCGGCGTGGCGAGTCCGAAACTCGCCCGGTTTGCCGCCAATCACAACCTGGTGGGCGCCGAGTTTTTGGCCGGCGTGCCGGGCACCGTGGGCGGGGCGCTGGCGATGAACGCGGGGTGCTACGGCGGAGAAACCTGGAATCTGGTGGATGCGGTGCAGACCGTCGATCGCAAAGGCAACGTGCATGTCCGCCGGGCGGAGGACTTCCAGATCGGGTACCGTCACGTGGGCCTCAAAGCGACGACCGACGAATGGTTCGTGGGGGCTTGGTTCCGCCTGCCGGCAGGTGATGGCGCCGCAGCGCGGGAGCGTATCCGCGAGTTGCTGCAAAAGCGCATCGACAGCCAGCCATTGCAGTTGCCCAACGCGGGCTCCGTGTTCCGCAACCCCCCGTCAGACCATGCCGCACGCCTGATCGAGGCGGCCGGCCTGAAAGGGACGGCGGAGGGTGGCGCCCGGGTGTCGGAGAAGCACGCCAACTTCATCGTCAATCCGGGCGGCGAGGCGACCGCTGCCGAGATCGAGCGCTTGATCGGCCTGGTACGCGCCACCGTGGAAGAGCGCCACGGCGTCCGATTGGTGCAGGAGGTGCGGATCGTGGGCGAGGCATTACAAGAACGGGAGAGCCAAAGGTGAGCGGATTCGGAAAAGTGGCTGTACTGATGGGGGGAAGCTCCGCGGAGCGCGACATCTCGCTCATGTCGGGGAACGCGGTGTTGCAGTCCCTGGTGGCGAGCGGCGTCGATGCCCATGCCTTCGACCCGGCCGAGCAGCCGGTATGGAAACTTGCCGACCAGGGATTTCAGCGGGCGTTCATCACCTTGCACGGGCGGGGCGGAGAGGACGGAACCATGCAGGGCGCGCTCGAACTGATGGGCATCCCCTACACCGGTAGCGGCGTCATGGCATCGGCCATCGCCATGGACAAGTGGCGGACCAAGATGGTGTGGATGGCCAACGGCCTGCCCACGCCGGCCTATCGCGTACTGGATGCGGAGACCGACTGGAATGCTGTGGTGGATGCCTTGGGGCTGCCCATCTTTGTGAAACCCGCCCGTGAAGGTTCGAGCGTGGGCGCCACCAAAGTGACTGCGGTGGAGCAACTGCCGGAAGCCTACGCTGCCGCTGCGCGCCATGACGCGCTGGTGCTTGCGGAAGCCTTCGTTTCGGGGCAGGAACTCACCTGTGCTTTTCTTTGCGACCAGGCGTTGCCAGTCGTACGGATTGTTGCCCCTTCGGGTAACTACGACTACCAGAACAAATACTTTACCGACACCACCCAGTATTTTTGCCCAAGTGGTTTGCCGCAGGCACTTGAGCAGGAGGTTCAGTCCCTGGTGCTGGCGGCCGCCCGCTACCTGGGGTGCCGTGGTTGGGGCCGGGCGGACGTGATGCTGGACGGGGAAGGCCGGCCTTTCCTGCTGGAGATGAATACGTCCCCGGGGATGACCGGACACTCGTTGGTGCCGATGGCCGCCCGCGCGGCGGGCCTGAGCTTTGAAACGCTGTGCCTGAAGATTCTGGAGTTGGCCCGCCTTGGTTAAGGTCTTTCGCCGCAACCAGCGACAGAGCCGCGAAGCCGCAGGCCTGTGGGACAGGCCGTGGGCGCTGAACCTGATGGCCGACACGCTCTACGCGGTCGGTATCCTGGCCCTGTCCTATGCCGCAGGCGTGGCGGTGCTGCGCATGCCGCTGTTGCCGGTGAAAGAACTGGAGGTGCTCAGTCCGCTCAACCGGGTGGACCCGAAGCATCTGGAGTATGCGTTGCGGGCCAACCTGAAGGGGAACTTCTTCACCCTGCGGCTGGATGAAGTGCGGGCGGCATTCGAGCAGGTGCCGTGGGTACGACGGGCGGAAGTGCGTCGGCGTTGGCCCGACGGGCTCGAGCTGGAAGTGCAGGAGTACGAGGCCGCCGCTCAGTGGTTCGAGGCGGACGGTGACAACTCCCGCCTGGTAAGCCAGGAGGGCGAAGTGTTTGCCGCCAGGAGCCGTGAGCCCCTGCCGCTGTTCAAGGGGCCAGATGGCTCGGCGGCGACGATGTTGGCGCGGTACCAGATCCTGCAGGAACAACTGGCCCCGGTGGGGCGCAGCCCGGAGGAATTGGTGCTGACCCCGCGGCAGGCGTGGAAGGTAAGGCTGGATGATGGGTTGAGCCTGGAGTTTGGTCGTGACGAGGGCTTGGATAGCTTTTCGGAGCGGCTGACCCGCTTTGTTTCGGTACAGCAGGAGATGGCCAAGAAATTCCGCGATCCGGTTGCAGTGGTGGATCTGCGTTACCCCAACGGATTCGCGGTCAAGACCAGTAGCCGCGGGAACAAGACAGACAAGCAGGGAAAGAAATGAGCAGGGAAAGCAAGGATTTGATCGTTGGCCTGGATATCGGCACCTCGAAAGTGGTGGCGGTGGTTGCCGAGGTACGGCCCGATGGGGTGCTGGAGGTCTTGGGCATCAGCAACCAGCAAGCCAAGGGCCTGAAAAAGGGTGTGGTGGTGGACATCGAGGCAACGGTGGAGTCCATCTCGCGCGCGATCGAGGAGGTTTCCCAGGTTGCGCAGTGCCGGGTTTCCCATGTGGCGACGGGGATCGCCGGCAGCCACATCCGCAGTTTCAACTCCAACGGCATGGTGGCGATCAAGGACAAGGAGGTCACCCAGAATGATGTGGAGCGGGTGCTTGAAACTGCCCGAGCCATGCCTTTGCCGGCGGACCAGCAAGTGCTGCACGTGATGACCCAGGAGTTCATCATCGACGGTCAGGACGGAGTTCGCGTGCCGATCGGGATGAGTGGGGTGCGGCTGGAGGTGAAGGTTCACATCGTGACGGGTGCTGTTTCCGCCGCCCAGAACATCGTCAAGTGCGTCAAGCGCTGTGGTCTCGAGGTGGAAGACCTAGTGCTGCAGCAACTGGCTTCCAGCTATGCGGTGCTGTCGGACGACGAGCGCGAACTGGGTGTGTGCCTTGTGGACATTGGTGGCGGGACCACGGACATCGCGGTGTTCACCGATGGCGCGATCCGGCACACGGCAGTGATTCCAATCGCCGGCGACCAGATTACCAACGACATTGCCATGGCACTGCGTACGCCCATCCCGGATGCGGAGGAGATCAAGATCCGGCATGGTGTGGCCCTCCAGCAGCTGGCGGAACCCGAACAGATGATTGATGTGCCCGGCATCGGCGAGCGGGGGCCGCGCAAGCTCTCCCGTCAGGCGCTGGCCGACGTCATCCAGCCGCGGGTGGAAGAGCTTTTCCAGTTGGTGCAGGCCGAATTGCGCCGCAGCGGTTACGAGGAATTGCTTTCCTCCGGCATCGTGCTTACGGGTGGATCCGCGGTGATGGAAGGGATGGGGGAACTGGGGGAAGAGATCTTCCACATGCCGGTGAAGGTGGGTATTCCCAAGTACGAGGGCCCGATGGCTGAGGTGGTGCGGCACCCCCGCTTCGCCACGGCCATGGGGCTGATCATCGATGCGGCGGGCCATCGGCGGCGGGGCTATGTGCCAAGCGATGGCGGGTCGGTCAAGCAGGTGTGGTCGAAGATGAAGTCGTGGTTTGAAAAGAACTTCTGAACAGGGTCAGTGCTTTTGCGGTAGTGCAGTTTGCTTGAAATGGGGATCACCGTAACCGCGCGGTTGCGGAGAGTGGGGCTGGAAGGCCGCGCTCTGCGCGCAGGACGAGCAGGGACAGGTGAGACAAGGCTAGGTACATAGGTATAACGGAGGGCAACCAAAATGTTCGAGATCATCGATAAGGAACCGTCTGGAACCATCATCAAGGTGGTGGGTGTGGGTGGCGCGGGAGGTAATGCCGTCGATCACATGATTCGCGAAGGCATGCAGGGCGTGGATTTCATCTGCGCCAATACCGATGCCCAGGCGTTGAGCCGCGTGGCGGCGCCGGTGCGTATCCAGCTCGGCAAGACCGGGCTGGGGGCCGGCGCCAAGCCTGATCAGGGGCGCGTGGCCGCCATTGAAGAGCGGGAGACCATCGCCGATGCGCTCAAAGGAGCGCACATGGTTTTCATCACCGCCGGCATGGGCGGCGGCACCGGAACCGGTGCCGCCCCGGTGGTGGCCGAGGTGGCGCGCGACATGGGCATCCTTACCGTGGGCGTGGTGACCAAGCCTTTCCTCTTCGAAGGCAAGCGGATGCGCGCGGCTGAAGCGGGTATCGAGGAACTGGCCAAGCACGTGGATTCTTTGATTGTCATCCTCAATGAGCGCCTGATGGAGGTGTTGGGCGACGACGTATCCATGCAGGAAGCTTTCAAGGCAGCCGATGACGTGCTTCACAACGCGGTAGGAGGGATTGCCGAGATCATCAACTCCCCCGGTCTGGTCAACGTGGACTTCGAGGACGTTCGGACCCTGATGGGTGAGATGGGTATGGCGATCATGGGGTCCGCCCTTGCCGCCGGCATCGATCGCGCCCGCTTGGCTGCCGAGCAGGCCGTAACCAGTCCGCTGCTGGAGGGTATGTCGATTGCAGGAGCGCGAGGCGTGCTGGTGAACATCACGGCTTCCACTGCCTTGAAGATGAAGGAAGTGAACGAGGTGATGAGCACCATCAAGGAGTATGCCGCCGAAGATGCGCAGATCTTCTTTGGTGCTGTATTCGACGAAGCGATGGAAGACCGCCTGCGCGTCACCGTGGTTGCCACCGGACTGGGCCAGCAGCAAAAGGCTGCCAAGCCAGACATGAGGCTGGTGCAGCGCACCGGGACGCACGACGTGCCGGTCGCTCCCAACTACGAAGACTACGCCTTGCCGTCGGTATTCCGGAACGGCCGTAGCCAGGCCTTGAGCGCAGTGGAAGCCATGACAGCCAATGGGGTGGATAAGTACGACATCCCGGCGTTCCTGCGCAAGCAGGCTGACTGATGGCGGGCAGCGGTGCCGGGCACAAGCCCTCCGGGCCCGGCACCGGACTGCGTGTCAGCAAACTGGCGGGCGCGGGCGTTAGCTTGCGGTGAGTGCTAAACTTCAACAACAAACTTTTGCAATCGGGTTAGGCCCAGGTACCGTGGGCCACGGTAGATCGACATGCTCAGGCAACGTACCCTCAAGTCCCTGATATCCGCCACGGGCGTAGGCCTGCATAGCGGTCTCAAGGTGAGGATTACGCTCCGGCCGGCAGCTGTGGACACAGGTGTGGTGTTCCGCCGCGTGGACTTGGACCCGCCGGTGGAGTTGCGCACCGATCCCCTCGCCGTCACCGACACCAGTATGGCTTCCTGCCTCAAGAACGGGCAGGTGAAGATCGGTACGGTGGAACATCTGATGTCAGCCCTGTGCGGGTTGGGCGTGGACAACGTGTTTGTGGATGTGGACGCTCCGGAAATCCCCATCCTCGATGGAAGCGCAGGTCCTTTTGCATTCCTGATCCAGTCTGCCGGGCTGGAAGAACAGAATGCGCCCAAGCGATTCATTCGGGTTCGTAAGGCTGTGGAGGTGAGGGACGGAGACAAGTGGGCCCGTTTCGACCCTTACGACGGATACCGCCTCACTTTCTCCATCGTATTTCCTCACCCGGCGATCAAGCGTTCAGCAACCACTGTGACGGTGGATTTTGCCGACAACTCCTATGTGCGGGAGATTGCCCGGGCGCGCACCTTTGGCTTCACACAGGAAGTGGAGTTTCTTTGGGAGCGCGGGTTGGCCTTGGGGGGCAACCTCGAGAATGCGATTGTGATGGATGAATATCGCGTGCTCAACGCAGACGGGTTGCGCTTTGCCGACGAGTTCGTTCGCCACAAGATCCTTGATGCCGTGGGTGACCTGTATCTGGTGGGCCACCCATTGCTGGCGTCTTTCTCAGCTCACAAATCTGGTCATGCCCTCAACAACCAGTTGCTCCGTGCCCTGCTGGCGGACGAGAGTGCTTGGGAGCTGGTTTCGTTCGAGAATCCCGAATCCACCCCGGCGACGGTCTCGGGCCTGTACGTGCCCCTCGCGGCCTGATCGGTTCCCGCGTTGTGTTTCTCCTGCGTCTGCTCTTCATCCTGGCGGTTGCGGTCAGTGCTCTGTTAATCATTTTTTACATTGTCACTGGAGATCGTAGGTGGCTGTCGCGGGCCGGAAAAATCGTGCGGATGGCAATCTGGGCTGGGCTGTTGGTTTTATCACTGTTTTTTGTGGAGCGTGTCCTCCCTCATTGAGAGGCTCAATTGCTTCGGGCGATTAGATTGTGCAGCGCACAAGCCAGTGGCGAATCCTCAGGCAAACTGTTTGCCAGATTTGCAAGTGCGGAACGTCCAGACGGACCAATGTGCCGGACGGGAGGGCGTTTGATATGGGTCAAGTCCCGTTCATTTGTAAAATTTCGAACTTGAACTTTGATTTCTATTTCTGTAACTTCCAGTCCTCGAAAACATAACTCGTCGCGCAGGGTGGGTTCCAGTTGTTTCAACTTCGCGGCGACCGCGCCATTCTTGGCACGGAGAATCAGCTTCCCCGCTTTAAGATTGGCCACGTGGCATGCGCTGGCCAGCATCTCGGGGGTGACCTGAAGAAAAACCTCTTGAGCGCGGCCGAGTCGGCGCGCGTGGCTCTCGAGTTGCGCGAGTGCTTCAGAGGTTCTCATGAACGAGTCGAGTGGTCGGCTTGCCATGGGCTTGCGAGGAGGAAAAAGTGCATATTATTGTGGTCTCCGACCGGATGGCAACGGCCAAGACCGTCACCCTGACGCGTCTACACGTCACCCTGCTGGTGGCGGTCTTCGTGGCAGCGGTGCTGGGTGTATCCAGTTTGCTTTGGTTCATGGCCGGTCGCTCTGGTGAAGATCTCAGGCTCCCCATGGTGCACGAAGTTGCCTTGGGCGTACGCGCTGAAGAGGCACAGAAAACCCAGGAGCTGACGCGCGAACATCTGAATGTGATGGCGGTCAAGCTTGGTCAGATGCAGGCGGAATTGCTGCGTCTTGACTCCCTTGGTGAGCGTCTGGGCAAGCTGGTCGGTGTGAAATCTTCTGACTTCAAAGCGCTGGACAAACAGCCGAAGGGGGGGCAGGGCGGCCCTTTCGTGGCGGCGAGCACGCCAATCAGTTCGGGTGAGTTGGAGCGTGCTCTGGATGAATTGTCCCGCGAGGTTCAGACCCGTAGCGAGTATCTGGATCTGATTGAAAACGAGATTCTCGAGGAGCGTTTGCGCGCCGCCCGCCTGCCGACGGTAATGCCGGTGAATACCAACTGGACATCCGGCTTTGGTGTGCGCTCCGACCCCTTCACTCATCAGCGCGCTGTGCATGAAGGGCTGGATTTCCCCGCTCCATCCGGGACGCCCATCGTTGCCGCGGCTGCAGGTGTGGTGATCAACGCCGAGTACCATCCCCAGTACGGGAATATGGTCGAGGTGGATCACGGTCATGATCTGGTGACGCGTTACGCTCACGCCTCGCGGATCACAGTGCGTCCCGGTGCAGTGGTCAATCGCGGCCAGAAAATTGCCGAGGTGGGTTCCACCGGTCGTTCCACCGGGTCTCACCTGCACTTCGAGGTTCGCGTGGCGGGTGTCGCTCGCAATCCGGTGAAGTTCCTGGAGCCGGGCGGGGCTGCCCAGATGGCCCAGCGGCGCTAACCGGTACGACCTTCGATCTTGCAAAGGGCCGCTTGCGGCCCTTTGTGCTTTTCGGGGTTCCTTTTCAGCGGGTGCCCGTGAACCCGGCATGTTAGAATCCCGCCCTTTATGCCTCCCCGAGTTTGGCTCGTATGATCGCAGGACTGCTCAAGAAGATTTTCGGTAGCCGTAACGACCGGCTGGTGCGCCAGTACTCCGGGACGGTGCGGGCCATCAACGCGCTGGAGGCTGGTTTCGCGGCTTTGTCTGACGAACAGTTGCGTGTCAAGACTGAAGAATTCAAAGCCCGTGTGGCCAAGGGCGAAACACTCGACGCGCTGCTCCCTGAGGCATTTGCAGCAGTCAGGGAGGGGGGGAAACGTGCTCTAGGCATGCGCCACTTTGACGTTCAGCTCATCGGCGGGATGGTTCTGCATTACGGCAAGATCGCCGAGATGCGTACAGGTGAGGGTAAGACGCTCATGGCGACGCTGCCGGCTTACCTGAATGCACTGGCGGGTAAAGGTGTACATGTCGTGACGGTTAACGACTACCTTGCCCAACGGGACGCGGACTGGATGGGGCGGATTTACCGCTTCCTGGGCCTGACGGTAGGCTGCAACCTCTCCCAGATGAGCCACGAGGAAAAGCAGGCCGCTTACGGGGCAGACATCACCTACGGCACCAACAACGAGTTCGGGTTCGATTACCTGCGGGACAATATGGTCTATGCCGCGACCGATCGGGTGCAGCGGCCGCTTAATTTCGCCATCGTTGATGAGGTTGACTCCATCCTGATTGACGAGGCGCGCACGCCGCTAATCATTTCCGGACAAGCAGAGGACCACACCGAGCTTTACCAGCACCTCAATCGGGTTGCTCCGCTCCTCAATCGATGCGAAGAGGAGAATGGCCCGGGGGATTACTGGGTGGATTTGAAGGGGCATCAGGTATTGCTGACGGAGGAGGGGCACGAGCATGCCGAGCGGATTCTCGCCAGCGAGGGCCTGCTGCCTGAAGGGCGGAGCTTGTACGAGCCAGCCAACATTCTGTTGATGCACCATCTGTATGCGGCCCTCAAGGCCCATAGTCTGTACCACAAGGATCAGCAATATGTGGTGCAGCATGGCGAAGTGGTGATCGTGGATGAGTTTACCGGTCGCCTGATGCCGGGGCGGCGCTGGTCTGACGGTCTCCACCAGGCCGTGGAGGCCAAGGAGGGGGTGAAAATCCAGAACGAGAATCAGACCCTGGCCTCGATCACCTTCCAGAACTATTTCCGGATGTATGCCAAGCTCGGTGGCATGACCGGCACGGCTGACACGGAAGCCTATGAATTCCACCAGATCTATGGTCTGGAAACAGTGGTCATCCCCACCCACCGGCCCATGATCCGCAAGGATCACATGGACAAGGTGTACCGCACCGCCAAGGAGAAGTATGACGCAATCCTGGACGACATCCGGGATTGCCATGAACGGGGGCAGCCGGTGCTGGTCGGAACAACCTCGATCGAGAATTCGGAACTCCTCTCCGGGCTGCTCGATCAAGCCAAGTTGCCCCATCAGGTGCTCAATGCCAAGCAGCACGCCAAGGAGGCCGAGATTGTCGTCCAGGCGGGGCGGCCGGGTGTGATCACCATCGCCACGAACATGGCCGGCCGCGGTACCGACATTGTGTTGGGCGGCAACGTGGAAAAGCAGATTGCTGCTCTCAAGGACGACGAAGGCATTCCGGCGGAGGACAAGGATGCCCGCATCCAGGCCTTGCGCAGCGAATGGCAGGGACTGCACGAGAAGGTGGTCGCGGCTGGCGGTTTGCACATCATCGGTTCGGAAAGGCACGAATCGCGGCGGATCGACAACCAGTTGCGGGGGCGTTCCGGGCGCCAGGGCGATCCGGGCTCCAGTCGCTTCTACCTCTCGCTGGAAGATCCTCTGCTCAAGATCTTCGCCGGAGAGCGCCTCAACGCCATCATGGTTCGGCTGAAAATGCCCGAGGGCGAAGCGATCGAGCACCCGATGGTCAGCCGTTCCCTGGAATCCGCCCAGCGCAAGGTGGAGCAGCGCAACTTCGACATTCGCAAGCAATTGCTGGAGTATGACGACGTTGCCAACGACCAGCGCAAGGTGATCTACGCCCAGCGTAACGAGTTGCTCGAAACCGAGGATATCTCGGAAACCATCACCGCCATGCGCCAGGGCGTGCTGCACGATCTCTTCCGTGCCCATGTGCCTGCCGAGAGTGTGGAAGAGCAGTGGGATCTGCCGGGGCTCCACAACGCGCTCAAGGGGGAGTTCCAACTGGATCTGCCGGTTGAAGACTGGGTCAAGGTCGAGCCCACCCTGTCGGACGAAGATATCCTCCACCGCATCGTCAGCGCTGCCGACCAAGCCTACGAGGCCAAGGTCGGCCTGGTCAGCCGGGAAGCCTGGCTCCAGTTCGAGCGCAACGTGATGCTGCAGAATCTGGATAGCCATTGGCGCGAGCATCTGGCGGCACTGGACCATCTGCGTCAGGGAATCCACCTGCGTGGCTACGCCCAGAAAAACCCGAAGCAGGAATACAAGCGGGAAGCCTTCGAACTGTTCGAGTCCCTGTTGCAGACCGTGCGGGTAGAGGTGACCAGGCTGCTGGTCAATGTCCAGATCCGCACCGAGGAGCAGCTCGAAGACACCGAGCCCAGCCCCGGCGTCGAGAACGTGCAGTACCATCACGCGGATTACGACGAGGCCCTCGGGGCCGAGCCGCAGCAACCTGCGCCCACCCTGGTCTCGGCTGCGGACAAGATCGGCCGCAATGACCCGTGCCCCTGCGGTTCGGGGAAGAAGTACAAACACTGTCACGGCAAGCTTTCCTGATCGGCTTGCCGTTGTCTGTCGCGCCAGGGCGCCCCGCAGTGGGCGCCCTTGTCATTTCAACCTGAGTTTTCGCTGGGAGCCGACATCATGGCCGTGAACCTGCCCCTGCCCGATCCTGCAACCCTCAAGCCTGTCGCTGGCCTCCGCGTAGGGGTGGCCGAAGCGGGTATCCGAAAGGCGAACCGCCGCGATCTCACCTTGTTTGAACTGGCACCGGGTAGCCGGGTGGCGGGCGTGTTCACGCTGAATCGCTTCTGTGCCGCTCCTGTCCAGGTGTGCAAGGCGCACCTGGCCTCCGGGGGGGGCGCGCAGATTCGCGCGCTGGTCATCAACACGGGTATCGCCAACGCCGGCACAGGCGAGTCTGGCCTACAGGCCGCCCGAGCCACCTGCGAAGCGGTCGCCGGGCTGATGGGCGTGCCCCCTCAGGCCGTTCTGCCCTTTTCCACCGGGGTGATCATGGAATCCCTACCCGTGGACCGGCTGGTGGCCGGGTTGCCGCGCTGCCAGACGGCCTTGGCCGCAGACAACTGGTTCGCGGCGGCCCAGGGCATCATGACCACTGATACCCAGCCCAAGGCTGCCAGCCGCCAGATCGAACTGGGTGGCCGGCTGGTTACCGTCACCGGGATCAGCAAGGGCGCCGGGATGATCAAGCCCAACATGGCGACCATGCTGGGTTTCGTTGCCACCGATGCGACGATTGCCCAGGCTGCCCTCGAGCAACTGGTTCGCGAGGTGGCGGACGGTTCGTTCAACTGTGTCACCGTAGACGGCGATACCTCCACCAACGACAGCTTCATCCTCATTGCCACCGGCGCTGCGGGCACTCCGGAGATCGCCGATTTCGCCTCCGGTGACGGTGCGCGGCTCAAGGCCGCCATATCGGAGGTCGCGGTACAACTCGCCCAGGCTATCGTCCGCGATGGCGAGGGGGCCACCAAGTTTCTCGCCATCCAGGTAGAGGGGGGCGCGGACCGTGACGAGTGCAAGGCAGTGGGCTACGCCATCGCTCATTCGCCCCTGGTCAAGACCGCCTTCTTCGCGTCGGACCCCAACCTGGGCCGGATTCTCGCCGCCATCGGGAATTCCGGCGTGGTCGGGCTGGACGTGGGAAAGGTCCGGTTGTGGCTGGACGACGTGCTGGTTGCCTGCGAGGGCGGGCGCAATCCCGCCTACCAGGAAGAAGACGGTGCCCGGGTCATGGCCCAGGCGGAAATCACCATTCGCGTGGATCTGGCGCGAGGTGTCGCTGCTGCGACCACCTGGACCTGTGATTTCTCCTACGACTACGTCAAGATCAACGCCGACTA